>VFSW01006152.1_pt1 | contig 17682 bp, 20 predicted proteins | sample 5358111 | NCBI WGS metagenome assembly VFSW01 (sample SAMN11554181, study PRJNA540505) | mine drainage metagenome | isolation source: sediment from site ElyBrook_90M | place: USA: Ely Copper Mine, Vershire, VT | collected 2017
CCGCGGAGGCGGAGACACCTGAGATCAGCGAGCCCACTGGCAACCGATGGCTGCGATGGTGGCGTCAGCAATGAGCGATAAGGGATGGATCTGTCCGGTCTGCGGGCGCGGGGAGGATTGCCGGTCCTCGATCAGTCGTGAGTTCGATCTTATGTGGCCGGCGGGGCGGCGCGTTGGCCGAGCGGATCGAATGCTGAGCGCCTATGAGACAGCCCGTAATATGCCACACCGAACCGCCAGTTCCGGCAAGTCGTGAAGTGCGGATCGCGGCCGTCATAGCCCAAGGGCAGATCGGGGATCTCGACCTGGCGCGCGCCGGCGATGCGGAATACCGCACCGGTCGATGCGCGGACCTCGGCGACCGACTCGAAGTCGGGGACCGCCACCAGGTGCAGGTTCTTCGCCCACGCCCAGGATTCATGGACGCCGCATAGATAGAGGGCGTCATAGCGCATCGGCGCCGGGTGCCCGGCCCAAGGTGGGCGAGTGCCAGGTGCGCCGGGGGCGAGCCCCATAGGCGTCCCCTCGCGCAGCTTGGACGCGATCCCCGGAAGGGTCCAGCCCACAAGACAGCGCTGGCAATGATGGCCGGGGTCGAAGCCGGCGACAAACTTGAGCCACAGGTGGCGCCATCCGTCTATCGGGCCGTCAACGGTTAGCTGCGGGGTATAGGCGGGTTCGGGATTCATCAAGGAAGACATCGTGTTCCTCGGGCGGATCGTGTCGCGAGACTATAGCACGGGCCGGGAGCATACGCCATGAACGAAATCCCGATTCGCGCCGTATCGGTAAATGGGGAGGCGCGCAATGCGCGCTTGTGATCGACGGGTTGACGGAAGAGGATATTTCTCGTAAGCTAAAAATGAGGCTCGATGACTCCGCCTGCCGCCATGCGCGGCCAGTCGCATCCGGCCAGCGGCGAGCCTCCAAACCTTTTTTGATCATGGCAAACACAGCCCACGAACCCACCGAGACAACCCGTCGCTTGGTCCAGGCGCTGATCGCGCATGGGGCGACCAAAGCCGAGGCGGCCCGCGAGATCGGCGTCTCCATCCCGACGATGGACAAATACTATCGGGATGAAGTCGATACGAGCTATCAGAAAGCTAATCGGCGCCTCGCGCAAACGCTGTACGATACCGCGACAAAGCCGCCGGTGTTGCGCGACCGGAACGGGCAGATCGTTTATGACGAACCCGGCGTCCCCGCCCTCGATTACAACTCGCACACCTATGTGTCGGCCATGATCTTCGCGAGCAAGGTCAGGCTCCGGTTGTCAGAGGTGCATGACATCAACATCAATACCGGACAGGCCGCCGGCGACGCTGCCCGCGAACAGCTCGCTCGCGCAATTGATCGCCTCGCAGCCGCCGCAGGCGCGGGCGAAAGCGCTCAAGGGGCTGACATCTGAGCAGCTCGGCGCTCTTCTTTACGACTGGAAATTCTGGGGCCGCCCCAACCAACTGGCCCCATCCGGCGATTGGCGCGTCTGGCTGTTGCTCGCCGGTCGCGGTTTCGGCAAGACCCGCACCGGGGCCGAATACGTCCGTGATCGCGTAGCGGCCGGCTATCGCCGGATCGCCCTTGTCGCGCCGACCGCAGCCGATGCGCGCGATGTCATGGTTGAGGGTGAAAGCGGCATCCTGGCGATCTCGCCGCCCGGCAATCGCCCCAGGTACGAGCCCAGCAAACGTCGATTGACCTGGCCCAACGGCGCCATCGCGACGACCTATTCGGCCGATGAGCCGGAGCGGCTCAGGGGGCCGCAGCACGATTTCGCGTGGTGCGATGAAATCGCCGCGTGGCGATACCCGGAAGCATGGGACATGCTGATGTTCGGGTTGCGCCTCGGGGGCGACCCGCGCGCCGTTGTCACCACGACGCCCAAGCCCATCAAGCTGATCCGCGAATTGCTGGCGGACCCGGCCACCGAGATTACTCGCGGGTCAACCTTCGACAATCGCGGCAACCTCGCGCCGGCCTTCCTTTCGCAAATCGTCAAAAAATACCAAGGCACCCGCCTCGGCCGCCAGGAACTCGACGCCGAGATACTGGATGATACACCGGGCGCACTCTGGTCCATGAAGCTGATCGAGGACGCGCGCCTCAACAGGATGGCGCACCCCGATCTGACCCGGATTGTCGTCGCGATCGATCCCGCCGCATCCGCCGGCGAGGACGCCGACGAAACGGGCATTATTGTCGCCGGCAAGGATGCGGCCGGCCACGGCTACGTTTTGCATGACGGCTCCGGCCGCATGATGCCGACCGATTGGGCCAAGGCGGCGATCACCGCCTACCATGACCATAAAGCCGATCGGATCGTCGCCGAGGTCAATCAGGGCGGCGATATGGTCGAGGCGACCATTCGCATGATCGATCCGCGCGTCCCTTATAGCGCGGTCCGCGCGACCCGGGGCAAGGTGGTCCGCGCCGAGCCGGTGGCCGCGCTCTACGAACAGGGCCTGATCCACCACGCCGGCGCCTTCCCTCAACTCGAAGACCAGATGTGCTCCTTCACCTCGGATTTTGACCGAGGCCGCGCGGGATTTTCGCCGGATCGGGTCGATGCGCTGGTGTGGGCGCTGAGCGAATTGTTTGTCGAGCAGACGCCGGGCGCCGGCATTTTCGGCTTTACCCGCCAACTCGCCGCCGACACCCGCGCCGCGAAGAAGACGCCGGAACGGCCGAAGCCGGAGCCGGCGCGCGGCTCAAGGGAATGGGAAGAGCTTTACGGCAGATGAGGCCGGAATCGTTGCCGGCCGCCCTGTTGACCACGGAGTGGGGACGGGCAATGGAATGGATCAGCGGTAACGTATTCATCCGCCCGAGCGGCGTCTTGGCGAAAGGCGCCGTCACCGGCGGCCACAAGCACAATTTCGACCACACGACTATCGTGTTCAAGGGGTCGGTGCATGTGAAGGCGACTTTGCCCGACGGATCGGTCATCGAGCGAGACTTCGGCGCGGTGGGGCACCCGAACGGCCGGCATTTCCTGGTCAAGGCCGAAGTCTCTCATGAGATTACCGCCCTGGAAGATGATACCGAATACTGGTGCGTCTACAGCCACCGCACCCCGCAAGGGGACGTGATCCAGCATTGGGATGGCTGGACCCCTGCGTACCAGTAATGGAACTGCTGATCTTCGCCCACGACCACAGCCTCGACAAGACGATCCCCGGCGTGAACCTGGCTGCGCTGCCGGCGCTCTATGACCTCGTTACGTGGCAGGCGGACGGGTGGAGTTGGGGCACCGAGGAACTGGCGAACCCGTTGTTCCGGATCATCTCGTGGCCAGGGGCTTTGGCGGCGGACCTCGATCCGTTGCTCGCGGAGCAACAGGCGAGCGGGGGAACCCTAGGCACCCCGCAGTTCCTTTGGCAATATCGGGCCTTTCATCTGAACCTCGCGCCGACCAACGTCGCGCTGCCGTTGGCGCTCACGACCGGGCTGGCGGACGTAACGAGGACGGCGCAAATCCTGGCGATCCCGGCGGTTTCGCCGCTGACCGTCTCGGGTCTGCGGATCGCCCGTCCGCCCGTGCCGAACCCAGTCTTTATCGGGGTTAATCCAGCCGTGATCGGCTGATATGCCGACCGTCGTAAAGACTATCGGCACGTCCAGTCGAAACTACTCGACCCTCGCGGCGTGGCAGTCCTCCTTGCCCGCTAACCTCGTTACGGACGGCAACAGCTACGAGGGGGATTGCTACAAAGACAGCGAGTTTACTTCCGCCAGCACGCTCTGCACGATCACCGGGCATACGACCGACGCGACGCATACGATCACGTTGACGACCGGCGCCGGGCAGAGCTTTCGTGACAACGCGAACGCGCAGACCAACGCGCTACGGTACAACGCCTCCAACGGGGTCGGGATCAGGGTCACGGGCGCCTATGTCAATGGCATCACCATCAACAACAACAATGTCTTCGTCAAAGGGCTCCAGGTCGCGGCTACGAACACCAGCAGCGCCGCAGCCGCCATCCAGGGGGGTGTTTTCACCGGCCTGACGATAGACGACTGTATCCTTGAGGCCGCCGGTTCCGATGGCGTGCTGCGTGTCAGCACGTCGAGCCTCCTACTGCGGAACACCCTTCTTGTCGAGCGCGCGTCTTCCCAGGCGCAGATTTTCTTCAGTGACGCGGGAACGCCGGGGAGCATCTATTTCTGTACGTTTGTCGTGCCGAGCGATAAGACCGCCGCGTCCCATGCTCTGAGCTCCGCTTACGGCACATTGACCGTCAAGAGCAGCGCGTTCTTCGGCTGCACTGCCGTCCAAACGGGTGGATCCACCTTCGCCTTCACGACCTGCATGACCTCGGTCGCCTCGCCTCCGGCGGGGGTCACCGGCGGCAAGACCTACGCCAACCAGTTCGTTACGACGACCGACGCGGCGCGGGACTTTCGCGAGAAGACCGGGGCAGACCTTCACGGCGCCGGCACGGCCGACTCGACGAACGGCGCGAACGACATTGTGGGGACCGCGCGGCCACAGTCAAGCAAGTGGGATATCGGCTGCTGGGAGCTGGTCGCGGCAATTGCCGCATTGCTACCCTATCGCCGCTTCAACCAGACCTATCTTCGGAGGTAAACGATGGCGCGTGCTTACACATCGGCCGGGCCGAACGTCTCGGTGTCAGCCGTCGTCGATCTGCATTCGATGCAGACGACCGCCGGCATGGTGGCCGAGATCGACGAACTCGACATCAACCAGGTTACCGCGACGACCGTCGGCAATCTGCGGATCACCTGCAAGCGGTTTTCGGGCGCCTATACGATCGGCTCGGGCGGCACCGCGGGGACACCGAAACCGCATGTCTTCGGCGACTCGGCTGGCGTCTGCACGACCCGCTACGACGACACGACGCAGACCACGGGCGGCACCTCGGTCACCCTTTATGCCGACGCGATCAACGTCATCAACGGCTTCCAGAAATTGCCGGCGCCGGAAGACCGCTGGTCGTTCACGATCAGCCAGGCCTTTGTCTGGTCGCTCGACACCGCGCCCGGCTCGGCCGAGACGATGAGCAACAGCATCACCTATCGCGAAACCGTCTGATGCCGAAGGGAAAAGACATGGCAATCCTGTCGCTGAAGGCAAAAGTCGTGGCCGTCCATGGCGAGGGCGATCGCGACATGCACAAGAAATATGTCGCCTTCGACACCTATGCGAAGGAATCGAACGGCGGGCGCAAGGCCATGCCTCTGCGCGAGGTCGATCCGCAGGCCGAGGTGTTGGCGATCCTGCGCATCGAGCGTGAGGACGGCAGGGAAGCCCGGCTCGAAATGCCGCTGCACGATTGGGCCGAGGTCGATGCGTTCAAGGCGCTTCCCGGCGTCTGGGACACCGGGAAGAAGCAGTTCGTCGCCGGCGCCGAAGTGTCGGTGACGATTGGTGCCTGAAGCCGCCCACATCCGGGCCGAGCGCGTCCATAACCTCGACGGGCAGCGCGGGCGCCGCGCCGCGCCCGAGGATTCCGGCGCGCTCGTTTCCTGGGGCGCGGAATGGGAGCGGATCGTCGAGCTGCTTGCCGAACCGATTGGCAAGACATGCCCCGAAGTCCGGTCGGCGCAAACCATCTGGCTGCTGCGCGCCCAACGCGCCGCCGATGACCGGGTGGGGCGCCTGCCGGCGCCCGATGGCTCCGGCGCGCGGGCGTGCTGGTCGATGCCGTGGGGCCGGGTGCTCAGCCTCATCTCGGGCGAGATCGAGCGAGCGTGCCCTGAATTGCGGGGTCGCGAAGTCTGGTCGATCGTCCGGGCGCGCTCTAATGGGGTGCGCATCGAATTCTTCCTCGGCGAAGATGCCTGGAAGGCGCGCCGGCGCGACCCGCTCGCGGATATCGCCGAAGGGCCGCCCATCGGCGCCGCGCGGGTCCATATCGAATTCTTCGACGACGAAGACGCGTTTACCCGGCGGCTCGAAAATACCGTCGCCGAGGTCGATGTCAGCGTAGGGGTGCACGGCGGCCGTCTGACCTGGATGTAAAGCGATGGCGACGTTCGTCTTTCGTCGCCCATGGCAACTGCAGCCAAAGCGCCGCGCCGTCATCGTCGCCACGCCGGCGCACGCGCAGGTTCCGGCCCGCAGGAAAGCACCGGCGTGGCTCTGCCGGGTGCGGCATGACCGGTGGTTCCCGCGCCCGCGCACCGAGCGGCTGACGCCGCCGGTCCGGCCACAGGTCCATGTCGCGCGCAAGCGGCCACTCCGGCCCCGCGCCGCGGCCTGGCACCCACTGCAGAAGCTTCGGCGGCTGTTTGATTTCGCTCCGCCAACCCAGGCTCAACAGCCGCGCGGCCTGCCGCTCGCGCGCCGCTGGCGGCGGATACTGTTCTGGCCGCGGCCGCGCCGCCGGCCCCGCGTTCTGTGGATCGCGCCAGCCTCGTCGGCGCAGGCGCCCCGGACCCGCCGGCCCCGGGGGAATTTCGCCCTGTGGCGCAAGTTGCCGGCGCAACGGCTGCGCCAGCGCCGGGTGTTGGCCTTCGCGCCCCCGGCGCTGGCGCAAAAGCCGCGCGGCCTGCCGCTGGCTCGGCGCTGGAAGCGGGTGTTGTTCTGGCCGCGGCCTCGCCGGCGCCCACGGGTGTTGTGGCTGGCTCCGCCAGCCATTGCGCAAGCGCCAAGGACTCGGCGCCCGCGCTGGAAGTTTGCGCTGTGGCGCGTGTTGCCGCGGCAGCAGAGGACGCGCCGGCCCCAAATCGTCGCCGTCGCGCAACCGCGCGGGCGCAGGCCACGGTTCAATTTCGCGCTGTGGCGGAAGTTGCCGGCGCAGCGTCTTCGTCAACGCCGGTTGTTTGCCTTCGCCCCGCCGGCTCGGGCGCAAGCCCCGCGAACACGCCGGCCGCGCTGGAGGTTCCTCGCCTGGCGCATCCTGCCGCGTCAAAAGCAACGGCGCCTCTTTACCATCGTGCCGCTGGTGGCCGTCGCGCGCAAGCGGGTGCGCTGGCATTTTGCGGCGTGGCGTGTGTTGCCGCGCCAGAAGCAGCGGCGTCTTTTCGACTTCGCGCCGTCAACGCAGGCTCAAAAGCCGCGCGCCCGGAAGCCGCGCTGGAAATTCGCCGCATGGCGGAGTTTGCCACGGCAAAGGCGCCGCCCGGCAACCATAGCGCCACCGATACAGATCTCACCGGCGCGCAAGAGAGCGCGCTGGAAGTTCGCGTCTTGGCGGGCGCTGCCGCGACAGAAGCGGCGGCTGTTCTCGTTCCCCACACAGGCGCCCCGCACCCGGCGCCCCCGGTGGAAGTTCGCCTTGTGGCGGACCTTGCCGAGGCAACAGAAAGCGCGCCGGCCCGCCATCGTGGCCGTCGCCCAGCCCCGCACCAGGCGCCCACACTGGAATTTCGCGCTCTGGCGCAAACTGCCGGCGCAACGCGTTCGCTCACGGCGCCTGGCGGCGCCACCGCTCGCACAAGCCCAGAAGGCGCGCCGGCCACGCTGGAAGTTTGTCCCATGGCGTCGCCTGCCGAGCCAGCAAAAACGTCGGCAAGTCCTCGCATTCGCGCCACCGGCGCAGGCGCAGAAGCCGGCCCGCAAGTGGCGCTGGCGGTTCCTGCGGTGGCGGCCATGGCGGCGCGGGCGCGGCGCCGGCGCGCTGTTGCCGATCCCGCCGCTCGACGCGACGATCTGGGCGCGTGGCACTCCGAGGGTGCGTCTCGCCGAGAGCGAGCCGCGGGTGCGCCTCGTCGCGACGCCGCTGGCTCGGATACGGCTCGTCGTTCACCCAGTGGGGCTCGTATTGGCGCAAGCACCAGACCTGATCCCCGCTCAGGACGCCGGGGTCGAACAGGAGATCGTCGGGTTCGATTTCAGTACCGACCTGCGCACGGGGCAGACGATCGCCTCGGTGATCAGCATAACCTGCGCGGTTTACTCCGGCGTGGACGCGACGCCATCGAGCCGGATTATCGGATCGAGCGCGATTGTCGCCAGTGATCGAACCGGCGCCCTCGCCGCTCAGGTCAACCAGATGTTCGGCACCTTTCTTGGAGGTGTCACCTACCGGCTGCAATGCATCGTCCAGACCAGCGACGGGCAAAGGCTCAGCAAGTGGGTGCATTTCTCAGGCAACACGCCGAACTGAACCGATAGCGAGGCCGCGATGATCCTGGCGCCTGGGATCGTCGCGGCTCTCCTTGTGATCGCCAGTTTTCTGTCGGGCTATCCGATCCCGCCGCACGCCCATCCCAGGGTCGGGTTCGCCAGCAACGCCTACGGCGAAAAGCTCGGCCGCGACGACACGATGGGCATCACCAATCTGCGCGATGGCCGCATCTTTCTCTATCCGGGGTGGCAACTCGACAATCGCGATGCCTGCGTCGCCGTGCACGAACTGACGCACTACCTGCAAGTCGTGAACCACGCCGTCCTTGAGCCATCGGAGGCCAACGAGCCGCTGGCCTACATCGTGACCGAGAAGTGCTACCGGATGTTCGGCCGGCCGGATTTGGCGGATTGGGCGCATGGCAAGGTGCTGGAGATGGATGAGCTGCTGACCAGCCGCCATTGAGGGGAAAGCGATGCCACCTGGCGGCCAGAGAACGCCACTGACCGACCTGGTTGCCTCGGTCTCCGGTTATCAGCAGCGAGTAGTGTTCGGCGGCGGTGGCGTTTTCTCGCCCGGAACGCCGATCAACCCGGTCTCCAAAGAGCCGATCCGGCTGCTGGACTTCCGGGTCGGGGAGAACACCTTCTGGACGCCGCGCGGCGGGGAAGCGTGGTCATTTCAGCAGTTGCGCAACCTCGTCGAGCCCGGCGGGTTCGACCTGGCCAGGTTGGCGATTGAAACCCGCAAGGACCAGATCGAGCGTCTCGACTGGATCGTGCGCCCGATCGAGGCGGGCAAACGCAAGGTCACGGACGCCCGCGTCGATGCGCTGACGAAGCTCATCCGCCGGCCGGACGGCATTCGCGACTTCGCGACATGGACGCGCCGGCAACTGGAGGACCTGTTTGTCATCGACGCGCCGGCCGCCGAGGTCCGGCGCAACCGCGGCGGCGAGATCATCGGGTTTGATGTTGTCGATGGGGCGACGTTCAAGCTCTTGATCGACGACACGGGCCGCACACCGCAACCGCCCGCGCCGGCCTACGAGCAGATCATCAAGGGGCGCCCCTGGACGCTTCTGACGACCGACGAACTGATCTACACGCCGCGCAACCAGCGGCCGAGCAAGATTTACGGGTTCAGCCCAATCGAACAGGTGCTGACGACGCTCCATATCGGGTTGTCGCGGCAGCTTTCCAAACTGAATTACTTCTGCTATTATGACGATATGGAGGTATTGACTAAACGCGGGTGGTTTCGCTTCGCCGACACAAATGAATCCGACGAATTCGCGACGCGGCAAATCGGGACGGGGGTCTTCGAGTGGCAGAAAGCGGTAAGCCGATTTTATAAACACTATTCCGGGCCGATGATTCGGTTCGAGAATCGTTCGCTTGACCTGCTCGTCACGCCGCACCATCGGATGCTCGTCGATACACTTCCGCGACGCCTCGGCATCAAACGCCCACGCCATAAGACAGAGCACGTAATCCTCGCCGAGGATCTTGCCGCCACCAAGACCAACAACATCGGCATCCCGCAGACTTCAGTTTGGCGTGGCGTGGAATTAGAGAATGTCGAATTCTTCGGGTCACACCCGAACGCGCGCGATGTCCGAATCTCCGGCGATGATTACTGCGCGTTCATGGGCATGTATCTGGCCGATGGCAACCTCCACGGCAAAGACTGCGTCCAAATTTCTCAGCCTAAGGGTGATCGACGAGGCGTACACGAAATATACCGTGAGCTTCTCGACAGGCTTTTCGGACGCGTAAGTTTTAGCGGTCATCAATTCGAGTTTGGGCGCGTCGCGCTTGCCGATCATCTTCGGCAATTTGGCAAAGCCGCCGATAAGTTTGTGCCCCAAGCCATTCTGGATGCGCCGCCTCGCCAACTCGCGATTTTCTGGCGCTATTATGTCCTCGGGGATGGCTGCGCTCGCGGTGATCTGAAAGGTGGCGCGCAACAAGTAATTACCGTCAGCCGGCGGCTAGCTGATCATCTTACCGAGGTGATCCAAAAACTTGGCTTCGCATCGACAGTTTGGACGCGCCCCGCAGGAACCGCCGAATGCGAGGGTCGGACCATCCGAGCCAGGGAAGCCTATGTTATCACCCTCGGCAAACGACGAGCCACAAAGGGATGGCGGACAACGACTGAGCATTACGACGGTCCCGTCGCCTGCGTCAGCGTTCCGAATACATTCCTGTATGTCCGCCGAAACGGCAAGGCTGCGTGGTGTGGCAACACGGACGGCACGGTTCCGGCCGGGTTTTTGAACGCGCCGGATGGCTGGTCGCCCGATCAGGTCCGCGAATATGCCGACTACCTGCAAGCTGTTCTTGCCGGCAACCTCGATGCCCGGCGCCGCGTCTGGGTCGCGCCGAACGGCGCGCGGTGGCAACCGGTCAAGGAATCGCCGCTCAAGGACGAGTTCGACGAATGGGTCGCGCGGGTTGTCTGCTACGCGTTCTCACTGCCGCCGACACCCTTTATTCGCCAACTCAACCGCAGCACGTCGCAGACCGCCGGAGACACGGCACTCGAAGAGGGGCTGGAACCGATCAAATCCTACCTGAAGCGCTGGTGGGATGAAGTCATCCAGCGCCGCATGGGGTACGAGGACCTGGAGTTCGCGTGGCTCGACAACAAGACGATCGACCCGGCGAAACAGGCGGATATCGACGACAAGGGCCTGCGGAACGCCACCTTCTGCATCAACGACATTCTCGACCGGCACGGCATCGAGCCGGTGCCCAATGGCAACCGCCGCATGATCTACACCCCCTCCGGCGCCGTCCTGTTGGACGACATCGTCAAGGGCGAAATGCCACCGAAGGACGCTGCCATCGAACCTGATCCGGGCGCGCCGGACACCACGGAGGGGTCGGAAGATGACGCTGCGTCGGCTCCATCTGATGGTGAGGGCGGAGATTCGCCGCCCTCCGACAAGCCCTGAGTCCGCGAAAGAATGGCTGCGGCGCCTCATTGAGGCGATCGGCATGAGGCTCGCCGATATCGAGGCGAACCCGGCCGCCTACTACTGCCATACGCCGGGAAACCGCGGGCTTACCGCGTTGGCCCTCATCGAGACGAGCAACATCACGCTGCACACCTGGGACGAGACCGACCCCGCGGAACTGCAACTCGACCTGTTCACCTGCGGCCACCTCGACGTGGGGATGGCCATCGCTTTCCTCGATGAATTCGCGCCGTCGCGCATCGAGCACATGACCGTCGATCGCCGTGACGGCCTGGCGGTCGTGCATCGCGCCTGGGAGATGTCGGCATGACGGGCCGGCAAGCACTGAGGAGTTGAGATGGCAGCGATCAAAACCAGCGACACAGGAACCAAGTATCATGTCGCCGACGCAAATGGAAACCATACGATCTTTCAGTCCGGCCCCGCGGGGAGCATGCGCATCACCTCCGGCGGCATAAACATCGATCTCTCAAAGCAGAATATCTCCGATCTTCTGCCCGCGCTGACCGCCTTCGCCAACACGGGAGTTCTATCATGATCACGAAACTCGTCCGCGCCGCCGCAGCCATCCTTTTCTTCCTCCCGCTGGCACCCGCGCTCGCCCTCACGATGCAATGCGCTCCGGTCCAGGTCGTCCAGGCGAACACCTCCACCTATACGGCCGCCGGCGACGGCATCGTCACCGGCGTCCTGGGCAACGATGTGCCGGGCCTCGCCGAGGCGGGCTGCCAGGCCGTCGGGCAGGCGGGGCAGACGCTGATCGGGCGCCTCATCGGCGCGAACATGAACGTGACGACCGACCAGACCATCCCGATGTTGATCGCCGGCAACCAGAACTATCAAATCACCGCGGTCGTCGCGCGCAACCCAAGCACCTCGCTGACCACGGCGGCCGGCGGCTTTTACACCGGCGCGGCCAAGAGCGGCACGACGCTGGTCGCGGCGGCGCAGGTCTATTCGGCGGCGACCGGATCGACCACCGTCGAGAACGTGACGGTCGCGGCGGCCGGGCTGGCGGCGAGCCTGCCGGCATCGACCCCGCCGATCCTGTCGCTGACGACCGCGCAGGGCGCCGCCGCCACGGCCGACATCTACGTCTATGGCTACGTCGGCCAGTAAACGCCCTAAATCCAGGCTGAGGGCACACACCATGCGCTACGGAGACCCAGCGGATGTATGAGGCGCCCAATCATGCCGCGGTCATTGCGCCGAGCGATACGGTCGATCTCGGCGCCGCGACCTTATGGCTCAGCTTCACAAACTCGGGCGCGCAGACGCTGAAAATCAACACGGTCGGCGGCGAAACGGTGACGATCACCGGGCTGCCCTCCGGCATGTACCCGCTCCGCGCCACACGCGTTTGGAGCACCGGCACGACAGTGACCAACATCGCCGGATATTGGGTCTGACCGTCCAAAGGATAAACGAATGCGCTTCTACGCCAAGATCGCCAAGGTCGACGCCGAAAAGCGCATGGTGTGGGGCTATGCCTCGACCACGGCCGAAGACGCCGATGGGGAGACAATCACCCTCGGCGCCATGACCGGGGCGCTCGACGATTACATGCGTTTCGCCAATATCCGCGAAATGCACCAACTCTCGGCGGTGGGGGTCGCGACAGAGGCCAATGTCGATGACAGGGGCCTCTATCTCGGCGCCAAGATCGTCGATCAGGATGCGTGGCAGAAGGTTGTCGAGGGCGTCTACAAGGGCTTTTCAGTCGGGGGCAAGGCCACTGCCCGCGACCCCGCGAACCGCAAGACCATCACCGGACTTCGCTTGTCCGAAATCTCACTTGTCGATCGGCCGTGCAACCCCGAGGCAGTTTTCGATTGCTGGAAGGCCGCCGATGCGCCCCCTCTTACAGGAGACACGCTCTTGACCACGCAAAACAATACGGCGATGGCCGACGCTCTGGTCGCCGCCTTTGTCGCGGGCCAGGAAATCCCCAAGCCGACGGCGGAGGAAATCGCCAAGGCGGCCAATGGCGCCCCGGTTGACGGCAAGGATGTCAAAATCCCGGCCGGCGGCGATCCGGTCGAGGCGGTCACGCCGAAGGATTCCGGCGAGAACACGATCGACAAGCCCGTGGCGGGCAAGGACGTTTCGATCGACCCCGACGGCAAGGAGGTCGAGGTGATCCCTCCCGGCACCTCCGGCGAGGATGTCAAGGAGAAGCCGGTCGATGGCAAGCGCCCGGCCGACATGATCCCCTCGGGCAACGGCGATCCCGTGCAGATCGTCAATCCGGACGGAGAAGTGGTCAAGATCGCGGATGATCTCGATAAGGCCGACGAGGCCGGCGAGGCCGACCCGATCGTCAAGCGCAAGTTCACCGCGACGCAGCGCCGCGAGGCCGCCAAGTCCGGCGCCGCGATGAAGGATGGGTCATATCCCATCGAGAACAAGGAAGACCTCAAGAACGCCATCCAGGCGCTCGGCCGGGCCAAGGACCGCGACGCGACGATCCGGCACATCAAGCGCCGCGCCAAGGCGCTCGGCCTGGAAGATGAGTTGCCGGCCTTTATGGGCGGCAAGAAGAAGGCTGACGAACCCGAGACCGTGATGGTCGAGCGCCACGTCCCGGCGCAGTTGTGGAGCTGCGGCGATCCCGCGCACCAGCATGTCGCCAAAGCCGAGGCCATTCACTGCGTCGATCAGCGTGAGGGGTTGGCCAAGGCCGCCGCGGCGGTGAAACCCGCCGCCGATGCGGTCGCGCTGCTGCGCGATGCCGTCGGGGCCGCGCTGGTTGTCGCCGGCAAGGACGCCGAGATCGCCAAGGCGAAACCGGAAGAGGTCAAGAAGGGGCTCTACACCCTCAGCGACCTCGCCTGCATGATGCTCCAGTTGCGCTCGATGGTCTGCAATGTCGATTACGAGGAGACCGCCGAGGGCGACGATGCGTCACGGCTCCCGCAGTTGATGCGCGACGCGCTCAAATCGCTCGTCGAGGCGTTCCGCGCGATGTCGGACGAGGAAACCAACGAGTTGATGGAATCGGTCGCGACCAACACGGCCGAACCGAATGCGTCCGCCACCTTCCTCTACCTGGCCGCCCACGGGGGCGACATCTTCAAGGCCGGCGCGCGCCACAGCAAGGCCGACATGGACCGTATCCAGAAGGCGCATGACGTGCTGAAGGACCTCGGCGCCGTGTGCATGGCCGCGGATGACGAAGCCGACAAGGTTGCCAAGGCGCTGAACGAGAAAGAGGCCGAGGTTTCCGAGTTGCGCAAGGTTCTCGATCAGGTCGAGCCCTTGACCAAGGCTGTCTCCGAACTCGGCGCGACGATTACCGATCTGCGCAAGACGGCCGAGGCGCAATCCGAGGAGATCGCCAAGCTCAAGGCACAGCCGATGCCGCCCAAGACGGCCGCCAGTCCGCACGCCGTCGGCAAGGCCGAGGACGTGACGGGATTGGCCGAGGACGAAGCGTCGTTGCTCGACCGCATCAGCAAGATGACCGACGAGGAACGCGGCGTGATGCTTGCCAAGGCGGCTCTCCGCAACCCGCGCGCGGCGCATTTCGCCAACGCCACCTAACTTAGCGCAAGGCGCTTCGTGACGGCCCCCGGGGGCCATTGATGCCCGGGAACACCCAAACAAAAGAGGCCGCCGCGAGGCGGCTTTTCTCTTTGTGGAGCATCACATGACGCCCCAGGAAACCCTTGACGAACTGAAAAAGGCGCTCTCGCAGCAGAGCGACGACGTTGCCAAGACGATCTCGACCGGTACCGGCATCGTCGCCTATGACCTCCAGGCCCCGGCGAAGAACCTCTACCCGGTCGTGACGCCGATCCGCAACTCGCTGCCGCGCGTCGGCGGCGGGACCGGCCTGGTGACGAACTGGCGCCAGATCAACTCGATCGTCGGCTCCGGCTTCGACAACATGGGCTGGGTCGCCGAGGGCCAGCGCTCCGGCACGATGAGCTACAACACCTCGAACAAGTCGGCGTCCTATATGACGCTCGGCGAGGAAGACGCGGCGACCTACGAGGCGATCAGCGCCGGCCGCAACTTCGAGGACATCCAGGCGCGGATGACGATGCGCCTCCTCCAGAAGATGATGCTGAAGGAAGAGATCGCGCTCCTCGGCGGCAATGCCACCCTGGCGTTGGGCACCCCCGGAACGATCACCAAGAGCACGTCCGGCTCCGGCGCCACCCTGCCGACCGCGACCTACTTCATCCAGGTCGTCGCGCTGACCCTTGAGGGCTACCTCAATTCGACCCTCACCGCGGGCGTCGCCACGACCAAGACGATCACCGGCGGCGACGGCAAGACCTATACGCTGAACGGCGGCTCGTCCAACGTCAGCGCCGAGGTCAGTCAGGCGGTCACCCTCGGGGCGAGCCTCTTCGCCAGCGTCCCGACAATCCAGGGCGCCGTCGCCTATGCGTGGTTCATCGGCACCGCTTCGGGCGGCGAGACCCTGCAGGCGATCACCACGATCAACAGCGTCGCGATCTCGGCCCCGCTGACCGCCGGACAGCAAGCCGTGTCGGCGATCACGGGTGACAACTCGCTGAACGCCAATACGGCGTTCGACGGGCTGTTGACCGCGGCCTTGAAGCCGGCGAATGCCGCCTATGTCAATCTCCTGGCCACCGGCACCGCCGGCACCGGGACGGTGTTGACGGCATCCGGGCGCGGCTCGGTCGTCGAGATCGACACGATGTTGCAGACGATGTGGAACACCTACGAGTTGTCCCCCACCGTCATCTACCTCAACGCCCAGGAGTTGAAGAACATCACCACGAAGGTGCTGACGAATTCGTCGGGGCCGTTGGTGCGGTTCGAGGCCGGGCCGGATGGCGTGCGCGGCACGGGCGGCGGGTTCATCGACTTCTACTACAACCCGTTCGCATTGGGCGGCGGCATCAAGATCCCGCTGAAGATCCACCCGCGCGTTCCGCCGGGCACGATCATCGGCTGGGCCGAGAACCTGCCCATCCAGTACCAGTCGAACGAAGTGCCGAACGTCGCCGAGGTCAAGACCCGCGTCGATTACTACCAGGTCGATTGGCCGGTCGTGACCCGCCAGCGCCAGGTCGGCGTCTACGCCGAGGAAGCGCTGGCGATCTACGCCCCGTTCGCGATGGGCGTCATCGGCAACGTGGCAAACGGCTGATATTGCGTGATATTCCACTCCGAAGGGGAGGCCGGCATGACCGAAATGGTGACGCTGGCCCTCCCATTCGGGGCGGAATCAGCACCCGTATCGCACGGCGTCACGAGTTACGCGCCGTATCGCGAGGATCACACCGACCCGGCCAGCCGATGGCTGGTCGAGGTGCCTCGCGAGACGGTTGATTACTTCACGGGGGTAGGGGGTTTCATCATGAAGAGCAGGCCGGCGCCGGAAGCCCACGCGGATACCTTCGTGCGCATGTTTCATCCCGACCATGGCGTCAATGACGACTATGAGGTCGAGGACGGCTTTCACCTCGTGCCGAACGGCCCCGAGGTGGACGCGATGCGCTCGCACGGTTTCAAGGTCGAGGGCGAGGAAGGCGAGCCGGAGCCCGTACCGGAAATGGTGCCGGCCGAGGATCACAGACAAGCGCTCTCCCGCATCGCCAGCCTCGAAGAGACTATCGGCGAGCACCGGCGCGACGCCAAGGCGATGCGCGACAAGCTCGATGCCGCCGAGGGCCGGGTTGCCGAACTCGAAGGGTTGCTCGATGAAGCGACGGCCACGAAGCCCAAGCCCTGATCTGAAGGGGTGAGGGGATGGCCGTCGGCGATCTGACGACGCTCGCCAACGTCAAGGCGTTTCTCGGCGTCACGGCCACCACCAGCGACGCGTTTTTGCAATCCCGGATCGCCGCCGTCAGCGGCCAGATCCGGGGCTGGCTCAGCCGGTCCAGCCTGCTCTCCCAGAGCTACACCGACACCTATGACGGCACCGGGGGCCGCAAGCTCATGCTGCGGAATTGGCCGGTGACGGCCATCTCGGCGCTGACGATCAACGGCACCTCGATCGCCGCCGGGTCATATCCGGCCGGCAGCAGCGGCGGGGTCGTCAGCTTCGACGGCGATTTTCTCGATGCTTGGGATGGCCTGCCGCCGGGCTATTATTTCTCGACCTGGGACGGCTACGCGCCCGGCCGGAGAATCCCGCTCGAATTGAACGGGTTTCGGTTCTACCGCGGCTCGCAGAACATCCAGGTCACCTACACGGCCGGGTATCGTCGCACCGAGGCTTTCACGCTGGCCTCGCCCTATACCGTGACCCTCGCGCAATCGGAGGGCATCTTCGCGGCTGACGCGGGTGTCACCTATGCCTCCGGGGTCGCTCTGATCCCGGTCACGTCGTCGCCGGCGACCGGCCAATATGTCCCGCCGGCGCTTACCGCGCCGGGTCTCTACACCTTCGCCGCGGGCGACAGTGGCGCCGTGGTGACGGTCGCCTATTCGTTCGTGCCGGCCGCCTTGGAGCAAGCCTGCATCGATGCCGTCGCCTGGTATTATTTCCAGCAACAGCAATCGATCCTCGGCGCCGCCAATGTGCGCCGCCTCGGCGCGGGCGGAACCACGATCGAGTTCGGCCCGATCGACGGCAAGACATTCATCAGCCCCGGCATCACGGCGATGTTGCAGCCGTTCCGCAGGGTGTCGTGAGCTTCCTCTATCCGCGGACATTGACGATCA
>VFSW01006153.1_pt1 | contig 17682 bp, 14 predicted proteins | sample 5358111 | NCBI WGS metagenome assembly VFSW01 (sample SAMN11554181, study PRJNA540505) | mine drainage metagenome | isolation source: sediment from site ElyBrook_90M | place: USA: Ely Copper Mine, Vershire, VT | collected 2017
GAATCCGCGTTCACGATGCGCTGGAAACCGCGTTCACCTTGGGCCGGAATATGCAAGCGAGAGCCGTCGCCGTTCCGCGATCGCCGTGAACATCAACGTGCAGGGCGATGGTGCGGTGGAGGTGCAGTTCCTCAAGAAGGACTCGCCTTGGAGATCTGTCGATTTTCCAAAGCGGGTTTTGCGAGAATCCCGACTTTTCATCGAACACCAGAATCAAGCCTTCAACAGCTCAACGCTCGGCAGGCGAGCAGCAGTTTCATCGAAAGTAAACATCGGAGCCCGGCCGGCAGAACCACATTGCCCCGCATGCAGGCAATCGGCAAAGTCCGCGGAGGCCTGCCGATACAAACTGAGGGCTCGCTCCAGTGCAGGCTCGTCCTGAAACTCGAGTTCCTGCGTTTCGAGCAGAGCGTTGAACGTGCCAAGTACCGTGGATTTGTCGAACTTGTAGCGTGAGCGCAGGACCCACTCGAGCTCGAGCATCACAGTGCTCGGCACGAACAGTGGCAGTTGTTGCTCGCTGAACTCCTCGAATAGCTGCTGTACGCGTGCTGCTTGGCCCGGGTCATCATCCAAAATCCAGCGCACCAGCACGTTGGTGTCTAGGCCAGGCATCACCGCCGTCCTATATTCATGTCCTTGATGGGGACGGGCCCTTTGCTTCGCCGTGCACCTTTGAGGAGGCCTTTGAGCTCCACAATTGAACGCCGCTTCGCCCGGAACACGATGGTCCCGTCGTCAAGTTGCGTGAAGATCACACGTTCTCCCGCAGTCAGCCCCATGGCCCGTCGAATCTCCGCCGGAATAGTGACCTGGCCCTTGCTGGTGACCGTAGCCTCGGACATATTTGCTGTCTCCTTACATAAGAGCCAATTGTAAGGCATCATGAACGTTGCATCAATCCCCATAGTGTTATCCTTCTCTCAAGGCTGTAACACCGGTTCGAATCCGGTAGGGAGCGCCAATCAAATCAACGAGTTATGTCGATCCGGTTTGCGACGAACGGCCTTTACACGGCCTTTTTGGACCCGGGGCACGCTCAGCCTGCGGACAGTTATCTCGCGGGCTTCGATGTGTGCCTGCCCACCGGAAACGCTCTAGGAGCGGCGATCGGCCCGAGGACAGCGGGTCGGATCTTGGGGCGGGTGCGGCGTCCGCTCGATAAGGCAATTCCTGCGCCAGGCCCGGCGCCTCACCGGTCGAGCCACGCGGGCTGCTTCCCGAAGCCCTCGCGCGCCTGTTTCATGACCGCGAGCAAAACCGCCCGCTGCTTCTCATCCGCGTCCGCACCCACCCGCACCCGGTACTGTTGCCAGTGCGAGTCATACGGGAGCAAGTCGAACCCCGCCTCCTCCAGCCGCTCCTGCACCTCTTTCGACTGCGCGAGCTTCATCCTCACAATCACGTAAGCGCGCCTGGGCATACTAAGCAGTACGTAGATTACTACACATCTATGCGGCGTAGCGTGTCTCGGGCATCTGGAAGAAACTGCGGACCCGTTCCGGTGATTTTTGCAAGAATCGTAACCGACCGACGACGGTGCGATGCAGATCTTCAGGATTCTCGAGCCGAGATCGGCCCACGGCGTTATTCTTCACATCGTTCCACACTTGCTCGTCCGGATTGAGTTCCGGGGAGTAAGCCGGCAGGAAATAAAGCCGCAGCCGTTGCGATACCGTGCCGACGTAACGTGTGACCGCCTTGGCCCGATGCGCGGGGTGGCCGTCGACGATGAGGAAAATAGGGCGCTTCGCGCCATGAATGAGCCGTTTCAGAAAGCGAATGAATACCGCCGCACCGACCCCACCCTTGACCACCATGAAGCGCAGTTCTCCGCGCGGACTGATCGCGGAAATCATGTTCAAGCTAAACCTCTGACCCGTGACCCTCACCACTGGTGTCTGACCTTTGACCGCCCAGGTGCTGCCACTGTGAAAGTCCGAGCGCACCCCAGACTCATCTTCAAAGTAAATCTCCGCCTTTTCCCGCTTCGCGAGCGCCCGAATCCGCGGGTACTCTTTCTTCAGCCACTGCTCCACCCGGGATCGGTCTTGCTGATACGCCCGCCACAGCGGCTTCTGGCAACTTAACCCCAGCTGTGCCAGTAACCGCCCTACCGACACCAAACTCAAGCGCACCCCGCAATGCTCGGCAATCAACGCGCAAATCATCGCTCGTGTCCACAACGCAAACGAAAACCCCAGCTGCAACGGATTCTTCCCCGTCACCGTGCGATACACCCACCGCATGTCCCGCCCGCTCAAACGCCGCGCACGCCCAGGGGCCTTCCTCGCCTTCAAGGCATCCCAGCCACCCGCTCGGTACATCGATAGCCAGCTGTAAATGCAGCGACGCGTGAATCCCAGCGCCGCAATCACCGCCTCCGGGCTGTGCCCAGCTTGTACCTGTTGCACCGCCCGAATGCGAATCGCCTCAAGCGCCAGTCGATCAATCTTGCGCGCGTCCAGCTTCAATTTGGCCATGACTCATTATACAATGCCTCTTCTATTATGTGTCGTAATCAATGGACTGATTAGTAAGACTCTGAAATTTATGTACCAGACGTGGTGGGTGTGGTGGCTACCACGCGTTGCCATGGTTGGATTCATCATCTTTTGCGTCGAAAGCCATTTTGACTGGAGCATAACAGCGTGGTTTGGCGCATTTCTAGTCTTGTCCTTCTTGGGAGCGCGGGTTGGTCGACGCAATCTGACGAAGGCGCGCAACAAGATTCGATTCAAGGGTTCGACAACGAGGGTCTCGATGGATGAGAGCGGCGTAGACTTGGTCGGTGAGGCTGGCAATTCACACACCAAATGGTCGGGCATTTTGCCGCCAGTAGTCTATCCCAATGGGGTACTGGTCAAGTTTTCTCGGTTCGCGGGAATTTGGCTGCCGGATCGGGCGTTGGTCGAAGGCTCGCCACACGATGTGCGCAATTTGCTTGCTAGGAATATTAAAGATTCCGAGACCAAGCGTTAATAATCGCTGCGCAAGAGGTGATTGGCATGGCATTGACTCGGGACTTCAAGAAAGCCGTGGCTGCGCGCATCGAACGCGACCCGGAGTTTGCGAAAGCACTCCTGGACGAGGCGGCGACATTACTTCTCGCGTGCGAACCCGAAACGGCCCATCTCACGCTACGGGAACTCGTCAACGCGACGCTCGGATTCGAGCAGCTCGCGAAGCAGACTGATCTGCCGAGCAAGAATCTGAACCGGATGCTGTCGCCCAAGGGCAACCAGAGCATGGATAACCTGGCTGCCACATTCGGCGCCGTCGGGGATCGCCTCAAGGTTTCCTGAGGGTTCGCACGGTCAAGGTCGCACAGCACCCGGGCGTGGGAGACCGGTGAATGACGGGCGCGCAGTCTTGGGCTGGATCTCGTTTAGGTAACGGTGCAATCATTCACGCCTTACCTTTGACGCAGCGGCCGCTTGTATATACAATTCGTATATGCGTTTCATCTGGGACGAAGCGAAGCGACGATCGAATCTGCGGGATCATGAGATTGATTTTGTAGATGCCGAGCAAGTTTTTGCCGAACTGACCTCCACTTTCGAAGACGGCCGCTCCGCTATGATGAACAACGCTTCGTCACCCTCGGCTTACTGGACGGGGTGCCGGTCTCAATCGTACACACGGAATCCGACGAGGAAATTCGCGTTATCTCATTCAGACGAGCGACAATCCATGAAGAAACAATCCTATTTGCGAGCATCGAAAACCAACTTCCGCCGCCTCCGCCAAATGAAAGCCGGCGACGTAAAGCTCACGCCCGAACATCCGGAGCTGGACGTAAAGGGGATCGCTCGCGCAATCGTCCGAAAGGGCCTAAAACGCGTTCCTCCTAAGGCTTCGGTGTCGCTGCGAATCGACGTAGATGTGCTGGAGTGGTTCAAGTCGCGTGGAAGTGGATATCAGACCCGTATCAACGCCGTACTCCGAGCCTTCAAAGAAGCGACGCTCTAAGATTTCCCATGATGAGCCCTGGATGCGCCCAGGGTGCGCCCAGGGTGCGCCGGCGCCAATGCTCGTTCGGGAGGCGCCGTTCCCCCGCTCTCAGTAGCGGTTGGGTCTGTAGCCGACAGCCCTAGGCCGTTGTGCCGTTGTGCCGTTGTGCCGTTGTGATCGCAGCAAGGATTCAGCCATGACGCGCTTCGTACAAGCCCTTGTCGCACTCGTCGCCCTCACAAGCTGCACGTCGCCGACGCACCAGGCGCAGATGAAAGGGCCGCAAGCCGTCGGCGTCTCGCCCGACGCACCGAAGGACCCGATTGGCATCATGCTCGGCTGGACGCCTGACCAGACCATCACGAACTTCAAGCATCTCGATCGGCTGTTCCCGGTTCGTACCGTATCGCGCGGCTCTTCAGCGCTGGACCTGCCCAACGGCGAGCCCATCGATCCGATCGTGCCGCTCGAGCACCGCAGACTCACGGTCGACCAACTCATGGATGAATATCGCGTCACGGGCGTCATCGCCCTGCATCATGGCCGGATCGTTCTTGAGCGTTACGCCCATGACCGGACGGCGCAAGACCGCTGGTTCTCCGCGTCCGCCGCCAAGTCGATCACCTCGACGCTGATCGGCGCGGCCGTCAGGGACGGGCTGATCGGCTCGGTTGACGATCCCATCACCCGCTACATTCCCGAGCTCAAGTCCGTGCCCGCGTTCGACGGCGTTACCCTGCGCCACCTGATGACCATGAGCTCCGGCCTCAGGTTTCACGAAAGCACCGCCGACCCGACCTCGGACCTCGCCCTGACCGACGGCGGCGAGATCATCGATGGCCGCCCGCCGATCGTCAGCTACGCTATGAAACTCACGCGAGCGCATCCGCCAGGCACCGTTGAGGAATACCAGACCATCGACGCGGACCTGGTCGGCATCGCCCTCTCCCGCGTGCTTGAAGGGCGGACAGTCTCTGATTACCTGTCCGAGAAGATCTGGAGGCCCGCGGGCATGGAGGCTGATGCGAACTGGGTGCTCGACAAGGCGGGAATCGAACGCGGCGGCTGCTGCATCTCCGCGACCCTGCGGGATTACGCGCGTTTTGGCCTGCTCATCGCGAAAGGCGATTCAGGACCTGCGGGCGCCGTGCTGCCGGCTGACTGGATCGATGAAGCACGCACGCCCGTATGGCCCGCCACAGACCGCGGCTCCGGTTATGGCTGGTTCTGGTGGGTGCGCAAGGACGGCGGTTATGAAGCCGTGGGCGCCTATGGGCAGTCGGTCACCATTTATCCCATAGACGACGTGGTCATTGCAGTCAACGCCGCCTCGAGCAATCCGGCGGGGTTCGGCATTGCTCGCTGGAGACTGCTACAGGCGCTCGACGCAGCCGCGGTCGGCCGAGCAGATCCGAACGACAAACCGTAAGTCGTTCGTCACTTCAACAAACTGACAACCCCTGAAGGAGCCACTCGTGACCCGCGCCGGCGCCTCGGCCCACCGCCGTGCGCCTATGGTGCGTTTATGGACCACGAATGAGTGCTCTCGGCCGTCTCCGGTCATTCGCCGTGAGTAAACGTTTGCCGTGTTGCTGACATTGACACCGGCGCCGACAACGATATTCTGCATCTGAGATGAGCGTTGACGTCCCTTCAAGGCCCTGGTGGCTGCCTGCAGCGACCCTCGTTGGGTTGGGCGTCGCTCTGCTCTCGCCACTGCTGACGAATTTCGTCGTGACACGTGTTTTGGGGGTCGCGCCGTCACCCGAGCTCGTTGCGGTAGGTCTGGTCATACACTGGGTCACGTTTGTAGCGCTGCTGATCATCGTGCTGCTCTGGGAACAAGCGCCGCTGCAGTCGATCGGCTGGCGGGAACCGAAGTGGTCAACGCTGGTATTCGGTATCGTTGCTGGCGTGATCATCACTTTCGTATCGGGACTCGTCAGCCAAGGATTAGGCCTGAGATCCGACACGCATTTCCTGGCATTCTTGCTGTCGCAATCGCTCGTGGTACGCGTGATGCTGGTCATCACGGCCGGCGTGTTCGAGGAAACGCTGTATCGTGGCTACGGAATCGAACGACTATCAAGGTACTTCGGAGGAAAGTATGTTGCCGCGGCAATTTCGCTCGCACTGTTTACGCTCGCCCATGCATCGGCGGTTGGGGCTGCGGCACTACTGCCGATACTGATCGTCGCTGGTTTGGTAACTATCCTCTATCTGTGGCGCCGCGACCTGCTGCTGAACATGGTTGCGCATTCCACGATCGATGCGATGGGCCTGCTGGTCATTCCCGCGTTAGGTTAATTCGCCGCTTGCGGTAGCAAGGCCCTGTTGCGGCGTATCGCGAAATACGGATGACATGTGGTTCCTTGCCGCCCTTACGCCAAGCGGGCCGTCGCCAAAGACCACGGGGGCCGAACTGCTCGTTCGCGAAAGCCTGTTAAACCATCACTGTCAAATTCGGCGCAATAGCGGGTCGACCTGGCGGCCGTGTTTTCAATGATTTCTGCCGGCTTATGATAGCAGCGTCATTCCGCACCTCGAAAAACCTTGAATTCGGCCGCGCAGATACAGTATCGCGGCGCTCTCTGTGTGTCATGCGCGATGGATCATGCATGACCCGGTAGGGACATTCGTCGACACTCACCGCATGTTCGAGCTCGTTGCGATCGAGGCGATTCGCGAAGTTCGGCTAGAATCAGCCCGCCAGTTTCGTGCGGGAGACGCGCGCCTCAGGAGTCCGTCCATGGTCAAGCCAATGTTTGCATCGATCCGCCGGCATAGCCTCGCGGCGCTCGCCACGGTATCGCTGCTGTCGCTCGCGCCGGGCGCCAGGGTGTTCGCGGTGGATCTCGTGGATCTTTATGCCGGCGGCTCGATCGGCCGCGCGCAGGTCGAGGCGGACCCGTCGCGCTTCCTCGGACCGTCATCCGGCGGCAGCTTCAGCCACAGCAGTTCGGCCTACAAGGTGATGGCGGGCATCCGGCCGATCTCGCTGCTGGGCGCGGAGGCCGAGTACGTCGATCTCGGCCATCCGGTTGGCGCCGCGAACGTGCCGGGTTACTCCACGATCGACGGCTCCACCAAGGGATTCGCGGCGTTCGGCATGCTGTATCTGCCCGTTCCGGTCGTGGATGTGTTCCTGAAAGCCGGCCTCGGACGCATGGACAGCCATGTGAATTTGAGCGCCTGCGGCTCGGGCTTCTGTCCGACTACGAGCGCGAACCCGCACGACACGGGCTTCGCGGGCGGCGCCGGCGCGCAGTTCAAGCTCGGCTCATGGACCGCCCGCGGCGAGTACGAAATCTTCGACGCCATGGGCCGTACCCCCTACCTCTTCTCGATCGGATTGACCTGGTCGTTCCTCTGAGGGCCCGCGCGTCGGCCCTCGCCTGCCGCCGCGTCGCGAGGATTTGACAACGCTGACCGGCGGGATTCTCATTACTCCATAATTAATGCGGATGCAGGGGATGTTCCGGTGCGGGATGAGGCAACCGTTGGCTCGCTTGAGCTTGCGATTTCGCGTGCGCGGCTGCTGCTGCGCAGCGCGCCCGAGCGCGCGGCGGAACAGGCGCGTGAAATCCTGAAGGCTGTGCCCGGCCACCCGGTGGCACAGCTGGTATTGGGCGCGGCCCATCGGGCGGCGGGACGCACGCAGGAGGCGCTCGCGCTGCTCGAGCCGCTGGGCCGCGAGCAGCCGCAGGCCGCTCCGGTGCACTTGGAACTCGGCGTCGCGCGTGCGGAAGCCGGCGACCGGGCCGGCGGCATCGAGGCGCTGCGCTGCGCGCTGCGGCTGAAGCCCGACTCCCCGGACGGCTGGCGCTGGCTCGCGGATCTGCACGACGCCGCGGGCGAGGCCGGCGCGGCCGATCAGGCCCGCGCGCGATACCTGAAAGCGGCGACCAACGAACCCGAGCTGCTCGCTGCGGGTGCGGCCCTGGTCGAGAACCGGCTGCCCGAAGCCGACGCGTTGCTGCGGGCGCATCTCGCAACGCATCCGACCGACGTCGCGGCGCTTCGTATGCTGGCCGAGGTCGCCGCCCGACTGCAGCGCTACGCCGACGCGCAGGACCTGCTGGAGCGCTGCCTTGAACTCGCTCCGAGTTTCGACGCGGCGCGCCACAACTACGCGATCGTGCTGAATCGGCAGGCCAAGGCGGCGCAGGCCCTGCCGCAGATCGAGCGGCTGCTCGCCGCCGCGCCGCGCAATCCCGCCTACCTCAATCTCAAGGCGGCGGTGCTCGCCCAGCTCGGCGAGTACGGCGAATCCATCGAGGTCTACGCGCAAGTGCTGCGCGACCAGCCGCGCCAGCCCAAGATCTGGCTGAGCTACGGACACGCGCTGAAGACCGCGGGAAGCTTCGCCCAGAGCGTGGCGGCGTACCGGCGCGCCCTCGAGCAGGAACCCACGCTGGGCGAGGCCTACTGGAGCCTAGCCAATCTGAAGACCCACCGCTTCACGGACGAGGAGGTCGCCGCCATGCGCCGCGTGATCGGCCGCACCGAGCTCGCCGACGAGGATCGACTACATGTGGAGTTCGCGCTCGGCCGGGCGCTCGAGGACCGCGGCCAGTACCCGGAGTCGTTCGCGCATTACCGGCGCGCAAACGCCACACGCAAGCGCCTGAGGCCCTATCACGCGTCCGCCAACCATGGCTTCGTGCGCCGATCGAAGGCCGTGTTCTCGCCCGAGTTCTTCGCCGCCCGCGCCTCGCTGGGCGCGCCGGCCCGCGATCCTATCTTCATCGTCGGCCTGCCGCGCGCCGGCTCGACTCTGCTCGAGCAGATTCTCTCCAGCCATTCGCAGATCGAGGGCACCATGGAGCTGCCGGAGCTGCCGCGAATCGCGCGCGAGCTCGCCGGCGGCGATCGGGACGGCGATCCCGAGGAGCGATTCTTCGGCGCGCTCGCCGCACTCGACGGCCCGCAACTGCGCGCCCTGGGCGAGCGCTATCTCGATGCCACGCGCGTGCACCGCAAGACCGGCAGGCCCTTCTTCATCGACAAGATGCCGAACAACTGCCTGTACCTCGGGCTGATTCACCTGATCCTGCCCCGGGCGACCATCATCGACGCCCGGCGCCACCCGCTCGGCTGCTGCCTTTCGGCGTTCAAACAGCATTTCGCGCGCGGCCAGAATTTCACCTACGACCTCGCCGACCTGGGTGCCTATTACCGCGACTACGTCGAACTCATGGCCCATATGGACGCCGTGCTGCCGGGGCGGGCGCACCGGGTGTTCTACGAGGCGCTGGTCGAGGATACCGAGGCCGAGGTGCGCCGGCTGCTTGCGCAGTGCGGACTGCCCTTCGAGGCCGGCTGCCTGCGGTTCTACGACAATGACCGGCCGGTGCGCACCGCGAGCTCCGAACAGGTGCGCCGGCCCATCTATCGCGACGGCGTCGATCATTGGCGCAGGTACGAGCCCTGGCTCGGCCCCTTGAAGGAGGCGCTCGGCAGCGTGCTCGAACGCTATCCGCAGGTTCCGGATTTTAACAACGACGAAGGGAGAAAACCAACATGACTCGAAGCCGACTCGATCAAGCGCCCGCGCGGCGCCAGCCCGCGCGACGCCACGATCGCAACCGTGGGAATGCACTGCGCTTGGCACCGCTCGCCGCCGCGATCTCGGCGGCGCTGGCCGGCACGCCGGTCGCGCAGGCGGGCACCGATCAGGAAACCGGCGGACTGCAGGAGATCGTGGTCACCGCGCAGAAGACCTCCGAGAATCTGCAGAACGTGCCCATCAGCATCGACGTGTTCGACAATCAGAAGATCGAGCAGCTGAACATGACGGGGCTCGACGATTACGTGAAGTACAGCCCGAGCGTTTCCTACGTGCGCAGCCAGGGCCAGGGCGGCAACGGCCAGCCGGGCACCGCGATGGTGTACATGCGCGGCGTGGTGAGCGGCGGCGACGGCAATCACTCCGGCCCGCAGCCGAGCGTCGGCGTATACCTCGACGAGGAGCCGGTGACCACCATCGGCGGCACCCTCGACGTGCATCTGTACGACATTCAGCGCATCGAAGTCCTCGAAGGTCCGCAGGGCACGCTCTACGGCGCAAGCTCCGAGGCGGGCACCATCCGCATCATCACCAACAAGCCCAACGTCGACAAATTCGAGGCGGGCTACGACGTTTCCGGCGACTTTATCGATCACGGCGGCAACGGCTGGACGGGCGAGGGTTTCGTCAACATCCCGCTCACCTCCTTTGCCGCGGTGCGCCTGGTCGGCTGGGACGAGCACGACGGCGGCTTCATCAACAACGTCGCCGGCACCAATTCGAGCGCGTGCATCACCAACGGCGTGCGCACGTTTCCGGCCTGGTCCGGCCAGCCCACCAACGTGACGCCGGGCGTCGCCGGTCCCTGTCCGGCGACGGGCACGGTGGGCGCGGGCGCGATCAGCAACGCCGCCTACTTGAGCAACAACTACAACACCGTGGAGACCAAGGGCGGTCGGGCGGCGCTGAAATTCGACATCGGCGACTACTGGAGCATCACGCCCTCGTTCATGGGCCAGAGCATCGACACCAACGGATTCTTCGGCTCGGATCCGGGCATCGGCAACTACGAGGTCGCGCACTTCGGCCCGGAGAATTCGCAGGACACCTTCACCCAATCGGCGCTCACCATCGAGGGCAAGATCAATAACTTCGATCTGGTGTACGCGGGCTCCTTCATGAAGCGCACCGTGCATTCGATCGCGGATTATTCCGATTACTCGGAGTTCTACGACCGGGTGTACGGCTCCGGCGCCTTTTGGACCGGCAACAACGGCAGTCCCATCATGCCGCAGGAGTTCGTCGTCGGCCGCGACCACTTCGAGAAGTGGAGCCACGAGCTGCGCCTGACCACGCCCCAGGATCAGCCGGTGCACGGCACCGTCGGCGTTTTCATCCAGCGCCAGCTGCACGACATCTACCAGCAGTACGTCATGCCGGGCTACGGCTTCACCAACATCTTCGGCGCCGAGAACTCACCCACTCCCAACCCGGACGGCTTCGCCAATTCCCTGTCCATCCCCGGGTATGCGAACACCATCTGGCTCACCGACCAGCAGCGCGTCGACCGGGACCAGGCCGCCTTCGCCCAGGGCACCTGGGACATCACCTCGAAGTGGGCGCTGACCGGCGGCATGCGCTACTACAAGTACGACAACTCGCTGGAGGGCTTTTACGGCTACTCGGCGAATTACTCGAGCGGCACCGGCCAGGCCAAGTGCTTCGCACCGGCCTCGGTGGCCTTCTCGCCCTGCACCGACCTCAACAAGGCGGTGACCGGCAGCGGCACGGTGCCGAGGGTCAACCTCACCTACAAGTTCGACACCGACAAGTTGGCGTACGCGACCTGGTCCAAGGGCTTCCGCCCCGGCGGCGTGAACCGCACGTCGGTCGCGGGCATCGAGCCCTACCAGTCCGACTACCTCACCAACTATGAGGTCGGCTGGAAAACCCAGTGGTTCGATCACCGTCTGCGTTGGAACGCCGCGGCGTTCTGGGAGGACTGGAAGAACTTCCAGTTCGCCTTCCTCGGGCCGAACAGCCTCACCATCATCGAGAACGGCGGCAATGCGCGCATCAAGGGCATCGAGAACGACCTCGAATGGGCGGTCACCAACTCCTTCACCCTGAGCACCAACTTCACCTTCCTGGATCCGCGCCTCACGCAGAACTACTGCGGCCAGGCCGGGGTCACCAGCTGCCCAGGCCAGGTCACGCCGAACGCCTTCGGTGGCCCCTCGCTGATCGGTCCGCTGGCGCCCGCCGGCAGCAATCTGCCGATCACGCCGAAGTTCAAGGGAAACATGGTGGCGCGCTACCAGTTCTCGGAGGTCGACGGCTGGAACCCCTTCGCCCAGGCTTCCTGGGTGTACCAGACGCAGGTATTGCCGCTGCTGTTGCGCAATGAGGTGCAGAACGTCGGCATTCAACCCGCCTACGGCCTGGTCGATATGGCCTCGGGGCTGACCCGGGGCAACACCACGATACAGTTTGTCGTGACCAACGTGATGGATCGCTTCGCGGAGCTCTCGCGATTCACCCAAACCAATCCGCAGAACGACAACCAGGCCTACGTGATCCCGGCGCAGCCGCGCACCTTCATCGTCAAGTTCGGACAGTAGTTCTGAGGCGCCCCGGCCCGGCGGCGCGCGCTCTGCACGCCGCCCGGCCGGCACCGGCCGCGGCGCAATGCTAAACTGCACCGGCCCCTTTTCCGTTGCCTCGGATTTCCCGCATGAACAAGGACCCCGTCGGACACGCGGCCGCCGGCGCCCACGGAGCCGGCGCCGCCGACCGGCTTCGACGCAGCGAGGCGATGCTGCACAAGACGCAGCGCTTCGCCAACGTCGGCGGCTGGGAGCTCGATCTGGCGCGCAACGCCGTGTCATGGTCCGAACAGATGTTCGCCATTTTCGGGCTGGATCCGGCCCATTTCTCCGGTGGCTACGTCGAGTACCTCGCACGCATACATCCCGAGGACCTCGCGCGGGTTCAAGCGCATAGCGCGGCTGCGCGCAATCACGCGTACGGACCCAACCTGGATCTCGAGTACCGGATCGTGCGGCCGGACGGGACCGTGCGTACCGTGCACGAGCGGGGCGAGATCACCTTCGACGAATCCGGCGTGCCGCTCGCCGCCGCGGGCGTGGTCATGGACATCAGCGAGCGCACGCTCGCCGACCGGGAGTTGGCCAGAACCACGCGCGCGCTCAAAATGCTGAGCCGCTGCAACGAGGCGATGGTCCGCGTACCTAACGAGGGCGCGCTGCTCGAGGAGATCTGTCGCATCGCGGTCGTCGAGGGGGGCTACCGCATGGCAAGCGTCGCCTACGCCCAGGATGACGAGAAACGCACCGTGGTCCCCGTCTGCCACGCCGGCCACGAGGCCGGTTATTTCTCGGCCATCACGCTGTCCTGGTCCGCAGAACGCGCCGACGGCCGCGGACCGGCGGGGCGCACCCTGCGCACCGGCTCCTCCGTGGTGATCGCGGATCTCGCGAACGACGAGACGTACGCGCTCTGGGCAAAACCGGCACTGGCGCGCGGTTACCGCAGCGTGGTCTCGCTGCCGCTGAAGACCGGCGGCCGGTGCTTCGGCATCTTCGCGCTTTACAGCGCCGAGCCGCGCACCATCGGGCCCGCGGAGGTCGAGCTGCTGCACGAATTGGCGGATAACCTCGCCTACGGCATCACCGCCATGCGCGACCGCACGGACCGGCAAGTCCTGCTCGATACGGTCACCGCGGTCTCCGAATCGGCCGCGGGCAGCACCGGCGCGGATTATTTCGAGACCCTGCTGAAGATCCTGGTCCGCTCCCTGGACGGCCACGCCGGTTTCGTCGCCGGCACGCCCGACGAGGCCACGGGCCTGGTGCGCACGATTTGCGCCGTGATCGACGGGGAGCTGGTGCCGAATGTCCAATACCCCCTGGCCGGCACGCCGTGCGCGGACATCGGCGCCACGAACTCGCTGGTCATCGAGCGCAATGTGCGCGGCCTGTATCCCGCCGCCGGCGCGCTCGCCGCGCTCGATCCCCAGGCGTACGTCGGCATGAATCTGCTCGATTCGTCGGGCGCCGCGATCGGCACTTTGTTCGTGCTCTATCGACGGCCGCTCACTCATCGGGCGCTCGCGCTCGCGATGCTGCGACTGTTCGCCACCCGCGTGGCCTCGGAACTCGAAAGGCAGCGCGACGACACCCGTCTGCGGGAGCAGGCGCTGCTGCTCGACAAGGCGCACGACGCGATATTCCTCTGCACCCTCGATCAGCGCATCATTTATTGGAACGAGGGCGCACAGCGGCTGTACGGCTGGACCGCCGCGGAGGCGGTCGGCCGGGTCACCCGGGAATTGCAGCTGATCGAGGACGCGGAATTCGTCGCCGCCCGGGACCGCCTGCTCGTGCAGGACGAATGGGCGGGCGAACTGCGCGGAACCAGGAAGGACGGTGCCGTGGTCACGGTCGCCTGCCGCTGGACCTTGATGCGCGCCGCGGACGGAACCCCGCAAAGCATCCTCGCCATCAATACCGACATTTCCGCCCGCAAGCGCACCGAGAGTCATCTCAGGCTCCTGGAGACCTCGGTCGCGCGCCTGAACGACATACTGCTGATCACCGAAGCGGAGCCTTTGGGCGAGCCGGGCCCGCGCATCGTCTTCGTCAACGACGCCTTCGTCCGGCGCACCGGCTACAGCCGCGAAGAGGCCCTCGGCAGGACGCCACGCATCCTTCAGGGCCCGGCGACCAGCCGCGCCGAGCTCGACCGGATCCGCAAGTCCCTGCTCGCCTGGCAGCCGGTGCGGAGCGAGCTCGTCAACTACACCAAAAGCGGGGAGGAATTCTGGATCGAGCTCGACATCGTGCCCCTGGCCAACGCCGACGGCTGGTACACCCATTGGGTCTCGGTCGAGCGGGACATCACCGAGCGCAAGCGGGCCGAAACCCTGCTCGCGGAGAGCGAAGCCCGGGCCGCACACGCGCACAAACTCGAGTCCATCGGCCGCCTCACCGGCGGGATCGCGCATGACTTCAACAACCTGCTGACCGTGATCATCGGCAATGCCGATATGCTCGCCGCGGAGCTGCACCATGCGCCGGCTCTGGCGGCACTGGCCGCGATGGCGCGCACCGCCGGCGAACGCGCCGCCGAGTTGACCAATCGCCTGCTCGCCTTCGCCCGCCGGCAGGCGCTCGAGCCGAAGTATCTGCGGCCGCGGGATAACATCCTCGGCATGCTGCCGCTGTTGCGTCGCACCTTGGGCGAGAACATTCAGATCATCGAAGCGGTGCAAAGCCAGGACAGCGGCTTCGTGTACATCGATCCGGGTCAACTCGAATCCGCCATCCTCAACCTGTGCATCAACGCCCGCGACGCCATGCCGGACGGAGGTCGCTTGACGCTGTCGACCCGCAACGTGACCTTGGAGGGTTCCCGCGCCGGCGATGATCACGACATGGTCCCGGGGGATTACGTCGTCGTGACCATCGCCGATACCGGCGCCGGAATCCCCGCGGAGCAGATGGAACGAATATTCGATCCGTTTTTCACCACCAAGCCGACGGGCAAGGGTACGGGCCTAGGATTGAGCATGGTGTACGGGTTCACCAAGCAGTCGGGCGGGACCGTGCACATCGAATCGAGCGTCGGAGTCGGCACGACGGTGAAGATGTACCTGCCGCGCACCGAACAAGCCGCCGCCGAGCGTACCGCGAGCCTCGACGGCGCGACTTCGCCGGAATTGCGCGGCCGCGAGATCGTGCTGCTGGTCGAGGATGACGACCTGGTTCGCCGCCACGTCGCACAGCTTCTGAGCGGCCTGGGATACCGCGTGATCGAGGCCGCCGACGGCCGGCATGCGCTCGAAATCGCGAGCAGCGATCAACCCCTCGATCTGCTGTTTACCGACGTGATGATGCCCGGCGAACTGAACGGACCGCAGCTCGCCGGCCGGATCGATGCGATCAGGCCGGGACTGCCGGTGCTGTACACCTCCGGCTACACGGAGAACGTGCTCGTGCATCGCGACGGCGTGGATTCCGAGGTGAATCTTCTGCACAAACCCTACAGCCGCTTGAAGCTCGCCGAAAAGCTTCGCGAGGTGCTCGCGCCGGGAGCGCACGGCCACCGTGAGTGACCGGGTGCCGGCGGATCGGAGCGGCGAGAGCTCCGCGGGGCGCGCGCTCTTGCCGGTGCTGTTCATCGGCGTGTTCATGGCGGCGCTCGATACCGCCGTGATCGGCCCGGTGGTGCCGGCGCTGCGCGAGGGCTTCGGCGTGGACAATCGGACCGTCGGGCTCGTGATCAGCGGCTTCGTGCTGTTTTCCCTGTGCAGCACGGTGCTGATGGCCAATCTCAGCGACCGCTACGGCCGCCGCCCGATCTATCTCGCAAGCGTCGCGCTGTTCGGGCTCGGTTCGCTGTTGACCGCGCTGTCGCCGCGGTTCTGGATGATCATCGCCGGTCGCATCGTCCAGGGCTTCGGTGCCGGCGGCATCACCCCGACGGCCGGCGCCGTGGTGGGCGACCATTTCACGCCGGCGGAGCGCGGCAGGGCGCTCGGCCTGCTCGGTGCGACCTATGGCATGGCGTTCGTGCTGGGTCCGCCGCTCGCGGGCTTGCTGATGATCACGCTCGGATGGCGCTGGATCTTCCTGCTGAACCTGCCCATCGCGGCACTGATCCTCGTTTGGGCGGCCCGGGTGCTGCCCGGACCCGCCGGCGGCGGCACGCTGCCGTTCGACCGGGCCGGCGTGCTGATCACCTTCTGCCTGCTCGCGGCCTTCGTCGTCGGCATCACCGGCGCCCGGCCTTGGTGGCTGATCGCCTCGGGCACGCTCCTGCCCGTGCTGATCGCGGTCGAGGCTCGCGCCGCGCGACCGATGATTCCCCTGTCGCTGTTCGCCAACCGCCAGCTCGCGAAAACCTACCTGCTCGCGCTTGGCGGCGGCTTCGGCATGGGTGGCGTCATCTTCCTCACCTCGATCGCCACGACCGCGTATGCGGTGGGTGCACGGCACGCAGGGTTCGTGCTGTTGCCGCTGGTGCTCGCCTCGATGCTGGGCTCGACGCTCTCCGGCAGAAGCCTGCATCGACTCGGGCCTCGCGTGCTGCTGCTGCTCGGCTTCGCGCTGCTCGCCGCCGGCTACGCCGGCTGCGCGCTCACCGGAGCGGGCCTGTGGGTCTTCCTGATCGCGACGATTCCGGTGGGCCTGGGACTCGGCGTGGTGGTCGGCGGCGCACTGCGCTCCATCGCGCTCGACGAGGCACCGGGGCAGCTGCGCGCGAGCGGCCAGGGCCTGATCAACATCTGCAACGCCGTGGGCACCTTGGGCGCGATCGCGATCATCGGTGCGCTCGCCGACCGCGGCGGCGGCGCCGCCGGCTTCACCCTCGCCTATCTGGGCTTGGCGGGGCTGATGGCGGCGATGCTCACCGTCGCGCTGCGCCTCGCGCCGGCGCGCACCGCGCCGGTCGCCGTGCGCATCCGCACGCTCGATACGCTCGGCGAGCGGCAGATACGCGAGCTCGGCGACGTGCTCATCGACTGCGTCGACGGCGGCGCGTCGGTGAGTTTCCTTTGGCCGATGACCCGCCAGAAGGCCGACGCGTTCTGGAGCGACGTCGCCGCGCGGGTCGCGCGCGGCGAGCGGCGCGTGCTAATCGCCGAGACAGACTCGGGCGGCATCGTCGGCACCGTGCAGATCGCGCTCGATTCGCCGGAGAATCAGCCGCATCGCGGCGACCTCGCCAAGATGCTCGTGCACCGGCGGGCACGCGGCCTGGGAATAGGTCGCGCGCTGCTGCAGGCCGCGGAGGGCGAGGCGCGCCGGCGCGGCAAGACATTGCTGATCCTCGACACGGTGACCGGCGGCGCCGCCGAGCGGTTATATTCCTGGCAGGGATGGCGCCGATGCGGAAAGATACCCGGCTACGCGCTGTGGCCGGATGGCCGCCCCTGCGCCACGACGGTGTACTACAAGGACCTGTCCTCGCGGACGCAGGAGGAAGATGCAGAGCTCACCGCCGGCCGGTAATTCGGCACGCGACGGCCGCTGGCTGCTGCTGTGGGCGGCATTGATCGGCATCGCCGGCGCCCTCGCCACCGTGGCATTCCACGTCGGCATGGGGTTCGCGGAGCGCCTTGCCACCGATCGCCCGGGGCGGGGGGGGGGGGGGGGGGGGCGGGGTGGGGGCGGGGGGGGCGCCGCCGGGGGGCG
>VFSW01006154.1_pt1 | contig 17679 bp, 14 predicted proteins | sample 5358111 | NCBI WGS metagenome assembly VFSW01 (sample SAMN11554181, study PRJNA540505) | mine drainage metagenome | isolation source: sediment from site ElyBrook_90M | place: USA: Ely Copper Mine, Vershire, VT | collected 2017
CCGACGGGAGCGAACGCCGGCGGCGCGCTGGTTGGTCCCGCGACCGAGAACACGCAGCGCAGCTTCAGAGCGGCGCCGGCTATCGGGAGCGGCTGTTCTGGTTCGGATGCCCCGCGAGCGCCGAACATGCCGAGGCTGCCCTGGTGATGGCCCTGGAATACCGGCGCTTATCAATCGCAGACGTCTTCACGTGCGAAGAAGTGCAACTCACCCTGGAGCAGTACAACGCGATTCTGGCCGAGTTCTATTTGAAATTTTTGGCGCAGGAGGCGTCGGAAGCCCATCTGACCGTGGAATTGACCTCGGACGAGCGCACCTTCGAGCAGGCTCTTGGTCCGGAGGGAATGAAGCTTTTGCGGCGGTTCTCGATTTGTGCGAACAAGTCGAGCAGGCATCCGTTCGACGACCGCCGCTGGCTGGACTTCATCATCTACTATTTTCTTCGTCCACTTGAGCATTTTGATCTGTGGCGGCGCTCGAACTGGTGGCGCGAACACGGCTGGTCATTAAACAAGGTGAGCGAACTGATGTACGACTGCGAGGTTGTACGAAACGCTCTGGGCTTGTTGGCGCGAAAGGAGCTCCTAAATCTGGACGGGCAAATAACCTACGAGCATCTGACCGAGTAGAGCAGTCGATCTCGGAAGAATGGAGAAAAGTAGGTTGGAGCCACCAACGATCAGGCCGAATAGAGCGGGCTGTAGACCGTGAAAAAGGATAAGAAGCAGTGGAACACCCATCGACCATAGACGCTAACGGCAAGACAGGTTCTGCAGCCGCTTTCCCGGAGCAGGTCAAAATCCAAGACCGGATCAGAGAACTGCGCAGGATCAGAGCCCGCGACTTGCTGCCCAACCCCAAGAACTGGCGGCGGCATCCGAAGGCGCAGAGCGCTGCGCTGCGCGCCCTGTTGGCGGAGATTGGATACGCGGATGCGCTTTTGGCCAGGGAATTACCTGATGGCCGATTGATGCTTATTGATGGGCACTTACGCGCAGAGACCACGCCCGACGCCGTCGTGCCGGTTTTGATTCTTGATGTTAGTGACGCGGAGGCGGACAAAATCCTGATGACGCTTGACCCGCTCGCGGGGCTGGCCGAACCGGACACCGAACGCATCAAAGCTCTTCTGCAGACAGTGCGGACGGACAGCCCAGCGGTGGAAGAGCTGCTGAGGCGCACCGCGGGTGACCAGGTGTGGCGCCTCATCCATCCCGACGATTTCATCGAGCCTCCCGCGCAGATCGACAAGGCCGCCGAGCTGCAGAAGAAATGGGGAACGCAAAGCGGCCAGCTTTGGCGAATCGGCACACATCGGCTGCTGTGCGGCGACTCAACCAAGGCCGAGGACGTTGTCAGGTTGATGGCTGGCGAGCGGGCCGTTCTGTTCGCGACTGATCCGCCGTACGCGGTTGGTTACACGGGCTGTGCCCATCCTCAAAGCTGGAGCAACAAGGGCGCCGTGAACAGAAACAAAAATTGGACAGCGCAGTACCTCGAGGCGCCAAGCGCGGACGTAAAGGACAGCGAGGAGTCGGGCCTCGAGCTCTATCGCGGCTTCGTAAGAGTGGCGATCGAACACGCGATCACGCGCAACGCCGCCTGGTACTGCTGGCATGCGAGCAGGCGCCATTCGATGGTGGAGCGGGTTTGGGCCGAGTTCGGCGCCTTTGTGCATCAGCAGTTGATTTGGGTTAAGACCCGAGCCGTCCTGACATATTCATTGTATTTGTGGCAGCACGAGCCTTGCCTGTTTGGTTGGATCAAGGGCGAGAAACCCAAAACCCTCAGGGCCGAGGTTGGCGAGCGCGCGGGCGAGTTTCCGGCAACGGTCTGGGCAGTTCCGAGTTCCGAAGCCGAAACCGACGCGCATCCGACCTGCAAGCCATGCAAGCTCTTCACGCTACCGATGCAGATGCACACCGAGCCCGGCGAGATTTGTTATGAGCCGTTCTCCGGGAGCGGATCGCAGTTGGTTGCGGCTGAACAAACTGGCCGCCGCTGCTACGCGATCGAAAAATCCGCCCCCTTCGTCGCGGTGGCGCTGGAGCGGATGGCCGCCTTGGGCCTCAAGCCGGAGGTGATACACGAATGATGAAGCGCCAGCCGGATGGAACCTTTCGCAACGCCAGGCAGGCGAGCGCCCTCTCCCCGGTGGTGCTCAGGGCGCGCTGGGTCGAAGCCGAGGCGGCGAGCCTCAAGCGAATGGGGCTCGCTTTCGACGCCATAGCGGAGCAGGTCTCACGAGTGGGGCAACACCTGGCGCACCCGATAACTCCGCTCCCGCCGGGAGTGACATTTCCGCCCGACTACACGATCAGCAAGCAGGCCTGTAACAAGGCTTTCCGCAAAGCTATCGCGCGTGAGCCATCGCTCGCGATCGATGAATTCCGCAAACTGGATTCCGCCCGTTGCGAAGACATGTTCCTGAATCTGCAGCCCGGTATCAGGAAAGGAAATCCGCGTTCGGTCGAAGCGGGCGTCAAGGTTCTGCGCCACAACGCACAGATCAACGGCTACGGAGCGCCGCAGCGCCACGAACTGACCGGCAAGGACGGGAAGCCACTGACTCTGGTGCAGTTGCTGGAAGCAATCGGACCAATCAGCGATGAACAATGAAACGCTCGAACTAAGCAGTGAACAGAAGGAATACGCACGCAGGGTCATCCAGGACCCGGTTCTGTTTGCGAGCCACGTTCTCGGAGTGGATCTGTGGGCGCGCGAGGTCGAGATTGTACAGACCATCAAGTCGCACCGCCGCACCGCGATCAAGGCCTGCCACGGAGTCGGCAAGACCTTCACCCTCGCGGTCTCCGCTCTCTGGTGGCTGGCGCGGTACCGCGAAGGCATTGTGCTTACCACCTCATCGACGCTGCGGCAGGTACGCACCCAGCTCTGGTTTGAGATCCACCGGCTGGTCGATCACGCGAAGGTGCCGTTTCCGAAGCTCAAGACCACCGAGCTAAAGTTCCGTGACGACAACAATTTCGCGCTGGGCTTCTCGACCGATCAGGCGGAGAACTTTCAGGGCTTCCACGGCAAGCAGGTTCTAATCATCGCCGACGAAGCGCCAGGGATCGAGCCGGGAATCTTTGACGCGATTGCGGGAACCATGGCTGGTGGCAGGGTTCATACCGTCATGGCCGGGAACCCGACGATTCCGTCAGGTCCGTTCTTCGATGCATTCAGCAAGGAACGAGGCCTGTGGAAGTGTCTCTCTATCGATGCCTTCGACTCGCCGAACCTTGAGGGGCTCAACCTCGAGCAGCTACTCGCAATGGACCGGGCCGAGGGCGGTCCGCTCGACGACAACCCGTTCCCGCAGTTGGTGACCAGGCGCTGGGTCTTCGAGCAATACCTCGCCTGGTGGCACGGCAATGAGAGCAGCTCGCCGAACTGGCTGTCGCGGGTGCTCGCGCGCTTTCCGGATCAGGCTGAGAACGCTCTCTTCAGGATGAAATGGCTGGAGCGGGCCCGGCAGCGCACGCTGCAGAATCCGGTCACCGACGCCCGCTCAGGCGCGCTGGTCGCCGGCGTGGACGTGGGAGGGGGAGCGGCGGAGACGGTGGTGTACGTCTGCGAGTCCAATGGCGACTGCTGGAAGATTGTCCGGATGGGAGCCTGGCGGGGTGAGGACACACGCGGGCAGGTGGTCAGCTTCCTCAATGAATTCCGGCCCCGTATTTCCCTAGTGCGAGTTGACTCGGTCGGGATCGGCCACAACTTCGGGCTGCACCTGCGCGATTGCCGCTTCCCGGTCGAACTGGTCAAGGTCGGTATGCCATGCCAGACCCTGCCGCACATGGGCGAGAACGACCCGGCCCGGCGTTTCGTGAATCTGAAGGCATGCTTCTATCAGGCTCTGGCCGATGCATTTGAGCGCGACCAAGTCCAAGGCTTGATCGATGAGGAGACCATCGGACAGCTGTCCGGGCTCTTGTATGAGCTGGATTCGCAGGGTCGCATCAGGATCGAAGCGAAGGAGAAAGCACGCGCACGAGGAGTTCCCTCGCCCGACCGCGCCGATGCGCTGATGCTGGCGATCGCAGCCGCGGATCCGGGTAAGTATCCGGAGCCATATATTTTCTGGCTGGACGACGACGATTGATGATGGCCTGGTCGGCGTTACTTCATCCGATTGCGACGACCATCCGGCGAAATCGTATTCGCGCCTGGGTTAGCCCGCTTGACATGCGGGCACTCCGGAGATGTTTTTGAACGAATCGCACCTCTGTGCAGGATCAAGGGACACTCGCGCTACCGATGAAGGACGTTCAGTTGATGGCGCAGAGCGACCACGCCCAATTCCAATTTCGCACGGCCACGAAACCGGCGGGCGGGCACGGAAAAGATCGCGTACATGAGCGTGAGCATGCCGCGACATTACGGCGGCCGATGCAAAAACTCCAGTGTTTCCGCCGCTTTCGAAGTTTTGACGAGGCACAGGTTTCTACCTGATGTACACTCGGGCCAACGCAGTTTTAGTCCGGCGTTAACATCACGAGCAAACTTTACCGAGTAAAACCAGCTCGCGCTGAAAGGATCGAACGCTACTTGGGCTGCCGGCTGCGAGGAGCACGTCCCCTAAATGAAGAGTACGATCTGGATCTGCCGGTCCGAACCCGGCGGCAGTCTTGTCAGCATCCTGAATGGCAACAATGTTCACCCCGAAACGCGATCGTGGATCGAGTTGGCGGATGCTCCTGCCTGCGGCCCCCGCGCCGACGCGTATTTGCGCCACGCGGTAGTCAGCCGACCATGCGATCGGAGCATCGCTGCGGGCAACCGTCACCATAGATACAGCCGCACGATTAAGAGCACTTCGTACGGCGCCTCGCGAGAGTAGGCCGACCAGATGACTGTCTGGGGCGACAGTCACAGGGACCTCTTCAATTCCTTCGGCCTCCATCAAACGCAAAGCCTGGTCAAGGTTTGAGTCCGGAGCTAGGGTGGGCGAGTTCGTTTCGCAAACGTCCGCGGCTATTCCGACCCTCGCCAGGTCCTCGCTTGACGTTACTAGCGCCAACAGCTCGCGAATGACTATGAGTCCGACAAGGTTTCCTTCAGGACTTACTACCGGAAGATTCGCTTGAGAGCTCTCCCCGGCCTTGCGAAGCACTTCCGCGAATACCTCGTTAGTTGCAACTACATCAGGGACGGTATTCATCGCCGCTGAAACATGCATCTGCATCAACAGCAGACGATCCTTCCCGATATGCAAAGTTTTTCCTTCGCGTGCTAGCGAGTAGGTGTCGATCGATTCCGACTCGATCGCACGCGCTACGACCAGCGACAAAATGGTGCTCAGGAGTGCAGGAACTGTAATCTGGTATTCGCGGGTCATCTCGAAGAGAAGGAAAACCGCTGTTAGCGGGGCATGCGTAGTGCCAGCAAGAAAGGCTCCCAGCCCGACCAGCGCATATGATCCTCGCGGCCCGGTAAAGTGCGGCAGGAAGCGCTCCGAGAGCGCGCGAAAACTTCCACCACTCATGGTTCCAATGAAGAAGATGGGCCCGAAAACGCCTCCAGGGGCTCCGCAGCCCAGGGATAAGCAGCTCGCAACGATTTTTGCGACGGCCAATATCACCATCCTCCTGACCTGCAATTGGCCGGCAAGCGCGGCGTTGATAACCGGATATCCGTCTGACAAATTCTGCGGCAATGGGATGGCAATCGTGCCGACCGCCAGAAGCCCGATTCCCAGTTTGACGCTCGCAGACAGATTCGCACGTCGAAACAGCTCGGCGGTTGAATGGAACAGGCGTATGTAGCCCGCTGAAAGGAGGCCCATGGTTATTCCCATCAGAGAATAGGTGAGCAACTCCCAATAGCTCCGAAGTTCGAACGGAGGAACATGGAAAACCGAAGCTTCGTTTCCGGTGAGCGAACCCGATGTCACTACCGCGACGGTGGTGGAGATTATCAAAAGCGAGAGGTTCCCGAGCTCGGTTTCGCCAAGCAGAACGATTTCCTGCGCGAACAGCAGACCTCCAATCGGCGCGTTAAAGGTGGTCGCGATTCCGGCCCCAGCACCGCAAGCGACCAGAACCTTCGCTCGCTGAGAACCGACTCGCATCGCTTGCGCCACGGCTGAGCCGATCGAACCCCCAATTTGGGCAATTGGTCCCTCCCGTCCGACCGACGCGCCGGCGCCCAGTGAAATCGCAGCGGCAGCCGCCTTGAGAAGTATCCACCGGCGCTTGAGCCGCGCCCCCTCGAGATGAACCATCGCGAGAAAATTCGGAAATCCATAACCAAGCACATCGCCCGGGAAGAAGTAGTTCAGGACCAGCAGCACTACACCACCACTAAGCAGAACCAATGGTGTGAGAAGAGCGAACGCGCCGCCTCTCTCGATCCCAAGCGCCCTCCACTCTAGACCGCGAAAGATGAAGGTGGAAAAGTCGATCAGCACCCGGAAGCCCAGATTTCCCAGTGCCGCGAGTGCTCCGATCAGTGACGCCAGTAGAATAAGCCAGACGTACTCGATTTGGTCCGACCTAAAACGGGACGTCCAGTTCCTTGCTATGCGCCGTACAGAGTTCACTTCGCCTTCCTTGTATCTCAATGTAGCGAGCGAAATGAAGGCTCGGAAGGTCAGGCGCTCGACTAAGCGGCGTTATTCGCTTTTCGTCGGAGTGTCAAGGCGCGCTATGGTGTGGCGGCGCGCGGCGGACCTGAAGCTTCAAATGTCGCGGACTAGGCTATCGCTCGGATCGATTCGACCACCGATCGGCGCACGGAACCAATCGCCGGGACTAGTCCAGCCGCCGCTCCAATCGCAATCGATAAGACAAAGGCCTGCACGATCACTCCTGGCGAAACGATCGCGAGCAGATCTACCGGTCCCAGCGGCAAAAATGTGAACGGCAGAATCTTCGCGATAACAAAAGTTGCCGCGCACCCAAGCGCCCCTCCCACAACACCCAGGAGTGCAGATTCAGCAACCGTCAGGTACAGGATCAATGCCGGACTGAAACCTATCGCGCGCATGACCGCGATTTCTGTACGCCTCTCGCGCACGGCGATCACGACGCTGTTGAGCGCTACTAGAGCGACTGCGGCCACGACGAGGATAGCCATCGCCCGGAGCATCGCAAAGAGCGTGTCGAGGTTGATGAAGTTTGAAAACCACGCCGCTTCGGATTCGCTGCGAGTTTCGGCCGCCGAGTTCGAGAATATCTCATCGATCTACGCGATCGCCGAGGGCACCGAATCGGCGCGATCGAGCATGACGTGATACGCATTCACGGTCGGGCGCCCACCCAGCGAACGTTCCAGATAGTCACGGCGAAAGAGCAAGGCGTCAGGCGGCGCGCTGGCGCCCAGCGTGTCGGCGATGCGCAGGGTCACGTCCACCGGCACAATGGTGCCTTTGAGGATGATCTGCTCGCCGATGCGCCAGCCGTACTTTCGCATCATCGCCGCCGGCACGAGGCACGCCGTGGCGCTGGCGCGGAACTCGCCAGCTCGCGCAGAAGTGACGCCCCAATCCGGCCACATCAGTTCCGCCTGGTCCGCGTCGACCGCGATCCCGAGTTGGTCGCTGGGACCGTGGTAGACTCCGCCGAAGTACACCAAGCCCGAAGCTGCAACGACGTGCGGTGCCGCAAGAATTTTGCGTTTGTACGAATCGGGCAAAAGATTGAAAAATCCCGAGTCGCTCATCACCACGATGCGCCGCGCGGAATCGGGCGTGCTCAGCATTCGGCGGGCGACATTTGGAAGGCTCGACAGCGACGAGTACGTGAACGCCGCTAGTGCAATCGCCAAGACGGTGAGGATTGTGCGCCGCGGACTGCGGCGTAGATTTCTCCACACCAACATCGCAAACTTCATCGCGGGCCAACCAGCCGTGTCACTCGGCGGCAGCGGCGCGAGGTTTGATCGATCATAGCGGCAGGCCGGGGCGGATACGTCCACGGATTCGTCGCCTGTACTCGATGTACGGCTGGCCGAGTTTCCGCTCGAGGCTCTCCTCCTCGATTATCGTTAGCAGCCACAGACCCGCCCACCACACGGGAACCAGAGCGATGCCGATCTCGGAGCGGAACATCACGGCCCAACCGAGGCACCACAACACATCTGAAAGATAGAGGGGATTCCTGACGATTCGGTAAAATCCTCCGGTCCTCAGGCTCACACCAGCCGCGGGCCCTGTGAACGGCCTGATCGCGAACGCAGGAAGCGCGAAAACCATTCCTGCGGCAAAGATCAAGCCTCCGACAACCCAGCTCCAGTCACCCGCCGCGAGTCTCGGCTGAGATAGCGCGGGCAGGACCAGCACCACTCGCCCCAAGGTGAACATTCCCACGGTTAGCAATCCCAGTGATCTAAATTTCCCCAGCCTGGTGCTGCCCACCCCGGCCGTGGCGCCTGCCAATGCAAACATGCTGACCAGCGCCCAAAAGAAAGGATCCCCAAAGATTCTCATGGATGGCTCCCGCTCACGGCGCGACGATCCATTTGTGGGCCTCTGATGCCTGGGCGGTCGTGAAGATTCTCATCTTTCCGGGCATCAGAAAGCGAAAAGCGCCGACCAGATGCCTGATCCAGGCGACGTCGGTCACGACGGCCGCCCGTTCCCAACGGGAAAGATGCTCAATTCCGAGTTTGAAATCTTCCCATTCGGCGCCGAAATCGAATCCGGTGAATTGGGAACCCAGATCGTAGTAAAGCCGCAGCTTGGCATTTCGCTTCAGCGACTTTTCTATTGCCGGTATCACCACCTCAAGGTAGTCCTTTCTCGTCACTTCGCCCTTTGCCAGGATTCCCACTACATTGTCGGGAAGGCCTTCGATAATCTCGATCATAGTTCAGCACCTCAGGTAATAGTTGAGATTGCGTCGGCGTCGCGAAACAACCCGCGCATTGCTATCGCGGTGCCGCGGCGAATCTCGTTGCGCACCATCTCGGCGCTGATCGCGTCGTTCATCAGATAAGCGGTCATCCAGGTGAAGCAGACGCCGTAAAGGACGGTCGCCGCGGGCATGGGTTCTATGTCGGATGCGAGAATCCCGTCGCAGCGGTATCGCTCGAGCAGAGCGGCGAGCTGCGTCACCAGTTGCGTGTCACCTTCGAACAGGCGCCGCCCCACCGTGGCCGGTTCCGAGATCGCAGCGCCGAAAAGTTCGCGCCACAGCCGCCTGTCGTCACGAGTGAAATCGTCGAGAAAAATCTCGGTGACCGCGGCAACCCCCGCGACCGGGTCGCGCGGCGGGTCTTCGAGGATCTTCCGTCCGCTCGCGAGCAGCGATTCTGTTTCACGCCTGACGATCGCGAGCAACAGCGCGGATTTGGACGGAAAATAGTTGTAGATCGTGCCGACCGCGAGGCCTGCTCGGGCCGCTACATCTTCCATAGCGACTTCGACGTAGCCCTTCCTGGCGAACAATTTCTCGGCCGCCTTAACGATACGCTGCCCGCGCTCCTGCTTCTGCCGGTCGCGAAGTCCGCCTGGTCGTGCTTCTAAAGATGAATCCATTCATTATTTTATAGCGCCGATCCACTCCCGTGGCAAGTAAAACTGAATACATTCATCTTTGAGCGAACGATCGCTGGAAAAGGCTGTCAGAAAGCAGCCATGAGGCCCAAAACTCCGAAACACAAATGAGAAGCAGCATTCCGGTGCGGAGGCCGTGCGGGGCCCATTCGCGGTCACGACGCCCCTGGGGATGCCCGCCAGTACGCAGGTCCTGCCCGCGCTGCACGCCGACTTCTGGTAGCTGCGGCGGCGCGGTGTGCAGAGCGGAGCAGATTCCGGTGATTCAGATAGGGACGGAAAGCGCTGGTTTCGCCTGTTTCATGCCAACGCGAGGCAGAACTGGCTGGTTGCGGCGCCGTGGAGAGCTCTTTGGAGTCAAAATCTGGCTCGAACTTAGAGTTTGCATACCACCTGGTCTTGATGCGGGTCTGAATCAGGATTCAATATGGAAATTCCGGATTACACGAACGCCGTATTAATGCACTAGTTGCGGGAAGATGCTGACGATGGTCCTTGCCGCGTTAATGGTCTTCACAGTTCTGGTCGGCCCCGTCCTAATCGGGCCGATCAAACGCAACGTTGAGTTTTTTTTTGGTGGCCGGAGTGGCGACCGCCTGTCTCACGGGACAATTCAGCTCGGCGCTCATCTGGGCAGCCCTGCGCGAGCCCTTGTCATTCACGCTGGCGGTTCTGGTGTTTGGCGCAGGGTTTCGCCTTCTGCGCGACTTTCTCGATGAACTGTTTGCCTCTGTAGTTCAAGTGCTCGACCCAAAGGCGGTCTGTTTTTTGCTAACGATCAGTCTTGGGTTTCTCGCGGCAATCATAACTCCGGTTGTTTCTGCTTTGGTATTCGTGGAGGCGATTTCTGTACTTCGTCTTGAGCGGCCGGCCGAGATTTTCGTGACGGTATCTGCATGTTTCGCTATCGGTCTTGGCGCAGGCGTCACGCCTGTGGGCATGCCCGGAATCGCGGTGGTTCTGCACGCCCTGCATGCGGACTTTTGGTACCTAACCCGACTGCTTGGTCCCTTCGTTGTGGTCGGAATCGTGCTCAGTGCGCTACCGACGTTGCTTTTGCGGATTGGCTCAATCGACTTGGATCAAACCGTGGTAATCGCACCGCAGGATTCGTGGTGGCTTGTCCTCCTCGCTCGACCAGGCAAAGTGTATGTCTTTATCGCCGGACTAGTCGCACTATCGGGAGGCCTCAGGCCTTGGTTCGATGCGTACGTCCCCCGGCTCCCAAGTGGATCGCTATTTTGGCTCAATACGGTTTCCGCAGTCGTCAACAATTCGACTCTGGCAGTAGTGGAGATCGGGCCGACGCTCAGTGTGAATCAGCAGCGGGCGGCATTGCTCGGCTTACTAATCAGCGGGGGAATGCTTGTCCCTGGCAACATTGCCAACATCGTTGCTGCGGGTCGCCTTCGAATCGGCAGCCAAGAATGGGCGAAGATCGGCGTGCCGATGGGAATCGCCATGCTGGGGGTTTATTTTGCCTTGCTGAAGATACTGGGCTGACCGGCCCGTGACATCCTCTTCGGTGTGATAGGGCTTCCCGACGATTGCAGGTTCTTTACGGCCTCTTCTGCCTGGGAGTGAGTGTCGTAGATGGCCACATCGGAGTTCGTTTTCGTCATGACCTGGACTCCTGTTTTCTTTTCGGATCGATTTCGATCACGGTGCGCTGAATTGTTTTTTTCGCGTCGGCTCTATCCGACGAAGAATTCAACAATTCTCGACAATGCTGTTCTTGATCAGGTGGTGAATCTGTTCACCAACCTGACGAGTTCCCGTGAACGCCCTGGACGGAGTATGCGTGCAAGTTCACCGTAGCGTAAAGTGCAGTTTGTAATCTGAAGAACAAATCGTGCCGATTGCTGGGATGACCCTAGAACCAAATTTGCTAAGATGAGATTAAAATATGTTCTTTGTACCTGCACCAAGCGCTTTTAGCTCAAGGTGTTGGGGAACTGATTCGGATTCCGGTCCACTCTCGAATCCGCAGGACTTACAAAAGTGTCAGCCAGGATCGCGATCAACGGCTTTGGCCGCACAGGCTGGGTGCTTTCTCGGACCGCGGCTGCCACCCGGACCTCGAATTGGTCGCGATAGATGAGCTCACCGAGACTACATCCAAGTGAATCCATGAGCGGCGGGCAATCAATCGGCGATGATGAGCTGGAAAGGCTTCAGCACCAATCATTCAGCTACTTTCTGCATGAGACGAATGCAGACAACGGGCTGGTGGTCGACAAGACCGCAGCGAATTGGCCTGCCAGTATTGCCGCTACCGGCTTCGCGTTGGCGGCTTACCCGGTGGCCGTCGAGCGCGGATTTATGCCGCGTGCCGCAGCGGTAGAACGAACGCTAACCACGCTGCGTTTTTTCTGGAACAGCCCACAAGGCCCCGAGCCCGACGCCACCGGGTACCAGGGCCTGTACTATCACTTTCTCGACATGCGGACCGGCCGGCGCGCCTGGCAATGTGAACTGTCAACGGTAGATAGCGCTTTTTTGCTCGCGGGTGCTTTGACGGCGGGAGTTTATTTCGACGCGGATACCGCCGACGAGCATGAAATCCGCACCCTCGCAGACCGGCTCTATCGCCGCGCGGATTGGCAATGGGCGCAAAACGGTGGCGCAACGCTTACCCACGGCTGGAAGCCCGAGAACGGATTCCTCATATACCGTTGGGAAGGCTACGACGAAGCGATGCTGCTGTACGTCCTGGGGATGGGCTCGCCCACTCATCCGCTGCCCGAGAGCTCCTCCGCCGCCTGGATTTCGACTTATCGGTGGGAACACTGTTACGGATATGAATACCTTTACGCCGGGCCGTTGTTCACACACCAGCTCTCGCATCTCTGGATTGACTTTCGCGGCATTCAGGATGCGTTCATGCGCGTCAGGGGCATCGACTATTTCGAGAACAGTCGTCGAGCGACCTATGTCCAGCAACAGTACGCTATAGACAATCCGCTCAAGTTCGCCGGCTATGGGCGCCATTGCTGGGGAATCACCGCGAGCGACGGCCCTGGCGCGGAGACAATCAAGGTGGGCGGCATCGAGCGCCAATTCTTCGATTACGTGGGACGGGGCGTGCCGTATGGCCCCGACGACGGCACTATCGCGCCGTGGGCGGTAGTGACATCGCTGCCATTCGCGCCCGAGATCGTGCTGCCCACGATCGACTACTTTATTAATCAGGTTAAACTAACCGCGCACAACCCTTACGGCTTCAAAGCGACTTTTAACCCGACCTATCCCGTAAAATCCAGCAATTCCTGTGGCTGGGTATCACCATGGCATTACGGTCTTAATCAAGGACCGATCATCTTAATGATCGAAAACTATCGTACCGGCCTATTGTGGCGATTGACGCGAGACTGCCCATACGTCGTCAGCGGCTTGCAGCGAGAGGGTTTTGGCGGGGGTTGGTTATGAACCCCGTAAGCGAAGGGAATCGAACCATGAAGGCAGCAACTCGTTCCGCGGGACTGCTCGGCAAGATCGATGCCTACTGGCGCGCGGCGAACTATCTGTCGATCGGCCAGATTTATCTCTACGAAGGCAGGGAACTGATGAATAAGATAAAGCACAGTCACCACCGGTACGAAGGTCCCGATAGCGACATTGTTCCTCATGGCTTCCATCGTCCGTACTGGAAACATGCGCATCATGATTGGCGTCTGGTGGTCGCCGTGATTTTGATGCTTGTGGCCCTGAGTATCTATGTGATGAGCGATGACTTGGCGTGGCGGCCTCGCAGCCAACCGCAGCAGCCGCTTTCAAGCACCGCCGGAAAACAGCAGAACCGCGGGCTTTCACACCCGCCTACTCACCAACTCTTGAGCTGGCGACCAAGGTCAGTCGGCACTGTATAGAAGGAATCTGGCAGGAGTGGAAAGATGGCTACTGAGAAGAGTTCCGGAGAGGATGCCAAAACCTTAGACAATCTAGATGACTCGGCGCCAAACGGGTCCAAGGCTGTCGCTAAGTCCAAGGGGTCGAAGCCCAGCGCGGACGAGATTCGCACGCGCGCCTACGAAATATTCCAGGAACGCCAGGGCGGACCCGGAAGTGAGATTGGCGACTGGCAAAAGGCAGAGGCGTCAGTTTCTGCAGATGCGCCAAAGGCTGACGCCTCCAAGGCGGATGCGCCCAAGGCAGACGCGTCCAAAGGTGTTCAGATACCAGCTCATACCGGGACGATCTCTGAAGCGCTCGCCAAGTTCCATTCGAGTCTCGAACATGGACTAACCCAGGAAGAAGCGGCGAGCCGGCTCAAGAAGGACGGTCCGAACGCGATCGAGGAAAAGCGCATCAGCCCCCTCAAGCGGTTCCTGACGTTTCTTTGGGGGCCTATCGCGTGGATGATCGAAATTGCCGCGATACTCTCCGCGGTGGTTCGGCATTGGGAAGACTTTACCATCATCTTTTTCATGCTGGCGCTGAACGCGGTGGTCGGCTTCTGGGAGGAATTTAAGGCCGACAACGAGATCGAGGCGCTGAAAAAGAATCTGGCACTGCATTCGCGAGTGCTGCGCGACGGCAAGTGGAGCGACGTCGAGGCAAAGACCCTGGTGAGAGGGGATATTGTCATGGTCAAACTCGGCAATGTCGTCCCCGCCGACCTGAAGCTGGTCGATGGCGATTACCTCAGCATCGATCAGTCGGCGCTGACGGGCGAGTCGCTGCCTGTCGACAAGAAGAAAAACGATGTGGCGTATTCAGGATCGATCGTGCGAATGGGGCAGATGAATGGGATGGTCGTCGCCACTGGAATGAATACGCTCTTCGGCCGCACCGCCCGACTGGTCGAGACGATACAGACGGTCTCCCACTTTCAGAAGGCGGTGATCAAGATCGGCAATTTCCTTATTCTGATCACGCTCGGCCTGGTCGCGTTGATCCTGACGGTCGCGCTATTTCGCGGCGACCCGTTGATCGAGACTCTGCTGTTTGCGTTGATTCTTACGGTAGCTGCAATCCCGGTCGCCTTGCCCGCCGTCCTGTCCGTCACGATGGCCGTCGGCGCATCCGTGCTTGCCAGAATGAAGGCTATCGTCTCCCGCCTCGTCGCGATCGAAGAGATGGCCGGCATGGACATTCTCTGCGCGGACAAGACCGGTACGCTCACCAAGAACGAGCTCAAGTTGGGCAGTCCTGTTATTTTCAAGGCCGGTAACGAGCAGGACCTGATCCTAGGCGCGGCGTTGGCATCGCGAAGGGAGGGCGGCGACGGCATCGACGAGGCCGTCCTCAAAGGCCTCAGCGACCAGTCGGTGTTAAAGAGCTATCAAATCACTCATTTCACGCCTTTCGATCCTGTTAGTAAGCGAACCGAGGCCGAGGCCAAACACGACAACGCCGCTTTCAAAGTCTCGAAGGGCGCCCCGCAGGTGATTCTGGATCTGGTCCATCCCGATTCGGCGACCCGCGCTAAGGCTGAAGGTCAGGTGAACGAGCTTGCGGCCAAGGGCTATCGCACACTTGGCGTCGCCCGCACCGATACCCAGGGGAAATGGGAATTTCTTGGACTACTGTCCTTGTCCGATCCGCCCCGCGACGATTCGGCCTCTACCATCGCAACCGCGCGAAAGATGGGATTGCAGGTGCGCATGGTAACCGGCGACAACCTTGCGATCGCGCAGGAAGTATCGCGTGAACTCAAGCTCGGACCCAACATCGCGGTTGCCGGCGATCTCTTTCCTGACGGTAAGGCCGACGACAGTGACAAGATAGACGCGGCCGACGGCTACGCACAGGTTTTTCCCGAGCATAAGTTCAAAATCGTCAAGGCCCTTCAGGCCGGTGGACATATCGTCGGAATGACCGGTGACGGTGTCAACGACGCTCCCGCGCTCAAACGGGCCGATTGCGGAATCGCGGTAAGCGGCGCGACCGACGCGGCTCGTGCGGCCTCGGATCTGGTGCTCACGGCGACAGGTCTCTCCGTAATCACCGCTGCCATTTCAGAAGCGCGCAAGATCTTCGAGCGCATGAACAGTTACGCAATCTACCGGATTTCCGAAACCATCCGCGTACTGCTTTTCATGACGCTCGCAATTGTGGTGTTTAACTTCTACCCGGTCACCGCGGTCATGATCGTTCTCATCGCGGTCCTCAATGACTTCCCGATCATGATGATCGCCTACGACAACACTATTGTAGCTCCACGCCCGGTGCGCTGGGACATGGAACGCGTACTCACGGTCAGCTCGGTTCTCGGCGTGATGGGAGTTATCTCTGCATTCGTCCTTTTCTGGATCGCAGAGAAATATTTTCACATGCCCCGGCCCGTCGTTCAAAGCCTCATCTTCCTCAAGCTGCTCGTCGCCGGGCATCTCACCATCTACATCACCCGAAGCGTGGGAACGTTCTGGCAGCGCCCTTGGCCCAATTGGCGCTTAATCGTTGCCACCGAGACAACCCAGGTCATCGGAACCCTGGCCTCGGTTTACGGATGGGGCATGACGCCGCTGGGATGGACCTATGCGCTGGCGGTGTGGGGCTATGCCCTCGTATGGTTTCTCATCAACGACCTGGTGAAGGTCGAGGTTTACCGCCTGATGCATCTGGGGACGGCACGCCATCAGCGCCACTTGGCCAGAGTCAACGCCAGCCTGCATCCTGTCCCAGTCCCCGCCAAGGCGGCCGCTCCGACCGCTTAAGGGCAGCACTGGATAGTCGTGCTTTGATTGGGAGCGTACCCGGCAATGAAGATCTGATGATCGCGAGGCATACTCACTGATTAATCTTTGCAGGCCATGAGGAGCCAAGCCATAAGAGAAACCGCAACGATGAACTACCGCAAGAGATTCGTCGTCGAGCCGGGCTGTGCCTACCAAAAACTCCGAACTCGCCGAAAAGCATAGAGTTTTGGGATGGGCCGCCGTAGTGTCGCCGGCATCCCTCCGTGCAGGTTTCTCGCAGGGGCTCCGAACGCTGCGAAAATGTGATGCATGGTGCCGTGTTTGCGTGCCGGCAGATATCCGGAGTAGAGCAGCAAGAAAGCCAATAAACCAGCGCGTCGCGGATGGGCGATGCGCATCACACAAAGGAGAGTCTGATGCCGGATAAGACATACAAGATAATCGAGGTCGTCGGCCTATCCGAGGACAGCGTCCACCAGGCGGTACGCAACGCAATAATCAAGGCCCGCCAGACCATACGGAATATCGACTGGTTCGAGGTCAAAAATATTCGCGGCTCGGTGAACAAGGCGGGCGATCCGACTTTCCAGGTCGAAGTGCGGATCGGATTCCGACTGGAAGGCAAAGCCGTGGTTTGAAAAGGCCTCTCAGGAAAGGGTTTGATTGCCTGCTCCGGCGGCTTAATCGTTTGTGGCAGTGCAGTTTCTCTTACGAGCAGGGAAAATACGATCGGAACCGCGGTTGGAAGACGATTGCGTCGCGCTTTCAATGAGCAGCCAGGCGCGCCCGCTGTCTCTTATATGGACCCAGCCCCGAGCGAAAGTAGTTTGCCGGATGAGAGTGAAGCCGGTTGCAGCCATATATTCGGCCTATTTAAGTAGCTGCTCCTGACCATTGGTCAGGCTTACGAGATAGAGTAGGCCATCGGCGGCCTGCTTCGACGGCGGTACCGCTGGCGGAGCAGCATACGGACGAGTCCTAACCGGGCTGCTCAGCTGCGCGCGGGCGAGCTGTCCCGATTTCGGAAGAGCAGAGGTGACAGCAAGCTGAGCGAGACATAAGGTGATTTCGTGCTGCGCGGTAGTTTGAGGGGCAGGTTCGCGCATCCAATGAGCACTTACGTTCTAATGCGGATTCTGGAATCCGCTCCGCACCGATACGATCTCGGCATGCGCCTGCTCACCTTGGGAAGGCTCGGCCGGGCCTACGATCGCCTCGCAAGCCGCATCCAGGACGGGCAGCGCGTGCTCGACCTCGGCTGCGGCACGGGAGCTTTGACCCTGCGCGCCGCCGGCCGCGGAGCGCACGTAAGCGCGATAGATGTAAACGCCCAGATGCTGGAGATCGGCAGACAGCGCGCACGCGCGGCGGGCCTCGCCGAGAACATCGATTTCCGCGAGATGGGGATCGCCGAACTCGGCGCCGACCCATCGGCAAGTTACGACGTTGTAATGAGCGGGCTGTGTTTCTCCGAGTTGAGCGAGGACGAAATCTACTACGCGCTAAAGCAGGTCAGGCGTATTCTCAGGCCCGGCG
>VFSW01006155.1_pt1 | contig 17678 bp, 16 predicted proteins | sample 5358111 | NCBI WGS metagenome assembly VFSW01 (sample SAMN11554181, study PRJNA540505) | mine drainage metagenome | isolation source: sediment from site ElyBrook_90M | place: USA: Ely Copper Mine, Vershire, VT | collected 2017
ATTTTGTTGTTTAGTTCGGGAAGCCCACGCCGTTTACGGGTGGGAGGATGTCACAAATTAGCGTAGCTAATATTATTGATTTGGCGGGGTAGCTCAGCCTGGTTAGAGCGCTAGACTCATATGCTAAGCACGATGAGTGAGGAGCCATTCGGCAATGACTGCTAAGAAATCTAGAGATCGCGTGTTCAAATCTCGCCCTCGCCAAAATTCTATTTAGATGAATTGCATGATGTATTTTGCATATGTCAGCGAAATTTTCAAAAAGAGTTCGATAGACGAGTTGAAACTGCTTGATGGGGATTTAAAGGTAATCAAGGATCACCACGAAGTACTTATTGTAAAGTCCGAAAAAGCAGATCTTGAGAGGAGTGTCAGAAATATTAATCCTATTTTTATATACAACATTCTCCCAGTCAGGACTTCTACAGAGATGAATGATGGAGATTATTTGGAATCATTATACCCATTGGCAAAAGATTCAATAGGAAATAAAAAATCTAAGATAATGGTCCAATGCTTCAACATAAACAGCAAGAGAATTCATTCTGCAAAGGACATTGAAGTTTATATTGGAGAAAGGCTGGAGAAAGAAGGTTATAATGTTGATATAGAGGCCCCGCAGGAAATGGAATACTTGATAATTCTCGACATGATCTGCTATTCTGGAAGCATGCAGGTTAAGGATATGTTCAGAGTGCATGTCGATCCAAAGAGATTTTACAAGAATAAACTCCAAAAGAGGGTAAGTAGGGCGGAATTGAAACTTGAAGAGGCACTTGATGAATTTACTCTCGATGTGAATGAGTCAACTGTGCTGGATGTTGGGGCTGCGCCTGGGGGATGGAGTCTTGTGCTCTCTAGAAAAGGCGCAAAAGTAATTGCTATTGATTCCGGAGAATTGGATATTGAGAGACTTGCTAAAGAAAATGTAAAAGTAAAAAGGGTTGAGATATTACCAGATAAATTCGAGGACGATCACATTTTGCATGTCAAAAGCGTATTCGAGAATGTGATAAACGATCCTGCACCAGTATCGAACGTAGACATGATTGCAATAGATATCAACACTACACCAGATATTTCGATAAAAGCGATCAGCAAATTCTTGCCTTTACTGTCGAGAAATGCAGTATTAATAATGACTGTGAAATGCGTAACAAAGAATGCTCCTAGGTATATAGAGCAGGCAAGAAACGGGCTTAAGACAAATTTTGATATAAAATCCATGCGGTGCCTGCCTGCGAACAGGATGGAGGTCACGCTTTATGCTGTTAGAAGATGAGTACTTATGCTTTATGGACAGGATTATAAAAACGAGTGAACATTTGGATTTTGTATAGAATATACAAAAGCAGCCCAATGCCAAACCCCAAACCTACAAGCAAACTGGATATAGTGAATATTATACTGGCACTGAATCGCTCCTTCAATAGTGGGGAAGGCACTTGTATTTTGTAGTGTTTTAGTATCGATATTATTACAGAAGTTAGCAAAACAACTAGAAGGATCATGAATAAAGAGGAGGCTAGGATTTGCGCATATTCACTATATACGAACCAGCCACCATAAGTTGGTGAAGATCCTCCGACTATTAGATTGTCCCAATAATTAATTAATCCCCCAATTCCCCCTAAAGACGTAGGTAACGCAATCGCCCATGTGTCTGGTGATATAAAACTTGCAATTCCAATTTCTAGCGAAGTCGAACTTACATTTACATTGCTTCCGGAAACATTTAATGTCGAAGGTACAATAATAATCCACGTAATTAGATGTAGCACAATAATAGCTGCGATAAATGCAGGAACCATGACAAATATAGTATCTGATTCAAATTTTATAGTGTTGTTAGCCATTAGGTAGAATATAGCTAGACCTATCAACCATGGCACAGCAAATACAACATAGGTGTAGATAGCCGAGATGCCGAAATTTAAAGCATAAATAATAGATGAGAATAAAACAAAAATCAAATATATTATTATTGTTGCAAATGCTATTCTTGTTCTGTCCCGTTTCTCCATGTAATGCAATGATTATACTGCATTATTGTATATAAATAAGTGTGGTGTGCCATAGCCTCTCTTCTGTTTTAGGTGACATTCGACTAAGCGGCATTCTGCCTTGCATACTCAAAACTGTGCACATCGGCGCGTTTCATCCTTACCCGCAAGCTCGTAGCGTCATCGCTTATATGCGGCAAAGGTATCGTTTCTGTTCCGAATCAAGCCTTAGGCACGTCACAGCGTTTCGTATGGAGAGAGCTTCCTCCGAATTAACGGTAAGCCACCCGCACACCACGATATTTTATCGTTAAATTGGTATAAAAAGTTGACTGTATATGCGTTTATTTCGCAAGGTTTATGTCAGCCTTGTCGACGGTCTTTCTCTTTGCGTGCTTTGCAAGCTTCACAGCTTTCGCTGCGATCTTGTATGCGTAGGAATTTATCAAAGTGGAAAATTCCATTGCAGCTTCATCGCTTACGCGTATGGCTCCCTGCTCCTTAAGCATCCTCTTTGCAGTAAGTTTGGAGATAGTCATAAGAAACCATAATTATTAAATAAGAAAAGCTTAAATCTGTATTGATGGAGATTTTTGAACTTGACGAGAGCCGACTTCCGCAGGTCATAAGGCTGATAAAGAGCATATACGAAGAGAACCGCAGCGCGCTCTATTTCGAGAAGAAACCTGACGACATATACCTAGAGCATATGCTCAGGAACAAGATAGAGCTCTCACTTGAGAATCAGGCAATAGACATAGTTGCGGTTGAAAAGGGAAAGGTGCTAGGAGAATGCGAGATCATATGCGAGGTGGATATCGGCAAGATAGGTATCCTTGTGGATCTCGAGAGCAGAAGGCACAAAATTGGGACCACCCTGCTAGAGGAATCGCTCAAGAGGGCGAGGAAAATAGGCATAAAGAGGGTCTATTCCGAGGTAGATTCGGGGAACGTCGCAGCGCTTAGATTCTTCGAAAAGCATAATTTCAAGGAGATAGAGGAGAGGGAGTCAAATAGCGGAGCGAAGCTGAAGCTGTTTATTAGGGATATTGCTCAGTAGCTTCGCACCAAACCCTCCATGTTGTTTTGGCGTTTTATTTCGCTTAGCAGCCAATGGTCCACCATATCTACTAATTCCAATACGAACTTTTGCACATTGTCAGGTTTTTGATGAGCCTCCTCTATGATGCGGCTTAGCGATGAATGGAACTGGAGCACTGATAGGTATATACTGTTCCTTGCCTGGGAGTTGTATCTTCCCTTTATGATCTGCACAGTGTACTCGAACCTGTTCTCTACGTCTTGGGGCGTGCATTTGCTGCTTAGATGGCACCTTGCCAGGGCCTTTGCGTTTACTGCAAGCGCATCGATGGTGAGCGCATCTAGGCTCTTGTCTTCTTTTAGTGCCTTTGCTGCGGCATCAATTCTTTCGGAGTATTTTTCATATCTCTCTTTTGCGTCGTTTCCTCTTATCAATGCATTCATCAAATCCCCGATATCATTTAGCCTGATCGCTAAATTTATGGATAAAAATTCGATTTTTAGGGTTTTATATGTTGCTGGTCTTTTCGGCTTTGGGATTGATTACTTTTCGTAGCTTAGCATGTCGGTGCCGTTTGACTGTGCCAGCACGACGTATGTTGAGTTCTGGGACTCAGGAGCAGAATATTTTACAAGCCACACGTTAGTGTAGTTGCTGTTGAATACCGTGAGTTTTGAGTAGTACTGCGCTGATGTCTGCACAGCAGAATAGCCGTACTTTGATATGTATGCGTCTACGAGATGGTCGTGAAGGACGTATGATTTTGCGACTGCTACCGGCTCTGCGCCTATTATCGTGCTGTTTACGGTGCATGTGCTCGCATAGCCGCGTGTATAGGTGTTTTGCGTGTCAGGCACAAGCCCTGTCGCAGGATACGAGTATGTGTATATGAAGTAGTTAGGGCATGGGGACGACGCGTTTGTCGTTATGGATGCGACCATATACCAGCTTCCGGGATACTGGGTTGATGCACCTGACTGCGTTATATTCACAAGCGAGTCTGGGTAGGTCTGCTGTATGTCGCTTGTTACAATCGATTGCGCCTGCTGCTGGGTTATCGACTGCTGCGCAGGAAGATGCTGCGCGTACAAAAAGATTCCGATTATGATTAGGGCGAGTACTACGGCAATTATGAGGGCCCTTCCAAGCAGATCCATATTAATCAATCATACTCTATTCGACAACAAGGGATATAAATGTTGGGCTATTAGGCCTTTGCGTCCTGAGGCTTTGCTCCAATCTTCTTCTCCTCCTTTTGCCTCTTTTTGTACTTGACGTCGAACTTCATGCAGCGCTTTGAGCAGTAGTACTTTATCGCACCTGTCTTCCTCACGTACATTATCCCTGTTCCCTTCTCTATCTCGTTTTGACAGTATGAGCACTTCAATTAATCACCTTGCCCTGATCTGCTTTGCCTCCCTGCTTGTGTCCGGTAGCCTTATGAAGTCCCCGACCCTAACCTTTCCGGTGAGGTTTCTTCGTATGACCCTTCCTCTGTCCTTTCCGTCGATTATCTTGCACATGACCTGCCTCACCTCCCCGTAGATCCCTGTGCGGCCCCTTATTACCTCGACTATCTCTGCAAGGTATCCCTCGAACTGCTGCTCCTCTTTTGCAGGAGCTGGAGCTTGGGTTGGCTGTGACCCTTTTCCTTTGTTGTCCTTGCTATCTTCTGCTGCCATGTAAAATCACGTTATTGCTCTTTGTTTTGCTCTGGTTTTTCAGGCTTTGGCTGCTGAGGCTTTTGCTCCTTTTTGTGCTCAGGCTTTGGTGCGCTCTGCGCGCCTGCAGGTGCCTGGTGCTGCTTTGGAGCCTCCTCCTTTCCGCTCACTCTTCCTGAGATGTCCTTGATCAGCTTGTCCGCATTCCCTTGCTTTTCCACTGCCACTGCAGTGCACGGAACGCTAAGCCCTACAGATTTTCCAAGCTCGAGCTTTGCAGGAACGTGTAGGAACGGAACCTTCTTTTGATCGCAGAGCATAGGCAGGTGCATTACAACTTCCTCAGGCGTTACGTCGCCTGCTATCACAACGAATGTCGCAAGTCCTCGCTCGAGGCTCTTTGTTACCTCGTTTGCTCCCTTTCTCACAGATCCAGATTGCCTTGCGAGCCTGATTGCCTCGTATGCCTTGTCTGCTACTTCCTTTGATACTTCTTTTTTCTCGTATTTTGCCATATTCATTACCTCATTTCATTGGTTTATCGTAATTTGCATCGCTTCTATATAATCCCATCAGTCAAGGAACTCAGCCGCGCTTGGAGGCGCAGGATTCTGGCCCTTCCTTGTCCTTATCTCCTTTACTATCTTCTCCTGGAGCTCCTTTGGAAGCTTCTCATACCCTGCATATTCAGGATACCAAATTGCCTTTCCCTTTGTCGCGCCCCTCATCTCGTTTGAGAAGCCCTTGATGACCTCTGCTACTGGGAGCTTTGCGACTATTGTTGCCTGTTCCCTCTCTTGCTGTATGTCTAGTATTTGTCCCCTCTTTCCCTGGAGCATCGTTATTACGTCGGTCAGAAAGTCCTGTGGAATATTTATCGTGAACTTTTGCTTTGGCTCAAGTAGCACTACACCGGATAGCAGCATTCCAGCATACACGGGCCTTCTCATCGCAGGTATCACCTGCGCAGGACCCCTGTGCACTGGATCTTCGTGGATCGTAGCATCCGTGATGACCACCTTTATTCCTGTGCATTTCTCCCTTGCAAGAGGCCCGTCCCTAATCGCCTCCTCAAAACCCTCGACAAGAAGCTCCATGACCTCGTTTAGGTACTGCACTCCGTGGGTTCCATCTATTAGCACAGACCTGTTTGACACGTCGACAATTCCCCTTGCTTCCTCTCTGGACATCCCTGCCTTCACAAGCTCCTCTAGGTACTGCTTGCCTTTAACCCTTCCCTCCTTTATCACTCCGTTTTCTATCAGGTCTATTACTCCTTGCTCAAGTGGCATTAGGTTTATGTAGAATCTTGTGTGCTTGTTCGGGGATTTTCCCTCCACGTCCTTCACTTCCTTCTCTACAGTCTCCCTGTAGACGACGATAGGCTCGCTTGTGACTATGTTTACCTTGTAGTCGTCCTTTAGCTTTGTCTCTATTATCTCCAGGTGGAGCTCTCCCATTCCTCTCATTATGTGCTCTCCTGTCTCCTGGTTTATCTCGACAAACAATGTCTGGTCCTCCTTTGAGAGTGAGCGCAGAGCCTCTATTAGCTTCATCGTATCCTTGCTGTCCTTCGCCTCTATCGCCTTTGCGACCACAGGCTGTGAGTAGTGCTTTATCTGCTCGAAAGGAGTAATCTGCCCCTCGCTTGCAGTCTCCCCTATGAATATGTCCTTTAGCCCTACAAGCGCGGCTATGTTGCCTGCAGGAACTTCTTCTACAGGAACCCGATCTGGTCCCATGAACACTCCTACCTGCTGCACTTTTTCGGTCTTGACAGCACCAGCAAGGTGCAGCTCTGTCCCCTTCTTTACGCTTCCAGAGAATACCCTTCCGACTGCGACCTCTCCGCTGTGCTTGTCTGAGACTATTCCGAATATGACAATGTTTGTCGGAGCCTTTGGATCGGCGTTCATCATCGCCTGCCCTTCTGGACTCTCTGGATCCCCGTGCCAGATCTTTGGTATTCTATACTTCTGCGCGATCTTTGGGCTTGGCAAAAAGTCTATCGCCATCGAGAGCATTACCTGGTCTACTGGCGCAAGCTCCTGGAGCTTTGCGTCGTTTCCTTCGGAGCTGTACTTGAATATGTCCTTAAATGTGACGTTTGATTTCTTCATATGTGGAACAGATATTGCCCATTTGTGGAATGCTGATCCGAATGCGACTGTGCCCTTCTCCACACTCACCTTCCATACCTGCGCAAACTCTTCAGGGGCGTAGTTTTCAATTAGCTTGTTCACTCCAGTTATTATGTTTAGGAGCCTCTCGTATGTCTGCTCTGGTGTAAGCTTCATCTCGTTGATGAGCCTATCTATCTTGTTTATGAATATTACAGGCTTTGCCTTCTCGTTTAGCGCCTGCCTTAGAACAGTCTCTGTCTGCGGCATTATGCCCTCTACTGCGTCGATCACAAGCACAACTCCGTCTACGGCCCTAAGCGCCCTTGTCACGTGGCCTCCGAAGTCTACGTGCCCGGGAGTGTCTATGAGGTTGATTATGTAATCCTTGTCTTGGTATGTAAAACCAAGGGATATGTTCGCTGCCTTTATCGTGATTCCCCTTGCCTGCTCTATGGCCTCGAAGTCCATGACCCTTTGCTCTCCTGCCATCTCCTTTGAGATCAATCCTGCAAGGGCTACAAGAGAGTCCGATAGCGTCGATTTTCCGTGGTCTACGTGTGCTATGATGGCGATGTTCCTTATTCGCTCTATATCGTGCATCACGTGCGTTATTTCTTCGACTACGGTCTCTTTTCTTACCATGATTACAACCTGCTTACTTCACCTTGAGCTCCTTGCTATTCTCTCGGCCTCTACCTTCTTCTTTATGGCATAGCTTGTCGGATCCTTGTTTGCAGTGAGCATTATCTCGTCTGCAAGAGCCTCAGCGATGGTCTTTCTGCTCCTAAACGAGCTGGTTATTGCAGAGAGCGCTATGTTCTTTAGTGCGACGTTGAGCCTCCTGTTCGCGCTGATGTCTACTGCCACATTGTATATTATGCCTCCGTATCGAACACGCGTTGTGTCCTCGATAGGCGCAGCGCTTTGAAGGGCGTTGACAAGGACCTGGATGGGATTTTGCTTTGTCTTTTCGTTTATTATCGCAAATGCCTGCTCCACAATCCTCATAGTCTTGAGCTTCTTTCCCTGGAGGCGGCCTTCTGTTCTGATCACCTTTCCGCCGATTTTCTTTCCTGTGCCTCCCCTCATCATCTTGTTTATCAGCCTCTCCACTATGTTTATGTGGGAGAGATAGTATGCCTGATTCGACCTCCTTCCGTAAATGTTGGGATATCTCCTTGGAACAAGGTTTATGTACCCTGCAAGGCTCTGATCGTTAACCTCTATTCCGCTATATGGGTATTTACCGAATAGCAAATGCTCGTTTGCCTCGTTTATGCTTGAGACCCTTGATCTTGTTGGCCTTGGCTTTTGCTCCCTTGGAGCCGCGGCTTTCTTTGCATCCTTGGCATCGATATTTTCTGCAATTTCATTTGCCATAAAATCATCTCTTAGGTTTCTCCTTCTTTCCCTTCACTATCTGCATCAAATCCAGACCATTGAGCCCGACTACCCTGTACTTCATTCCAGGTATGCATCCCATCTGCCCTCTCTGTGAGCCTCCGAGACCCTGGATCGTCACCTCGTCGTGAGGCTCTATGAAGTTTATCGACCCGTCTCCAGGAACGAATGCTCCGACTACTTTTCCATTCTTTATGAGCTGGACTCTCACGCATTTTATCTGACCTGAGTGCGGCTGCTTTTGCTGCACTGCGAACTTTGTGAGTACTATGGCCTTTGCTCTTGGAACAGTACCTACCGGATCGTACTTTTGTTTTAGCTTGAACTTCTTTCTCTTCCACCATTTCTTTAGCAGTCGCTGCCTCTTGCGCTTCTTTATCAGTTCTTTGGCTGCAAATTCTCCTCTTGGCAAATAATCACTTAGTAGTTTTCGTTTAGTATATTAGAGTTCCCTGGCTCGAGTATAGCGACAGCGTTTATCGAGTACGGCTTTCCGCAGACGGTACCGAGGTTCATCGATCCGCCATCGAATTTTATTGCCTTTATCCCAGAAACGCCGCACATGTGGGATATGTCGTCGACATCGTCCTTTTTTCCAGCGGACGCTATTATGACAAGCTTGGCGTTGTTCTCGCTTATCGCCTTGCCGACCTCCCTTGTTCCTATTATTACTTTTCCAGTGTCAACTGCTAATCGTAAATCTCTATTTAAATCCGCCATAAAAACCACGGAGCGTTAAAATTAGGGAACTAATTTAACGATATAAATTATACAGCAAGATTAATAAACCTAATGCCGATGCGCCGATATCAAAATCTTGATTGCCTATCTTCCGGAGCGCGCTGGGATATTTAGGCGCTTTGTTTGCAGGCAGCCGCTTTTAGGGCATGTTGTGGAGAGAGTTTTCACGGTTGATGTGCTGGTTGTGGTAGTCGCAGTCGTAGAGGTGGTCGTAGGATATACACAGTCGTCTGATTCTACCCCTTCTTTGTTCGCCTGGCTTCCGTAGAGGGAACTATAGAAAGGAGTGCCGACGTATTCTTTCCATGCATTTCCGCATACCGGACCTAGGTATCCGCTCTGCCCTGAGCTTGAGGAGATGAACTCCTCTACCCACCAGTGCGCGGTGTCCTGGCCGTTTGGATCGTTGATTGTTGTGCCAGGGCATTGATAGTTTGGAGGTTCAGTGCTTCCAGTCTGGGTTCCCTGCAGGCAGATGTATCCTGTTGAAGTGCTAAGTGTATTTGATGATGGCGCGCTTGGAACTGGTATTGATCCGTCCTGCCCGCCGTTTGGACCAGCCGGATACCAAGCCATCCCGCTAGGCCCCGGATATGTTGCGCCGACGTTTATTGATCCTGTCTTGAAGGCGAAGTTTGTGTTCTCGGTTACTCCAGCCAGGCATGAGTTGTCGCTCTTCACAAGCCATCCTAGGTAGTCTGCCGAAGTAGGGCTTGGCGCACTACTGCACGCTGTGCCTGTGCCCAGGCTTGACTCTTCGAAGAAGTATGCAACGTTGTTGCATCCGGTGTATGTCACTGCTCCTGCGCATTCGACCACTATTCCCGCAAGCGCAAACCCTGGGCCGGATGTCTGGTTGAGCTGAAGTTCGTCGACAGTCTCGCCGAGGGAGTTGAAGCATCCAAGAGGACGCGAAGGCATACCGGACTCTCCGTTGTCTGCATATCCGAAGTAGTAGCAGTATATCTGGAATGCTGCGTAGCTTGAGACCGTAGTAGTTGTGGATGAGGTTGTAGTTGTTGATGTCGTAGAGGTGGTTGGCGCGTTGCAGTCGACCACGCAAACAGTAGTTGTTGTTCCGCCGCCAGGGGAGTTTATTGTGGTAGTAGAGTATGCAGTCGGAGGATATACGAAAGATACATTGATTAGAGCGTTGTATGAGCCAAATGACGCCATTATAGTTGCGGTTCCTGTGTTTATTGCAGACACAAAGCTTTGCGCAGTGCCGTTTGCGTTCGTTGTAGCCATCTTTGGAGCGAGAGCCGCATTTAATCCAGAGGTCTGTGAGTGGAGTGTGAAGTTTATCGTAGCACCGGCAAGCGCATAGCCAAAGTAGTTCATCGAAGCGGTTATCTTATCAGGCACCCCGTTTGAATACTGCGTGCTATTCTGCACGGATATCACTATCTGTGGAGTCGATGTTGAGGCGAGCTCGGTGTGAGTGTTGAACGATCCGGCGTATGTCTGCTTTGGGGATGATGTACAGGCGCTTGCGATTTTGCCTGGGCAAGAAGTTCCTGTCAGGTAAACTGATCCGGCAATAGGGGACCCGGCAGGGGTCGTGCTTAGAGTAGTGAGCGTAACATTGCAGAATATAGCGCCGCCAGGAGCCACGTAGTTTGGACTGCATAGGCCGTTTGCGCTATACTGCGATGCGTTTATTGATATAGATGGATTTAGCAGAGGATATTGCTGCGAATTAGTAAGAAGTATTATTGCGTGCAGGCCCTGCGAGTTTGATGTAACAAGAAGGTCGTTGCAGTATGTCCCTGGGGAGAATGTGCATGAAGAAGGGGTTGTTTTTTGAGGAGCAAGGACGAATAAGTATATCGCGCCGAGCACGATTGCGATTATCAGGATTGCAAAGCCATAGGTTGTTATGAATTCCACTGAGGTCTGGAGCTTATTGCCTGCTTTATTGTGTGTCTTCTGCATGGTCTCCAAGCAATATTAGAGTGTCTAGAATTTAAATGTTTTGGTTATTCATCTACATTCCGCACTGTCCGCTGCGCTGGCATGTCGTTGAGACCGTGCGCTGGGACGTCGTGGATGTAGAGGAAATTGATGTCGATGTGGTTGAAGTTGATAGTGTCGGCTGTGATCCAGGAGGTAGGTCTATAACAAAAGAGTAGCCGTTTGGAGCGCCTCCAGGAGCAGTAGGTGTGGATTGCCATGTACCCACGCTTGTGGAGCTGACCTGCGAATAGCTAGGTTTTCCATAGCAGTAGATGTATCCAAGCCATCCGGCACATGATTCGAATTGCTGGCTTGATCCGGACTGCGTCCAAGAGCCGCTAGGAGGAATCGACGCTACGTTTGTTGAGGATGCGGACTGGTAGTGGTATCCGTAGTATCCTAGCTGTCCGCCTGTGCTCTCGAACGGAGCAACTACGCTAAGGCAATAAACATAGCTTGTCTGGTTTAGGCATTGCGTTTGGTTTACAGCATTTGGCAGAGATGTCGCGGCTGTCCAGCTGCCTACGCCGCTGCTTGATATTGGAGCATAGTATGAAGCTGCGGTTGCAAGGTCACGATATACTGTCAGCGGCGAATACCCGTCATATACGCCGTTGTTTTGGGTACCGTATCCATTTGAGTTTGTAAACCCTCCATAGCAGTATATGTAATTGCCTGCGATATTGCAAGATCCGCCAGCTATATTTATAGGGTATGATGTTGTCAGCTGCCATGTGCCTATCACGCCATTTGTGATCGATGCGTAGTAGACTGCATTGGTCTCATGCCCCGCAAATGATCCGCAAGGGCTAAACACCAGGTTGTTTTGCAATGCCCCAGGCTGCCCTGCGAGCTCTGAAGCGCAATCCGATCCCGATGGATAATTCGCATTGTACCCAACGATTCCTCCTACGCAGTATATGTAGCTGCTGGATGCAACGCAGTTGGGCTGTGATGGGTTTGAGAAGTACGCCTCCTGGTTCCCGTAGGTTGTTCCGTCCGAGTAAACATCCTCGTTCCCTGCGGCCAAAGACACTCCTGAAAGAGGGTATGTTCCTGCAAGGCTCCACGAACCTATGCCCTGAGGCGTAAGCTGGGCCGAATATATGTATTGGTACACATTCTGTGCTGATCCGCTAACCGTAGCTACAGGGCAGTATACATAGTTTCCTCCCTGGGTGCATTGCCCGTCGACCTGCAGGTACTCGGTGCCGGTGTTGTATGATAGCACGCTCATGCCGTTCGTTGCGGTCCAAGGGCCGATTATCCCGTTGCTCGTTATTGGAGCGTAGAATGCATTTGCATTTGAGAATCCTATAGCATAAAGGTATCCAAGATACTGGCTGGAGAGAACCGTTGTGGTAGATGAGGATGTGGTAGATGTGGTCGTAGTGCAGCCGTTTACACAGACCGTGGTCTGTGTTGACGAGATAGACGTGACGGTATACGAGCTTGGAGGGGCGGTGAATGTGACTGTGAGCATGGCGTTGTATGAGCCAAATGAGGCTACAACATTTGCAGTTCCCATGTTTGTAGACGATATGTAGCTAAGCGCGGTTCCGTTGGAGCTCGTAGTGGCTATTCCAGGTACGAGCTGCGCGTTGAGCCCTGATGTCTCGCTTTCAATTGTGAAGTTTATGGTGGCGCCGGTAAGGGCATATCCGTAGTAGTTGATGGAGGCTGTTATCTTATCAGGCACCCCGTTTGCGTATTGGGTGCTATTCTCGACGGAAATTACGATCTGCGGCAGGGATGTCGATGCAAGTTCCGTGTGCGTAGTGAAAGATCCAGTGTAAGTCTGCTTTGGGGACGATGCGCAGGAGCTTGCGATTTTTCCCGGGCAAGAGGTTCCGATTAGCGAGACAGATCCGACAAGCAGTGTTCCTGCTTGGAGCGAATTTTGGGTTGTGAGCGTAACATTGCAGAATATAGCGCCGCCAGGAGCCACGTAGTTTGGACTGCATAGGCCCTTTGCGTTGTATTGCGATGTGTTTATCGCAACGCTTGGATTGACTATAGGGTACTGCTGCGAATTAGTAAGAAGTATTATTGCGTGCAGGCCCTGCGAGTTTGATGTGATGAGTATGTCGTTGCAGTATGTCCCTGGGGAGAATGTGCACGATGACGGCGGCGATTTTTGTGGCGCAAGTACGAATACGTATATCGCGCCGAGCACGATTGCGATTATCAGGATTGCAAAGCCGTATGTAGATATGAATTCGACGGAAGTCTGCAACTTTCCTTTCTTTTTCATATCTGCCACCATAACCTCCACATAATGATGTTGCGATAGAGTTTAAATATTTTAGTGTTTCAGGGCGCGAATGCCTATCGGATCTGAGTCACCATGTTGCACCCTGGCACGCTTCCAAGTTGGCCGCTAAGCAGCAGTTTTACATAGCCGACTATAGGAACGTCCAGCACAACGTATCCGACTATTTGGGAGTTGTTCTCGGGATAGTTTGCAAACTGTATGTCAAGCGCCTGGTTATTGTCGCCCTTGGTGAGGAAGTAGTAAGTGCCGTTTACATTTATTGCTGCAAACGCCCTGTGTATTATATCTCCTGAGAACGTGTCCTCGCTTGTTGTCTTGTATACTATTATCGGCCTTGTGTAGTTAGGATACACTATAGTGCCGTTTATGCTAATCGATGATGTTGATATCTCAAGGTAGCGCTGGCCGTTCTCTGTTATGTTTGCAAGCGAGTAGTTGTATTGAAGCATGCTGCCCTGCTGGCTTGGAACAAAGCACTTGTAATAATTGCCGACCTCGCCAAGGTAGCTGTATTGCGAGAGGCACTGGTTGTTGTATAGCCCCACCAGATATCCGCTCTCCCCTATGCCCACTATGTCTGTTATATCGGATTTGTTCGATGGAGAGTAGGCGTAGAATGATACGAACTCTGTGCTTATGCTGCTTTCAAACGAGGAGAATTGCGCCCTGCTCATGTTTATTGTGGGAATGTGCTGCGAACTTGTGAAATCAGAGAAGTTGCTTATGCCATGGAGGAATACAAGGTCCCCCCTTTGCAGCGTCGGCAGCATGCTGCAGCTTGCCACCGCGTCTATCGGTGAGGAAGTGCCTAGTATCACGACAAGCGCGACCCAGATCGCAAGCGCTGCGACCAGGGCTATTAGCACTTCCTTCACGCTCCCGGCTATTCCCTCGCTTGCAACGCTAGCCTTCGCCTCAAGTACTAGTATTAGGATGATTATCGCAAGGCCTGCTATGCCTATGAATATATTGTTGTATATGGCGTATGCAACTATGCACAAAAAGAACATGGCGTAGAGGACCCATAGGAGCTTGCTGCTCTGCTTCTCCTTCTTCTCCTTGACCTTTTGCTTTGATGCCATATTCATGCACTCCTGCTGACCGAGCCTCCGCTTATGCTGGATATCTCAAGGCCCATGGCCCGAGACTCGTTCTTCGCCTTGTCGAAGGCGACTCCTATCGCCACGTCAGCTTCGACGACAAGTGAGTCGTTGTGGCTTACCACTATGAACTGCGAATCCTTGCTTAGCTGCTTTATTATGTGGCTTAGCTTCTTGGAGTTCTCCTTGTCTAGCGCGGCATCGACCTCGTCGAGTATGTATATCGACGATGGCTTGTACATGTGTATCGAGAACAAAAGCATCAGTGTAAGCAGGGCCTTTTGCCCGCCTGACATCTGCCGAACTCCCCTTCTGGACTTGTCTCCCTCGACCTTTATTACAAGGCCGCTGTTTAGTGGATCCTTTAGGTCGTCTAGCTCAAGGTACGCGGTTTCAGGGAATACGTATTTGTATATGTTCCTAAAGTGCGAGTCTACTGCAGTGAATGTCTGCATGAATATGTCCATCTTCTTTGTGTCTATCTCTTCGATCATCTTCATTACCGCACTGCGCTCGGCATTTAGGGTTTCGACCTTCGACATCGCCTCCTGCACGTCCCTTGTCTTCTCCTCGTAGACCTCGGGCGCCTTGAGGTTCACGTTGCCAAGGTCAGATATCTTGCTGCCCAGAATTGCGGCCTCGCGCTCGATGTTCTCCACGCTCTCATCGACCACCTCCACCTTTGCATCGAAAGTGGCAAGCTCTGCCTTGAGGTCTGCGATCCTAGTCTCGAGCTGCCCTTTTATTATCCTGTGCTCGGTGATCTGCCTCTCCTTTGTGTCTATCTCGGATTGGAGCTTTCCCTTCTCCGCGCTAAGTTTCGATATGTCTAGGTCTATAATCTGTATCTTCTTGTACGCATCCTCGCTTGCGCGGTTGCTCTTCATTATCTTGAGTTCTAGGTCCTGCCGATCGCTTGAGAGCTTTGACTTTCTCTCCTCCCTGTTTGCCATCTCCTTCTTTTGCTTTGCAATCTCCGCTCTGTAATTGCCTATCTCCTCTTCTATCTCAAAGAGCCTCTTTGAGTTCATCTCGTTCTCCTTCTCAAGGGAGGTCTTGTTCGTCTTGAGCTCATCGAACTCCGCCCTTAGCTTCTCGTACTTCTCCCTCTCTGCCTTTGACATTCCCGATTTGCTGAGTTTCTTCGTAAGGTCTGTTAGCTCCTTTAGCAGATTCTTTGCTTGCTCCTTTTGCGATGCGATGCTCTCTTCTATTGAATGCTTCAATTTTGTTTTCTCATCAAGCACAGACTTTGTCTTGGCAAGCTTCTCCTCTGCCAAAGAAAGTTCCTTTGACGCACTTGTGATTCTTTCCAGTATCATGTCTGCGGATGCGTTCGCATCTGACTCGTTTGCCCTAAGCTTCTCCATCTGCATCTCCTGCAGCGCATGCTCTTTCCTTGCGGAGCTTAGCGATCCTTCGTATGCTATCTTCTGCTTCGAGAACTCCTTCTTCTGCAAATCAAGCTCCTCCAGTTTCGCATTAAGCGATGCCAATGACAGCCTGCCGCGGGTCGCTCCACCGGACACGACTCCTGATTGCTCTACAAGTTCGCCAGATAGAGTAACGTATCTGTGCTTGCCTACTCCGAATTTCTTCGAATCGTTGATGTTTTCTATTAGGTATGTGTTGCTGAATATGTAGTCGAACACCTTCTTGAATTTTGCATCGCATTTGATCAACGAGATCAGCGGGACCATGTCTGCGCTTTTCTCGCTCGCCGTGATGTTGTGGTTTAGGTCCTTGATCGGGATGAATGCCGCCCTTCCTATGTCGTTGCTTTTTAGGTATTCTATTATCTTTGACGCTGTTGAGATCGTGTCCACAACGAGGTAGTTGAGCCGGTTTGCAGCGCTCGTCTCGATCGCGATTGCGTACTCGGAATCGTATGAGCACAGCTGAGATGCACTTCCGAAGAACCCTGACTTTTCTCCAAACGCCTTTGAGATGCGATCGGTTATAGAGGATTCCTTCGAGTATGCAAGCATCCTTTGCTCTTTGTATTTTATGAGATTTCCATCTATTGACGAGAGCGTTTCCTCGATATTTCCTATCGTCGATTCGAATTCCTGCATTTTTTGCCTGCTGCTTGAGAGTTGCTGCTCAAGCCCCTTGCATTTTTTTGCCGCCTCATTTGCAAGCGATCTCTCCTTCTTTTCCGCATCCTTGTTCTCGTCTATGACCTTGGATATCTCGAAGATTTGCGCCTCGCATCTGGAGTATTCTATGCTCAGCTTTGACAATTCAGCGCCCAGCAGGTCCATGTTGGATTGCAATTTGAGCGTGCGATCCTCGCAGTCTCTTATCTTTGCCTCGATATCTGCGGGATCGGCTTTGTTGAAGTCGAATTTTGAAACGTCTGGAGTGATCGCATCTATTCTTTTTGACGCCTCGCTTATGCGAACTGAGCTCTCCGCGACGGACTTTGAGATCTCAGAGTGCGTCTGCTCTAGTCTCTCTATGCTTGAGTGGCACTGCGCAATTTTGTCATCGCAGTTTTGGATCTCGACTCCGATCTTTGCAAGTTCGGTCTTTATTGCCTCGAGGTTCCTTGCAACCTCGCTTGACGATGCGTTCTTTCCCGTAAGCTCCTTGGTGAGTATCTGCCTCTCCTCGTTGAATACGCCTATCTTAGAGTTGATCGTATTCATCTCTATGATGAGCTTTTGCTTTTCTGCATCGCGAAGAGCCATGTCGCTGGAATGCTTGTCGAATGTCTTTTGAGACTCCTCGAGCCTGATGAAGCTCTTGCTGTAGTTTAGGGAGTTGAGCCTTGACTTCATGACCATGTATTTCTCGGCCGCCTCCTTTTGCTCCTTTAGGTCCTGCAAAAATCCCTTCCTCTCGTTAAGCACCATGAGGGCGCTGCTCACAGAGTTGCTGACCTTCTCAAGCTCGCGCATCGCCTCCTGTTTCTTTGTCTCGAACTCCTTTATCCCAGAGGCCTCGTCTATTAGCTGTCTTGTATCTTTCGGGTTGAGGCTTGCAAGCCGATTTATCTCTGACTGCGCTATCGTGTTCGTGTCATTGACGTCGAACTTGTGCTTCTTTAGTATCTCGACGACCTCCTGCCTTGAATATTTCTTGCCATTGACCCTATATCCGCTTTTTCCATCGGCGCGTGCGATCCTGACTATCTCGAACTTCTCATCTCCGTCTAGCTCTATCCTTACTGTCGCCTTCGGTATTGTTCCTGGTGAGGGGGTAATCTTGTTGTTTATGAGATCGGAGAGCATCCTTGCCCCGTCTAGTCTCCTAAGGGAGGATTCACCGAGCCCGAACATGAGTGAGTAGCATATGCTGCTCTTTCCGCTTCCGTTCGGCCCTACTATGCATGTGAAACCATTGCTGAAATGAATGTCTGCATGCTTAAAGG
>VFSW01006156.1_pt1 | contig 17678 bp, 8 predicted proteins | sample 5358111 | NCBI WGS metagenome assembly VFSW01 (sample SAMN11554181, study PRJNA540505) | mine drainage metagenome | isolation source: sediment from site ElyBrook_90M | place: USA: Ely Copper Mine, Vershire, VT | collected 2017
CCAGAACCTTCTGCGCGGTCGCCTGTGCCGACTTCCAATCGTGCGCTAACTCATAGGCGAGCGCCTGCTGCGCCAGCAAATCCTTATCATCAGGCTTCTTGGTCAGCCGCTTCGACAGCATCGCCTGCCAGTCCGTTGCGTGATTCTCTAGCTGATAGGCGTGCCCAACGAGATCGAGCGCAATGATTGAGTCTGGTTCCTGGTCCAGCAATCTCTCCGCCGCCGGCATGCCAACTGCCGGCTGTTCGGCGTACATCGCCGCGACCGCTAGAAGCAGATCCAGATCTGTCTGGCGCTGCCCGCTGGCCTTTTCCCGAGCCGCGGCAATCTCGCCCAGGTAGGGCTTCGCGTCCATCGAGCCTGCGATGAGCGCGATGGCGGCCAACCGCATCGCCTCCGGCGAATCCGCACCTGGCTTCGAGCTTCCGATCGTCCAGAATCGCGGGAGCAGCGAACCTCCAAACGGATCGTCGCCACCCTGCCTATGTGTGAGATCCCTCCGCCAGTCCAGCATGGCCTTGGCCTCGGCGGTCCTGCCATGATCGAGAGCCCAGATCACCTCCACGCCCATGGGAGCGTTGTCGTCCGGCTTGTCCTTGTCGCCGGCCACGATGCGATACACTCCCTCTTCCTTCACCACATACGAGTGGTCCGGTTCCGACCCCGGCATTGTCGCAATCACGCCGTATCCGTGCTCGTCATCCCCTTTCGCGCTGAAGGTCATATTGCCCACAATCAAATCCAGGATCACGCTCTGCGTCATCCCTGACCTCTCCGCGACGCGCCGCAAAAAGCCCATGCTCCTGATCCCTTTGTCGACGTCCCGTTCAAGCGAGGCCTCAGACGTATAGGCATGCTTGCTGGTCATACTGATCGCCTGCTCCCGCGTGAGTGTGCCCGACATCAGTGCCAGCATTCCCACCTGTACGGGCCGCGCCGGATCATTCATCGGCAGCGGTGTCAGCGAGATCTTCTTCAATCCCTTGTACAGCTCGATCTGCCGGGCCGCCCGCGCTGCATCTTCTGATCCCTCCATCCCGGCGGAGATCACGTCGGCGGCCTCCGCATAGAGGCCCAGATTCGCCAGCAGGGTTCCGGCCGCTTGGAGGTTTTTGTTGTGCTCGGCCTGGGCCACATTTCCTTTTTCAGCCTCGGCGAGCCCCGCCGCTGTGCCATGCTGCGCCGTCACCGACGCAATCTCAATCTGCCGGTGGGGATTGGTCGAAGGAACGCTTGCGATCAACTTGTCCAGTTCAGCAAACCGGTGCGAGAACAGCAAGGCATACACCAGGTTCTCGCGATATTGCGCTGCTGCCTGTTCGTCCTTTGTCTTATTGAGTTCGATCAAATCCTTGTAGCCCTGCACCGCGCCGGGCAGATCCGCATCCGCTGTGTATCGTTCGCCCCGCACATCAAACTCCCGCAGGATTGCAAGGTCGAAGCGCGGATCGTTATCCTCGGGATCCAAATCAATCGCATGTTGGTACGCCGCAATCGATGCGTGCAGGTCGTAACCCTTGCCGAATCGCTCCCCCAACGCATTGTGCTCGAGTGTCCATCCATACTGCGAAAACGCAGCTGACAGCTTTGGATCGAGCTCCGTCGCGCGCTTCGCCTCCGCCTGCGCTTCGCCCCCAATCCCGGCATCCAGCAGAGCCCGCGCCAATTGCAGATGATGCAAAGCATCCTCAGGCTTGTTCGATATCAGTCTCCGGTCAATCTCTAGCGCCTGGCGGATATGCCCCGCCGTCAACTCCTTCGCCCCGGCCTGGTCGAAGAAGATACCCACGTAGTCCCGCTTGTTCAACGCCAGTACCGCTGTTCTTAACGCCAGCGCCTGGTCCACCGTCATCGTCGAGATTCCGCTGTCGAAACGGAAGCGCACTTCGACCACTCCCGGTTCAGACGTGTTGTAGCTCTCGGCCAACGTTGCTGGTCCTAGCTGCGTAGTCTTGTTCGCGGGCAGCGGGCGAACGATAAAACCATCCGGAATAAGAATCCGGGTGCGTTGCTCGTAGATGTAGGGGCGCACCGCGAAGGCCGCCGGACGTGCTTGACGCGCTAGTTCTTGGTCCCGCTTTATATCTGCGGAAACATCCGGACCTTCCGCGGGAGGCGTCGTCGAAAGCCACTTCGGCAGTCCATTGATCGTCCCGTTCGGGAAGATCACCACCACCGCATCCACCAGCGACGAGTTTCCCCGCTTTGCACCCTCCGCGGCAACCGTCAGATTGAACGGCTGCTCCATGTTCGTCCCGTCTCCATGTTCATACTTCGTCAGCTTCTTCGCCAGGTAAGCCGTCTTGACGTAGTTCTCCAAATTCTCGTGAATCGTCGGCGTTTCAGGGCCGCTAAAGTCGCTCCGGTAAGTCACGTCCACATTCCCCTGCGTCTCAGAGAGCTCCTCCACCTGCGACGGCCCGAACTCCGCCAGCTTGAACGTCCGCGTCTCCACCAGCACCGAGTCTTAGGGCTTCGGTTCCGGAATCTGGGTGAGCGCCGTCGTCTCCGGCGAGATTACCAGCGCGCGACGGCCCTCGTCGTCATAGGGCAGGAACCCGACGGCAAAGTACTCCGCCGTCGCATCAATCCAGATCGGCTTGCTTCCCGCATCATCTGCCGGGACGTACACAATCGCATGGTCGAACATGTTGATCCCCGGCAGCGCCGCGTCGACATCACGCCCCGGCCCAACCGAAAGCAACGCCAGGTTTGCCTTGACGCCCGCCGCTCGCAGCATCGCCACCAGGAGCGTTGCCTTGTCCTTGCAATCGCCGTAGTGCCGCGCAATCACCTCCGAAGGGCGCACCGGCGTCAGCCGTGCCGCGCCGAATTCCACCCCGGTGTACCGAACGTCGCGGTGCAACTCTTTAACAATTGCCCTGATCTTCGCCATCCGTTCCGCAGGCAACGTCTTCGGCAGAATTGCCTCTGCCTCCGCCGTCACCGTCTGCGGATCGGACATCCCCGCGTACGCTTTTGCGACGGCACCCCACGAAGATCCCGTTGCGAACTCCACCATGGGCTGTATCGGCTCGTTCGTAGGCAGGTCAATATCGTAGCTGCGTGCTGCCTCGATCCCTTGCTCCACATAGACGACGCGCCGCTGTCCGTCCGCATCCTTTCGATCAACCACCAGCTTCGGTAGATCGTGAATCATCTCCTTGTAAGGCAGCGAAGACGGCATCTCCACAATCAGGCGCTTCCTGGCCACCGGCACATTATCGCGAAACGCAAACCCGTACACCGACCCACCCGAAAAGTACGGCGTTTTTCCCTCGATGATCTCCTCTTCTTCCACAATCGATCCGATCGCCATCCCCGGTAGCGGCGCCCGTCGCACATGCGCAGACGAGTAGGTCTCGCTGTCGTCCCCCTTCACCGGTGCATCCGTAATCGTCTTCTGATCGAGGTCGACGAAGGTCCCGTCGGGCTGCAGGACGCGCGCATGAATCTGCGCCGAATCTTCATACCAGGGATCCCACTGTGCCGAAACCTCAGCCCAGCCCGTCACTGCCGCTTCCGAATCCACCCGGTACACTTCCCGGTGCGTGTACGTCAGCCTCCCATCCGCAGAAATCTGGTACTTGCCCTCTTCATAGAGAACCTTTGCACCGAACTCCTTGCTCACAGGGACCAGCGCTGAAACGCCTCTGAGGCTCTCGACCCCGATGGTGAAAGGGGCTCCATCGAACTTCTCGGAAACGGTCGAGATACCCTGTCCCAAAACCTGTGAGAGGGACGACAAGGACAAAAATCCAACCAACACTGCCAAACCAAAAACTCGAGCCATAGGGAGTCACCTTCTCTGCCACCGGGGAGTGTCCCACGAAACTACCGCGCTACCGTGACGGACCACCACGGAAAAATCGCCCAATTTCGGAACTGGATCGTAACGATGACCGAAGACAATGAGAGGCACGTGGAGAGAGTGGCACATTGGACCAGAAAGAACCTGACACGCATACGCCTCAGACACCGCTCGCTAGAGGATGAATGAAAGTTCATCCAAAACCCTGTAGGCAAGGTCATTCTGTTTAGCAGCCGGGAGTGGCGAAGTTGCCGTCCAACTTTGCAGTGAGTGCATCCTGGCTGACTGTAGTAGTCGAGGCCCACGCAGATCGCACTCACATGCCTCACCAAGACTCCATCCAACGGGCTCTCGTGTGTTTCAGCAGTCAAGCCTGAGCCGTCGTCGTGCGTATTAATCTTTATCGAAGGACAACAATCAGGGCACATTTCGTAGAAATGTCATCCGGGGTCAGGTCGACTTGAACTCAGATACGCGGTGACCATACAGCCTCTTCGCTCTTCGACGGGAGACTCGCACTGTTTCTTCGTCCCGTTAAAACGGCTTTACACCGACAGAAGGGCGTCATATCCTTTGCTCGACTTTCACTCTAGAAATATCCGACAACGAGCCTGCCATGAGCACCAGAAAGCTTCTCAGGACTTTCGCTACACTTTGTTGTTCTTGTTTGCTAGTTCCCCTCCCGGCAACCTGGGCGCAGGCCCCTTACAACACACATTTTGTGCCGACCCGCGAGACGCCAACCAGCGTTCTCTATGACGGATTGCACCAGCGGTTTTACGGAGCTGTTCCGGGTGATAACAGTGTCTACGTGCTGGCGGAGGCAGACGGAAGTGTTCAGGCGAAGATTACGATTCCATCTGCGTTCGCGATGGACCTGTCGGTGGATGGCACTCGGCTCTATGTGACGAGTAGTCCGACTATTTTGGGAGGGGGAGGAGTACAGGGCTATTTTGTAGTCGATACAACGACGCTATACGTAGTCGATTTTGTCCAGCCGGGTGAACTAGGCTCGACACTGACGAACCCTGGTGCGACCGCCACGTATCTGATTGATAATGTCCCGCGTTATATCGCCGCGCTCTCGGACGGCACCGTGGCCTATGTTGCGGAGCGTACCGATTCAACGGGCGGGTCCATTTTTATCAACCAACCCTCGACGAACCTGGCCTCCTGGTTATTTGCCTTGGACTTCTACGACGGAGCCATCATGAAAAGCCTGGATGGGTCGACCTTCGTCTCTGTATCAAATAGCAGCTCAGGTGACGTGTTTTCTTTGTACGACACTGCTGCGGCGGCTATCAAAGCGAATCTGACGCTTACCTCCACCAACAGTGCTGACGTCGCGTTGAGTCCCAATGGCCAGGAGATTCTGGTCGGGGGTCACATCATCCTGAACCGTTCACTGGCGCAGACTGGGGATTTGAATTCCGCCGCTCCTTTCGCTTTCACTTCCGCAGGTTCGACCTTCAGCGCGGACGGCTCTCTGATCTACATTATTCAGGCCCCGCCGCTCGCTCAACCTGTCATCGCGCTTTACAACGCAGCATCGTCGAAGCTGGTGGGATACTTGCCCCTTCCCGTGGCCCCTGGCGGGAACACAGTCGAAGCCATCGCGGCCGCCGCTTCCCATCACGTACTCCTTCCAACGGCATCCGGCTTTCTGGAGATGGACGCCAGTAGTCCCCTCGCAACACTTGCAACCAACCTGTCCATTGGAATTAGCAGTGTCACCCCAAACGAAGGGACCGTATCCGCCCCCGCGACTGCAATGGTCAGCGGAGCGGGCTTTCAGGACAGCTCAACGGTTTACTTCGGGCAGAAGCAGGCTCAAACGACCTTCGTCTCCGCCAACAGCCTCGCGGTGCAGCCTCCGACGACTACGTCGGCTGGAGTGGTCGCGGTGACCGCTACGTTCTCGGGAGGCTGGGCTCAACTCAGTCCAAACGCCTATAGTTACGGCCCAGTTGTGACACAGCAGGATGTTACAGCGGGTGACTCGGCGGGTGGCACAACAGTTAAGTTCTACGGCTATGGACTAGGGGTTGGGAGCATGCCGCAGGTCACGGTCGGCGGTGCGGCCGCCAACGTATCTTCTGTGACCGGTCCTCCCGGAATCGAGACACTCACTTTCGTTACCCCTCCCGGAACTGTTGGAGCGGCAGATATACAGGTGATATCTGCCTATGGAAGCACGACTGTGAAGAGTGGCTTTCGTTATCTTCAGGAGCACTTAATTGGGTCGGTACTTCCGTATCAAATGGTTGTCGATAACGCGCGAGGCCTGCTCTATGTTGCAGACGCGAACTCCGGAAACGTGTTAAGCATTAATGCGTCGACACTCGCCGTCAGCACGCTTTTCTCGTCGCCTTCCAGTCCATCGACCGCCCTTGCTATGACGCCCGACGGGACGACCTTGATTTCTGCAAGTGCGTTCGGGGATACGCTCGATCTGATCGATCTGGCGAGCGGAAAACACCTCAAGACGATCGTGCCCGCCCCGGGAAACGTCCCCGACGGAACGTTGCCGGTGAATATTGCCGCGACTGCCCGGGGCACGGTACTCGTAAGCGTGAGCAACCCGAATATTTATGTGGGTGGTGCGGCATACGAGGTCAATTTGGCGAGTGGGGTCGTCTCGGCGATTGACGTGGCATCGGAGGCCACGAGTTCCGGGGCGACACTGCTGGCAGTGTCGGGAGACGGAAACAGCGTTTATATGACTGCCGACGGTGCGCAGCAGATTGATGGCGGTCAGCTTGATTTGTGGTGTGCAATATCGGATCAAGCGAGAGCGGTGCTTCAATACAACGGTTATATGTATCAACTCGCGACGGACGACATGGGTGACATTCTGCTACAGGATTCGAATGTCCTGGACTCGCGGCTGCGCCAGTGGTCGATCCTTTCTCCTTCCTCTGCTCTCGTCAACGAGCGCAGCCTGGTGAAAGGCGAAAAGCTGCATTCCAGTGGAGCGCTCGCGTATATCCCGACTACTTTGGGCGTTGAGATGGCGGACCTGCACCAGGGGTCGACCGTGCTGTCGATTGGGATGCCAACGGGTTCGCTCGAAACCATCGACAATCTCGCGATCGACCACGCCGGAACCCGTCTCTATGTGGCGCAGACGAATGGCATTCGCGTGGTCGATCTCGGGACGGCACCGCTTTCGATCGGTAGTCTGACACCGGCCTCTGGAAGCGCCGGAGGCGGGGTGCCGGTGGTTTTGCGCGGCAGTGGATTCGTGACGGGAACCAACGTCACGATCGATGGTCAGCCGACAGCGACTACGTTCGTGGATTCGACCACTCTTCAAATCATCACTCCGTCGGTGAGCGCGGCGAAGGATATCGTTACAGTCACCAATCCCGATGGAAGTGTGTACTCTCTCTACGCGGCATTTGATGCGTCGACGCCGGTGCCGGCGATCCCGTCGCTGTCCTCGGTCCAGTCAAGCTACCTGCCGGTGGCATCTGGAGGGCCAGGATTTCTGATCGACGGCAGCGGGTTTACGGCCGATTCGGTTGCTCAACTCAACGGCGTACCGATGGCTACGACCTTCAACAATACGGGACAGTTGATCGCAGCTTTTTACAACCTGCCCGGACCCGGAAAGCAGTCTGTCACGGTAACAAACCCTCCAAATCCCTCCCCGTCGAACGCCGTCTACATCACCACCTATGCCGAGGGAGGCTTTCTTAACTCTATAACTCCCGCAACGATTGCAGCAGGCTCTGCCAGTTTCAAGATCGCGGCGTTTGGGAACACTTCATTTGAGCCGGGATCGATCATCTATTGGAATAGCAGCCCACTTGCCACAACCTACTTTAGTTCCAGCTATCTTTACGGGACCGTGCCCGCGGCGCTCGTGGCCAACGCCGGTATGGCCAGCATAACAGTCGTCCTTCCAGGTCATACCCCTTCCAACGCAGACACTTTCACGATCGTACCGGCGCTTGCGGCTGCCACCCTGTTGCCGGGGCTGACGAATCTGGGTCCGGTGTTCACGGGGAACAGCGCGTCCACGTCGATCACCGTGACGTCGTCCGGAACGGCTCCGCTGATGATTACGGGAGTGGTCCTTTCTGACAAGACAGACTTTGCGCAGACAAACAACTGTCCGGCTTCGCTCGCGGTTCAGCAGAGTTGCGTGATTCAATTGACCTTTACTCCGACGAGTACAGCAAGCCTCACCGGCGCGACGACGACATCGGTGAGTTTGACGAGCAACGCAGCCACAGTTTCGCCGATCTCTGTTTCCGGGAACGCGGCAGACTTGCACTTCGGCACCGTGCCACCGATCAGCGTGACAGCCGGCGCGACGGGTGACACCCCACTCACGTTGTCAGTTTCTGGAGCGGTGGTTCCAGCCTGAAGCGTGAGTCTCTCTTGCACCGCCGGTCTGCCTGCCCAATCGAGCTGTAGCTTCACTCCGGCAACTGAGCCGCTGGCGGCGAATATGTCCTCCACCTTGAGCATCACTACTTCAGCAGGGACGCGGGGGGCCCTGAAGTTTCCATTCGGATCGCATGGAACTTCAGAAGCTGCGGCGCTACTGTTCCTACTTCTTGCCGCACGCGGTTGGCGTCGACGCCGACTGCCCGGTATGCTGATTGCGTTTTTGATCGCTGGAGCGCTAGGCTCCGTCACCGGATGTTCCAGCGGCGGTGGGGGAGGATCCGGATCGACGCTGACTGGGAATACACCGCCAGGCAGCTATACGGTCACCATGACAGCATCCGTTTCGGGTATCGCACGGACAACTACGATTGTTTTGAACGTCAATTGACGTGGTCCGGTCGACCTGGCCCGAGACGCGATCAATGTCATTTCAAATGTTTCGACCCCTTTGATTGGAAACGAAGTGCGAACCTCTGAATTCCGGTGTGTATCGGTTGTCTCCGAGAGATGCATCTGCAAGTGAAAAAATGTTCATAGGGTATGCCTAATTTGACGACCGAAGGGAGCCTTGGTGGCATCATGAAAAAGATCGACAGTCCAGATTCCCGTGGAACCTCGACTCAGAGGGAAGGGAATAGGTTCAGGCCCCCATGACGCCTTGTGTGATATCAGACAGGGCTTCCCGCGAAAGCCTGTGTATCGAACGGCGTCCTGCGGGGACAACTCCCGTCCGCGGCACTTGAGACCCTTGTGATTCTGAGGCGACCTCAATTGGGCATCGTCGGCAAGTTTGCATCTGGCACACGAAATACCCGCTATTCGGCAGAAATAGGTTGATAAGGCTATGGATCGACTCCGTAACTTGATTCAACATCTACGCAGAATTGTCCAGACGCGAAAGAGATCAACAAGTATTTGGAAGTACTTGCCGCCTTCACGCCCCCTACGGCGAATACGCTCGCTTGCTTCGTTCTATCGCTGAGAACTCCAACAACTCGATCTCTGGACTCAGGTAGTTATCTTTTTCGGGCTCCAGCCTCATCAGGTCCGTGGTCAGATACTTCTTGTTGTCGTCGCAGAAGACCGTGGCCACGATAGCTTGGTCTGGAAGGGAATCCTGCGTCATCACCGCAGCTAGAAAATTGCAGCCCGAGGAAATACCGACACCCAATCCAAGAGCCGATGCCAACTTCTGAGCCATCAAAATGGAGTCGCCGTCGGAGACGGATAGAACCTTGCCCACGCTGTCGAGATTGAGGATTTCAGGGATGAACTCATCTGAGATCCCCTGAATCCGATGTACGCCAACTTTGTGGCCAGTGGAAAGCGTCGGAGACTCGGAAGGCTCCACAGGATGCACCGTCGCATGGCTGCCTGCCTCTCGCAGACATTCGGCCACGCCCATAATCGTTCCCCCAGTTCCAACGCCCGCGACGAACGCATCGAGTTGCAGACCCCGGGAACGAAGCTGCCGCATGAGCTCGGGCCCTGTAGTCGACGCATGGGCCTGGATATTTGCAGCGTTTGAGAATTGGCGGGGCAAAAATACATGCGCCTTGGAAGCCTGAAGTTCCTCGGTCAGACGGATGCTGCCGAGAAATCCTCCTTCTTCCTTTGAAACGGGAATCACCTGCGCCCCATAGCTCCGGATCAGTTGTACTCGTTCCTGGCTCATCCAGTCGGGCATATAGATGATGACAGGATGCCCCAAAGCCGAGCCGATTGCGGCGAACGCGATCCCTGTGTTGCCGCTGGTGGCCTCTACGATCGAGTCGCCACCATGGAGTTGCCCATCGGCGTACGCCGAATAGAGAATGTGAAACGCCATTCGATCTTTGATCGAGCCCGTAGGGTTGAAATATTCTGCCTTCGCATAAATCGTTCGTACCGTCTGCCTGTAACGAAACGTGATGGCGAGCAGCGGAGTATTCCCCACAATTTCGCGGAGAGCTTCGAGTCGCCGACTCAGGGGAGGGTTATGTGTCGCGGAAATAATGTCAAGTCACCTCGCTGCGTGAAAAATGTTGCGAGAAAATGACGCGAACAGCGTTGTGCAGACAACACTCTGTTCAGGATCCTCGTGCTCACGGAGACCACGCTTCATCCGTGAGCGCACGAGTTCAGAAGTGGCCGCGGCCGTCTTCCCCGCACCTTCCGCTAATACGGCACATAGAGAGAAGGGTGGCTCTCTATATCGACTTTCACCCACGTTTCATCCCAGTGCTTTAGCGTCATGGACCATCGCGCCTTTTCGCCATCGACATACTCATCGAGGTTTGGAAATAGCTTCCGGATCAACTCACCGCGGGTCATTTCAGCTTTAGGCTTCTTGTCTGCAGGGGGTCCGACAATCACGATCGCAAAGTCCCAATCAGGACTAAGCTCGTGGGTGCCGCGCGTATATACCGTCTCGCTGATCACCTGGCCATGAGCTTTCTCATACGTCATGATCGGGAAATGCCACTTCTTGTAAAGCGCAAGCCACTCATCCTGACGCCCCGGCGGGACCTTGTAAAAGTCGACCGAGACAGTGTTCTCGCCTACACCGGCACCATTATTGGCCTGGGCACGAGCGCCAACAACCAACGGCCCGCTGCAGACCATTACGGCCAACATGGCTGAAAACAGGAAGCGGAGACGAAGACCTTTCCTCTTGGACATAGCGGAATTCCTTTCTTATTCGGGAAGCAAGACTCGATTTTGAAGTGTGAATATTTGTTGACTTCCTATTGTGTATACCGTATACAGTCTTCAGTCGCCAACAAAAATCCAGTGAGGCTGACATGAATACTTCCCAAAATTCACTTTCTGCGGTTCGAGCACGGAAGAATGACACAAGATACCAATTTTGCCGCTCTCGCTTCGACGGCCTTTCAAAATCGAAAGTCCGCCTCGGTCGTGGTCTCCGATACCTTGCGTCTGGCCATCCTGCGAGGCCAATTCTCTCCCGGCCAGTTGATGCCCCAGGAAGAGATAGCCAAACAGTTTGGAGTGAGCCGCGCCCCGATTCGCGACGCCCTGCGCCAGTTGGAGGCAGAGGGTTTGATCGTGATGCATCCGCATCGCGGCGCAGAAGTGGCCAGGTTGAGCGCGGAGGATGTCGAAGAAGTGTTTCTGATTCGCGAAAGTCTGGAGACAACCGCCCTGCGACTCTCCGTGCAAAAAATGACGGACGCGGACTTCTCACGGGCCCACACGGTACTCAAACAGATGGACGAGGATGGCGATCCGGCGCATATGGCGGAGTTGAACTGGGCCTTTCACGAAAGCATCTATCAGGCCTCGGGCATGCCCAGATTGCTGGGAATGATCCGCAAGCTGAACAACAATGCACTCCCCTATCACCACTTGGGATTCGTCGCAGTCGATATCAAGCAGATCTCGCAGCAGGGCCATCGGGAAATTCTGAAGTGTTGTATCGAACGTCGCAAAGAAGATGCCGTCAAAGCCCTGATCAAGCATCTGCGGGAAAATGGCAAACTCATCGTGGATCACCTGCGACAGTCACGCCAAAAAGCACTTTCTACGGCCACACAATCTCTCTAAAAACGTCTCCGCATTCAACGCTGCACAAGCTCCTCATCGAATCGTCGCACACCCGTCCGACTCGCGCGGGTTTCCTTGGATCCCGAACGCTGCATCACGGTTGTTAGACCCTCTCTCGATCCACCCGGGTTGCTGATTTTGTTTCTCTATCTTCATCTCTGCCCTTCGATCTAATTCTCCCGGTCACTTGTTCTCACATGTATCCCCCGCAGAGCTGTCTTTACGAAAGAGTTTCCTCCGGCAACTTCCGTTCCGTCTGGTAATACAAATCTTCTTAAAGGTGGCCAAGCCATGACTCTCATCAGGGTAGTTCGTATCCTCAGCCGTATCGCCTGCCTGCTTCCTTTCCTCGCTCTACTCCAACCTCAACTAGCCCAGGCGCAAGCCGCTGGTGGAACCATCGCAGGAAGCGTTCACGATGCCGGGGGAGCTCTCGTCGCGAAAGCTCAAATTTCCATCCTCAACCGGAATACCGGCATCGTGCAGACTGCGCAGACCAACAACGCCGGCTACTACTCGGCACCCGATCTCGCGCCTGGCACGTACGAACTAACCGTGAACGCACCCGGCTTTGCTCCTTCCCTCTCCAAGGGAATCGATCTCACAGTCGGAGCGCAGCTCACGATCAACGTTACCCTCGGGGTCGGCAAAGCAACGGACTATGTCCAGGTAACCGCGGCCGCACCTGTGGAGCTAACCACCTCGACGATCAGCAACGAGATTGATGGCACAGCGATTCGCGAACTCCCCTTGAATGGCCGTGACTGGACCCAACTGGCCACCCTCGAACCGGGTGTGAATGAGGTGCGTAATCAGTCGCCCATCGGTGGCGTTGGATCGGCGGATGTATCGCGCGGAGCCCGCGGATTTGGCAACCAGCTGAGCGTCGCCGGCACGCGCCCCACGCAGAATAATTACCGCCTCGACGGCATCAGTTTCAATGACTACACCAATGGTGCCCCAGGCAGCGTCCTCGGTCCGCTCTCTGGAGTGGACGCCATTGCGGAGTTCTCCGTCCTTACCGCGAACTACACGGCCGAGTATGGAAAGACCTCCGGTGGCGTGATCAACGCGGTCACCAAGTCCGGCAGCAATACCTTTCACGGAGATGTCTACGAGTTCCTCCGCAACAGCGCACTCGATGCTCGCAATTACTTCGACGGCAATACCGTTCCTCCGTTCAAGCGTAACCAGTTCGGCGTTGCGGTAGGTGGTCCTATCTTCAAGGACAAGACCTTCTTCTTCTTCAACTATGAGGGACTACGTCAATCGCTCAGCTCAACGAACGTTGATATAGTTCCGTCGAACGATGCTCGCAACGGAATCTTCTACACGCAAAATCCCGACGGCAGCATCACCTCACAGAACGTGCCGGTGGATACGCAGGTTTTGCCCTATCTCGCCTTCTGGCATGTACCGAATGGCGCGGTCCTTTCGCCCGGCAACACTGCGCTCTACAGCGTCGTCACCTCGCAGCAGGGCACGGATAACTTCTACACCGGACGCATTACACATCATTTCTCTGACCACGACAATCTGGGCATAACGATCCTCTATGACAAGAGTTTCCTTACCAATCCGGATGCTCTCAATAACATAGGCTTTTCCAACAGCAACTCTCGCCCCTTTGGCAGTCTCGAAGAGACACACACCTTCACCCAGAATCTGGTTAACTCCTTCCGTCTTGGCTTCAGTCGCAACTTCGCTTCGATAGCGACTTCGCCCGCGATCAATCCTCTCGCTGCGGATACTTCGCTCGGCGCAGTTCCTGGCCAGCCGGCCCCATTCATTTCAGTCCCGGGTATCAGTACCTTCTTCGGGGGACTGGATGGTTTTCCCAACTTTTCCTTCGGCTGGAACTCATACCAGCTCTATGACGACGCCTTCTACAATCGCGGCAAACACTCCATCAAGTTCGGCTTCGCGACCGAGTACATGCAGTCCAACAATCTCTTCCACTTCTTCGATAACGGCAATTTCTCGTTCGGATCGCTTGAGAACTTTCTGACCAATGTCCCTCAAACCTTCAGTGGCAACGAGCCGTCTACTGACTCTCCGCGAGACATCCGCGAAACACTCTATGGCGTCTACCTTCAGGACGACTGGCACGCGATGCGTAAATTAACACTCAACCTCGGCCTGCGCTACGAGATGACGACCGTGCCGACCGAAACACACGGTAAGCTGGCGACCCTGCGAAGCATGACCGACACCCAGGTGCACCTCGGCAATCCCTACTTCAATAATCCAACGCTCAAGAACTTCGAGCCCCGCGTTGGCTTTGTGTGGAGTCCTTTCTCCAAGGGAACTACCTCCGTTCGTTCCGGCATCGGGCTATTCGATGTACTCCCGCTTCCGTATGAATTCCTCATCATCTCCTCCGCTTCGGCACCGTTTCTGCAAAGCGTTATCACGACCAGCAACCAGCTTGCACAGGGAGACTTTCCATTCAAGGCCTACCCCAAGGGCCTGGCTGCACAAACTCCCGGTAGCCTATCTGGACAGCGCGTAGCCTTCGTCGATCCCAATCCGAAGCGCAGCTATGTGGTGGAGTGGAACCTGAGTGTGCAGCAGGAGTTTCCCGGCGGCATAGTCGCCACGATGGGGTACATCGGTTCGCGCGGAGTTCACTTGCCCTACCGCACGGACGATGCCGATATCGTCCAGCCACCCTCCACAAATGGCACCTACTTCTACCCTCAACCAACTGGCAGCGGCATTCCCATCAACCCGAATGTCGGGCGTATCGATCGGCTAGCCACCGACGCCGACTCCTACTATCACGGCATGGTTGTCGGCGTTGAAAAGAAGCTCCTCCATGGATTTCAACTCCAGGGCTCCTATACCTGGCAGAAGAGCATCGACACAGGTTCGTCTACGATTGCAGGCGACCAATTCTCCAACTCACCTTCAAGCCTTCCTTTCTGGTTCGACTCAAAGTCGAGGCGCGGCCAGTCCGACTTCAATCTCGCGCAGAATGCCGTCATCAGCGCCACATGGGAGATCCCTGCGACAGTGAAGGGTGACAGCTTCATCACTTCCATCGTGAAAGGATGGCAGATTGGCGGCATCTATCAAGCCAGCACCGGGTCGCCCTTTCCAGTCCTCATTGCCGGCGATCTATTAGGCCTCAACAACACGGATCCCTACGACTACCCGGATCGCGTCAAGGGATCAGGTTGCACCTCGGCGGTCAACCCTCGCAATCCAGCCAATTACATCAAGCTGAACTGCTTCACGGTCCCTAACCCGACCAACCGTATCGGTAACTCGGGACGCAATCCGCTCACCGGACCCGGAAGTGCGACGCTCGATGCTTCGATCTTCAAGAACACGCATATTCGGAAAATATCAGATACCGCTAATATCCAGTTCCGCGCCGAAGCATTCAACGTGTTGAACCGCGCCAATTTTGCCGCGCCTCTGGACAATGACAACATCTTTGCCCAGAGTGGGCCCAACTCTGCATCGCCCGTCGGCGGAGCAGGAAGCATCGACGCAACCCAAACCCCGTCACGCCAGATCCAGTTCGGCTTGAAGCTCATGTTTTAGACCTCTGCTGGAACACCTCTTGCCCTCAACCGATCAAGGAGTCTCAAATGAAATTGAAATCTTTCCTTCTCGCTATCGTCGCCGCTTTGCTCTTCACGCCAGCTCAGCGTGGACAAGCGCAGACGGTGGGCACATCCGCCGTAAAGCCAGGTGGCCCTGTAACGATGGTTGTCTACTACAGGGTTCCCCCGGGCAAACGCGCGGATTGGCTCGACCTCTATAAGAAGTACCACTACCCTGTCATGAACCACTTCGTCGCTGACGGCATCATCAAGAGCATCCATATCTACCAGCGTCGATTCCGTGCAGAGTCGCCCGCATGGGACTACGAAGTCGTTCTGGTCTGGCGTGATTGGAATGCAATCGAAGAGGGCCACGTCAAAGAGCCGGGCCTGATTGAAACGATGTACGCTTCCGATATGGCGGCCTACAAGGATGCTGATCAGAAGCGCTTTGAGTTGACCGCGGATGTGTGGATCGACATCCTTGAAGAAGTAAGCCCCCAGTAGTGACATCGCCTAAACTCGAGTGCCCGGTTCCGACACGCATCATTACCCTGGCACTATCGATCGAATGAGAAAACGGAGGAACTTGTGAAGAAACTTCTAGCGCTGCTGGCTTTCACCCCGGCCATGCTCCTGGCCGCATACGGCGGCTCTACGGGAGCATTTCAACTGCTCCACACCTTCGTCATGCCCGATGTACCCAAGGGGCCCTACTGCGACCATCTTGCCGTCGATATCAGCGGTGAACGTATCTTCACCACGCCACAGGCGGAGCACGCCGTCGAAGTCCTCGACCTCAACTCCGGCAAGCTGCTGCATCGCATCACCGGACTCCAGAATCCGCACTCGATCCTCTACCGGCCCGATGCCCGCCGCCTCTATGTCCCCGACGGCGGCGCCGGCCCACTACGCATCTTCAACAGCAAGTCGTATGAACCGGTGAAGACGATCGACGGCCTGCCCGACGCGGACTCCACCGGTTTCGACCCCGTTACAAAAGAGCTATACGTCACCAACGGGGGCGAAGCGGTGAAGTCTGAAGACTCGTCCCTGAGCGTCATTAACACGGATAGTCTCGCTCACGTTGCCGATGTAAAGATCAAGGCCGGAGCACTCGAGGCCATGGTGCTCGAAAAGAACGGACCGCTGATCTACATCAATCTGATGGACAAAAACCAGATTGCCGTCATCAATCGCAAGACCCTCGAAGTGGTCGCCACATGGCCTGTCACCAAGGGACACAAGAACATCGCCATCGCCCTCGATGAGACCCACCATCGGCTCTTCGTCGGCTGCAGAAATACGGAGACCTCTGGTGTGATCGTGATCTTCGATACCCAGACCGGGAAAGAACTCGACACCACACTACCCATTGGTGGCTGGGTGGACTATCTGGCCTATGACGCCTCGGTGAAACACTTGTACGCTACCTCAGGTCCGCAGACTGGTGCAAACGGCTACGTATACGCCTTCGCCGATCACGGTAACGATCACTACACCCTGCTCACCCAGGCACCCACCGCTCTGCGCGCCAAGACCGGCCTCTTTGTGCCCGAACTGAAGGAGATCTTCGTCGCAGTACCGCACTTTGAAGGCCCCGCCCGGATCCTCGATCTCCGCGTTCCCTGAGTACTTCGGGGGCTAGCCGATCGAGAGCGGTTTCTCTAGTATCCTCATCAAGTGTCGGCGGTCCCTAAGCGATCTGACACGGGCCAGATGAGACCATCATTTGTACTGCACGATAACGCTGCTTCCGGAATCCGCGGCCGCGGATCAGATGCGAGGCCTGCGATCTGGCGTGGCGACCGCAAAAGAAATAGACGAACAGCCTAGCTCGCGCAGCGCTTGATCGCGCGTTATTCAGATGGCTCGGGAATTGCACGCAGAGTTGCTCGAGCGGACCATCCTATATCCGTGCATCGAACTGATAGAAATGGTTTTACCATTCACTGCCGATGCAGAGGGTGATACTACCTCCAGAACCAGCGTTTATGCTGTTATTCGCTTGCTCGGCTATTTCTGGAGACTCACTGGAGACTCAAAATTACATTGCGTCGCTCATCTAATGCTTTTGCAACTTGGAGCGAACTACTACCTCAAATATCGGGTTACTGAGATGGTCCGCCGCTTGAACTTCACAGTAGAGTGGAGGATCTTGTAGGCAGGTTCAAGGAGGATCATCGACATGCAGATTCGTTCGGTAGGGATTGACCTTGGCAAGACGACGTTTCACCTGGTAGCGCTTGACGATAACGGCCAGGTGCTGCTGAAGAAGAAGTTCATCGTCGCCACCGCCAACAAGCTCGCACGGATCGCATGGGCCGTACTCTCGACGGGTCAGGATTATCGGGCGGTGCAAGACC
>VFSW01006157.1_pt1 | contig 17677 bp, 19 predicted proteins | sample 5358111 | NCBI WGS metagenome assembly VFSW01 (sample SAMN11554181, study PRJNA540505) | mine drainage metagenome | isolation source: sediment from site ElyBrook_90M | place: USA: Ely Copper Mine, Vershire, VT | collected 2017
GCTAGCGGACTATCTGACCAGATACCACCTTGCTCTAAAGACGCAAGATTAGGAGACCAGTCAGTCAAACCAATGCCGCCAGCCGGGGCAAGTAGGTCAATAGTGGATACAAGTGTTTCAACTGAATTGTTATCGCCCGGCGCACGGTATACGCCTTTAACGATGCGAAGTTCCTTATGATCCTGCAATCCCATACTAGAATCCTCTCACCTGCTGACCGATGTCATAGCTAATATTGCTTGCCATAGCCTGATTAGGCACGTTGTAGTTATTATTAATCGTAAGCGATTTGTCCCCGCCGCGTCCACCCATCTGCATAAAAGGCATACCGGAAAGCGCTTGCATGAGCGCCCGCGAGGTGCGGTTGTTGAGTACCGATAATTCCTTGCCGCTGCCTACCAGTTCCGGCCCGGCCTCGCCTACCCATGACAGACCCTTGAACGAACCGCCAGCGGCCTTTTTGCCCGGATGAGTCGTCGTCGTATCATTCCCGCCCGTCGCCACAGAGTTTGCGGCATTGGCCGCGCTGTCTATACTGGCAATAGCCGCCTCGACTGCTACACTGAAACGTCCGGTAGCGGCGGTTAAGGCTTGCATTTCCACGCCCGCGCTGTGCGAGGCGCTACTGCTTTCATCGGTTGAAGTGTTGAGACCTTCATACGCCGCGATGGTGTCATAAATGCCGCGTCCTAAATCGGAATTGGCAAGAGTGGCTTGCCCGCTGGCGCTAGATAAATCGGTTGTGGCGGTTGTCTGTGCTGTTACCGAAGTCGCCGCCGCGTCGGTAGAGGTTTTCAGAGTATCCGTATTGGTTGATAGAGTAGTGCTAGACGTGGCTACTGCATCTAAGCCTTCGTCAACACTTTTCAACTGGTCAGCAGTCACCGGGGCAGTTGGAGTTACGCCCCCCTGTGAGGCGACTTCTATATCTTTAATAATCTTGCCAGCATTCACCTGTTTTTGTAAATCAGCAATAGCCGTGTCATCCAAACGAGGCGAGATAGTGGCTTCTAAATCAATACCGGAAGCGGCAAACTCAGCGGTCTTATCAGCAATGAATTGATTGACTTGCTCAGTTGTCATTTCGGGATTAATGGGTACAGTTAGATCGGTTGGCAAGCCTTGCCCGGCCAATTGCGCCCGTGTGGTAGCACCGACTACGCTAAAGTTTACCTGACCACCTTTCAGGTTATCGACTAAGGCTTGCGCTGCGTCAAGCGAACCCGCTTTAACCAGTTCGCTCACGGCAGTTGACGCAGCGGCGGATATACCTTCCGGCGTTACGCCTCTACTCACAGCGGTTTCAATATCCTGCGCCACTTCGCTAGCATTGCCTAACTTCAAATCGAAAGCAAGCTGCTGCTGACCCATTTCGGTAATGGTTGCGCGCGTACCCGCCGCTTCTTTGCCATGTCCTGTTATGTCCTGAATGCTAGCGATTACCTGCAAAAGCGATATGATAAAATTACCAAACACCGCTTCCAACTTCTGGAACTCATCATCAAAACCTATCGGCTTTAATCCTACCGTGAGCGCTGTGCCTAGATCACCCCCGCCCTGTAGCACATTCAGAGCATCTTGCAACCCGGTTTTCAGCGCGGCAATCTTGCCCGGCAAGTCGATTTGTTCACTACTCAGAAAATCCATTGCCGCCGTTTGTGCTGCTAAAACGAAGTCGTCTATCGCCCCACTCAGACTGTTGTCCATTTCGGTTGCAGCCTTATCGGTTGCACCTGTGAGCGCGTCTAACGAAGGTTGCGCAGCGTCAATATTCAAAAACCCTTCATAATCCTTTTGACCTAGTTTCCCGCCGACTAAGGATTGAAAGAGCGCCTGTTTTTCAGCATCCGTGCCTTTAAAATTCTTAATCGCAGTCGCTACACTCTTAAAGAATTCCTCTGTATAACCCGTTCCGGTAGTGGCCGGGTCAGGTATACCTAAGACTTTCAAAGCATCCGTTGAGTTTTTATTGCCGCCTTGCAAGCCCGCTTTAATTTTCGTGAGTGTGTCCAGAAAGGTTTGTGCGCTAGCGCCGCCTCCTGCCAGGTCAGTTTTTGCCAGTGATAGGAACTCATCACCCGTCAAACCTAAGTCCTTAATCGCGCCGGAACTGCGTTCAAAGACACTGATTAAATCCTTGCCCTTATCAACACCCTGCTGTTCTGCGGTGGTCAGGAGGTCAGCCGCCGTCACAATATCTGGTGCGAGTTTGTTTTTAACCATCTGGTCTAGCGCGTCTAAGACATTATTCGGGTCATTTTCTGGAAAGACTTTGACGAATTCAAGCGCTGCTTTAGTCGCATCTTCCAATGGCAAGCCTAACTGCTGCGCATGGGTTAGAGCGCTGGCAATCGCGTCAATATCGCCTATATCCGCAGGATATAGTGTATTCAGGAGTTCGCGTGCATTAGGGATGGCATTGCCCGTTTGGGCATTGATATGCGCTACAGCAGTATCAATATCGAGCAGCGGTTGTATGGCAAACTGATTAAGCATTCCTGCTAAGTCCAGGATTGTTCCGGCGATATTCATCACAATTTGCATGGGGTTGATACCTAGCTCATACAAGGTTGTGAGCAGTGACTTACCTCCTACCTTATCGCCGCCCTCTTTAGTATCAATTTCAGTATTGATTTGACTACCGTCTAGCGCGGTTATGTCATCGACTGCCGATGTATCCCCCACTTCGGTATCAACCGTGAGCGTAGGGGATAGACTGTCTATCGAATCGGCAAGCGAAATAAGCTCTTCCATTTTGGAAGAGGCATCTTCTGTATCACCGATTAACCGAACGCCCGATTCTACGTAGTCAGTCACTTATTCCCCTTTGCATCTGCCCTTGCTTTGGCCTCTTGCGCCGCGTCGTGTTGCTCCATAATGGCTAACATGCCGCTGGCAACATTCCCGCCCGTTAACAAAATGCGAGTTTCCCTATCCTGCTGATACCATTCTGACGGTAGTTTCCCAAAGGCTACCATCGCCTTGAACTCACTAAACAACCCATCCTCTGTACTGGTATGCCCGTCCTTTAACGCCTCATGCACCCCTATCCACTTTTCAAGTGGACTTCCCCGGTACAGGATATTGAAAGTAACGGATGCCCGCCATTACCTCGGAATGGCTGAGAGGTATCTGCTGAATAGCCAGTTGCTTGACATAAGCGAAGTCCCAATCAGTTGAGGTGAGCGCCCCGCTTTCCCGGTGCGGTATCAGGCGATTACCATTAAAGACACAATGCCAGACTACCGCCTCATAATCATCTTCTGGCAAGTCGGCAAACTTGCGTAACTTGAGTAGCTTGCCCGCAAAATGATTAACCAGTTCGTCCGCTGTGTAGTACAGCGCCGTTTCCCCCGGATTGTGCTGCCTTACAAAGCGCACGGCTATTTCCAGAATAGCGCCATTCTCGAAAGTATCGCGCTCTAAATCCACCGCTCGGCAAGCTTTCTGATATTCAGGATTGCTATCGGCTGCTTCTATTTCAGCCGCCTTTTTCAATTCTTCTGATATGAAACTACCCTGCAAGGTTACAGGGTAGTCGGCTTTGTCAGGGTAAGGGTAAACCTCTTGCGCCCGGTTTTTAATCGCCCGCAAGGTTGCAATATTGATAACCTCAATATGGCAGACAATACCTGACTTGGTTTCGTATACGATGAGGGACGGATTGCCCGTCCCATTTTCATTGCTCATATGCCCTCCCGTAGGCACTCCCGAAAGTTAACATTAAGCCGGACGGATTTTGCCATGGAAAGCATAAGTCTCATGGACTTCACCCACCGTTACCGCGTCATTGACCGTCGCCGGGGCAATCGAGTTGATTTTGAAGTTGGCAGGTGTGTTGTAATCGCCGACGATCTCAACATCATTTGCCAGATTGCCGCCGCTAAAGTCCCGCAGAACACGCGAGGTATTGTCGGTATTCGTCTGAATGACCCACATCTCTTCGCCCAAATAACCGATAAACTGAATATCGGTAATGCTACCAATACCCTTGCGGTCAAAACTCTTATTGGTAAACAGGACGCGGGTAGCATTCACTAAATCGGAGCGCCAGATTTCACCGCCCGCCGTCCCTAGATAACACTGGTCAGAGCGCCCCGGTGGAACTTGTACCGTGTTGATATTGGCCGCCAGCGTGTTATTGCTACTGTCCTTCACGGTAATCAGTGAAGCGGTGAAGGTGGATTGTCCCGGTGTTTTCGCCAGCCGGATAAACACGCCCGCGTTACCACCTACATAAGCATTACCGCTAGGTTGCGCGGCGACCGCGTTCAAGTTCTGTGAAGTGAGAACCGCAGTGTCAACGATAACCGAGAATGACAGGCCACCATCGGTACTCAGGAAAATTCTACCGCCGTTCCCACAAGCAATAATCGTAGCGCTATCAATTGCGACCGCGTGTTGCGGGTTGTTAGATGTACCCGCCAGTGAACTCAGGCCGCTGGAGGTTGACCATAGCAGCGGGTCAACCACACCGTTATAAATGTCAACCAACTTGGCATAAGCCGGGTTTTTGGTATCAGAGAACACAACCACTCTATCGCCCGCCAGCACCACATCCAGAGCATCAGCATTAGTAAACAGACCGATACGTACAGTGGTACGAGTGACCATACCATCAAGGGTATAGACCAGATACGGCGCGGGGTTGCCTGCGTAGGAGGGTGATGTATCCTTATCCGTTACCCATATATAAGCATCTTCTGCATTGGTAGCAATACCGCAAGCGCCAGAACACACGTCCGCTCCGATATTGATAACCTTATTGGCCGCCACGTCAAGCGTGGTTTGGCTCACATCATCATGAGCGACTTTGGTATAACGTACTTCCAAAGCAGCAGTGATAGCCGCCTGCCGTTGAATATCGCCACCTTGCCCGTCTACTTTAACCAGATCATCGGAGTAGTTAAAACTAGTTACGGTAGTGCGTGGATATGACAACATACCGGGCGCGCCGTAACTGGTCATGACCCCCATATTTAGGCCGCAATACTGACGCGCCCGAATAGTAAACGGGCAATTCAGTTTCTTGAGAAAGTTGTCTGAACTCAGACGATAGGACATATTGCCTGTGAACGGGTCAGGATTGCTGGTATAGATAAAATCCTGATAGGCCAATGTGCCTTTATTAGTACGCGCCCACAATTCATCCCGTGAGCGGCCGCCGCCTGATAGCGCATCAATCATGGCCGCAGGGTCTAGGTTCGCCCAGGCATTACCCGCCCCGCCCACCTGAACATCAGCCGCTACCGCTTCTGCTAGATTACTCCAAAGTACTGGCATGTCTTTATACTCCCTATCCTAATGCCTTCTTTAATGCTTCGTTTACACGTTTGTCTAAAGCGAACTTGTTGTCTTTACTGATTTTTTCACTGAACTCCCTAGCTTTAATACCGGGGTGGGTAACTTGTGCTTTACTGACCCACCCCCCTACAGCCCCGCCGCTTCCAACGTTATACTGACCCACCGGGGCAGTGCGGGCGCTGTAGCCTGTTCTGAACCTGAGAAGCTTGCCCGGTATGACGATTTTCGGAATAGGGTACGGCCCCTTAGTTCCCATATCGACATACTTAAATATCTTCTTATGCTTGCCACCCGGTTTAATCGTCGCCTCTATATAGTTGGGTGAAAAGTTCGTTTCAACCGTAAAAGTCGGCTTGTGTGACCACTTATCGACTACGTTTTCAAACTCATCTTTCATGTCATCGGCAGTATCTTTCAGCGCCTTCTTAACCGCCCGTTTGATCTTCGTATCGGTTTCGATTAAACCCGCCCTGAGTGATCGAAAGCCGCGTGCAACCATAAAAAAGAGACAGCCTATTGCTAGCACTGTCTCCCGTCACAGTCTCCCGACTTTTGATAAAACGTGCGAGGGGAGCGAACTCCCCGCACACGCGCCCGCGCGGGTCGGGAAACCAGCGCCTCACAGGTAATTAGTCTGTGAGAGGGCATATGCCTAACTATAGTCTATTTAAGGGTGGGTTGTAAAATAGAGGCGTTTAACATTTCGGCGCAGAGTTCGTCCCTGACCAGTCGGTAAGCATCTCGTGCCATTTCAGCCGTTGGAAATGTGCCGATGTTTTCGCGCTTGCCATTGCGCCAGATGCGGGCTGTAAAGCCATTGCCATTGCAATACACCCCTCGATAGCGCGGGCGGCGCTGTTTGAGTTGTTTCAGGGTAGCAGGGGGGATAATATGCGACGCTTTAGCCGGGTCAAGCGGGTATTTCAAAAGCGCCCGGTCATGCAGCAATTGCCAGTGATTAGTAGCATCAGGCGTGCGGAAATTCATATCGGTATAACGAATGTGGATAGTATCCTCTACGCGCGCGGGCGTGATACCCGCGTGCGTAAGGGCGATTTGTAGAGCATAATCCTCCGCGCCTAAATTGAAGTCAGGATCGTAACCGCCTATCGCTTCAAAATCTTTCTTATGAAAGCACATGGTAGCGTAACACAGTGGTCTGATTTTGAGCATACCGGGAGCGGGGGCATTGTATTTCTTACCCTCTATAGCCGGGTTTTCATCCAACTCAATCCAACCGCCATAAACCCATGTGCCATCCTTATAAGCTTTCAGGAAGGGTTCTATGGTTATCAATTCATCGTCAGCGTCTAGCGGGATAATCAGACCGTAATCAGCTTGCTCTATTAGATAGTTACGGGCAAAGACTACGCCTTGCCGGAAGTCCGAAACCTGAAAGTATTCGAGGTGTGGGGTATGCGAGAATAAATCATCTACAATATCAAAGGTCTTATCCGTACTGGCATCATCATAGACCAGTACATCATCAACGCCTTCGCAGCGGGCGGCGCTTTGTATCGCCCGCTTAATCGTTTTCGCGCCATTATGACATGGAATAATCACACTGCATTTGAGCGGTCTGGACATGAATTACCACATATTAGCGGTCATTTTCCCGCCCTTGATATTCATGCGCATACTCACGGTGCGCCATGCGATTACCTGCCCTGTCCGCAGACCAAACGGGTTCTTAGCTTCGCCCTGTGAGAGTAAGGCTACCTGCCCCTCCATCATGGGGGCGTTATGTCGTTTCCACATCGTGAGCGCCCAATAATGCATATCCGAAAGCTGGTAGCCATCCATACTACAATTTGCCAGCGCTACTACCGCCTGTTGAAAGTCGCTATCCATATAGCCGTTGACCAGTTCTACCCCGGCGCGGTAATTGATTTTGATCTTATAGGGCGATTGCTCCCAACATGTCCAGTTGCACCAGTCGCCGCCCGCCCGCACAATACCCCATTCAGCGTCATCAATTTCGCCCGTGAAGCTTTCCAGTACCGTACCGTCATGCGCCATGATCTGAAGCGCTGTACTGGTATCAGTATACACGCGGTACACATCTACCTTTGTCACAAAATCATTCGTTTGGGCGGTATCGGCATTGTTCGGTGTTTTGCTGTTCGGGTCTTGCAGATTGTACTCGACTGCCCATACGGAAGGCTTGACGAATAGACCACGAAAACCGCTAATCGTCTTTGTGCCATTGCCATTATCGACTACCGTTACAGGTTCAATTCGATAACGATAGTTCCCGGCTGCCGGGCTACAGCCATCGGCAACCCGGAAGTACAATTCAATCTCATCATCCGCTACGGTAGTTGTAACAGTAACAGAAGCGGTGTCCATAACCCCGGTCTGATTCGGGTCTGTATAGCTGACCGTCGCCCCGGCCTGAATAACTGAAGTCGCCCGCGTGCCAAGTTCTATCAGCTTCAAATAGCGGGTTCTGAACTCCTGATAACGAACCGGCCAGCCGCGCCCTATCGGTAAGGTTTCAGTGAACCACGCTGGACGCGGCCAATAGTTCAAATAATTGCCGACTTTAATCAGCGCCGTTTCCATTGAACGGGCGATTAACTCCCGTTCGGTTTGAAGGTAGATACCGCCTTCTTTATCATTCGCTGTAAAGAAGGGAGCGCCCGCTCCTGACACCTGATTAAAATGCCATTGCTGAGCATTGCCATTCATGAGCATAAAGTCAGACCAGATGGAAAGAACACTATTCGATTGATTCGGCGTTTCGCTGTTTGAATTTCGGAGCGCTATAGCCATATTAACCTCATTCTAAAACTTCCCATTCACCGGGATAGCGGGCAAGCAAACCGTCAAGGTCTAGCTTATGCACCATGAGATGATGTCCCTTTTGGTACACATATTCGTTCTGTGTACCAATGCCCCGCCCTAATCCGAACTGCTCACTTGGATTGCGCCCTTTGTATTTGAGCGTTACCCGGTCAACAAGCTGCTTGCTTGCCCCTAACTTCGTTTTGATAAACCCTAACAATTCTTTGACGCGGTAATCAAAAGAATGATACTCCTGTACAAAAGTGAGCGCCCGTGCTGCCATTGCCGCCCGCTCTTGCTCATGCCCTAACCAGTACTTAAACAGCGCGGGCAATTCATCAGGCGTGCTGTACTCAACATAATGCACCCCCGCTTGCAAGCCTAGCAATTCATCTAAGCCGTTAACATGCTGCTGGAAAAGTACCGCCCCGCCCGCCCCCAGTATTTGCATCAGGCGATTGCTAACGAAGGCAATGGATTGTGGAAACTCATTATCTGAGAGGGCAATTTTTGAATGCTGATATATATATTTGCCCGCCACGAAGTTATAGAGTGTTCCGTACTCGTCACCGGGTACAAATACTCGCCCTCCCGCCCGTTCGATGGTAGTTGCCAATTGCCGTCTGGCATCAGATCGTAAGCTTGCCATGAATACAATCGGCCATTGCTCCCTACCGTTATAGACATTGCTTCCCCCGACACGGCGATAGTAATCTGTAAGTTGTTCAAGTAAATCCCCCTGTGGATCTTCGTAACCGATTTGCCAGTAAGCCCATGCAATATTGTTCGCATCATAATAACTAGCAACATCTTTTGAAACCATCGTTTGCAAGTCAAAATATTTAATCAGTTCCATCATTTCAGCTGACTTCAACCCCCCTAGCGCCTGATCTCCATTCCAGTTTATCCAGGTCGCTCCGAAACGGGATTTAATCTCACCTATCATAGACGCTGTAATAGGCCGTGAGGATTGAATTTGAGAGAGAATAACATCAGGATTAAATTGGCTTATGAGTGTTAGTAATTGGTTATAAAGTTCGTTTTCCGGCACTCCCATATAATCAAACTCATAAACAATACACTGTTCGCCCTTACTATTTTTTGCCCGTGAGAGTGCATCTCGTAAGCCTCGTTTACCTACTACCGGGTCTTTTTGCGCTTGCCAACCCGGCTCGTAAATCGGCATATAGAAGAAACGAGGCGCGCGTTTATCCAATTGTTCTATTAAGATTTTATCTGGCAAGCGCGGCCCTTTCAGTTCAGTTTTCCATTGCCCATAATAATAATCAGCATCACTATTGCTTGTGCCGGAATTACGATTAATCTGCCGTAATTCATCCTCTACTACGGTATCGTCTATAACGCATTCCTTCACCGGGTCTACTGTGAAACCATATCCCCATATGTGTGCAGATAGGCAGTTATCGCCCCCGTAAGTACGCGCTCCTACCATCTCATCATGCTCACCCTGCCACCAGTGTACCCTATCGCCTAACCACTTACGAAACAAGCCCACTTGCGCGTAAATAACATAGTCGATTTGACCGTTTCGAATAGCTGGCATATGCAAAACCTTATAGCTATCCGTGCCGTGATAGGGCGGTACAGGGCGATTATCGGCGAAGGCCACCGCGCCACAATCCATATTGTCCTCTAAATGGATTATAGCAGGTAATATGCTGTCATCACGAAAAGCAATATCATCATTAGCTATCAGGATGTACTTTCCCTGTGCTAGAAAGGCCGCGCGGGTAAAGGCTGATATTGCCCCCTTGAGTTCACCGTCTTCTATTAGAACAACATCCGACTGACTACGTAAGTATTCCAATGTCCCATCGGTACTCCCTCCGTCCGCTATCACAATCTCATAGAGCATACCCAACGGTAAGTTACTGCGAAATGAGTTGAGCATAGCCTTGAGTAGTTTCAGGCGGTTATATGTGCCGGAAACCAAACTTATCAACGGACGGGTCATGATGAAAAAGTATTCCTAATAAATAGCTCATCTGGAACTCTTCCCGAATCAGCCCAAAATTTCAAGTCCTTTACGCATTCTTTTTTATCAGCATAGGCAAAAAAGAATTGCATACCGTCTAGCATAGTTGCCCATCCTGTTACACGCCATTTGTTATCGTGTAACATCTCAACAGAGACCGCATAGAGGTCTCTGTAAACTGCTCTCAAATCGGTACGATGCCCAGCACCGCAGTCAATACAGGCATTAGGCAAATAGCCAAACTCACCGAACAAGTTATCAATCTCATCTTCTAAGGTCATGACTTGTCCTTTGCCACTCGTTTCTTACGGGTCTTTTTGGCAGGCAGTTCGGTTGTCTCACCACTAACCGGACTAGCGTCCGTTTCTTCTATTGGTTTACCCGGCATGAGAAGACCGTCGCTTTCCAGTGGCGCTGACCATGTTTGAGCGTCTTGTGACGGCAACATTTCCTCCATTACTTCTTCCATCAATTCATCATCAGTGTTTTTAGAAGCACGATAAGTTAGACCAAACAATGTATGGTGCATAACTTGCGCCTCACTTAAACCGGGTTCATTCACTTGCAATGTAACAATTTCCTTTTTCGTCACCGCGAAACCACAATCACTCTCCAGAGGTTTATAGGTCTGGAACTTCGCGCCCGCGCGCGCAAGTCCGGCACGTATTTTTGCGCCGTCATCGGCACTCACCTCGTAAACATAACCAGTCGGGTGCAAATACATGGCGGTATCATGCATCGCATCATGGTTGACCAGTAAGCCGCCCGGTTTGAGTTTACGCATGGCTAGAACGGTAAACCTATACACATCTTCCTCACCATGCCCGGCATCCTCGAAGATCATATCTATACTGTTATCGGGCAAGGTTTCCAGATATGCACCGCCATCGCCTTCAAACTTGTCAATCACTTCCCAACGGTCTAGCGGAATAAGCTCGCCAAAATGTCCATTGGCACGATTATCGACTACTGATAATCGCCCTTTGCCATTCTTCTGTAATGCCGTTGCTAGATGCGTAGCGCTTGCGCCGTAGAGTGTGCCAATTTCCACTACGCGGTCAGGCTTCAAATAGCGTACAAGTGAATAGAGCATTTGTAATTCGCTTTCCCATCCACTCCCGCCCGGCCATGTAGCAAACTCAGGTTTGACATGATAGCCGCCTAGTTTGTCCTCATCAATATAGCTCACTAACTCCTGTGCATTGTAACCGTTCTGTACCGCGAGTAAGTATAACTCGCTGCGTGCGGAATCATTCATCATAGATTGCCTTTCCATAGCGCTAGTAGATCATTGTTCTCAGGATTGCTGTACTCATAGCCCCATGCATCTAGCATAGCCGATAAATCAGTCACGGGATAACCGTACTGTGATGTGTTGAGTGGTTCATATTCGACTATCAACATGGGATGATAGGTTTCTATCGTTTCTCTTGCGCCTTCTAATACCAGCTTTTCGCCCCCCTCAGTATCGACTTTGAGTAGAGTAGGCACAATATCAAGCGCCTTGCAAAAAGCGTCTAAGGTTATCACCTTAACAGGATAATCGTTACTCTTTTTATCTTCTCTAGGAATGCCGTCTACCATGCTCACACCGCTGCCCCCTTCCGGATAGACGCAGTGAACTATGCCCATGCCGTTGTAATTGGATACACCGCACTCGAAACTATGCACACGATTGCCTAAGTTATTCAATTCGATATTCGCCCTTAACACCTCTGTCGATTTTGGAACGGGTTCAAAAGCATAGACCGTCAAGCCCGGATGATGTGCTGCCAGCAATGGATAACAGCCCGTACTACTACCCACATCAATCAATACAGCCCGTTCCAATCGTTGCAATTGTTGCCATGCCCAACGGTGCGGATAGGCGCTGTATACGCGCAACGGTTCATAGTAGAACGAGCCACCTAAATCAGCCGTCCTATCATCAACGATGACAGGCAAACTATCATCTACAAGGTTTACCGTTATGGTCATGTAGTCGCCTTAATCATGTCTACATAACGCTCAAATGTACCGCAGTCCCAAAACCCACCTTCGCAGACTACCGCCCGCACGTTCAAGCCGCGCTCTAATGCCACTGGCAAGCCGTAGCCAACATGCGGCATATCCGGTTCTAGGCAGTCCCAAAACGCAGGTTTCCATGCCAGCGCTCCCCATATATATTCCAAACTGGTTTCAGCGGGCTTGTCGATTACTTCCGTTACCACATTGTGCGAAAAGCCGACCATACCGCCCTGTGAATGCTGATCGGGGCGGGCTTTGCATACTGCTACCGCCACATCACAATGCTTTAAGGTGTTCGCTAGATATTGATACACATCACGACACTCGAAATAAGTGTCGGGCATACCAAACAAAACATCGCTACCTACCATTTGACTGGCATCCATCAAAGCGCTCTGTACTGTTTGTGTCATCGTTTCTCGATTTCTTGCAAGAAATACCTTATATCCCATACGTGTTAGAAACAAATGGCTTAATCCATTTGTTCCTATCGCTATGCCATCGCAATGCAGTTTCATATCTCTAATATGCCGCTCTAACAGATACCCACCGGGGCAAGGGAGTAGATACTTAGGCAGGTTCATAAAGCGCTCAGCATACCCGGCGCATGGGAGTATACCTATCATGTGTAAACCATATTCCTTTTTTCGTGGTTTTGTTCTTTTTCATCGCTAAATCTTTGAAGATGATAACTATAGCTAGGCACTCGTAACACGCGATTACCGCTGGCTTTCCACCGTAGGAATAGATCAATGTCCGCTGCTGTAAACCCGGCATTGTCGCTTATCGTGCTTTCCATTAATCCACCGTGTGCAAGCCAACCATCACGAGGGAACATGTAGGGACAATACCAACCTTCACCGTCTAAAAAGGGCGCGCCGCCTACCGTTACCCATTCCTCAAAATCAGCCCTCCGGAAGGTATCCGGCTTACGCCCAAAATCGCGTAACAAGTTCCAGTGATGCAAGCCGATAGCGCCCGGCTCAACTAATACACCGTTGACGAAGGTTGTTTCATCCGCCCATTCCAGCATAGGTGTATCCCACGCAGGCGCAAGAAACACGTCACTTGCCATATAGACACAATACTGAGTATCAGCTTGCTCAACCATGCGGTTGATACGAGGATATAAGGGCTGGTCATAAGCCGCGTCAATAATGAGTTTGAAGTCATTACGAGTATTCGTAAACAGACAATCAAGGGCAACATCCAACGCCTTATCATTTCCGGGATTGCGCTTATGTGGTAGACAGACGGTAAAAGTCGCGTTCATTTAACCCCCTTGTTATTCAATTACTTCCGTATTTGCAAACTTGTGATATTTCATCCAACGCGGCATATACTTTAATGGGTTCACTGGTACAGCATTCCAGAAGTCTTTGTTAGTCGGGTGACAATCGGTTTTACGGTTGACTAACCATACTGTGTTATACCAGTCTTCATCCCAACGCCAGTCATTCCTATGACCATGAATGTACTGTTTATAGTAGGTAATATCGGCAGGTTGCGCGTAACCCATATGACAGATTGGTTTCAGGTCTGACCATGTTGTTTCTCCGTCCGCTGCTTTCAGGAATGTCACAATAACTGGGTAACTCGCATCGTCTATCACAGCGTAATAAAATGATCTCCAAAAGTGGATAAAAGGGATACGAATATAACGATGCATGGGGATAACATCCATCTCATTAATTCGTTTAATCACCTCTATAATGGTTTCCTCAGGCCATATTTCATCACTATCCAATCGAATGATAGCATCGGCATTCTTTGCCAGTTCTAGTATCGTATCGCGCTGATACCCCTCATGCATCCACTGCCCTTTATGCCATACCAGTTTATCGCCAGCATAACGCCGAGCTATGTCGTATAGCTCCTGTTCAGTTTCAGGGCATATCAGGTCTGTGCCTTGCCCGTGCGAAGGGGTAGCAGAGTAGAGGACATATAACTTATCGACATGTTCAATAATCGACAGTATCGCCTCACCTAGATAAGTGCGTCCGTAGTGCAACGCAATATAAGCGACAATGTTCAAGTCGTCTGTACTCCTATCCACTTACGAAATTCAATAGTCGCTTGTGTCATTTCGCCCTTGAGAGGGTGCCCTTCCGGTAACAATTTTACGCCGTTTTCAAAATGCATAATCCACGCCACTAAGCGCGCTTCAATCTGTACCCGTGTAAGGTTGCGATTTTTCGCAGTAGCTTCTAACATACCGAAGGTCAGGGCAAGATACTGTTTATCGTCTGGAAAATCAGACCGACTGGACATCTGCGCTACCGCTGCCTCGACTGCTACAATCCGCATACGCATAAGCCGGAAGGGTACAGAAGTAGTCATAGGTTCGACTCGATCATAGTTCTAAAGGTGTAGCGTTCACAGAGTAGGCTGTTTAATGCTCGCCCGTAATCTTCTAGCTGATACCTGTTTTCAGGTTTCAATACCTGCTCAACAAAGGGCAATATGAACTCATAGTCCGCTTGCATCATATGTCCATACCCAAAGATACCCCTATCCTCCACCGTTTCAGTAATCATGGGTAAACCATGCGCCGCTGCTATGCACCACCTGAGAGGTGCAACCGCCCGCACATGTTCCCACTGATGTACGTGTAGCATCAAATGACTGGCGAGTAATTCCTTTGTCCGGTCAACACCCCATAGGTTCTCATTCGTACCTACCCGTAAGCCCGCAAATTTCATCTTGTTACTCAAGTCCAGTCGCCTATAGACCTGATAAGCAATCTGCGCTACATCAATGTTTTTTGGTTGTTCAGGGCAATCCTCACGTAAACCGGAATGCCCTCCGAGCGGCACATAGCGATAACCGAACTGGCGGGCGTGAGCCGCATCCCCGTGCCAAACCTCATCTACGCATTCCGGTATATTGTGATTGCCATCTATGTTGAGTTCTAATTGATAGAGTATCAACCTGCCCTGTAATTCACCCTTGCGCCACAGGTTAAATTCGCCATTAATCGGACATCCGATATACACATTATCCTTACTATCAAGCGCCCGCAATTCGTCAAAATGAACTAACGGGAAACCGGACAAAGTAGCCAACTTGTGGAAGTCGGAATAACTCCCATACTCGTAACGAGTTCGCACAATAAAGATCACTAATCCAGTCTCCTAAGCCACACTAGCATCATACCTACACCTAACGTGAAATATAGTCCGATACACACCAGCGCCAACAGAATGTAGGCTACTTTATCCACTATACTTCCAACCAGTGTATGAGTGAATGAACATCGCAATTCCCGCCACTCCGAACCCTTGCAGCAGCACGCCATCCGGCGCTAGCATCACGATTACGCCTATCCACGTAGCAGTACAGACGATGCAATCGAGTAAGTCGTTGTTTTCATATTTGACATCAGGCGGCGCGGTAGCTTTCGGCTCACCTTCATTCCATACATGATATTGCAACCAGCGCTTACGCCCGTGCCATATATGCTCACGTATCCATGCGAACACACCGCCCGGCCCGTCCAGCATCGTAAAGCTATAGGCCAATAGCCAACACGCGCCCGCGCGTAGGAGTAGGTCACTCAGTGTCATTGTTCGGTTTCCTACCCATGTATCGCTCCCATTCAATTGGTTTTCCTACTGTTGTCGCAGGAGGTGCTAATATCCGCAGTATAGTACGCAGGTCTATAGCTATCCCTGCGGCTGCTAACTCACCTAGCGCATGATACACCGCACGCTTCTCATCAGGCGTGTAGTCAAGCCCCATTTCCTCAAATAGATCGGGGCGTTTCATTCCACATCATCCAACAATCCACTCGCTTTCAGTACCGCCGCGCGGGTAGGAGACATCTTCTTAACATCCGGCACAGGGCGAAACAAACTAGGCATAGCCTCTACATCTTGTCTGGCTACCCATATCTTGTCACGATTGCCGCCCCGATATACCCGCCCGGTAACATGCCCTACCTCTTTACGCTTACCTGCCCATAAGCTCTCGACTAAAACGTCCCCTTCCAACTTTTCGCCAGGGTCACTATTCGCGGGTTGCCCCGGCTGTCCACAACATGACATCGCTACTCCCTTTCCGCCATTACGCTGCCAGATTAAATCCTGAGTTTCAATATAAAAGGGACTTAAGGCATAACTCTCACTACGTTGTCCATTGCCCGTATAATGCAATAAAGGTTTGTCACACAATAGCCCGCATACCCCCACTTGTGCTGACCTGAGATAGAAGTCCATATCCTCACTACCCGGTAGGTATTCATCAAATCCCCCTAGATACTTGAACGCTTCAGTCGGGTACAACGTGGTGACAAGATGATTGCTTTCAGCGAAGGGGTTGCAAGCGGGCGGTGTAACCACCTGATGCCCCATGTAATAGCCCGTGTAGACATAATGCCCTTCCTGATACACCTCTAAGCATTGCTCTACAAAGTCGGGTTCAAGCCAGTCGTCAGCATCTAAAAAAACCACAAATTCGCTAGCCACTTCTAAGGCATGGTTACGTAGGACTGCCGGTGTTTTCGGACTTTCGCCCGCTATCCAATCGCATTTGACCGACTGGCATTTGATACTCTCAATCGCCCGTACTGACAGGGGCTTATGTAAAGGCGTGTAGGGTATCAATACAGTTACCAACGCGGTCAAGCCTTACGCTCCCCTTTAGGTCTACCCTTGGCTTGCGCGCCCTGCCAACTATAGCCATAAGCCACTACTAGCGACTTGCAAGCCGATTGCACTACAGCATTGGCCGATAAGCCCGATTTATGGGCGATAAGAAGCAGAGTAGTCCAGTCATTGTCAGTGAATTTAATCGAGTGGGGTTTCATTGCCATGTGAATAACGTAACACGGATTACCTTTTATGTCAAGCAAATAAAAAAGCCCGGCTTGTGACCGGGCTTGCTAATGAGGAGGATAATCCGATTATTGTACCGTTGTAGAACCGTCGTAACGAGTTGCGCCACCATCTTTATGGTACGCGGTGCTAGCCGGATCATACGAACGGAACGGAGCGCTAAAGGTGTACTGAATGGTATTGATGACGGCTGCCAGGAAAGGCGCGTCTTGAATGACACGGAACTTCGCAGCGAGGTTGATTTCCTTACACGCCTCAGTGCGACTTGACCACATCATATACATGCCATTATCCATTGCAATGAACTCTGGCGCTGGCCCGTAGTTCGCAAATTCCATTACATCCTGTGAAGCGATGTTTTTGAATTGCAAATTCAGAAGACGGCGGTTATTCCAGGTAATCGGCAGAATGAACATTTCATCTGCGGTCAATACGGTAGCGCTGGCATTGGTTTCGTTGATACCGTCGCTAATGACTACCGGAATACGATTGCCGTCAATCAGCAGATAGTAGTTATTCTGCATATCCAATTGCAGGTTACGAATATCCTGTGCATTGGTATAGTTCGGGTTACTGGTACTGGCATTGCTACAAGCGTATGTCCAGTACTGGCATGACCAAACGTAAGTCAATGCAACGAACATACGGAAGGGCATCACGATAGCGAATTGAGTACCGTCCATGCCCACTTGACGGGCAATTTCCAACAGTCCGAAATAGGTATCCCGAACTACTTGAACGAAAGTAC
>VFSW01006158.1_pt1 | contig 17676 bp, 13 predicted proteins | sample 5358111 | NCBI WGS metagenome assembly VFSW01 (sample SAMN11554181, study PRJNA540505) | mine drainage metagenome | isolation source: sediment from site ElyBrook_90M | place: USA: Ely Copper Mine, Vershire, VT | collected 2017
TGGACCTGTACCAAAGGAACGGCATCCAGAGCAATCTCGATTTTGAAATCAGGCACCAACAAATCATAGAGCGCTTTGGCCGCTATCCGCACAGAAATGCCATTTTGGGCAGGAGCTCCACGGAAGAAGAACTCGAGTTTCTGCGGCAGCCGGGTTCCGGGTTCTGACGGGGATCGGGGAAGCATGCGACTCGGCCGACACGAGGAAAGACGACTGAATGGGTAAAGGCAGGCTCGAAGCGTTCAGCGATGGCGTGATCGCCATCATCATCACCATCATGGTGCTGGAACTCAAAGTCCCGCACGCAGGGAACATCGCTGCGCTCGCGCCGTTGATCCCGGTGTTCCTGAGCTATGTGCTGAGCTTCGTCTACGTCGGCATCTATTGGAACAACCACCATCACATGCTGCACGTGTGCAAGAAGGTGACGGGGTCGATACTGTGGGCAAACCTGCATCTTTTGTTCTGGCTGTCGCTGTTCCCGTTCGCCACGGGCTGGATGGGAGAGAATCACTTCGCGGCGGCGCCGTCGGCCTTCTATGGCGTCGTGCTGCTGATGGCCGCCGTCGCGTACTGGATCCTGCAGCAACTCATCATCGCGTCGCAGGGCCATGACTCCCTCCTGAAGAGGGCGGTCGGCAGCGACTGGAAGGGAAAGCTGTCGCCTCTGATCTACGCCATCGCCATTCCGACCGCGTTCTGGTCGCAAGCGCTGTCCCAAGGACTGTACGTGCTGGTCGCGCTGATCTGGCTGGTGCCGGATCGACGCATAGAGAACATTCTCGCCGGCAAGGAAACCTAGGCGGCGGCCTGTTGCCGGGCTGCTGCTGAGACTTCGCATTGCCCGGAGAGGCGCGCCAGTCCTTGCTCTTGGGCACATTCCTCTCGCGCGCCTGCTTCCAGCGCGCACGGCCGCTGTCTTAGGTGGCGTGGCGGAAGTAGATCGGCGCAACGCGTCACGCATTGGCGTGCATTGTTCGCGACGTACATGGAGCTTGACAGCATTCGATCGCCTCGGATAAAGTTTGGCCGCCTTCGCCTTACGCAAGGAAGTGCGACAACGGCGATCAATCCTGCGTAGTAGCGCGGCGACCCGTGCTCACCTCTGCACGCGGCGATGTCTGAGAAGAAAGTCTGTGTTCTAAGCTTGGGAAAAGAGTCTCACCGCCTGACTGCGGGCGTAGGGAATAACCCAAAGACTAATAGCTTATAAAGCTAATCACAGAAGGAGGAATCATGGCCGGACTGCTCGACAAAGAACGCACCATTGCCAACGAGAGATTCAACCGCTGGCTGGTCCCGCCCGCGGCGCTGGCGATTCACCTGTGTATCGGCATGGCCTACGGGTTCTCGGTGTTCTGGTTGCCGATGACCAAGTTGGTGGCGAGCGCGCCCGCCGAGTGCGCGCAGCAGTCGCTGATGGCCGAATTATTCACCAACCACTGCAACTGGACCGTGCCCGCGGTCAGCGTCACATTTACCTTGTTTATTTTCATGCTGGGCGTGTCGGCCGCGTTATGGGGCGGGTGGCTGGAGCACGCAGGCCCGCGCAAATCGGGCTTCATTGCCGCGATGTGCTGGGGCGGCGGCATGGCGCTGGGCGGCGTTGGCGTGATGATGCATCAACTCTGGCTGGTGTGGCTGGGCTGCGGGATCCTGGGCGGTGTCGGCCAGGGGCTGGGTTACATCACCCCGGTATCCACACTGATCAAATGGTTTCCCGACCGCCGCGGCATGGCGACGGGATTCGCCATCATGGGCTACGGCGGCGGTGCCATGATCGGCGCGCCGATTGCGGTGGCATTGATGAAACACTTCGGCGGCGGCGATGCCAGTGCGGGTGTGGCGTCCACGCTGATCGCGATGGGATTGATCTACTTCATTGCGATGTCCGCGGGTGCATTCGGTTTCCGCACTGCACCTGCGGGCTGGTTGCCTGCGGGCTGGTCGCCGAGCGACGCCCAGACCAAGGCCATGATCACCGATAATCACGTGCATCTCGCAAAGGCGTGGAAAACCCCGCAATTCTGGTTGATCTGGGGTGTACTATGCCTGAACGTGAGCGCGGGCATCGGTGTTATCGGCATGGCCTCGCCGATGCTGCAGGACATTTTCGGACCTCTGCTGGTGGGCGCGTCCAGCCACGAGACCGCCACTGCGGCGCAGAAAGCGGCCATCGTTGCGGCGGCAGGCGGCCTGGTTGGGCTGATCAGCCTGTTCAACAGTCTGGGGCGTCTGTTCTGGGCCTCGGTGTCGGACTGGATCGGGCGCAAGAATACCTATTTCACATTCTTCACCCTCGGCATCATTCTGTATTGCACGATGCCGACCCTGGGCCACATGGGCGCGGCGGGCCTGTTCGTGCTCGTTGTCTGCATCATCCTGACCATGTACGGCGGCGGTTTTTCCACGATACCCGCCTACCTGGCCGACATATTCGGCACACAGATGGTGGGCGCCATCCACGGCCGGCTGCTGACCGCCTGGTCCGCCGCAGGCATCATCGGTCCGGTGCTGATCGCCAACCTGCGCGAGGCGCAATTGCATGCCGGGGTGCCGAAGAACCTGGTCTACGACAACACCCTGTACATCCTCGCGGGGCTGCTGGTGGCGGGTTTCGTCTGCAACCTGTTGATCAAGCCGGTGGACGCAAAACACTTCATGACGGCAGACGAGCTGGCCGAGGAGCAGGCGCTGACGCAGAAGGCGAGCCACAAAGCGGCCACCGCCCAGACCGCCGCACGCGGCAGCTTCGGGGTTGGCGGCGCGCTCGCCTGGCTCGCTGTGGGGGTGCCGTTCCTGATCGGGGTGTGGTTCGCCCTCGGCAAGGCCGCGGTGCTGTTCTTCCACTGATCGCGGCTGACTGAATCAAACCGGGTCGCTTTTGTTCAGGCACCCGGTTTTTTGTTCGCGCGCGGCCTGGTTTGCGCGAACGGGGAACTGGCGGTCGGTTCCGCGTCGGCAAGCTATGCGACGAGGCTAGGTTCTGACAGACCCTAGAGCACGAGGTATATGTGCCAGGCGAGCAAGACCGCGAGCAAGAGGCCGAGCATGATGGTGCTGCGGTGGCGCTGCCTTTGCTCGGCGGCGAGCCGCTCCAGCGCCTGCTCGATACCAGCCACGTGATCGGCATCCAGGGCGCGGTGAACGAGGCGCGGCAGCTGCGGCAGCATGCTGGCCCATCGCGGCGCCTCGTTCAGGACATTGCGCACGAAGCCGCGCCAGCCCAGCTGCTCGCTCATCCAGCGCTCGAGATAGGGTTTGGCGGTTTTCCACAGATCGAGATCGGGGTCGAGCTGCCGCCCCAGGCCCTCGATGTTGAGCAGGGTTTTTTGCAGCATCACCAGCTGTGGCTGGATCTCGACATGGAAGCGGCGCGAGGCCTGGAACAGGCGCAGCAGTACCCGGCCGAAGGAAATGTCCTTCAGCGGGCGGTCGAACACCGGCTCGCACACGGCGCGGATGGCGTTCTCGAATTCGTCTATGCGCGTGTCGGCAGGCACCCAGCCCGCTTCCAGGTGCGCCTGCGCCACGCGTTTGTAATCGCGTTGGAAAAACGCTAGAAAATTCTGCGCCAGGTAGTTCTTGTCGATGTCGGTGAGCGTGCCCATGATGCCGAAATCGACGGCGATATACTTGCCCCGGATTTCGGCGTCGGTGGAGACGAAAATATTGCCCGGGTGCATGTCGGCGTGAAAAAAGCCGTCGCGGAACACCTGGGTGAAAAAGATTTCGACCCCGGCGCGGGCGAGCCGCGGGATATCCACGCCGGCGGCGCGCAGTTCCGCCACATGGCTGATCGGAATGCCGCTGATGCGCTGCATCACCATCACCGAGGACGAGCAGTAGTCCCAATAGATTTCCGGAATCATCAGCAGCGGCGAGGCGGCGAAGTTGCGCCGCAGCTGGCTCGCGTTCGAGGCTTCGCGCATCAGGTCGAGTTCGTCGCTGAGGTGCATGGCGAACTCCGCCACCACCTTGCGCGGCTTCAGGCGCCGGCCGTCGACCCATAGCGCCTCGATCAGGCCGGCGGCGCTGTCGAGCAGGGCCACGTCCTTCTCGATCGCTTCCTGCATATTCGGGCGCAGGATCTTGACCGCGCATTCGCGCCCGCCGGGCAGCACCGCAAAATGCACTTGCGCGATGGAGGCGCTCGCCACCGGCCGCGCCTCGAACTGCTCGAACACCTGCGCCACCGGCCGGCCGAACGCGCGTTCGAGTTGGGCGTGGGCAAGCTCGGTCGAAAACGGCGGCACCTGGTCCTGCAGCCGCGCCAGTTCGTCGGCGATATCGGTGGGCAGCAGGTCGCGCCGGGTGGAGAGCACCTGGCCGAACTTGACGAACAGCGGCCCGAGGGCCTCCAGCGCAAGGCGCAGGCGCACGGCGCGCGGCTCGGTCAGCCTGCGCCAGAACAGCACGCGCTGCACCGCCACCAGCAGGAAGCGCGTGCGCGCATGGGCGAGCACGAACTCATCCAAACCGAAGCGGATGCCGACGAAGATAATACGGACGAGGCGCAGAAGACGCTGCAATCGATTAACCTGCGGTAGTCAGAGTACAGATTTTAACCGCTAAGGGCGCCAAGGACACCGGGGAAAAGCAGCAGCCTGCGCTTATGCGTCCGCGGCGTCCCTCAGGTTTTCCGGGTCAGGATGTCGATGCGTTTTTCCAGCCGCGCCAGGTCGTCGCGCAACTGGTCCGCGTCGGTGAGGAACTGGCGCACATCGGCGGGGCGGGCCAGAAGGGGCTGCTCCTCGATCCAGTATTCGGCAAAGTTTTGCGCCAGCTTCTCCGCGGCCTCGCGGTTCCAGGCGGCGAGTCGCCTGCCTTCGGTCACCATGCGCTGGGCGAGCACGTCGCCGAACACCTTGGACAGGTCTTCCGCGATGTCCCAGCGCAAATGGCGGAACAGGTACTGCACCGTGCCGGCCAGGTCGGCGTTGCCGTCAATGCCGATTTCGCGCATCAACGCGTCTTCACCACGCAGCGATGCCGGCAATGCGCTCGGGCCGATGGTGACGACCAGGTTAGGCACTGCGTCCTCGGCTGCGCGGCGTACCAGCCCGGAATCGAGAATGTCCAGGCGCAGCGCGGGCAGCGGCGGGGAGCGGAATTCCACGCACTGCCCGGCGTAGGGCTTGAGCTTGTCCCGCGCCCAGGCTTCCGCGTTGAGCAGGTGGTTGAGAGCGAAAATTCCCGGGTGCGGCAGCAAGGCTTGCTCGGAGGCGAGGCCGATTACTGTATTTGCTGGATGCCCGCGAGCACCCAGCCGGTCGCGCCGGACACCGGCTTCGCCAGGTTCCAGATTTCCTGGAACGATTCGGGCTGGGCATCGGGAGCCTCGCGTATCATGCCGGAGAAGCGTACGCTGGTCCAGTGGGTGTCGCCTTCGGTGAGCGCCTCCAGCAGATCGGCATTGAGCGTGACCACGTCGGTGTGTTGTCCGACGCCGCCGTGCTGCAGCAAATCCTGCTTGATCGACTCGAACATCGCGTCCGTGGTGAATTCGCGCAACTCGCCCAGCTTGCCGCTGCCATGCACTGCCTGCAGCTTGACGAAATTGAGCTTGGCCTGGCGCAGGAAGCCTTCGCTGTCGAACCCGGCGGGGATGTTAGGCTGCGGCTGCGCACCGAAGGCCGGCTCTGCGCCTATGCCGCTTGCAAGCGAGGGCGGTGGCGCGGACTCGGGTTCGCTGCCCACGCCGGCATATTGCATATTGCCTTCTGTCTTGGGCCGGTTGAACAGGCGCAGCACAAACACCACGGCGAAACCGACCAGGGCCATCATCAACAGGGTGCCCATCATGCCGCCGAAACCGCCGTGGCCGAGCAGATAGCCCAGGCCGAGACCGGCGGCCAGGCCGGCGATCGGGCCGAGCCAGCGATTGCCCGCCGGGGCGGGCGCGGTGGCCGGACCGGCTGGCGCCGCAGGGGCCGCCTGCGTCGGCGGGGTCTGCTGCACGCTTCGGTTCGGGGCGACACTGGAACGCTGCGCGCCCAGGCTACGGCCGCCGCCCAGGCGCCGGGCTTCGGCGTCGCCGATCGTGAATACCAGCATCAGGAGCGCGATGATCAATGTCGATAACAGCTGTTTCATATTTTTTCCTTGCCGGGTGAACCGGACATTATGCGCCCATACCCTCAAACCTTGTAACCACGATGCAGTGCGACCACGCCGGCACTCAAGTTGAAATATTCGACGCGCGCGAGACCCGCCTGTTCCATCATGCTTTTTAATTTCTCCTGGTCGGGGTGCACGCGTATGGATTCGGCCAGATAGCGGTAGCTGTCGGCGTCTCCCGCAATCTTGGACCCGAGCCAGGGCAGCACCTTGAACGAATACCAGTCGTAGGCGCGCGTCAAAGGCTGCCACACGCGGGAGAATTCGAGCACCAGCAAGCGCCCGCCCGGTCTGAGCACACGGCGCATTTCGGCCAGCGCCGCTTCCTTGTGCGTCATGTTGCGCAGGCCGAAGGCGACGCTGACGCAGTCGAAATAATCAGACGGAAACGGCAGGCGTTCGGCGTCGCACTGGGCCAGCGGCAGCGCGCGCCCCTCGTCGAGCAGCCGGTCGCGCCCGCGCGCGAGCATGGCGCGATTGATGTCGGTGATCCACACTTCGCCTTGCGCGCCGACACGCCGGGCGAACACGCGTGCGAGGTCGCCGCTGCCGGAGGCTACATCGAGCACGCGCTCGCCCGTTCGGATGCCGGCGATCGCGACGGTGAAAGCCTTCCACGCGCGGTGCATCCCGACCGACATCAGGTCGTTCATCAGGTCGTAGCTGGGCGCAACCGAATCGAATACGCCCGCAACCTTGCGCGCTTTTTCGGCCTCGTCTATCTCTTCGTAGCCAAAGTGGGTCTTGCCGTTCATCGCAGCTTCCGTCTAGTATTAGTATTGGTTCCCGGTCCGGGGTCGTGCACCGCGGCCAAGAGTAGAGGCGCCTATGATACCGCGGCCGGCGCCGTTGCGGCTGTAACCAAAATGTCACGCTAGCGACATACTATTGCGTCCACCAGATCATGCCGCTCAATATTTTGATCGTCGAAGACGAATCCGCCATCCAGGAACTCATTGCCGTAAACCTTGAGGGCGCCGGGCATCATGCCCTGCGCGCCGCGGACGCCGAGCAGGCGTTTGCCATCGTACGCCAGACCCTGCCAGATCTGGTGCTGCTCGACTGGATGCTGCCGGGGCAGTCGGGCCTGGCGATCGCGCGGCACCTGCGCGGCAGCGCGCGCACCCGCGCCATCCCCATCATCATGCTCACCGCCAAATCGGCGGAGCAGGACAAGGTCATGGGGCTGGAAGCGGGCGCGGACGACTACGTGACCAAGCCGTTCTCGCCGCGCGAACTGCTGGCGCGCATCAAGGCGGTGCTGCGCCGGCGCGCGCCGCAGATGACGGACGACGCGATCGAAGTCCAGGGTCTGCGGCTGGATCCGGCTGCGCACCGGGTCAGCGGCAACGGCCTGGCGCTGGACCTGGGACCGACGGAGTTCCGCCTGTTGCATTTTTTCATGACCCACGCCGAGCGCGTGCATACCCGCGCGCAGCTGCTCGACCAGGTCTGGGGCGATCATGTGTTCGTCGAGGAGCGCACCGTGGATGTCCACATCCGCCGTTTGCGCCAGGCGCTGGAGGTGAGCGGTCATGATGCGCTGATCGAGACTGTGCGTGGAACCGGATATCGCTTCGCCGCCTGCGGCTGACCCCCCGGCCCGCGGAGGACACAGGGCGGGCGTGCGATAATCGGCAGCATGAAAAAGCCGGGTATATCTTTCGCCAATTGAATGCCGTCTGGATGCGCAGCATCTGGGCGCTCGCCGGCATCGCCGCCGCCGGGCTGATGGTCTGGGCGCTTGCCGACCCGGTCTGGGCGCTCGCCGTCGCCTGCTTCGGCCTACTGCTGCTGCTGCTGCGCCACGCGGCCAACCTGGCGGCGCTGGCCGACTGGCTCGGCGATCCCCTGGCCAAGCCGGTGCCGGAGGGCAGCGGCGCCTGGGAACAGGTGCTGGTCGGGCTCTACCGCTTTGTGCGCGCACGCATCAAACAGGAGCAGCAGCTCGCGGGCGATCTGGCGCGCTTTCGCAACGCCGGCTTGGCCCTGCCCGACGGCGTGGTCCTGCTCGATTCCCGCGGCCATATCGAATGGTGCAACCCGATCGCCAGCGCGTATCTGGGGCTGGACGAGCAACGCGATCTCGGGCAACCCCTGGTCAATCTGGTGCGGCACCCGGATCTCGCCGCCTACCTGGAACAGGGCGAATATGCCGAGCCGTTGACGCTGCGCCTGGCGCGCGGCGAGGGGCTGGTATTGTCGCTGGCCATCATTGCCTACGGCGAGGAGCAAAGGCTGCTGCTCGCGAGCGATATTACGCTGGCCGAGAAGGTCGAAACCATGCGGCGCGATTTCGTCGCCAATGTCTCGCATGAGCTGAAAAGCCCGCTTACGGTGGTGGCCGGATTTCTGGAGACGCTCACCGACAGCGACGTCAAACTCGACGAGCGGCGGCGGCAGGGTTATCTGGAGATGATGCGCGGGCACACTTTGCGCATGCAGCGGCTGGTGGAGGATCTGCTCACACTGTCGGCGCTGGAGGGCAGCCGCGGCTTGAGCGACGAGATTCTGGTCGACGTATCGCCGCTGCTCGCCGGCGTGCGCGATGAAGCCCTGGCCTTGAGTGCGGGGCGCCATCGCATCGCGCTCAGGATAGAAGACCCGGTTCTTCTGCTCGCCAACGCGCAGGAGCTGCGCAGCGCATTCGGCAACCTGGTGAGCAACGCCGTGCGCTACACGCCGGCCGGCGGGGAGATCAAGCTGACCTGGGGGCGGCGCGGCGCGCAGGCGCTGTTCAGCGTCGCCGATTCCGGCCCGGGCATCGAGCCGCGCCATATACCGCGCCTGACCGAGCGCTTCTACCGCGTCGACCATAGCCGCTCGCGCGAGACCGGCGGCACCGGCCTCGGCCTCGCCATCGTCAAGCACATACTGACGCGCCACCAGGCTGCGCTGGAAATCGAGAGCGAGCCGGGCAAGGGCAGCTGCTTTTCCGCGGTGTTTCCGGCGCGGCGCGTCAAAACCGCGGACGAAGCAGCGCAGGCTGCGGGGTAGGTCGAACTGCAGTGCCAGAGCTTGCGCGGACGGCGTCCCGTCCGTGCGCTAGCGACGATCTTGGATAACACCTAACCCCAGACTGTTGTTGCTTTTATCCATAACCGTGTTTTAGTTCCGGCATAACGCGCTTCGCGCATTAGCCTCCACTGAAACTTCGTTTTCTGTACGGATGCGCTTTTCATCCGTACAGAAAACACGGTTGGCGCGCAGAGCGCGCAATGCATGCTACGTCGGCATCTGTCCACGTAGGACGACACATCGAGCTGTAGCGGCGTATCTTGTATCAACGCGAGCTAGTGCGCAGGCTCTATCGCGACGCGCTCGAAATCGCTGCCGCGCTCGATCACGCCGCTGAGCAGCAGCAACTCGGAACTGTCGCTGTAGACTTCGAGCACGCGCTTGGGCCGGTACCAGCCCGGGGGGAGGATCAGCGAGGCGGGCGAGGACAAGGTGGCAAGGGCGGGGCAATACAGCGCGGGCACGAATTTCTCCGCCTGCGCGTTGATCCCGGTGGGCCGCACCGCCACCGGCCGCGGTATCCCCGGGATGACGCGAACCCCGACGTGAAGGTCGTCCTTCTCGTCGGTTCTGATCCAGCGCACTACGCCCACGAGGAAGTTCTTGGCGTCGCCCGGCCGCACCGCGATCAGCTGAGTGTGGGTATAACGGCTGCCGCTGGAGGCAATCGGGCGCACGATGCGCAGGCCCGACAGGCTCTCTTCCAGCAGCTGCCAATCTTCGGTGGCATAGCCCCCGGCCTCGACAAATGCGTCCTCCAGACGCGTGCTGGTGTGACCGAAGGTGGCGATCTCGTCGCGTTCGTGCCGCGTCAGCTGTTTCACAAGTCCGGGTTGACGGAACGTCTTATTGCCCGAGACATGGAAGTGTATGGAGACGAGCGTGCTGCATGCCTTCGCCTTTGCGCTGACGCTGCGGCGCGCTTGCGCGCGCGCATTTTTGCCCTCGCACCACAGGCGGAACAGCAGCACCAGCAGCTGCTCGACGCCGGGCATGGCGCAGTCGTCTCCCAGCCCCAGGCTGGCGGGCGACTCGCCCTTGCGCAGCAGCACCACGCATTTTTTCAGGGTGCGCGCAAGATCGCTGATGTCGACCCAAGCCGAGGCGCTGCGGCCGCCGGCGTCGGCTTCACGATAAGCGCCTGTAGCAGCCGAAAAATCCAGCAGCAGCGGCGGCAAGCTCTGGTCCTGGGGCGGCGCGTTGCGCACTGGGACATGCTGGGCCCACCGCTCCAGCCAGCGCTGAATTTGCGCGAGCTGTTTTTGCAGCTGCTCGTTGGGGTCCGCCAGCATGAACAACAGCGCGCGCACATACACTTCGGCGCAGCACACATCCACTTTTCTAACGGAATCCGCGACCGGCGTGGCGGTTGCGCCCGACGCGTCGGCCCTGCGGTAGAGCTGGTGCAGGGCCAGCCAATAGGTAGCGGGGACGACGTGATAAACGCGGCAGTGATCGAGCATGTTCGACGCCAGGCAGTCCAGTCCGCGCTGGCAGATCAGCGCAGTCTGGCTTTCGCGCTTGTCTGCGGCCGCGCCTGCCAGGCAGCGCTGGTAGCCGATCAGCAGTTCCTGCCACAGTTTCGCCACCTGCCCGAAAATACCGCGTTCCGTTTGGGTCAGCGGCAGCGGTTTGTTGGCCAGCTTCTTGATCTGCTCCGCTTGCAGGAAATAGACCGGTTCGCGCAAGGCCTCCAGTACCTTGAGCCGCTCGGCGGCAGGCAGGTCGAAGCGATTCAGTTCGTGCAGCTGGCTCAGCAACCGGATTTGCGACGGCGCTACGTTGACCAGCGGCAGCTCGGCCAGCCACGCAGCGCAGGAGGCGCTGTCGGTGAACTCCGGGCGCGCGTCGGTGGAGATTTGAGGCAGTTCGAATTCGGACATGGAAATCATTGGGCCGGCATTCCGCTTATTTTGCCACCGCTTGCAACAATATGTGCAAGGCGCGTTTCAGGGCGGCGCGCTCGACCGGGCGCGGCGCGCCGGGCCGCCTAGCCTCGCTCCAGACGGAATCGGGAAAGTGCCTGTCGTCGGCAAAGCGCGGGATCACATGCCAGTGCAGGTGCGCCACCCTGTTGCCCAGGCTCGCCAGGTTTATCTTCCCCGGCTGCATCAGTTGCCGCAAAGTCTGCTCGACGGCAAATACCACTCGCATCAGTCTATCCCTGGTCGTCGCATCCAGATCGGTCATTTCGCTCACATGCCGCTTGAGGATCACGCGGCACAAGCCGGGATAGTCGCGGTCTCCGACCAGGACTACGCGGCACAATTCGTCCTGCGACAAGGTCTCACCACCCGCAGATTCGCATAATTCACAGGAGGCGACCGTTAATTTGTTCACGTCGGGGCAGAGCCTTTGGCGCTGAATGTGAGCTTGTTCACGCGGGCGCCGGGCTCAGAGCAGCACGCGCTCGATGCCGCCCCGGTTCGCCTTGGCCACGTAGTCGGCCATCCAATCCGGCCCGAGCGTGTGCTTGGCGATCTCAACCACGATGTAGTCGGCGTCGGTGCCGGCATCGTCGTTGTAGCGCGCCAGGCCCTGCAGACAGGACGGGCAGGAGGTGAGGATTTTGACTTCCCCCGCGAATTTTCCGTCGGGGCCATCGCGCAGCGCCGCTGCGCCTTTTCGCATTTCCTCCTCCTTGCGAAAGCGCACCTGGGTCGAGATGTCGGGCCGGGTGAGGGCGAGCGTGCCCGATTCGCCGCAGCAGCGCTCGTTCAGCTGCACGCCGCCGCCCATCAGCTGGTTGACCACCTTGAGCGGCTGGTAGGTCTTCATTGGCGTGTGGCAGGGGTCGTGGTAGAGATAGCGCACGCCGGCGACACCGTCGAGCTTCACCCCCTGCTCGAGCAGGTACTCGTGGATGTCGAGCAGGCGGCAGCCGGGGAAGATCTTGTCGAATTCGTATTTCTGCAGCTGGTCCATGCAGGTGCCGCAGGACACGATCACGGTCTTGATGTCGAGGTAATTGAGGGTGTTGGCGACGCGGTGAAACAGCACGCGGTTGTCGGTGATGATGCGCCTGCCTTCCTCCTCCTCGCCGGCGGCGGTTTGCGGATAGCCGCAGCACAAATAGCCCGGCGGCAGCACGCACTGCGCGCCGATCGCATACAGCATCGCCTGCGTCGCCAGCCCCACCTGGCTGAACAGCCGCTCGGAACCGCAGCCGGGAAAGTAAAACACCGCATCGGACTCCTCGGTCACCTTGGCCGGATCGCGGATGATGGGCACGATGTGGCGGTCTTCGAGCTCGAGCAAGGCGCGCGCGGTGCGCTTGGGCAGCTTGCCCGGCATCGGTTTGTTGATGAAATGCACCACCTGCGCCTGCAGCTTGGGCCGCCCGACGGTCGCCGGCGGCCGCCGCGTCTGGCGCTGCGCCAGGCCGAGCATTCTCGCGGCGCGATAGGCGAGCCGCTGCGCCCAGTAGCCCCATTCGATCATCAGCGTGCGCGCGATCTTGATGGTGTTCGGGTTGGTGGCATTCAAAAACAGCATCGAGGCGGCCGTGCCGGGATTGAACTTTTTCTTCCCCTGTTTGCGCAGCACATTCCTCATCGCAATCGAGACATCGCCGAAATCGATGTCCACCGGGCAGGGGTCGGCGCATTTGTGGCATACGGTGCAGTGATCGGCGACGTCGCCGAATTCGTCGAAATGCTTCAATGAAATGCCGCGCCGCGTCTGCTCCTCGTAGAGGAAGGCTTCGATCAAGAGCGAAGTGGCGAGGATCTTGTTCCTCGGGCTGTAGAGCAGGTTGGCGCGCGGCACGTGGGTGGCGCATACCGGCTTGCATTTGCCGCAGCGCAGGCAGTCTTTGATCGAATCGGCGATGTTGCCGGTTTCGGACTGCTCCATGATCAGCGACTCGGCGCCGAGCAGGCTGAAGCTGGGTGTGTAGGCGTTGCGGAGATCGCCGCCCGCGAGCAGCTTGCCGGCGTTGAATCTGCCGTGCGGGTCGGCCGTCTCCTTGTAGCTGCGGAACGCCTCGATTTCATCCGGGTCGAGGTACTCGAGCTTGGTGATGCCGATGCCGTGCTCGCCCGAGATCACGCCGTCGAGCGACTTCGCCAGGCGCATAATGCGCGCCACCGCAGCATTGGCGGCGAGCAGCATGTCGTAATTGTCGGAGTTGACCGGAATGTTGGTGTGCACATTGCCGTCGCCGGCATGCATGTGCAGCGCCACGAACACGCGCGCTTTGAGCACGCGCTGGTGAATTGCGGTGCAGCCCTCGAGGATGCGGCGGAACACCAGGCCGTCGAACAGTTGCTGCAGTTCGGCGCGCACTTCATCTTTCCAGGACACGCGTACGCTGTGGTCCTGCAACACCGAGAATACGGTCAGCCCGGCGTGAGTCACGGCGGCGAGGCCGGGCACCGCGTCGGCGCGCGCCTCGGCCACCGGCAGGTCGAGGTGTTCGAGCAAATAGCGCCAGCGTGCGCCTACCCTGGCGACGAGTTCGCGCGCCGCCTCGCGTCGGTCCCCCAGGAACTCGGGTGCCGGCAGGGATTCGCCGTGCTGGGTGAGCGGCAGTTCGCCCTGGAAATATTCGTCCAGCGCATCGAGCAGGGCCAGCTTGTTCGCGATCGACAGTTCGATGTTGATGCGCTCGATGCCGTCGGAATAGTCGCCCAGGCGCGCGAGCGGAATGACGACATCCTCGTTGATCTTGAACGCGTTGGTGTGTTTGGCGATGGCCGCGGTGCGGGCGCGGTCGAGCCAGAATTTGCGCCGCGTCTCCGCCGAGACGGCGATGAAACCCTCGCCGCCGCGGGCGTTGGCGATGCGCACCACCTGCGATGCGGCGGCCGCCACCGCGTCGTCATCGTCGCCGACGATGTCGCCGATAAGCACCATTTTGGGCCGGCCTGCGCCTCCCATTTGGCGCTTGGCCTTGGTCGCATAGCCCACGGCCTTCAGATAACGTTCGTCCATGTGCTCCAGCCCGGCGAGCATCACCGGTTGCGCGCCCGCCGTATCTTTGCCCGCGCGCGCATCGAGGTAATCTTTGATTTCGACGATGGCCGGCACCGAGTCGCGCACCTGGCCGAAGAACTCCAGGCACACGGTGCGGATCGCCGCCGGCATTTTGTGCAGAATGAAACGCGCCGAGGTGATGATGCCGTCGCAACCTTCTTTCTGGATTCCCGGAAGTCCGGAAAGGAACTTGTCGGTCACATCCTTGCCCAGGCCCGCCTTGCGAAAGCGCGCGCCCGGGATTTCCAGGATTTCGGGCGCGCCGTGGGGCGTGCTGCCGTCGCGGCGGTAGCGCTGCACCTGGAAGCGCGCCAGCTCGGCGTCGTGGATCTTGCCCAGGTTGTGGGCGAGGCGGGTTACTTCGAGGAAATAGCCGTTGGCATCGACCATGCGCCAGGAGACGAGATTGTCCAGGGCGGTGCCCCATAACACCGCTTTTTTGCCGCCGGCGTTCATGGCGACATTGCCGCCGATGCAGGAGGCGTCGGCCGAGGTCGGATCGACAGCGAACACACGGCCCGCCGCCTCCGCCGCTTCCATCACGCGCTTGGTCACCACGCCCGCGCCGCAGCGTATGGTCGCGACTGGCCGCGCTACGCCCGGCAGCCGGCTTTCTTCGACCTCGCCCAGCGCCTCGAGTTTCTCGGTATTGATCACCGCCGCGAGGCGGGTTAGCGGCACCGCGCCGCCGGTGTAGCCGGTGCCGCCGCCGCGCGGGATGATGGTGAGTCCGAGCTCGATGCAGTTGCGTACCACTGCGGCCACCTCGTCCTCGCTGTCGGGGTGGACGACGACGAAGGGGTATTCGACGCGCCAGTCGGTCGCATCGGTGACATGGGAGACGCGCGCCAGGCCGTCGAACTGGATGTTGTCCTTGCGCGTGCTGCGGCTGAGTTTCTTCAGCGCGAGGCGCCGCAGTGCCGCCACTTCGGCGAAGCCGGCGCGGAAGGCGTCTACCGCGTCGCGCGCCCGTTCGAGCAGAAACCCAACCCGCTGCGCACGCGCCGCCTGCTGCGCTTTGGCGTCGGCGTCCGTGTCGGCTTCGGCGAGATAGTGCAGGCGGCGTTTGTCGATCTCGTCCAGACGGTGGTGCATGGCTTCGATCAGCGCCGCGCGCCGGCCGGGGTTGTCCTGCAAGTCATCCTGCAGGTACGGGTTGCGCGACACCACCCAGATATCGCCCAGCACCTCGTACAGCATGCGCGCCGAGCGGCCGGTCTTGCGCTCCGCGCGCAGTTTGTGCAGCGTCTCCCAGGCTTTTTCGCCGAGCAGGCGCAACACGATCTCGCGGTCGGAGAAGGAGGTGTAGTTGTACGGAATCTCGCGCAGCCGGGCGCTCATCTGCATCCTCTCGCCGTCACGGCGCGTCCGCGGCGGGCGCGGCCCCGGCGCCGGCCTCAGGCTCCGCAAAGACGTCGCGATAGCTGGCGTAGAAGCTTGCGAACAGCGTCGGAACATAAGTAAGCATGACCGGCAGCATGACCAGCAGAAACGCATTTTGCGATTTTTCGCCGAGCAGTCCGCGCACCAGCAGGGCAAGCACGAACAGTGCGGCGCTGCAGATCACGCTCAGCATTACCAGGGCGAGGCCATAGGCGACAAATGCCCGCCAGTTGCGCAGGGCGGCAAAAAAGCTGTAGAACAGCGCTTGCGCGGCGGGCAGATTGCGCCACGCCGACAGCGCGGGCGCGAACCAGAATGCAGCCAGCACCGGCAGGTAAAGGGCCGCAGCCAGCATCGCCGCCGCAGCCAGGCTGCCGCCCGCGTACGCCTCCGCCGGAGGTGTCGTGCCCAACACCATCAGCTGCAGCAGCGCGCCGCCGTCGACCAGGGCCGATACGCCGAGGATGGCGAGGCCGCTGGCGAGGTAGAAGCCGCCCTGCGCGAGCAGCGCCGGCAGATTCGATTTGAATCCGGAGAACAGCAAATCAAAACGCAGCTTGCGGCCCTGGTCGAGTTCCCGGCTCGCGATCATGAAGCTGGCCGAGAAAGAGGGAATCAGCACGGTCGCTGCGAACCATCCCAATACCGGGATCATGCCCAGCAACTGCACCAGCATGATGTAGGACAGCGCCAGGTACGCCCACATCGCCGGGCTCTTCCGAAACAGCGCAAAGCCGGTACGCACCCAGTTCCAGCCGTAGATCGCGGGTACGGTGTTCACGTTCGGACAGCCGGTATGTTGGACATCAGGCCACCCACGGCGCGTCGCCGCCATGGGCGATGCGCAGCCCGAGGATGCGGCGGAAGTGCTCGGGATCGTGCGCGTGCACCAGTTCGCCCGGGCGCGGCAGGTAGAAATCGTACAGGCGCGACAGCCAGAACCTCAGCGCCGCGGCCCGCAACATGGCCGGCCAGGCGTCGTGCTCTGCCGCGGTGAACGATCTGCGCGCATGGTAGGCGGCAAGCAGCGCATGCGCCCGCGGCGGGTCGATCTCGCCCCCCGCATGCACGCACCAGTCGTTGAGCGTTACCGCCACGTCGAACAGCAGGCAATCGATGCCGGCGAAGTAGAAATCGATCACGCCGCCGATTTGAGCGCCGACGAACAGTACATTGTCACGGAACAAGTCGGCGTGGATCGCTCCGCGCGGCAGATCCTCGCGGCGGCGCTGCGCTTGGAACGAGAGTTCCGCGCGCAACAGTTCGGCGCGCGGCGCATCCAGGAAAGGGCTTACCTCGGCAGCGGCTTCGCGCCACCAGCGCGGCCCGCGCGGATTGTCGAGTCTGCCCTGATAGGACTGGCCGGCGAGATGGATCGCGGCGAGCGTGTTGCCGACTTCGCCGCAGTGGGCCGGTGTGGGCGCAGTGACGGCTTCCCCCTGTAGCCGCGACATCAGCGCCGCCGGCTTGCCGTTCAGCTCGGAAAACATGCGACCCATCAGGTCGGTCGCCGGCGCCGGGCTGGGTGTCCCGTGCTCGGCCAGGTGAGCCATCAGTCCGAGATAGAACGGCAGTTCCATAGACGTGAGTTTTTCGAACAGCGTCAGCACGTAACTCCCACCAGTGGTGGTCACAAAATAATTGGTGTTCTCTATGCCCGCAGCGATGCCCTGCATCTGCATCAGCGCGCCCACGCGGTAGTGCGCCAGCCAGGCGGATAGCTGCTCGGGCGTGACCGGGGTGAAGACAGACATGCGGGAAATAGGCGATGAGCCAGGCGTGGCGGGGTGCGCGCGGACTTGTCCCTCACCTGTTAGCCGTGACTCGCCACCCGCTTCAGAATGAATGGATCACCCACTGCGGCACACGCAGGCCGGAGTCGAGTGAATCCTGCCGGCTCATGACACCGCTGCCGGTTTCGTCAACCAGGAAATAGGGCACGCCGTTCGGCGGCGTCACCTTCATCGCGTACAGCTTGCCGTTGACACGGTACTCCTCCACCTTGTTTTCGCCGCGCTTGGTGATAGTCACCTGCGGTTCGAGCGCCGGATCGGGCGCGAGTCCGGGCGGAGGCGGGGGCGGCGCAGGCAAAGGCTCGAGCTTGGGCGGCTGTTGCGCGGCGAGCGGAAGCGCAATTCCGAGTAGTGCTATTCCGATCAAGCGGCGCATGATGGGCTT
>VFSW01006159.1_pt1 | contig 17673 bp, 11 predicted proteins | sample 5358111 | NCBI WGS metagenome assembly VFSW01 (sample SAMN11554181, study PRJNA540505) | mine drainage metagenome | isolation source: sediment from site ElyBrook_90M | place: USA: Ely Copper Mine, Vershire, VT | collected 2017
AATACAGTCCCTGAATCAACTGTTATAACGGGTAACACATCATTGGTTTCATTCAACAAGACTAACTGTCCGTTAGCTATTGATTGAACTACTCCTATTGCTGCGTCCAGAGGTGTGTTTCCGTTATTGAGATTAGAACTTGAGGTGCCAACCTGATTGGGGCCTGTGTTGACCCCGCTGCTAAAGTCAAGGCTGTCATCGGACTGGAGTATTTTACCGACAGCCAAGGTGAGGGCGAAGCTGGTGGTTTTGCCAGATGTAACTGTTAGAGGTAGGACACCGGTACTTATATTGGCCTGACCAGTTGTCAAAGCAGGTACAAAGGTACACGTGCTCTGCGCAGCGCAGGATCCTCCAGGAATGGCGAGTGGATTACCAGAAGTATTGCTAACTGAGAGAGATGGAGTGGAGAATGAAACAGCCAAGCTTGAATATGTTCCAGCAGGCACGGATGCTGTTGCTAAGAAGGCGGATCCAGTGGTGATGTTGGCCAAATCTAGCGTTACTGGAGTCGTCATCAGTTGTACATTCCCTGGATTGAGAACGGCACTCGTTATCTGGAGCCGGAGTGACTGCACCGTGGTTAACGTTGACGGTGTGCTTTGGGCGACAATACTGAGGCTACCGTTGGTGGCTTGCGCGATTGCGGCAGGTGTCGCTACCGAGATACCAGTGCAGCCGCTCAGTAGAAGTACAGTTACTGCTGCTACGCCAGTTGATAAATATTCAATTAGAGAATTAGGGCTACGTGCATGACCCATAGAAATAACCTCATTGTTTAGATTATTAAGTGTATCAACAAGCTATAAAAATAGACTAGTTATATATTAAGTCAAATGATACGAGCTTAATATGCAATGCAATGCTTGACTAGCAACGTAAGATCTTGTCTGAGATGATGGATTTGGTTGCATTGCGAGTATCGATTACTAATCTGGATTCATGAACGATCTGTTTTATGTCATAGTAGCTGTGGTCGGTGGCGATCAGGACACAGTCAAACCGTTCCAGATTATGGAGGGGTGTGCTTTCCATCTCCAGATTGTAGTGTCGTCCACGCCCGACCCTAGGGAAGAAGGGATCGTTGTATTCCACCTTCGCACCTTCTAGGCTGAGTAACTCTATGATTCGCAATGAAGGCGATTCGCGTAGATCGTCAACATCCCGTTTGTATGCTAGCCCCAGCAGTAGGATGGATGCCCCCCGCAGGGTTTTGCCATGGCGCACAAGTGCTAAACGGGTAGTATCTACGACATAATCAGGCATTGACTCATTGACTTCGCCTGCGAGTTCGATAAATCGTGTAGTGAACCCGAATTGTTTTGCCTTCCAGGTCAGGTAGAAGGGGTCGACAGGAATACAGTGTCCACCAACACCAGGTCCTGGGTAGAATGCCTGGAATCCAAAGGGTTTTGTTGCTGCTGCATTGATCACCTCCCAGACATCAATACCCATGGGTTCACACAGCTGTTTCAACTCGTTTACGAGAGCGATATTGACGGAGCGGTAGATATTTTCGAGTAGCTTAGTCATCTCGGCGGTTGCAGGGGACGAGACTGGAACAGTTGTCGTAAAGATGCTGCCATAGAGCGTACTGGCAGCAATACATGCACGGTCGTCTATTGCACCGATAATCTTGGGAATATCTTTTCTGGGAGTAACCATATTACCTGGATCTTCGCGCTCTGGTGAGAAGGCGACCATGACTCCATTAAGGATTCCGTTGGTCGCACCATGGTCTGTTGATCGCAGGACGCGCACGCCACGATGTGCTCCATGACGGTTGATTGTCTCCACCACGATTTCTTCTGTGGTACCTGGATAGGTGGTGCTTTCGAGGATTACCATTTGACCGTCACGGAGGAAAGGCGCTATGGACTCCATGGTGGAGATGACATAACTCATGTCTGGGGTGTGATCGTGATGTAGGGGAGTTGGAACGCAGATCAGGACGACATCCACGTCGGCGATTTGGGAGAATTCGGATGTGGCACGGAATCCGGAGGCCTGTGCTGCTTGAATATGCGATGGTTCAATACGATGTATGTAGCTCTGCCCGCGATTGAGACAGGCAACTTTCTCGGAGTCGATATCAAAGCCGCGGACGGCTAATCCAGTCTCACTAAACATAAGGGTGAGTGGTAGACCAACATAGCCCAAGCCAACGATTCCGACTACAGCAGTTCGATCTTCGATTTTGTTAACCCATTTCTGCAGGTCGGATGTGGTGCATGCTTCGATCATTGAGCGCTCCTGGTAATACACGTTGCAGTGGTCGATAGCTTTGAGGGCATTAAGCTGATCGTGGTGTTCATTGTGTCTGGATTCGTGGTTCTGCATCGTTATTTGAGTCGTTGACACGATCACGACGTTTGGACCTGTGAGTGCCCTTTGTAGGGGACTTACTTCTGCGTCGCATGAGTTCGTTTGCTTTAGGCGTTGATGGGTTGAGCCAGGTTCGTGATGCTTCGAGTGGTGTAATGCTAGCTCGAATTGTGGAGTTGGGGCTAAAGTGTCCTGACCGTTCAAAGATGTTGCGCAGGAGGTGTGGGGCGATGTTCTGCGGAGGAGTGAGGGTTGCATCTGTAGTAGTTCGATTGGTAGTGGGTTGAGTTGTTGATGCAAGACTGCCAGTGCTGCCGAAGGGGCTAACCAACAATGTCGAGAGGGCAGCTACCTGGGCGAGAGCGCATGCATTGCGGCGGCAGGATGTGTTCTCCATAGTTGCCATCTCCTCACAGTCAATGTGACTACACGGGTGAATAGCACCTGTCCTACCAAATGGAGTATGAAGTAAAAAGCCTAGAATCAATTGTTTAGAGAGAGTGAAGTGTTGATGCGATGAGAAAGGGACACACGTAGTGTGTCAAAGGGACACACTGTGTTGATTGGGAACAGTGCTGTGTCAAGGGTGTGATTCTGTGTGAAGGCCGGCCAAGTATACGTAAGTGTTTTCGTTTGAGGGTCTTCAGGTTTTGTTGTGCTTTGATACAGTTTGGCAATCTGATTGCTATGATTCAATCGGATAAGTAATGATCGACAAAATTCTACTGATCGCAATGTGCACTGCGCTACTGATAGTTCAGGCTAACGCCGAAGCAGGTGTTTGCCGTAAGCCTGAAGATCAAGCGACGGTAGAGATGCAGGAACGCGCACAGCATGCTCTGCAGATAAAGTCGTACCGAGCGGTTGAAGAGGAGTTGCGCCTGTACGTTGCAGCACATCCGGAGCAATGCGATCTGAGCCTTCTGCTTGGCAGGGCGTATATGTTTCGGAAGAGAGATCGTTCGGCAGAGAAGCTGTTTCGAGCCGTTCTAGAACGTGATGGAAACAATAGGGTTGCAATGCTCGAACTAGCTCGTATTGACGGTTACCATGCGAAATACTCCGAGTCTAATCGTTTTTACGAGGTTCTACTGGCGGCCGATCCTGAAGATGAGAGTGCGAGTGTAGGACTGGTGCGTAACCTCATGGATATGGAGGAGACGACGAACGCTGTAGCTGTCCTCAAAGCAGGCCTGAAGGCACATCCGAACAGTTTACAGTTGCAGGAGTTTCAGGATGAGTTATCCACCCAGCCAGTAAAGGGACACAACAACGAGAGCGAAGTGCAGCATCGATATCAGAGCCAAGTACAAGACTGGACATACATCATAGTGGATTCTGCAGGTGATCATATTGTTGAGAACCTGTCACGTTCTACGATCGAGATTACGCCGCGTTTATTCGTTCATTTGACGACACGTGTCCGTTATTTGTCCTCGCAAGGTGGAATTTTAGAGCCGGTAGACGAGAACGCAGAAAGTCTCGGCGGAGCAACGGTGAGTGCCGTAACATTCCAGGGGACTACCCGTCTTGATTACCATCTGACTCACTGGCTTACTTTGACGGGTGGGGGTGGTGGAGTCAGGTTTAATAACGGAACTTCGAGAGGGTTATTTCGTGGTGGGCTCGACCTTCATAAGGGCAGATCGCTGAGTTTCAACGCTACTTATTTAAAGACTCCTGTTTTGCCAACGCAAGAGGCTGAGACGTTTCATCTGACTGCACAGGGAATTCGGATGCGACTGGACTGGAGTAAACCGAAAGACCGAATGCATCTAAGCCTATCGGAGTTGCGTTATGCCGATACAAACTTGCGTCATGAACAGCAGTTTGAGGCTCTTCATTGGTTTGGTGCAAGACGAGTAGATCTTGGCACTGGCGTCGATGTAGAGCATCTGGGCTTTAGCCAGACTTTGAATCATGGCTACTTTAGCCCAAGTAACTATCAGAGTTACATGGCTTCGGCTGCGGTGAGACTCCATCATTTTCATCACTTTAATGCTGAGTACAAGTTCAGTTCAGGAGCGGAGTCGATCAAGCCTTCTCCCTTTCGATTTGTGTATGAAGTTACAGCAGATAATTTTGTCAATTTAGGCAAGTGGGACTTACACGCGAACTACACATTTGACCATTCGACACAGTCGACGGGAGCTTTCCAGACAAGTTTTGTGAGTGTGGGAGTCAAGTATGCCTTTTGAAGCTACAAATGACAAGTGCAAGCATGGAGTTTGGATGATTATCTGGGTAATAGCATGAACGTAATCGTGATTGATGATGACACTTCGATTTGCCGATTTCTGGCGACTGCCATCGCTGCTGCTGGTCATAGTTGCCGCGTTGCGCATACATTGTCGGAGGCGGAGACGCTGCTGTCTGAGTACACTCCCCAGTTGGCGCTGCTTGATCTGTATCTGAAGGAGAGCAGCGGGCTGGATGTACTGCGATTTTTACGCGCAAGGTTCAGTGAGTGTGGGATCGTGATGATGACAGCACATGCCAGTATTGAGACGGTGACTGGGGCACTGCAACACGGTGCGGACGAGTATTTGGGTAAGCCGGTTCGGCTAGAAGACTTGCTGGCTTTATTTAAGCGATTTGAGCGTCGATCGGTGGATGTACGTCCGGAGAGTGTTCCATGGATACCAACGGCAATCATTGGCAATAGCAAACCTATGCTTGACGTGTATCGGCTAATTGCTCGCGTCGCTCCGACAGATGCCAGCGTTCTGGTGACCGGTCCCAGTGGTTCGGGTAAAGAGCTAGTTGCACGCGCAATCCATACGTATGGTCTTCGTTCGCGCGGACCATTTATCGCGGTCAATTGCGGAGCACTACCGGAGCAGATACTGGAGAACGAGCTGTTCGGACATGAACGTGGTGCATTTACTGGCGCAGATACGGCGACGTCGGGGCTGTTTGAAGCGAGCAAGGGTGGGACTATATTTTTAGATGAGATTACTGAGACCAGTCTGGCCTTTCAGGTGAAGCTACTGCGGGTCTTGCAAGAAGGTGAAATACGTCGACTAGGATCCAGCAAAACGATTGAGGTGGACACAAGGGTTATAGCGGCGACCAACAAGCCGATAGGTACGCTTATAGCTGCTGGTCAGTTTCGAGAAGATCTCTATTACCGCCTTGGGGTTGTGACGATACCATTGCCATCTTTGGCCGAACGTCGGGACGATATACCTCTGTTAGCACAGTCGTTTCTGCAGCGATCTAATGAAAGGAATGGAAGAAGCACATACTTTACCCCTGCAGCGGTGCAGGCACTGCTGGAACTTCCGTGGCCAGGCAACGTACGCGAACTTGAAAACTTTATCCAACGACTGGTGATTCTAGCGCTCACCGACGAAATCGGTTTGGAAGAGGTGCGGCAGGCTCATCAAAACAATGGCTATCTTTTGCAGCAAGCGGATGTTCCTGTTGTCAGTCTGAAAGATGCTGAGCGAGATCAGATTGTGAAGGTCTTGAAAGAGACGGATGGCAACCGTTCCCTAGCTGCACGGCGTTTGGGTATCGAGCGTAAGACTTTGTATGTGAAGGCCAAGCGACTTGGGATCGACCTAAAACTATGAATACCGGTGCTGGCTTAGCGAGCAAGCCTTGGTGGAGTCGGAGTGCGGCGCTGGCTTTGTGCTGCTTTGTACTTTCTGCACTTTCCAGTTTGATGGGTGGTGTTCGTGAGGTTGGCAGCCGCACGAATGACAGCTTCTTTCGGATACGCAATCGACTAGAGCAGTCAACCTCTGTCGTGGTGGTTTATATAGACGATGCTTCTTTGTCGGAGCAGGGACGGTGGCCTTGGCGCCGCAGTCAACTGGCCGATCTGATCGACCGCGTTGCTGCGTCAAAGCCGAATGCGATCGGTCTTGATATTCTGCTCAGCGAGCCTTCGGACCAGCAGGACGACCGTGCCCTGGCCGCTGCTTTTGGACGTGCTGGCAATGTTGTATTACCGGCTAAGATTACAACTTCGACTGCAGGGCCGTTGTGGATTGAGCCGTTGCCTATGTTTGCATCAGCGGCTATGGCGGTTGGCCATGTTCAGGCCATTTTAGACGCGGATGGAATCTGCCGAAGACTGCCTGTAGCGGAGATGACTTTGCATGGACCGCTGCTGATGATGTCACAACTGTTGGCAAACGTGGCGGGTACTACCAAGACGACTGCATCTCATGCTGCTACCAGTGAGGTATTGCAGCCGCGGGTAGTGACCATCGACTACCGCGGACTAGCCAATGGTAGTCCTCCGTCGCGTACACCATTCCCTACTGTTTCTGCGGCAAGTATGCTTCGTGGCGATGTATATGACTTTCGAGGAAAGACAATAATAATCGGGTTTGCGGGAACCGGACTTGAGGACGAATTGTTGACTCCGCTGAGTTACAGCAATCCAGCTCCAGGTGTTTTGATTCAAGCGAACATGGTCGACACGCTGGATCATGCTCGTGAATTGACGACGGTACCTCCCCTCATACAGTCGGTATTGCTGCTGTGCCTATGTTTAGTGGGTGGCAGGCTAATGCAGCAGCAGAACACTTTGCGCATAGCGCTGTGGTTGACGCTTAGTCTCATTGGTACGTTCGGTGCTGCATATGCTTGTTTTTTGTTATGGGGACTTCAGTTTGACCTTGGGCCAGCTTTCGTGGCCAGTCTTCTGCTAGTGCCGCTTGGACAACTGCAACATATCGTTCTAATCCAACGGATGATTGGAACTAGCCTGGGTAATCTGCAGCGTCAGACTGAGGGGCTGCCGTTATATCTGGCTGGGGCTCTGGTTCCGCAACTGGTTGCCAAGGTTCCAGCATTAAAATTGAAGAGTTCAGAGTCAAAGATCGCTTTGATCGCGAAGACTGATCAACAGATTGCAATAGTCTCTGGGTTTCAACAGTCGTTGCTGGATGGTATGCGCGATGGCATTGCCGTATTTGATGAGTTTGGTAATGCGATGTTTGCCAATCAGGCATGGCGCAGTTTTTTGATTCAGAGCGGTTGGGGCGATGCAGTGGTGTGGCCGGAGATTTCCAGGCTCTTGTATCCGATCGGTGTTGGCTCGTCTAGCCATGGTCTGAATCCTGCAGACATGCAGCAGCGAAAGTTGAGAAAAATAGATAATGAGGTGCTGATCGCCGGGCAGTTGTGGCGGCTGTCTATGGTGCGACTGCCTGCGGTTGCCGCGGTTAAGAAACGGCTATACATGGTTATCTCGGCTGACCTGACGCCGCAGATGGAACGCGACCAAGCCCGGCAGCAAGCACTTCAATTCATCACACATGAATTGCGGACGCCGCTGGTTTCATTGCTGGGATTTGCGGAGTTGCTGCAATATTTTCCTGAGCAGGCGCGAGAGGCCGGGGCTGCCGATGTAATTCACCATGAGTCGGAACGGCTCATTGCTTTGACCACGATGTTTTTAGAGTGTCTGAAGCTTGAAACCGCACTGCCCGTGGTGACTCCGGAGGAGACGAATATTGAAGTTGTACTACAGAAGGCGAGTTCTCTGGCGGAGTCGCTATGCAGAGCCTCTAACAAAAAGCTGGTAGTGATTCAACCTTCCGAGCCTGTTGTGGTGAATCTTGATCGAGCGATGATGACCGGAGCATTGCTGAATCTTGTTGCCAATGCAGTGAAGTACGGGGCTGATAAGGCGGATGTAGTGATTCGTGTTACTGCTGATCGTAATCATGTAGTTTTTGCAGTTCAAAACCAGGGGTCACGGATCCCTGAACATGAGATTCACCGACTGTTCGCTCCACAGTATCGTATGTCTGACAATGCTGCTGGGCGAATCGGCTGGGGAATTGGACTGGCTTTTGTTAAGCGGGTTTTAGATGCACACGGGGGAGAAGTTCGAGTGGAGAGCGACGATCGCGAGACGAGCTTCCAACTTGTGCTGCCCCTCACACCATTTTCTGAATGAGGTTCACGATGAATAGATATGTTTCAGGAGTGCTGGCTAGTTTTATCGCTATGTTTGCCGTGCTGAGTGCCATCGGCCAGACCGTGGCAGCGAGTAGCGTACATGTTCCGCATGGCGGAGCTGTCGTGCTCGACTTGAGCGGAAAGATCAAGGTTCATGGTGCGGGGGGGAATAGTTTAGTGATTGCGAGAAACGGAGTAGTGCCTCAGGGCGCGGTGATCGAAACAGATCCGAATGCCAAGGTCTTACTTCGTCTGGAAGATGGGAGCGAGATTCTGCTGCGTGAGAGTTCTCATCTCGTGATGAACCAGGAGACGCTACCCTCGGGAAGCACTTTTTTTGAACTGATACTGGGCAAGCTGCGGGCTGTGGTGACCAAGCGCTATACAGGAACACCCTCGTTTCAGCTAGGTACTCCGAGCGCTATCGTAGCAGTGCGTGGAACCAGATTTGAGGTGGAAGTCAACAATCACAAAGTGACTGAAGTTGATGTAGAGCAAGGACTGGTGCAGGTGACAGGGCGGGCCGCTTCAGAGCCTTCGGTACTGTTGGAGCCTGGATTTTCCACCCGAGTTGGATTGGACAGGATTCCTGAAGCTCCTGTGCCAACAAGTCGGATTCGGCCAGATGCGCGTGAGGAGCAGGAAAATAAGAGCAAGAAGAACATGCGGGGTAAGGGGAGTGCGCATGAGCCGTCGGGCGCCACTCCGGAGGCCCGTCCGGGTACTGAGCCGCCAGAACCGGCGGAGCCTGCTGAGACACCCAAGCCTGCACCGCAGTAGCCAACTATCAAATCAGTCCTGACACGGACGAGCTTTGTGATCTTGCTTTAGATTGTGGCTAATATATAGAAAAGGAATGACTTGACGACATCTTGTGCGACTGGATGAAGGTGTTGATCCTTGGTTTGTGTTTATCTATGTTTTGAGTCTTCATGATCTTTTCGCTTGCTATGAGGATGCTTCAAACTGAAGCGTGGCTTGAGGATAAATAGCTTCCTAAAGAGCGTGAGTGGATTTTGTGGTCCGCTAATCATGTGGGGACGTTCGTGAAGTTTTGGAACTGAGATTGTGCTTGGCATAGAAATAGGCAAGCGGTTGAGCTGGAGTAGAGGTCAAACCACACGGCTTTTGAGGAAGGCCCCCGTTTCGGGGGCATCTGTCTGTTTTATGGATGGTTACCCGGTATGGGGGCATGATGAATTCATGGCGTGGCTGATTTATACTTATTGCTTGCCTTGCAACCGGCGTGGCGCACGTCTGATAGATGTGTGTACAGGTCGAGCAAAATCCCGGGCACGCTGCCGATCTTACTAATAAGTCGGCGACTCGCGAAGTGAAGGTCTTTAGCCAAGCATGATTCGTATTCTGCAGCAGGACAACCGCATCACCAAGATTATCTTCGCCGTCATCATTGGTTTAGCTGTCGTCACCATGGTGATCACGTTAGTACCGGGAATCTTTGATAACCAGGCTACGAACGATACAACTGTCTATGCCACGGTGCGAGAACCGGGCGTGTTGGGTCGTTTTGCGAGCGAGAGCACACCGGTTAAGGATGTCGAGGTAAACCAACTCGCGTCGCGTCAGTTGCAGCAACAGCGGCTGCCAGAGTTTCTGCTGCCCTATATGGTGCAGCGCGCCGGGCAGATTCTCGTACAGCGAGCGATTCTGAAGCATGAGGCTGACCGGATGGGCCTGGAGGTGAGCGATGAGGATCTGCGCCGCGAACTGCAGACCGGTCCTTTTGCCCAGTATCTTTTTCCCAATGGCACCTATATCGGTGACGACGCATACATGAACTTCGTGCAGTCGGCGTTCCAGACGAGCCGCAGTGACTTTGAGTCGCAGGTGAAGAGCGACATGGAACTGAACCGTCTGCAGGCGTTAGTGACCGGTGGTGTAACCGTATCGGACAATGCAGTGCGGGATGCTTACAAGATTCAGGGAACAAAGGTTAAGTTTGATTATGCTGTGATCTCTGGAGACGATCTGCGCAAGACGATTAATCCCTCTGACGCTGAGTTGCAGTCGTTTTTCAAACAGAATCAGGCGCGCTATGCTGCGGCGATTCCGGAGACGCGGAAGATTGAGTATGCCTCATTCGATGCCTCCAGCCTTCCGGGTGGCCGGCCACAGGTGACAGACGCCGACGTGCAGGCGTACTACAACCAGCACAAGGACCAGTTTCAGGTGAAGGAGCAGGTGAAGGTACGTCACATTTTGATTGCAGTACCTTCTGGCGCTGATGCGAAGACAGATGCTGCGGCGAAGGCCAAGGCGGAAGATTTGCTGAAGCAGATTAAGAGCGGCGGTAACTTTGCTGATCTTGCGAGTAAGAACTCGGATGACCCGGGCAGCAAGGCTCAGGGGGGTGAACTGGGTTGGCTGGATCGCGGAAAGACCGTTCCTGAGTTCGATAAGATGGCGTTTTCGCTATCACCTGGGCAGACTTCGGATCTGGTGAAGACGCAGTTCGGGTACCACATTCTCCAGGTGGAAGACAAGAAAACAGCGCATATGCGTCCTTTGGATGAGGTTCGTGGCGAGATCGTTCCAGTGCTGGAGCAGCAGAAGGCTGGTGCTGCCGAGCAGTCGTTGGCAACGCAACTTGCAAGCGATGCGAAGAAGAATGGCCTGGAGAAGGCCGCAGCGGCCAAAGGCCTGCATGTCGTGACGACGGATTATCTTGCAAAGGATGGTGTGGTCGCCGGGTTGGCTGACGGGACGGCTCTTCTGGCCCAGGCGTTTGCAGTGAAGCAGGGCGGTGATCCGACGGCCGTGCCTACGGGAGACGGATTTGCCATCTTTCAGGTTGTCGATGTGAAAGCTGCTCATGCGCCAGAGTTTGATGCGTACAAGCAGCACATCCTGGATGATTATCGCGAACAGCAGCTTCCGCAGTTGTTGAATGCACAGCTGAATAAGCTGGATGATCGTGCGAAGGTGCTGAACGATCTAAAGAAGGCCGCAGCAGAGATGAATGTCACAGTGAAGACGAGCGACTTGGTAGGTAAGGATGGTCAGGTGCCGGACTTGGGTGCGATGAGCGGCCCGGGAGCAGTAGCGTTTACCTTGGCGAAGGGCGCAATTTCAGGTCCGATAAACACAGGGCGCGCTGGAGTGGTCCTGAGCCTTCTCGATAAGCAGGAGCCTACCCCGGACGAGATTGCAAAGAACTTTGTTGCGACGCGTGAGCAACTGCTGAATGTGCAGCGGGAAGAGATTTTCCGGGTGTACATTGGCAACCTGACGGAGAAGTATGAGAAGGGCGGAGCGGTTCGTTACTCGAAGAAGCAGCCTACGCCGGGCTCTTCGCCGTTCGGGAATTAGCTTGATTTGAGATGGATGTATGGGCCTGATGCTCTGCCAATGCGGCGAGGTCAGGCCCTTTCTTTTTTGTCGAGACCACGTATGATTTCGGCAACATGTATTTTGGGCAGGAGTTCGAGCAGGGTTGACCTGGTGTGAGAGAGGAAGCGTATGAGCGGGGAAGCTAAGGTGCAAGATCGGCTGTCGGGAGTTCTGCTGCATGTGACGTCGTTGCCGTCGTACGGTGGGGTGGGGGACTTTGGTCCGGCGGCCTATGGGTTCGTGGATTTTCTGGCGGCAGCAAAGCAGCGTCTATGGCAGGTGCTGCCCCTTAGCCCCACGGGCTATGGAAGTTCGCCATACTCTGCTCTATCGGCGTTTGCGGGCAACCCGTTGCTGATCAGCGTAGAGCGTCTGGCTCAAGAAGGATGGATTGCGTGGGAGCGTATCGGGGGGCTACCGGGGCACGATGGTCCAGTTCAATTCGAAGAGGCGATGCGGCTTAAAATGCCGTTGATAGAAGAGGCTGCTGCCAACTTTCTTGATAGAGCTGACAACGATGCGCGAGCGAGTTTTCAAAAGTTTTGCAACGACAACGGTTCTTGGTTGACCGATTATGCGATGTTCAATGTGTTGCGCCGGAAGTATAGCTATGCAAGCTGGCACGAGTGGCCAGTGGAACATGCACAGCGCAAGCCGGAAGCCATGACTGCGTTGCTAAGTGAGCATGGCAAAGAGATGGCCATTGAGCAGGCGATTCAATACTTTTTTAGCCAGCAATGGTCTGCCCTGCGAGCCTACTGCTCGGAGCGGGATGTACGAATTATGGGTGATGTCGCGATCTTTGTGAACTACGATAGCGCCGATGTATGGACGCACCCTGAGCTATTTGAACTGGATGAAGAACGGCGCCCGATACGGGTATCGGGTGTGCCGCCTGATTATTTTTCGGCTACTGGACAACGCTGGGGGAATCCGCTGTACAAGTGGGGCGTTTTGATGGAGCGAGGGTTCGACTGGTGGGTCGCTCGGGTGAGACGTTCGCTGGCGTTGTACGACATGATTCGATTGGATCACTTTCGGGGATTTGAGGCGTATTGGTCCATCGCTGCCGAGGAAGCGACTGCGATTAACGGGCAGTGGGTCAAGGCACCGGGGCAAGAATTGTTTCAGCGACTGAAAGACGTGTTCGGGGATCTGCCGTTTGTTGCAGAAGATCTTGGCTTGATTACGCCTGAGGTGGACGAGCTGCGGGAGCATTTTGGGATGCCGGGTATGAGGATTCTACAGTTTGGTTTTTCGGATCGTGGTGGGCATCTCTACCTGCCGCATCGCTACGTTCCGAATACTGTGGTTTATACAGGAACGCATGACAACAATACAACGCTGGGCTGGTGGCGCGATGATGTTGGTGAAGCGGAGCGGAGGAACGTGCAGTCTTATCTGCAGAAGATTGAGCATGACGGGGACATTGTGTGGGCGATGATTCGGGCCGCGGCGCGATCGGTGGCCAATCTATGCATCTTCCCGATGCAGGATGTGCTGCATCTGGGGAGCGAGGGGAGAATGAATACGCCGTCTGAGGGGGTTGGTAATTGGACGTGGCGGTACGATGCAAGTGCGTTACACCCAGACTTTGCAGCACAGCTTGCGGCTCTGATGGAGATGACTGACCGTGACGGTTATGTGGCTCCGCAGCCTGAAGGCAGTGTCGATAAAGCAGACCTTGGCGTGAACGTTTAGACTGTTATTAAGTACAAACTTATTTGAGGAGCACTCATGCCACTCTCTGGCGAAGCCATCCGTACCATGAACTACGTTGACGATATTTCTGTGACCTTGCGCCGGATTCTTGCGGTGCTGCCGTCGTTGACGGCTGAGGAACGCGAACGTGTTGCGAACCATATCAAGAGCGCTGAGCCGAGTTACGAGTCGGTGATTACTGCCGTGACGAGTACGAAGTGAGCCAGGTCGTGACGGCGCTTCGGATCCATACTGTTGCCGTGATCGGCGCGGGTGAGGCTGGTCGAAGCTTTGCTCTGGCTTGTGCCTGTGCCGGTTTTCACGTGGTGCTGGAAGACGTGATGCCAGCTAATCTGCGTAAGGCCGAGGCTGACTTTGCAGATATGAGTGGGCGTGCGGGCCCTGGATGTCTGGAGCTGGTGGCGACGGTGGAAGATGCCGTTCGCAACGCGGATATCGTGTTCGATTTTGTGCCGGATGAGTTGGAGTCGAAGCTGGAGATCTTCAGCATGATCGACCGGATGGCCCCTCCGAAGACCATTATGTGCACTCCGAGCGATGCGTTGAGTATTACCGACTTGGCGTCATGTGTTTATCGTCCGGAGCGGTGCTTTGCGGTACGGGGTGGGTTGGCTCCTGTGGTGGCACAGGTGGGAGAGGCGTTGCGACTGTTGTATCCCGCAGGCATCGATGAATGCCTGATACCAGTTGTGATTGATTTCCTCGGGAAACAAGGCAGGATCGCACAGGCAGAGATTGATCCTGATGTGCCGATGTTGGTGAAGAATCTGGTGCAGGATGCCAAGTCCCCGACGGCTATTTCTGGGGCACGGAACTAATTCACTGGTAGATGCGTAACGCTGTGGGGAAGGACTTCGTCAAACAACAGCTATGCGTGCGCTCTTCGAGATCATCATTCAGGTTTTTAAGTCGATCGGGGCGAATAAGTTACGCTCGTTTCTGACGATGTTCGGCATCGCCTGGGGCGTGGCCTCTCTGCTGCTTTTGATTGGGCTGGGTGAAGGATTTCGCTCGGGACAGCGGCGGGGACTGGCAGAGTTGGGCACCGATGTCATCATGCTGTGGAGCGGTACGATTCCCGCACTGCCGGGACAGCATACGGGGATGCAGCCCTATAAGCTGACGATGCGTGATGCGGACGCGATTCGTGCAGAGGCTCCGCATGTGCGTGATGTGACGGCAATGATTAGCCGCAGCGATCTGAAGCAGGTCAGCGAGTATTCCAGTGCGGGCGGTCAGGTGATGGGGGTCGAGGTTAACTATCCGGTGATTCGTTCTTTGCCGATAGCGCAGGGACGATTTTTGAATGAGGACGACCTAGCCCAACGACGGCAGGTCGTGATTCTGGGACAAAAGACCTATCAGCTTTTGTTTTCGGGGCATCCGGGACTAGGTGCGTACATCACGCTAAATGGCTATCGATTCCAGGTGGTAGGGATTGCTGCCAAGTTTGGGCGTGGGAATAACGACGGCGACAACCAGAAGATCTATATTCCGCTGAGCACGATGCTGGAGTTATTTCCGATCAAAGGTGACAATGTGCCGACGGATGCCATCTCCTCAATACAGTATCAACCGACGACGCCGGACTTGAATGAGACAGCGAAGGCTGAGGTACATCGTGCTGTCGCGGGGCAGCATGGCTTCGATCCCTCGTCTACGGAAGCATTTGAGGAGTGGGACACGATCAAATCCAACCGGACGGTGGGTCTGATCTTTACGGCGATGGATGTTTTTCTGGGTGGAGTAGGTATTGTTACTCTGGCGCTTGGCGCGGTGGGGATCATCAATATCATGCTGGTTACGGTGAGCGAGCGGACCAAAGAGATTGGGTTGCGGAAGGCGCTGGGCGCAACTAATGGCAGCATCCTGACACAGTTCTTTCTGGAAGGCCTCATGCTGACGGGCTTGAGCGGCTTGATAGGGATTGCAGCGGCAGCAGGTCTGATGTTCGCGCTGGGCTCCGTTGTTGGGGACAATGACATGGGATTCGATCCTCCACGACTGGTGCCGTGGTCGGCTGCACTGGCGCTGGGGACGTTGACCTTGTGCGGCATCATTGCGGGCATCTATCCAGCGCGGCAGGCGGCGATGTTGCAACCGGTAGAAGCCTTGCGGAAGGAGTAACGAGCGATGCTGAGCGACATCTTTGGGCAGGCGATCGAAGCGATGCGGCACAACGGGCGGCGTACTGCTATTACTGTGGTGGGCATGGCCTGGGGTATTGCCACGGTGGTGCTGCTGCTGGCGTATGGTGCGGGCTTTGGGCAGGCATTCGAGAATATCTTCGCGCAGTTTGGGACCAATATGATGGGTGTGTTTCCAGGTCGGACGAGCGAGCAGGCTGGAGGTTCCAAGGCCGGTGTTGTGGTGCGCCTGACCATGGACGATGTTGAGCGAATACAGGAGACGGTGCCGGGCGTTTTGCATGTCGCGCCTACTGTGTCCAAGCAGGTGCCAGTGCAGAATGAGTTGCACAGCTATAGTTGGGGCGTGGATGGGATAACGCCCGAGTTGCAGCCGATACAGCGGATGGATTTGAGTGAAGGACGGCTACTGACGGAAGCCGATCTGGTGCAGCGGGCGCATGTAACAGTGATTGGGTCAGAAGCAAAGACCAAGCTATTCTCTGGGATGTTTGCGTTGGGGCAGACGATACGCCTGAATGGTGTGCCATTTGAGATTGTAGGGGTGCTGAAGCCGAAGATGCAGGAGGGTGCAGATAGCGACATTAATCGGGGTATCAACGTGCCGCTCACTACCATGACGGATCTGAAAGACACCAAGTATCTGGACGGCATTTGGATGGACTACAAGGGCGAGCCGAAAGAGGTCGAGAGTGCGTTGCGCAAGACGCTCGCTGCAAGTCATGGCTACCGCGCTTCCGATCGGCGAGCGGTCTTTGTGGCGAATATTATGGAGCAGTTGGCGCAGTTTCGGATAATTTCGCTGGGATTACAGGCGCTACTCTTGTTTATTGGCGCGTTGACACTTGGGATCGCGGGTATCGGGCTGATGAACATTATGCTGGTGAGCGTTCAGCAGCGGACGCGAGAGATTGGGGTGGAGAAGGCGTTGGGAGCGCGCAAGCGACATATCCTGATGCAGTTTCTAGCGGAAGCACTGGTGATTACCGGAGTTGGTGGCGCGGGCGGGATTGTGTTGGCGTATGTGGTGGCCAAGAGCATCGGGAGCATTACCTTTTATAGCGCAATGGCTTCGAATGCGGATGCAGGCGATATTCATCTGCTGGTGTCGCCGGAGATTGTGGTGGTTGCGACGACCATTTTGGTTATCGTTGGAACGATCAGCGGGATGATTCCGGCGATACAGGCTTCGAATCTTGATCCGATTGAGGCCTTGCGGTACGAGTAGGCTGCTGTGTCGTGTCGTGCCAAAATACTACTGTAGCGTGAGGTCTACGCCGGCAGGGTCGTTCGGTATGGTGACGACTGAGGCTTTGCCGATGGAATGGAGCTTGAGCTTTTCGGTGGGTGTGGTTGCTTCGCCACGATGTGTTGTCCAGCCATAGGTCTCGATGCGTATCTGCTTCCACCATGGAGCATAGGTGCCCTGTTGTGCTCCGATATGGAGTGCCAGCGTGCCATCTGATTTTTCCTCGCAGGAGTAATGGATGCGTAGATATGAACCACTGCGGAAGGCGAAGCTTTTGCCGTCGTCCTGATAGAGGTCGCCGTGGCAGTCTGGACCGGGGTAGATGCGCAGGGTGAGTGGTCCGTTGGGAATCTCCTCTGTACTTTGCGTGAGGGGTGCGATGGGAAGTATGGTGCCTTCACGGACGTAGACAGGCAGGTCTGCCAGGGTTGGTGTAATCAGGAGAGGCTGGGTGGCGAGCTTGGCATCGCGCTGCTCGAGATCGCGCGCACTTGTTTGTGTGCGTCGATCAAGGCGGTCACCACTCCAATAGTCGTACCAGATGCCGGGTGGCAGATGGACCTCGTAGGGCGCGACTTCCTCTGGGGAAGGTGATGCTGCTATAAGCAGGTCTGGGCCAAAGAGGAACTCTCCCGATGCATCGAGATCAAGAGGGTGGCCGTCGGAAGTAGCGTTGGGAAACTCGAGGAAGAGTGGGCGCATGATGGGTATACCGGTGCGGGACATCTCTTCCGCAGTGGTGTAGAGGTAGGGCATGAGGCGGTAGCGTTCTTCGATGTAGCGGCGACGGATGGTGAGTTGTTCGGGGCCATCGACCCATGGTTCGTGGTCGCGGGTACCCTTGGCAGCATGGTCGCGGTCGATAGGCTGGAAGGCTGCAATCTCGAGCCATTTAGTGAGGAGATCGGGTGGCGGGGAACCGGCGAAGCCGCCGACGTCGGCACCGGTCATGCC
>VFSW01006160.1_pt1 | contig 17671 bp, 18 predicted proteins | sample 5358111 | NCBI WGS metagenome assembly VFSW01 (sample SAMN11554181, study PRJNA540505) | mine drainage metagenome | isolation source: sediment from site ElyBrook_90M | place: USA: Ely Copper Mine, Vershire, VT | collected 2017
ACCACCCCTTCATCCGTCCTCCAACGCGGCCGGCCGGCGCCCCGTGTGCCGGTGCCCGGCCAGGCGCACGCGGACGTCGCCGCCTAGCCCTTGTTGAGCGTGTATACGAAGCCGTACTCCTGCGTGACGCCGCCCGACACCCCGATGATGAGCTGGTTGGGCGTCACGCTGGTGTTCAGCGTGCCGAAGCCGATGAAGGTCGTCCCGTTCAGAACCGCGGCGGCGCCCTGGCAGCCGGTGCGCGTGACCGAGAACTCGTAGAGGTTGTAGTTCGGATCGACCAACAGCACGTAGCCGCTGGTGAGGCAGCCGGTGGTCGTATCCTGCGAGGTCAGCACGCCGATGTCGCTGATCGACAGCGTGACGCCGGTGGTCGGATCGGTGTAATTGCCGTTGATCGCGGCGACGTACGAGGGCTGGTTGTACAGAGTGTCGAAAGTGAACGACACCGCACCGCTGGTGGTGGTCCCGGCGGCCGTGGTGAGCGTCTCGGTGGCGGTGATCGACTGCTGCGCGACGAAGCTGCCGGTCATGGTGCCGGTGCCATGGATGGAGCCATCGGGGAAGGTCGCGCCGAATTGCGGAATCTCCTCGAAGGTGGCCGAGTACGAGGTGCCGGTGATGAACACCGTGCCGATGTACTGGGTGCCGTTGGCGAGGATGAAGTGCGCGTAGCCGGTTTCCGCTATGAAAGCCGTGACCTTGAGGCCGGTGGCCCCATCGGTACCCTGCCATATTCCGGGGAGGGTGCTGGTAACCGTCGGCGGGATGCTCGAGGCGGGGGCGCCGCCCCCGCCTCCGCAGGCGGCGAGCGCGCAAAATGCCGCCGCCAACCCGGCCGCCACACCAATTTTCATCTTGATCATTAACTTCCTTGGGCCATTTTGCGCAATCGGCGCACGAGGCTGCAGGATACTACTCGGGTCTCGCCAGCGGGGAAACCGTGGCGGCTGGCGGCGCCGGCGCATGCCCCGGCCGCAACGCCCGGCCCCGCAGACGGCCATGGGCGCCCCCGCCTTTCATCGTTATACTTCGTGGAAATCATTCATCACGTTTCCCCCGACGTCGGGCCATGAACCACTCCTTGCATGTCACCGGCCGGCCGTACGCCAGGGTCGGTCCGAAATCCGGGCACCGGCGTCCACCGCGTCATCGGCCGCGGGAATTGACATGGATCGCAGTCCTGCTGGCGCTGGCGGGCCTGAGCGCGCAGTGCGCGGAGGCCACCTTGACCGTGGCCGCGGAATCGTCGCGGCTGGTGTTGACCCGATCGCAACTGCTGGCGCGACCCGACCTGCAGGTGATCACGGTGACCGACAGCATCTACCAGGGACGCCTCACCCGGTTCAAGGCCATTCCCATGGAAAGTCTTCTGCAGGCTCTGCTTATCCCGCCACAGGCGGCGATCGAATGCGATGCGGTGGACGGATTCTCCTCGATTCTGGACCGGGCGCGCCTGCTGAACACCGACCCCAAGGCCTCCAAGGCATTTCTCGCGGTCGAGGATCCGCGCCATCCCTGGCCCGCGCTCGACGGCACGACCGCGTCGGCCGGTCCCTTCTACATCGTGTGGACCAATCCACGAGCCTCCGCCATTGGACGGGAGGAGTGGCCCTACCAGGTGGCCGAGATCCGCATCCTGCCCGACCCGCGACGCCAATTCCCGCATCTGTATCCGGCGGCCGACGCGCCGGCATCGGTGCTGCGCGGACTGCGTTCATTCCAGAAGAATTGCTTCGCGTGCCACACCATGAACGGGGACGGCGCCGCGGCCATCGGGCCGGATCTGAACCTGCCGATGAATCCGACCGACTACTTCACCGCCGAAGCCCTCACGCGGTACATCCGCGACCCGGGGCAGGTGCGCAACTGGCCCGCCATGCGCATGCCGGGCTTCTCCGCGGCGGCGATCTCCGACGCCGAACTCGCCGATCTGATCGACTATCTGCGCCACATGAGCGCCCGCCGGCGGCACACATGAGCGCGACAGCGGACTGACCATCCACTCCTTAGCCGTCCGGGACCCTCCCAATGCCATTGACCCCCTTTCATGTCGCCGTCACCGTCAGAGACCTCGCCGAGGCGCGCCGCTTCTACGGGGGGTTGCTCGGCTGCCCCGAGGGACGGAGCGACGCCGGCTGGGTGGACTTCAATCTATTCGGCCATCAATTCGTCTGTCACCTGAATCCGCAGCTGGGCAGCAACGGCACGATCGAGGCGCATTTCAACCCGGTCGACGGACACAGCGTTCCGGTGCCGCATTTCGGCGTCGTCTTGTCGATGCCCGACTGGGAGGCACTGGCCCGGCGCCTCGTGGAGGGACGCGTGCGCTTCGTGGTGGAACCTCACATTCGATTCCGCGGGCTGCCCGGCGAACAGGCGACGCTGTTCCTGCGCGACCCATCGGGCAACGCCCTCGAATTCAAGGCCTTCAAGGACATCGCCGGGCAACTGTTCGCCAAGTAACCCGGGGCCGTGGGGCCCGTGCCCGGCGGCCGGCGCGGCTCAATCGGTGACGGTGATGGTGATTTTCTTCGACACCAGCGGCGGGCTGTGCGGCACGTGATTCTCATCGCCCATCACCAGCTGCAGCTGGTGCCGACCGGGCGGAAGCTTGTCCTTGCCGAGCGTCACCTCGGTCTGTCCCTTGCCGAAATGCAGGATGTTGGCGCTGGCGGGCAATGGCAGCGACAGATCCTGCGGCAAGCCGGTGTCGATGAGCAGGTGATGGTGCCCGGTGTTGTCGAACTTCACCGAGGCAGGCGCGACGCCCAATCCCTTGAGCCCGAAGACCACGGTCACCGGACTCTTCACCGTCGCCCCGTTCTTCGGACTGACGATGTAGACCTGGGCGTCCGCCGGCCAATGCGCGGCGTCCTCGGCCATCGCAACCGTCGTCGCTAGCAGGAAGGCGGAAACAAGCAGTATGCGCATGGAAGCTCCTGAGGACACGCAACATCCGGACCCGGCGATGGATCAAGCTTAAGACAGCTGTGGGCGGCGACACAAACGCGGCGGATCCGCCCCGCGGTCCGCGGCTACGGCCGCGGGGGCCGCGGGGGCCGCGCGCGCCGCCGCGCTTCGCCCTCGCGCCGGGCGATTTCGGCGCGCTTGCGCTCGGTGATGTCCAGGCCGCCGCCCACATATCCGGTGAACGCCCCCTCCTGATCGTAGGTCGGCTCACCGCAGATGCAATAGTAGCGGCGGCGACCATCTGCCTGGAGGATCGCGAACTCGAAATGGGAGAACGACCACCTGGCTGCGAGTTGGTGCCGATGCTCGGCCCACGGCTCCCCGGCCAGGACGACATTCGGCAATTCCCAATGCGTCAACCCGAGAAAGGGGCTTTCACCGAATGGATTGCCGGCGATCATCCGGGTGAAGCGGCATTCCCGATCCTGCTCCCACAACCAATCGGAGGTCAGCAAACTCAGGGCGCGGAAGCGGCGTTCGCTCGCCTCAAGCGCATCGCGCGCCGCCTGCCGCGCCAGGAAGTCCCCGAGCAGCGCGCCGATGGCCTGCATCGACTCGCGCATGCGCTGCTCGGGTTCGCGCATGAGCGGACTCGCGAAGGCCATCACTCCGATGAGTCCCTCCGGCGACGTGACCGGCATGACGAAGGCTGCTTGCTCGCCGGTCTCGGGAGCCAGCGCCCGTGCGGACAGTCCCGGCTCGTGCCCGCCGGCGGGCACCCACAAAGCCTGGGCCGTCTGACAGACGCGCCCGGACAGTCCGGCGCCAGACCGGAACACCAGGCCCCGCGATGCATCCAGGAACCGTTGCACCCGGGTCAGGGGCTGGCCCCAGCAATCCTGGAAGCGCAGCAGCCCGGCGGCTCGATCGAGGGAGAAATATCGTCCGCACTCCCATTCTTGCGCTTCGCATACCACGCGGATGACCTCTCGCGCGGCCTCACCGGCCGAGTGGGCCACGGCCAGGCGACCCAGCACGCGACGCTCGAGGGCCTGCAACAACTCGGCGCGGGTGCGTTCGGTGACATCTTCCTGCGCGACCACGGCGCGTGCCGCGGCCTCGCCGTCCACCCGCCAGACGCTCAGGGAGAACCAACGTCGGCCCTGCACGGAGGCGTGCTCATGGTGATGAACGAAATGCGTGCGCTCACCGGCGAGGACCTGACGCACCCCGGCCGCGACCGCCATGCCATCCACCTGCTCATCCGCGCGGGCGGCGGCGCAGGCGGACAGATAATCGGCGCCCGGGGGGATCCCCACGCCGATGCCGGCGGGCCGCCCCAACAGACCACGCCACGCCCGATTGGCCACGAGCACCACGCCGCTCCGATCGAGCATCGCCGTGGCGGCGGGCAGGGCATCGAGTGCGGCCAGCGTGAGGCGCATCGAAGCCCGCGCCGAGTCCTCCGTCCGCCGGCGCGCCGTGATATCCCGACTGACCCCGCGATAGCCGGTGAATTCGTGCCGTGCGTTGAAAATCGGTTCGCCGCTGATGCTGATGTGGCGGGCTTCGCCGCCGCCATTCGTGAGGGTGATTTCGAAATCCCGGTAGCTTTCGTGCGCGGCCAGCAGCTGTTGGTGTATCCGCCAATCGGCCGCGGTCAGGTTGATCACCGGCAGATCCCAAAGCGTCCTGCCGATGACTGACTCATCCAGCAACCCACAGGCGCCATCGTCGCCACTCCGGTGGGTCACGAAGCGCGCATCCTCATCCTGTTCCCAGTACCAATCGAAGGCGAGTCCGATCAAGCTGCGGAATCCCACCCTGCGATCGATCAGGGCCCGATGCGCCTCGGGCAACAAGATGGCAAGTCCGCTCGCAGGGTCGATGACGGCGTCTATCTGCCCGGCCTCGAGCGCGCGGCGCTCGGGCGCGCCTTTAACCAACCGCAACAGGGATTCCCGCAGACGGCCGCCCTGCTCGGGACCCAAGGCGACGACCTTGCCCGCGGGCGCCGTGAAGTCCATCAAGTCGGCCCGCCGAACCCCAGCGCGCGAAGCACCTCGCCTCGATCGCTGAGATTGCCGACGATGGTCACCGCCGGCAGGGGCGAGACCTTGATCAGGCTGGGCGTAACCACGATGCCGGCGGCCAGGGCGCGCTGCGGATCCTGCAGGACGTCGATGATCTCCAATCGATACGTATCCCGCCCATGAGCCTCGCAGATCGCATCCAGATTCGCGATGGCCTGCAGCGAGTTCGGCCCGCTCTCGGCAATATACAAATTCATCACCAGTCCCGGGGCCGCCGCCGGACCCGGCCCGGGCACGGTCGCCCGCCGGGCGTTCTTCTTACGGCTCATCGTTCGCTCCCTGCCCCTTCCTGCCGGCTCCGGTCGTCCCATTGGTGCCGCGGCGCCGTGTGGGAGAGGCGGCGGCACCCTGGAGCGCGCCCGCCACCGGGTCTGCGCCGCGACTCCTGCGCAGCGCCCGTTCCCGGTCGAGCGACGAGGTCATGCGCGCCACATCGTCACTCGCATAGGCCGCCAGTTCGCCCCGCTGCCGCTGCAGATCACGCTCCATGGCCTTGATGCGGGCCTGCGTTTCCGCCTCGGTCATCTCCAAGGCGATGCGCTTCTGCTCGAATGCCGCGCGGTGCAGCATCGCCCGGGCACGCTCCTCGTCCTCCTTCTCCCAGCGCAGGGTGCCCATCAATACCTCGCCGCCCGCGGTGTACACATCGGCCAGCGCCGGCCCGTCGTTGGTCAGGATCAATTCGCGCACCTGGTTGGAATGGGCGGTGCCGCGCGACTTGATGATGGTCAACGCGCGGTTGCGCTCGCCACCGCGGATCAGGTAGGACAGGTGGATCCAGGTGTCCGCAATGGTCGAGATCTGCAGATCGGTGGTCTCCACTTCCGGCACATCGCCCGCATTGATGGCCGTGACCAGCACCGTGATCTGCTCGTCCTTGGCCGCATAAATGAACCGGTTCACGACCGAACGCGCGGCACTGATGCCACCCGCCTTGGCGATGGCCGACAAGGGGTCGATGACCATGCACCGCGGCCGGTGGTCGCGCATCAGCGCCTGCAGGATGACCAGATGGTCCTCGGCGGCGACCGCCTCGGTGCGTCCGGAATACATGCGCAGCAGGCCGGATTTTAGAAAGGGCTTCAGGTCGATGCCCACGGAGGCCAGATTGCGCACGATCCGTTCCGGTCCCTCGTCGAAGCTCACGAACAGGGTCTTCTCGCCGCGTCGGCAGGCCGCCTCGGCGAACTTGCCCGCCAGGGTGGTCTTCGAAGTGCCGGGAACGCCGGTGATCAGCGAGCTGCTGCCGCGGAACAAACCGCCGCCGAGCATGGTATCGAGCCGCTCAAAGCCGGCCGAGACGCGCTCGCTGGAGGCGACCTGGCGGATTTCGCTGGGATCGGGAGGCGCGATCTGCATGCCGCCCGCACCGAAACTCACCGGAAACTCGCCCCTGGCAAAGGCCGAACCGCGATATTTGAGGATCCGCAGCCGATGCAGGGGGACGCCGCAATCCAAACGCTGCTCGAAACCGATGACGCAATCCACCATGAACTGCATGAATCCGTAGTTCAGCAGCTGCCCGGCATTCCCATCGGATTTGGCGGTGATGATGGCGACATCCACCTCGTTTTCGGCCAGCCAGGAGCGGATGCGGTAGATTTCGCGCAGTTCCGCCTGCGGATCCGCCAACAGCGTCAAGAGGACATCGATCCCGTCGAGGACTATCCAGCGCGCCCCGCTCGCCTGCTTGCGCGCCTTGAGCATTGCCAGCAGGCCCCGCAGATCGAATTCCCCCGAGCGCACGACCTCGGGTGACAGATTGGCGTCCATGAAAAAGATCTTTTTCCTCGCCAGCGCGGCCAGTTGCCAGTCGAAGCCGGTGGCATTGGCGAGTATCTGCCGCGGGTTTTCCTCGAAGGCCACGAAGATGCCGGCCTCATTCCGGTCGCGGGCCGCGCGCACCAGGCATTGCAGGGCGAAAACCGTCTTGCCCGATCCTGGGCCGCCTTTCAGCAGGCTGATCCGCCGCCGCGGCAGGCCCCCCAGGCTCAACTGGTCGAAGCCCGGGATTCCCGTGGCCATTTTGGGCAAGTGCGGGGGACTTCCCCGGGGGGCATCCATCACAGAGTCATTTTTTTGGTTCAAGCTCGGCAGGCCATTCAAGTACAGCGGCGCACACCTTCCATCGGCAACCTGGGCATGGTCTGTGCGATGACGCACACACCATGGCGAATGGCCCGTGCTCGGTTACCATGGACCTTCCATCCCGTCCCCAGGAGCACCGCCGCGGGTCCGGCCGACTGAATCACGACCCCGGAACCGACGAACAACCCGGCGCCGATCACGCCACCCAGGGCGATCATTTCCATGTGCCGGCGCCGCAGCGCCCTGCGCAGCGGGTCGTGCAGCGTGCGTGCCTTGTCCTCGATGGGGGGGCACTCGGGGAAGGCCAGAGGTCTTCTGCAAACCAGCACCCGGCGCGCAGGATTGTCACCGACCCGAGGCGTCGCGCCGGCGGCGGCCCCAAAACCCGGCCGCGAATGCCTCAAAACGGTGCGGCAGCGACCGCGGCGTGGGCAATCAGGGCGCATTCCGCGGGTTTTGCGACCTGGGACAAGCTGCCGCCGAACTTGAAAGTGTTAGTTTGCGCCCCCAATCCGGGCTCCCCCGCAGCGCCACGCGCGGCTCCCGGGAACAACGAATCAGGAGTATTTTTTATGTTGAACATGATCGCCCGCTGGGGCCACAACCTGCTGCTCACCGGCACCGCTCTGCTGACGCTGGCCTTCTTCTATTTTGCGAGGTGAGCGCACGGCGACGCGCCTGTGTTCGCCAGGAGACTGTCATTTTCGCCCGCGATGCTAGTTTGGGGGCTTGCGGTGGCAGTCGCCGCCGGCGGGAGTTCAGCATGCAGCACTTGATGGAGCGAGGCACCTGGCTCGGCGGTTCGGTCCACGGTTGGCTGGAGGAACTCGACGGCGCCGCCCCCCCATCCCGGCGCGAGGAACTCGCGGCGGCCCTGGCCGGCGCCCTGCACCGGTACATGATGATCGATGAGGCCACCCTCGCCAACGCACTGGGCCGTCCACTGCCGGGCGACTTGCCGCCGGTTCAGCCCTGAGCGCGGCCTCCCGCGGCTTCACCGGCGGAAATCGCTGGCGTCATGCCGCTCGGGCAACTGATCCGCCGCCTCTCCCCAGTTGCAATTGACCCTGCGGCCCCGCTGCACGGCGGGACGGGCGGCGATGGCGTTGCTCCAACGCTGCAGATGGACGTACTGCTGCACCTGCAGGAACTCCGCGGCGTTGTACAGCCAGCCCTTGGCGAGAGCGCCGTACCACGGCCACACGGCGATGTCGGCGATGGTGTAATCCGCGCCCGCCAGATACTCCACCTGCGCCAGCCGACGGTCGAGAACGTCGAGCTGTCGCTTCGCCTCCATCGCGAATCGGTCGATCGCGTATTCGATCTTGGTGGGCGCGTAGGCGTAGAAATGACCGAAGCCGCCGCCGAGATAGGGCGCGCTGCCCATCTGCCAGAACAGCCACGAGAGGCATTCGGTGCGCGCCGCCGCTGCCGTTGGGAGAAAGGCGCCGAACTTCTCCGCGAGATAGAGCAGGATCGCGCCGGATTCGAACACGCGTATCGGCTCCGCGCCGCCGCGATCGAGCAACGCGGGGATCTTCGAGTTGGGATTGACGGCGACGAAGCCGCTGCCGAATTGATCGCCCTCCGTGATGCGGATCAACCAAGCGTCGTACTCGGCGCCTCCGTGCCCGGCGGCGAGCAGTTCCTCGAGCATGACCGTCACCTTGACGCCGTTGGGCGTGGCGAGCGAATACAGCTGCAACGGATGCCGACCCAGCGGCAGTTCCTTTTCGTGCGTCGCACCGGCCGTGGGACGGTTGATGTTGGCGAAGCGTCCGCCGTTGCCAGGTTGCCATTCCCAGACGCGCGGCGGGCTGTAGGTTGACGAATCGCTCATCGGGCGGACTCCTGGAAGCGGTGACCCGCATTCTACCTCAGTACAAAGCCGCGCCGGGGCGTCGCCACGTCGCCGGATGGACGGGATCCATCGCGCGTGGCACGATCCGGCGAAAAGGAGACCCGCCATGCCGACGCAGCAGCCCATCACGCTATTTCATTGCCCGCAAACCCGCTCCTCGGGGGCATTGGCCCTGCTGGAAGAATTGCGCGCTCCCTATACGCTGCATGTGCTCAACATGAAGACCGGCGAGCACCGCCAGGATGGGTACCTGCGCATCAATCCGATGGGAAAGGTGCCGGCCATTTTGCACGGCGAGGTGTTGGTCACCGAGCAGGTGGCGATCGGTCTGTATCTTGCCGACCTTTTTCCCGAGGCGGGCATTACCCCGGCGATGGGCGAGGCGCTGCGCGGACCTTACCTTCGCTGGTACGTGTTCTATGCGGCCTGTTTCGAACCCGCGCTGGTCGACAAGGCGCTCAAGCGTGAACCCGGACCGGTGGCGATGCTGCCCTATGGGACGGTGGAATCGACGGTGCGCACGCTGGTGGAGCAACTGCGCCAGGGGCCGTGGTTGCTCGGCGAGAGATTCACGGCGGTTGACGTGCTCTGGGGCACGGCACTGACCTGGATGACCGGCTTCGGCCTGCTCGAGCGCACCGGGCCGGTCATGGCCTACGTGGATCGATGGAATGCCCGCCCCTCGGTGCGGCGGGTGACCGACATCGACGCGGGGTTGCTGCAATCCCAGCAAGCCCGCACCCCCTAGCGCATGCGGCATCTGGCGGTGAAGCCGCCGGGTCGATGCGCCGCGGCGGGTTGCCCATGAAGGTCAGGACGACGGTCAACCTCATCCATGTGGAGCGGGCATCGCGCCTGCTCGTCCGGCTGCAGATACGGCCGGAGGAGGCGGCGCTCACCGCGAAACTCGGCACCGACTATGCGCGCTACACCGCTCGGGTGAATCGCTGGCCGGGATGGCATCGCAGCCCATGGGCGCGGCGCAGCCGTTGCCCCCGGGGCACAAATCACAACTTCCGAAGAACTCCCTAAGGACTCTGCGGCTTCCAGCGCCTACCTTGGCACCCGTGATCGGCGCCCAGCGTCGAAACCGACAGGCGGGCGTCTTGGCGCCGCCGCGGAAGTACGATGAGCGCCCGATCCCAGCAGTGATCCACCAGCCACCATATTTTCAGGAGCATCCCCCGATGAAACACCCGCTTATGGCCTCGCTCGCCGCCCTCTCTGTCAGTGCGCTGATCAGTGCCTGCGGCAACGGTTCGAACCCCATGACCGCGAACGGCACCGCCGTCAACACCAAGGGACTGTGGATTGCCAACGGCACCAATGTGCTGGAATACCTGCCGGGCCAGCTCAGCGGCGTCAGCGCGGCCGCGCCGCACGTGACTCTCGCCAGCGCGGTGTTCGGCGCGCCCCAGGGCGTCACCTTCGACGGCTACGGCAACCTGTGGGTCATGGATCCCCAGGGCATGATCAATGGCACGCCGACTCCCGCCCTGTTCGAATTCAGCGCCGCGCAAATCGCCGCGCTGGCCACCACACCGGCCCCCGCACCCATGGCTACCATCACCTCCACGGCGCTGAACTTCCCGCAGCAGTCGGTGTTCGACTCGCAGGGCAATCAATGGGTGACCGACCACAACAACAACGTCGTCCTGGTGTTCGCGGCGGCGGAACTGCTCAAGTCCGGGTTGAACAACGTCAATCCGGCCGTCGCCATCACTTCGCCCGACTTCAACGGGCCTCTCGGCATCGCCTTCGACGGCAGCGGCAATCTGTTCATCGCCAACAACGGCGCCGTGCCGCAGAGCAACGGCACCATGAGCGCCGTGGGCACCACCATCGTCGCCTTCCCGGCCGGCCAGCTGCCCATGGTGCCCGCCACCGGCATGTCGAGCCCGAGCCTGACCCCCGCCGTCATCCTGAGCGACGACGGCCAGGGGTCGATCCAGGGGCCCTGGGCATTGGTGTTCGACGGCGCGGGCAATCTTTGGTCCAGCAATGCCAATGCCCCGTTCACCCTGGTCGAGTTCGCGCCGGCGAGCTTGCAGATGAGCGGCAATCCGGCGCCCGCGGTCACCTTGAGTTCCACCACCGTTGCCGGCAACGCGAGTCTGAATGCGCCCAACGGGATCTGCTTCGACGCGCCCGGGGATCTGGCGGCGATGAATTCAGCCGGGGCCTTCGGAGTGGCCTTCTTCGCAAAGGATCAATTGCTCACCGGAGCCCCCACGCCCGACGCCTTCATCGTCGGCGCGGCGACCACCTTGAACGCCCCGGCGGGTTGCAGCTTCGGCCCGCTGGTCAACTGAGCAACGACGCGGCGAGCGGCACCGATCTTCCTGCCGGGGAATGCGTGAACATCCCCCGGCGGGGAGCCCCGGCAGGGGGCCTTACTTGTCGCGATAGCCCGGCAGATCCCGGGCGTGCTTGCCATGTGCCAGGGGAATCGCGGCTTTGACGGCGGCCTGGAAGTCGGCGCGCACGAGTTCGAGGGGAACGGCGCGGCGGAAGAAGTCCGCCCAGACGAATTCCGCGAACGCGGTCGGCGTCTTGTCGAAGCCGCCGGCGATGCGCACATAGCCGGCCAGCGAGCGGTACACATCGTCGATGAGGTCCTGCAAGTGTCGTGGAATGGCGTGGTAGTAATGCCGGACGCCGTGCTGATCGAGCGGATGAACCCATTGGTTCTTGTCCATCTCGAGCCAGAATTCATCGGCGGTCCGGGCCGATAGATCGGCCTCGATCTGGAAGAAACCGCTCTCCACGCCGGCCTGCAGCGCCGCCCGGCTCAAATGGTGATGATCGGTGATGTACAACGTTCCCTGCGGGCCGATGACCGCCGGCATGACGTGCTCCCGCATGAACTCCTCGCGCGCCCCGGGCTCGAGCGCCGCGAGTTTCGCGGCCTTGTCCGCGACCTCGATCATGCCCACCGTGATTTGCGTGGGGCGCAGGGCGGCGATCGCGGATTGCTTGAGTTTTACCATGCGTGCGCGGCCGGGCCGGTGAGGATGCCCGGCCCCGGCCGGCCCCTGAGCATTTATCCGCTCTTGAGCGCCGTCAGCACGTCGTCGAGCATCTTCTTGGCGTCGCCGAACAGCATCCGGTTGTTCTCCTTGTAAAACAAGGGATTATCGACGCCCGCATATCCCGACGCCATGCTGCGCTTCATCACGATCGTGGTCTGCGCCTTCCAAACCTCGAGCACCGGCATGCCGGCAATCGGACTCGATGGATCATCCTGCGCGCTCGGATTGACGATGTCGTTGGCGCCGATGACCATGGCCAGCGCGGTGTCGGGAAAGTCTGCGTTGATCTCGTCCATTTCGAGGACGATGTCGTAGGGCACCTTCGCCTCGGCGAGCAGCACGTTCATGTGGCCCGGCATGCGTCCGGCCACCGGGTGTATCGCGAAGCGGACGTTCTTGCCCTTCTCGCGCAGATATTTGGTGATCTCGTAGACCGTGTGCTGCGCCTGCGCCACCGCCATGCCGTAGCCCGGCACGATGACGATGCTGCCGGCCTCCCTGAGCAGCTCCGCCGTCTCCTGGGCGCTGACCGCCACCACCTCTCCCGCCGGCTGGGCCGCCTCGCCGGCCTTGGCCGATGGCGCGCCGCCGCCGAAACCTCCGGCAATCACGCTGAGGAAATGGCGATTCATGGCCCGGCACATGATGTAGGAGAGGATCGCGCCGCTCGAACCGACCAGCGCCCCGGTGACGATCAACAAATCGTTCGACAGCATGAAGCCGGTGGCCGCCGCCGCCCAACCGGAATAGCTGTTCAGCATCGACACCACCACCGGCATGTCGGCACCGCCGATCGCCATGACCATGTGCACGCCGAACAACAGGGCGAGCACCGTCATCACCACCAACGGCATCATGCCCCGGTCGATCGACGGCGCGCCGAGGAACTGGTATCCGAGCACGAGCACCACCAGCAGCAGCAGCAGATTCAACCAATGGCGCGCCGGCAGCAGCAGGGGTTTGCCGCTGATGCGGCCCGACAGCTTGCCGAAGGCGATCACCGATCCGGACAAGGTGACGGCCCCGATCAGCACGCCGATGTAGATCTCGATGTGGTGGATGGCGGCCTCCGCCGAACTCATGCCCGCCATCGCCGACGGATCGATGTAGCTCGCATAGCCGACCACGACGGCGACCAGGCCCACCAGGCTGTGCATGAAGGCGACCAATTCGGGCATCTGCGTCATCTGCACCGTGCGCGCGAGGTACAGACCCACCGCGGCGCCGACCAGCAGCGCGGCCACGATCCAGGATATTCCCCCGGCGCTCACCCGCGGCCCGAGCACCGTGGCGAGCACCGCGATGGTCATGCCGATCATGCCGTACAGGTTGCCGCGCCGGGACGTTTCCGGGTTCGACAGGCCGCCGAGGCTCAGGATGAAGAGGATGGTCGCGGCGATGTAGGCGACCGAAGTCAGGCTCCCGGACATTCTTGTAATCTCCCTTACTTGCGGAACATCGACAGCATGCGACGCGTGACCGCAAAGCCACCGAACATGTTGACGGCCGTCAGCGCGATGCCGACGACTGCGAGCCAGCGGATGACCGCATCGGGCCGCGCGCCCTCGACGCTCAAGGCCGCGACCGCCGGCGGCGCGATCTGCACCAGGGCGCCGATGATGATGATGCTGCTGATCGCATTGGTGACGCTCATCAGCGGCGTGTGCAGCGATGGGGTCACGTTCCACACCACCATGTAGCCCACGAAGCACGCCAGCACGAACACCGTGAAGTGCCCGAGAAATGCGGCCGGCGCAAACGCCCCTATCAGCGCGAAGATCACGGCTGCGCCGCCGAACACGGCCACGGTCGCGCCCGTCGACATCGGTTCGGCGCCGCCACCATGCCCATGGCCCTTCTTCTCGGCGCCGGCGGCATTCACGGCGGGCTTGGGCGCTGCCGCGCCCGCCGGGGCGGCCGACAGCTTGGGAACCGGCGGCGGCCAGGTGATCGTGCCCTCCTTGACCACCGTGGTGCCGCGGATCACCTCATCGTCCATGTTGACGTCGAAGCGCCCGTCCTTGGCCTTGCACAGCTCCTCGGACAGGCGAAACAGGTTGGTCGCGTACAAATTGCTCGCCTGCGTCGGCAGCCGGCTGGGCAGATCGGCGTAACCGATGATGATGACCCCATTGCGCACCACCACCTTGCCGGGCTCGGTCAGTTCGCAATTGCCGCCCTGCTCCGCCGCCATGTCGACGATGACGCTGCCGGGCTTCATCGACTGGACCATCTCGGCCGTGATCAGCTTCGGCGCCGGCTTGCCGGGGATCAGCGCCGTCGTGATGATGATGTCGACCTCCCTGGCCTGTTTCGCGAACACCTCGCGTTGCGCCTTCTGGAAGCCCTCGCGCATCACCTTGGCATAGCCGCCGCCGCCGCTGCCCTCCTCGACATAGTCGACCGGAACGAATTCCGCTCCCAGGGACTTGATCTGGTCGGCGACCTCGGCGCGGGTGTCGTTCGCGCGCACGATGGCGCCCAACCCGGAGGCGGCGCCGATCGCCGCCAGGCCGGCGACACCGGCTCCGATGACGAACACCTTGGCCGGCGGCACCTTGCCCGCCGCGGTGATCTGACCGGTGAAGAATCGGCCGAATTCGTGCGCCGCCTCGATGACGGCGCGATAGCCGCCGATGTTGGCCATCGAGGAGAGGGCATCGAGCTTTTGCGCGCGCGAGATTCGCGGCACGCTGTCCATGGCGAGCACCGTGGCCTTCCTCGCCGCCAGCGCCTGCAGCAGATCCGGATTCTGCGCGGGCCAGATGAAACTCACGAGAATGCCGCCTTCCCGCAGCAGGCCGACCTCTTCCCGGCTCGGCGCACGCACCTTGAAGACGATGTCGGCGCCCGACCAGAGGCTTGCCGCATCGGCGACGATGCCCGCGCCGGCCGCGCGATAGGCCTCGTCGCTGATGCTGGCGGCCGCGCCGGCGCCCGACTGCACGTTCACCGCAAAGCCCAGTTTGATCAGCTTCTGCACGACGTCGGGCACGGTCGCCACGCGTTTCTCGCCTGCAAAGACTTCCTTCGGTATACCGATCGACTGCGGCATTTTCTCATTCCCCCGGGGTGAATTTCGGCGCATCGGCCCGCGGTGCCCCACCCGCCGATGCTCAAGGTCAGCCTTGGATTTTAGCCTGTAATTCGGCTGTCACTGCAATATCTCACAGGCGGGAGGCTCGCGCACCGCGCCGCGAGCGGACTTTTTCAGTCCCCCGTCGAAGTTTCAGTCCCGCACACCGGAGACCTGCCAGGTGTACTTCGGTGCCACGCCCTGCGCGGCGCCGGCTGCCGACAGGGTGATGCTGCGCGCGCCGGGTGCAAGGGCCGCCGCGGGCACGACGACCTCGACGAAGCGATAAGGCCCGGCGGCCTGCACCATCAGGGAGGACTCGGCGAACAAGCGACGGCCCCGCGCATCGGCGACCACCAGGGCATACCGCGGCTCGACCGAGCGCCCGGGCACCTCCGCTTGCAGACGCACGACGGTGGCCGTCCTGGCAATTCTCAGCGACTGCGGCGCGGGGCCACGCTGCAGGTCGGCGAGCAAGGTGATGACGGGCCACGAGGCATCCCCCTTGAGGCCGGACCCCGCCACGGGCGGCGCCTCGACCGGCGGCGCCTCGACCGGCGGCGCCACGGCCGGCACTGCCCCGCCCGGAGCCCGGCGGGTCGGCGGCGCGGCGGGCGGCTCCGGCGCCCACCGCCACAGGGGAATCAACGCGATGATGGCCAGAGCAGCGGCAAGCAGGGTTCCCACCCGCTGAAACGGCGGCGTCTTCCCGCGCGCCCGGGCTTCCCGTCCCTCCGCTGCGAGTGAGGGTTCGCGAGCGCCCGCCACCGCGATGGCCGAAGACTCCTCGACCGGCGCGGCGACATCGCCACCGTCAAGCAGCAGCGATTGCCGCCAGGCGCGCGCGGCCCTGAGCGAGCCTCCGGCCTGCGCCGACGTCAACCAATGCCGCGCAACAGCGGCCGCGTCCGCCGCGTTCAGTCGCCCCGCCGCGTAATCGTCGAGCAGGTCGAATTCCTCGTCCCGGAGGCGCTCGGCAACCCCCTCCTGCAGCAGTATGGATTCCTCCAGGCGTGCCGCCTCGTCGGGCGGCAGCCGCCGCAACAAGAATTGCCGCAAGTGCAGGTCCGTCATCGCGGTCGCCGCCGGCTGCTCTGTGAGGGGGTTGGCATCATGTATCAAGTGTCCGTTTTTGACGGAATATCACTGCCGCCGTTCACATAATCCGCGGGCAGGCGCGCCAGGAGGCATTTTTCGAGCGCCACACGGGCTCTGAGGGCCCGATTTCGCAGCGCATTGACCGTCATTCCCAGGCGGTCGGCCAGCCGCTGACGGCGCTCGATGCGTGCCGCGCCGCCGTCGGCGCCGTAGTACTCGAGTATGAGCCGGGCTGACTGCGCACCCAGGGCATCCAGGCAGGCCCGCAGCGCGGGCAGGGCCTGATCAGGGCTCGCCCCCTGCTCCAGGGGGTTGTACCCGGCGCACAGAGTCTGCTCGTCCAACTGCGCGTCGAGCGCCGCCTGATATTCCCTGCGCCTGCGGGTGCCGGCTTCCAAGACCAGCAGCCGCGCGATTCCCAGGGCATAGGCGGCCAGATTGGCGACCTCGGTACCGTCGGTGAGGCGGCGCGCCAGACGATCGATGGCCTCGTCGGCCAGCGCCTCGGCATCGACGGGGAACTTCAGCCGGAAGAATGTCACCAGCCGCAGGCGCAGCTGTTCATAGGCCGGCGCGACGTCGGCGTCAGCGCCCAGACGCTCGAACAGCGCCTCGAGCGACCCTGGGCGGCCATGCGAAATCACCCCGGGTTCCATACCGCTTTCGCCGCCCATCAGTTCCACTCGCCCTGCAAGACGAATCCGGCCCAATAATAGGGCGCGGCCCAGCGGATGTCGCGAGCAAGGCGCTGCTGCGCGACGCGCAGCGCACTCGCGGCCGGCATATGTTCAAGCAGCAAGGCACGATAGAACGCGGGCATGAGTGTCGCCGTGGCCCGGTCCTCCACCGCCCAAAGACTCGCCAGCACGCGCGGCGCACCGGCGTAGAAGAACGCGCGCGACAAGCTGAACACCCCCGTCCCCATTCACGTCGCGGCCGGCCGCCGTCTCGCAGCCGCTCAACACCACCAGGTCCACCGGCATGTCGAGGTCATAGATGTCGTTCATGCGCAGCACCCCGTCCTGCATGCCTCCCTTTGCGTCCCGCGCCGACAGCACGATGCCGGAGATCTCCGGGCGGCGCCCATCGACGATGGCGTGGGTGGCAAAATGCGCGATGCTGAATCCCCGCCAGTCGGTGGCCAGAACACTGGCGCGGCTGGCGTCCGCACCCTGCGCGAGCCGCACCCGATCCGGCGGCAAAATCGCCATGATCGCCGCGGCCTCCTCGCGGGCGTAGGGCAGCGGGGTGAGGGAGTGCTCCACGAGGGGGGCCGCCCAGATGGCCAGCGACGCCGGTCGATCCGCCGCCGGCCGCGACCGCCGCAACCACTGCAGCGTGCTGATGGACGGCAGATAGGTGATGTCGTGGGCGCTGCCAAGGGCTCTGCCATCGGTGGCGGGCAGTAATCCGAAGGGCAGGGTCTGCAGGCCGCCATCCGCCACGATGGCGATCCTCCGCGGCCGGCGCCGCGGCTCCTCCGGCCCGAGGCGCGCGCGCGCCAGGCGCG
>VFSW01006161.1_pt1 | contig 17668 bp, 10 predicted proteins | sample 5358111 | NCBI WGS metagenome assembly VFSW01 (sample SAMN11554181, study PRJNA540505) | mine drainage metagenome | isolation source: sediment from site ElyBrook_90M | place: USA: Ely Copper Mine, Vershire, VT | collected 2017
TTTTTGCGTCCTGCACAACCGTCAGCGCTTCCTGTGTCTTGCCCTGATCGAGCAGAGCCCTGGAGAGAACCGCGTAATCGTTGGCCTGACGCACCGGGGAATGCTTATGTTGTATCAGCGTCTCGCGCATCACGCTTTCGGCGAGCTCGGGCTTGCCCATACTCACGGCCAGCGTACTCAACTCACGTATACGATTCATGGTGCCGGGTGCAATTTCTCTGGCCTTCAGCAAAACTTCCAGCGCGGCATTTTTATCGCCCGATTCCGTCATCAATCCGCCAAGAAAATCGTAGGCCGCCATGAATTGAGGCATTTCATGCAGTATTTCGCGCGCCAGACGTTCAGCCTCGACCCTCTCGTTCAGTCGCGCCAGGGCGCGCGCGAGCCCCAACTTCGCCCAACCCAGCGGACGCATCGCCAGCAATTCACGGTAGAAATCCACCGCCTGCTGCACCCGGTTATCCCTGACCAGCGCAACGCCCTTGATCTTGCAGAGATCGAAGAAATACTTGTCGCGGCTTGCTATCAATTTATCGCACTCGGTGATCATCCGCGCCCAGTTTTTCTTATCGGCAGCTTGATCTATTGCGGAAAAAAATGCCTGCCTTTCCAGCAGTTTTTCCAAACGGATATTGAACTGTGCCGCCGTAAAAGGCTTGAGCAAATAATCGTCGGGTGCGCATTCTGAGGCCGCAACCACCTTTGCATAAGATTGCTCGGCGGTGATCATGACAAAAATCGCATTGCGTTTGATCAGATCGTTGGTGCGCAAATATTCAAGAAACTGCTGGCCGTTGGTGCTGTCCCCCAACGAATAGTCGCACAAAATAACGTCGTATTGATGGGCGGCAAAACGTTCCAGAGCCTCTTTGATACTGGATACGACATGCAACTTGGCGAAACCGGAGCTCGACAACGACATGCGCAGCTGCGCACGCATGCCTTCCATATCGTCAATGACTAATACCCACTTGTCGGAAACTTTGCTAACTGTAGCCAAATCTATTACTCCGGTCTAATAGGGATTCCAACCCGGGAACGGGTTTTATACCCGTTACTTCCCGCGGCAACATCGGTGAAATCTTGAGCCTGCCGGCTGAATTTCTGCGAAGAAACATCATACACCATCGGACAAGAAGGACTGATGATACACCGCAGGCCGTTATGATCAGACCAGGCTGGCCGCAATATTGATCGACAGGCCGAGAATGGCGACATTGAACAAAAAACTGAGTATGGATTGCGCCAGTACCGTCTTGCGCATCGAACGCGACATGATCGCGACATCGGATGTTTGGGCTGCGACGGCGATGGTAAACGAGACGTACAGAAAATCCCAGTAATCCGGATTTACCTCCTTGTCCGGAAAACTGAGCGCACGCCGGTCAACTGGCGATCTGTAATAAATTCGTGCATAGTGAAAAGTGAACAGCGTTGCAACAAGGCACCATGAACCCAATACAGTTGCTCCGGTGAATCCGTAATGAGCCAATCGCAGACTCAAAGGCAAGCCCTTGACGGTCGACAGCTCCAGAACAATCGCAGCCATACTGAGGATCGCTGCAATCGACATGATCGCCAATATAACAACCGCGCTTTGATCCTCCTGTTCGGCAATGCGGCGAACCCTGGCATGGCTTGCGCGCATCATCAGCCATCCCATCGAACCCAGATAGCACCAGACTGTCACATTCCAGCCTATCAATATCCTTAAAACCAACTCGTATTGCGCAGGCAGTGCAAGTCCGACAATGCTTCCCGCGATGATTGCAGCAATCAGGCGCGGGTGGGCGCGGACAATTTTATGGATTGGGTACATGGCTGGCTTGCTTTGTTATATAAGCGATTCTAACAGCCCGCCGTACTTGTTTCACAAGATGGCTTACCTCTGTCATGAGAAAAATCTCTACAGACCAGCGCGCAAGCAGGTAGCATGCAAAGTGTCGCATGCAAGAAAGATGGAACGCACGGCGATGTTGTCGGGTCGAATCCCGGACCTCAAGGAGAACAAAACGATGCAAGCAGCCCAATGCCTGAGCGCCACCCAGTTTGTACTGTTCGGTTCCAGCGGCGACCTTTCATGGCGCCTGGTCGTTCCTGCCTTGTTCAACCTGTTCCTCGACGGACATTTGCCGACACGTTTTTTGCTGCTGGCGGTGGATCGTTCTGACAGGAGCGAAGATGAAATAGCCTTGCATTACCATCAGGGCATCACGGAAAATTCGCGCAGAGGCGCGCCGCCTGAAGACACCTGGCAATCATTTTCCGGCATGATCCGGCATGTCAAACTCAACGTTGCCGATCAGGAAGATTTTCAGAAACTGGCGCTGACGCTGAACACAATCGATACGGCATGGGACTGCAAGGCAGAGCGGGTATTCTATCTTGCCACGCCGCCTTCGCTGTTCGAGCCCATTACGCTGAACCTCGGCGCCGCAGGTCTGGCGCAGGATCGCGAACGCGTGCGGCTGGTTGTGGAAAAACCGCTCGGCAACGACCTTGAGTCATTTCGCAAAATCAACGATGTGCTGTGCCGTGTCTTCGAGGAGCGGCAACTGTTCCGCATCGATCATTTTCTCGGCAAGGAAACCGTGCAGAACATTCTGGCCATGCGTTTCGCCAACCCGATCTTCGAACCGATATGGAACCGGCGCTATGTGGATCACGTCGTGATTACCGTCGCTGAAACACTGGGCGTCGAAAAGCGCGGCAGCTACTACGAACAAACCGGCGCACTGCGCGACATGGTGCAGAACCACCTGCTGCAATTGCTCTGTCTGGTTGCCATGGAGCCGCCCGTGGTCTACGACGCCGACGATGTGCGAGGGAAAAAGGTCGATGTGTTGCATGCGCTGCGCCCGATACCGCCCGATGCAGTGGATAAATTTGCAGCCCGCGGTCAGTATGCGGAAGGATGGATACGCGGTGAAAAACGAACGGCTTACCGTAACGAGCCCAACGTCGACCCTCGCTCCAACACGGAAACCTACGCAGCGCTCAAACTTTACGTCGATAACTGGCGATGGCAGGATGTGCCGTTCTATTTGCGCACCGGCAAAGGTCTCACCGCCAAAGTATCCGAAATCTCCATCAGGTTCCGCGATGTGCCGCATCGCGCCTTTCCCGCCTCCGCCGGCCTGAACGCGCAACCGACGCGGCTCGTCATTCAGATGCACCCTGAACAGGGTATCGTGCTCAAATTCATGGCCAAGGAACCCGGCTCACTGTTGCGCCTGCGCCCCGTCGACATGCGCTTCAGCTATAACGAAGCTTTTCAGATCGACATACCGGCAGCCTACGAGACGCTGTTATGGGATGTCATGGCGGGAGACGCCACTTTTTTCATGCGCACCGACCAGGTGGAAGCCGCCTGGAAACTGGTCATGCCGGTTCTCGATGCCTGGGCGGCGAATCCGGCGGCGGATTTCCCCAATTACGTGGCCGGATCATGGGGACCTGAATCGGCCGATCTGCTGGTGGCGGGCGACGGCAACAGCTGGCTGACGCCCACGCTTGCCAAATCGTAAGAATGTACGCTATCAACAAATTTGTAACGCTTTATTTCAATCGAAATGGCATACAGATTCTTCCGTATAATATTCCCCATTTACGCACTCCCGGTTTATCAGCTAATCTATGTCAGCTTCCCTTGAGCACCCTGCAAACCGTCACACCCTGCACAACCCGACTGGATTTATTCGCGATGCCATTCTGCTGGGTATGTTATGTACCTTAACCCTCGCTCACGCCAAAGATGGCGAGGGTAAACCGGGAGCGAGCCCGCCTGTTCCCGTTGCCGCCGCGACCGTGCAACAGCAGTCCATGCCGGTATGGATAGAGGCGCAGGGCACCGTCATACCGCTCAACTACGTCAACGTCATGCCGCGCGTAGCGGGCTTGCTGCAAAGTCTGAATTTTCGCGAAGGGCAACCGGTCAAGGCCGGACAACTGCTGGCTACGCTCGATCCGAAACCGTATCAGGTCTTGCTCGAACAAGCACGCGCGCAGACGATGCGCGACCAGGCGCAACTGGCCGGCGCACAATCCGACTTGCAGCGTTATGAAACGCTGCTGGCGCAGGATTCCATCTCAGCCCAGCAGGTAACGGATCAACGTGCAACGGTGGCGCAACTGATCGGCACGGTTGCCGCCGACAAGGCGGCACAGGACAATGCCCAGTTGCAACTGGACTGGACGCGCATCATCTCACCTATTTCCGGCATTGCCGGGCTGCGCCAGGTGACCACCGGCAACATGGTAGGCCTCACCGGCGCCATCGGCGGCGGCAACAGCGCCCTCTCCGGTACCGCTGCGACTTCATCGCCGCCCATCGTCACTATCGCTCAGGTACAGCCCATCACAGCCTTGTTTGCCATTGCGCAAACGCAGTTGCCGCAGGTGCTCGAACGCATGCACGGCGCCGCAACATTGCCCGTACAGGCATGGGATCAGCGCCGCACCGCAATACTCGACAGTGGAAAAGTCATTGCCATGGACAACCAGATCAATTCCGCCACCGGCACCGTGATGCTCAAGGCTGAATTCGCCAATTCCCGCAAGGTGCTGTTTCCCAACCAGTTCGTCAACGTGAGACTGCTCGTCGATACGCTCAGAAACGCCATTGTGGTGCCCTCCTCCGCGATTGCCACAGGCGCACCCGGCAGTTACGTCTATGTGATCGACGGCACCGGAAAGGTGGCGCTGCGCAAAGTCACCACAGGGGTGAGCAACCTGGATTACACCAGCATCAGCAGCGGCCTTGCCGTCGGCGAACGCGTCGTCGCCGATGGTCTCGACAGACTCAAGGATGGCAGCAAAGTGCAAATCGTCACGCCGGCAGGCATACCTGACCGCATGAAAGGCGGCAAGCCTGGAACGGTGCGGAAAGCCGGGAAATGAGCGGTACGCCGGACGGGGTCGGCGGCAGCGCTTTGGAGGCATCTGGCGAATCCAGTCCTTCCAGGCTGTTCATCCTGCGTCCCATTGCCACGACCTTGCTGATGCTGGCCGTGCTGCTGCTGGGTTTTATCGGTTACAGACTGTTGCCGCAATCGGCACTGCCCGAGGTGGACTATCCGACCATACAGGTCACCACGCTTTATCCCGGCGCCAGCCCGGACGTCATCACCTCATCCATCACCTCGCCGCTGGAAAGGCAATTCGGGCAGATGCCGGGCCTGTCGCAGATGTGGTCCGCCAGCTCAGGCGGCGCATCGGTCGTCACGCTGCGCTTCGATTTGAAACTGCCGCTGGATGTGGCCGAACAGGAGGTCCAGGCTGCGATCAATGCCGCAACCACTTTCTTGCCGACTGACCTGCCGCAACCCCCTATCTATGCCAAGATCAACCCGGCCGATGCACCGGTCATCACGCTGGGATTGACCTCGGACACGCTGCCGCTTACCCAGCTGCAGGATATCGCCGACACCAGACTGGCTCAAAAACTCTCGCAAGTCGCAGGTGTGGGCCTGGTGAGCCTGAGCGGCGGGCAGCGCCCCTCCATTCAGATTCAGGTCAACGGCCGCCAGTTGGCATCCTATGGTTTGAGTCTGCTCAGTGTGCAAACCGCAATCGTTGCGGCCAATGTCAACATGCCAAAAGGCAGTTTCGACGGGCCCGCGCAGGCATTGACCATCAACGCCAACGACCAGCTGCAATCGGCGCAGGATTACAAAAGTCTCATCATCTCCTACAACAACGGCGCACCGGTGCGGCTGGAAGATGTCGCCCTTGTAACGCAAGGACCTGAAAATGCGCTGCTCGCTGCCTGGGTCAACGGCAAGCCCGGCATCGTCATCAACGTTCAGCGCCAGCCCGGCGCAAATGTGATCGCAGTCGTCGATCATATCCACGATCTGCTGCCGCAATTGCGCCAGAGCCTGCCGGGCGCATCCGACCTGACCATACTGTCGGATCGCACCGTGACCATACGTTCAGCGATTGCCGATGTGAAGTTCGAACTGATGCTCTCGATCATACTGGTGGTGCTGGTGATTTTCCTGTTCCTGCGCAGCGCGCGCGCCACCTTCATCCCTGCGCTGGCCGTACCCCTGTCGCTTGTCGGCACCTTCGGCGTGATGTATCTGGCGAACTTCTCCATCAACAACCTCACGCTGATGGCGCTGACCATTGCCACGGGTTTCGTGGTGGATGATGCGATCGTGATGATAGAAAATATCGCCCGCTATATCGAGCAGGGCGAGTCTCCCATGCAGGCCGCGCTAAAAGGCGCGAAGCAGATCGGCTTTACCATCATTTCGCTGACCATTTCGCTGATCGCCGTGCTCATTCCTCTGCTGTTCATGGGCGATGTCGTCGGGCGCCTGTTCCGCGAATTCGCCATCACGCTGGCGGTGGCGATTCTGATTTCCGCCATCGTATCGCTCACCTTCACGCCCATGCTCAGCGCACGTCTGTTAAAGCATGTGCCTGAAGAACGGAACGGCCCCCTGCTGCGCTGGAGTCAACGCCAGTTCGACCGGCTGATTGCAGCTTATGGCAGGTCTCTGCGCTGGGTCTTGCAGCATCAGCCGCTGACCCTGATGGTGGCTTTCGGTACGCTAGTCTTGACTGTGCTGCTGTATATCGCGATTCCCAAAGGCTTCTTCCCGGTGGAAGATACCGGACTGATTCAGGCCATCACGGTAACGTCACAAAGCACCTCTTTTGCCGAAATGAACCGCCGGCAGCAGGCTCTGGTCGACATTCTGCTCAAAGATGCCGCAGTGCAGAGCATTTCATCCTTTATCGGTGTGGACGGCAGCAACACCACCCTCAACAGCGGTCGCATGCTCATCAGCCTGAAACCGCTGGATCAACGAAGCGATCGTGTCGGCCCTGTTATCGCCCGATTGAAAAAACTGTCGGCCCAGCTGCCCGGCACCGACATTTTTCTGCAACCGGTACAGGATCTGACCATCGACGACCTGGTCAGCCGCAGCCCTTATCAGTTCAGCATCACCGCAACCAGTGCGGCAGAGCTGTCTGTCTGGACAGCAAAACTGTTGGATAAATTGCGCGCCTTGCCGCAACTCTCCGAAGTGTCCGGCAGCTTGCAGAACAAGGGGTTGCAGGCCTATGTGGACATCGACCGGGACGCCGCCTCACGCATTGGCATCACCGTAGCCAACATAGACAGCGCGCTATACAGCGCCTTCGGCCAGCGACTGATTTCAATCATCTTCACTCAGTCGACACAGTATCGCGTGGTCTTGCTGCTGGACCCCAAAGACCGCCAGGGCATTGCCGGATTTAACGGAATCTACCTGACTTCCAGTACCGGCGTAGCCGTGCCGCTGTATGAAGTTGCGCGCATTGTGCAGCAGAGCGGGCCTCTGGAGATAGATCATCTCGGGCAATTTCCCGCAGCGATGATTTCGTTAGATATGGCGCCCGGTGCGTCGATCGGCGAAGCGGTAGAGGCCATACATAGGGTGCAGGCGCAAATCGGGCTGCCCGTTTCCGTACCGTTAAAAATGCAAGGCGCGGCGGCGGCTTTCGAGGCCGCACTCGCCAACCAGCTCTGGTTGTTGCTCGCGGCGGTGGTGACCATGTACATCGTATTAGGCGTCTTGTATGAAAGCTTTATCCATCCGGTGACGATTTTATCTACCCTGCCATCGGCCGGCATCGGCGCGCTGCTGGCCCTGATGTTTTCGGGCAACAGCCTGACGGTGATAGCCATCATCGGCATCATCCTGCTGATTGGTATCGTGAAAAAGAATGCGATTCTGATGGTGGATTTCGCGCTGGATGCGCAGCGAAATGAGGGACTGTCGCCGAGCGACGCCATCTTTCAGGCAGCGCAGTTGAGGCTGAGGCCGATACTGATGACGACCTTCGCAGCCCTGTTCGGTGCGATACCGCTGATCATCGGCGGCGGTATGGGCGCTGAACTGCGCCAGCCCCTGGGTATTGCGCTGGTTGGCGGCTTGCTGCTGTCGCAGCTGCTCACCCTGTTTACCACGCCGGTGATTTACCTGGCCTTTGAACGCCTGGCAGCCCGCTGGACGGCGCGCTCCAAAGAGACGGTAAAGTGAATTTCTCAGCGCCATTCATCAGACGGCCGATAGGGACCACACTGCTGGCACTGGCCGTGCTGCTGGCAGGCGCAATCGCCTTTAAACTGCTGCCCGTGGCGCCGCTGCCGCAAGTGGATTTTCCCACCATCAATGTCAGCGCCAGCCTGCCGGGCGCCAGTCCCGATGTGATGGCCGCGACCGTGGCGACTCCGCTGGAACGTGCACTGGGGCGCATCGCAGGCATCGCTGAAATGACCTCTTCGAGTACGCTGGGTTCGACCAATATCACCATCCAGTTCGATTTATCCAAGGACATCAATTCGGCCGCCCGCGAAGTGCAGGCCGCCATCAATGTCGCCCGCCCCATGCTGCCTGCCGGCATGGTAGGCAATCCGACCTACCGCAAGGTCAACCCGGCCGATGCACCCATCATGGTTTTGTCGCTGACATCGAACGGCATGTCGGTCAGCCAGATGTACGATGCCGCCTCGACCATACTGGCGCAGAAAATTTCCCAGTTGCCGGGTATCGGCCAGGTAACCGTAGGGGGAGGTGCGCTGCCCGCCGTGCGCGTCGATCTTGATCTGGACCAGATCAACAACATGGGATTGAGCCTGGAGCAAATAAGAACAGCCATCGCCACCAGCAACATCAACGCGCCCAAGGGCGCACTGGAAGATGCAACCCGCCGCTGGCAGTTGCAGGCAAATGACCAGCTCACTGCCCCCGCAGATTACGGCCAACTGACCGTCGCATACGTGGGCGGCGCACCGGTCAGGCTGAATCAGATAGCGCATGTCAGTCAGAACTCACAGAATGTACGCAACATGGGCATGTTCAACGGTCAATCCTCGGTGCAGCTGATTATCTCCCGCCAGCCGGGGGCCAACATCATAGCCGCAGTGGAGGCAATCAAGGCGGAACTCCCCGAATTGACGGCTTCCATCCCGCAGGCTATACACATAAACATCATGATGGATCGCACGACGACCATCCGCGCCTCCTTGCACGACTCCGAAAGCACGCTGCTGCTGTCGGTTGCGCTGGTGGCGCTGGTGGTCTTCGTTTTTCTGCGCGACTGGCGCGCCACGCTGATTCCCGCCATCGCAGTGCCGATTTCGCTGGTCGGCACCTTTGCCGCCATGTATCTGCTGAATTACAGCCTGGACAATCTGTCGCTGATGGCGCTGATCGTGGCCACCGGATTCGTGGTGGACGATGCCGTGGTGGTGCTGGAAAATATCATGCGGCACCTTGAAAAAGGTATGCCGCCCATGCAGGCAGCGCTGCGCGGCGCACATGAGGTAAGCTTTACCGTGTTGTCGATGAGCCTCTCTCTCGTGGCGGTTTTTCTGCCTGTCCTGCTGATGGGCGGCATCATCGGCCGCCTGTTCCGCGAATTTGCAGCCACGCTGTCCATCGCGGTTGTTATCTCGCTGTTCGTCTCGCTCACCGTGACACCGATGCTGGCATCCCGCCTGCTTAAACTGCGCGGCAACACCCCGCCCGGACGCCTGGCGGCTCTGGGCGAGCGCGGCTACGCACGCCTGTTGCGCGGTTACGACATCAGCCTTGCCTGGGCGCTCAAACACAACTGGCTGATGTTGATCGTGTTTTTTGCAACCATAGCCTTCACCGTTCATTTGTACAAGGTCGTTCCCAAGGGGTTCTTTCCTACTCAGGACACCGGCCTGATAATCGGCAATATACAGGCCGATCAGTCGATTTCATTTCAGGCCATGTCGCAAAAACTCGCCCGCATTGTGGCCATTATCAAAGCCGACCCGGCGGTACAAAATGCCATGGCCTTTACAGGCGGCGGCGGAACCAACGGCGGCTTTATCTTCATGAGCCTGAAGCCTTATAACCTGCGTCCGGATGCGACAAGCGTGCTTGGCAAACTCAGGCACAAGATTAACTCGGTGCCCGGTGCGCAGGTATTTCTGGCGCCCGTGCAGGACATCCGCGCGGGCGGCCGCCCATCTCCCGCGCTCTACCAATATACTTTGCAAACCGGCGATTTGAACGAGTTGCGCGAGTGGGAGCCGCGCGTGCTGGAAGCGTTCCGGCACATCCCCGGCTTGTCCGACGTGAATACCGACCAGCAGAGCAAAGGGCTGCAAGTCCAGCTTCTGATCGACCGGGAAGCCGCTGCGCGCTATGGCATTTCGGTGAACACCATAGACCAGACGCTCAACGATGCTTTCGGTCAGCGCCTGATATCGACCATTTATGCGCCGCTGAATCAATATCGCGTGGTCATGGAAGCGGAAGATCGATACCAGCAACGCCCTGATGCGCTGAACAGCATTTATCTGATCAGTGCCGCAGGACAAAAAGTACCTCTTGCGGCGCTGGCACATTATGAACCGGGCAACACCCCCCTGGTGGTCAACCATCAGGGGCTGTTTGCCGCATCGACGATTTCATTCAACCTCGAAAAGACCTTGTCGCTGGGACAGGCGCAGCATCTGATTGCGGTGGCGATGGCGCAAATCGGCCTGCCCGGCGCCGTTCAGGGCGGCTTTCAGGGTACCGCAAAACTCTTTCAGGACACCCTCAACAACCAGCCCCTGTTCATCTCATCCGCAATTTTAGTTATCTACATCGTACTGGGCATGTTGTATGAGAGCACCATACACCCGCTGACCATTTTGTCCACCTTGCCGTCCGCAGGAATGGGTGCGGTGCTGGCGCTGATGATTTTTCATACCGATTTTTCCATCATCGCATTGATCGGTGTATTTCTGTTGATCGGCATCGTAAAAAAGAACGCCATCCTGATGGTGGATTTCGCACTACAAGCGGAGCGGGATACAGGCGCCAGTCCGCGTGACGCCATCCATCAGGCCTGTCTGTTGCGCCTGCGCCCCATACTGATGACGACGCTGGCGGCACTGTTCACGGCCTTGCCGCTGGCGCTAATCACCGGCAATGGTGCCGAACTGCGTCAGCCGCTGGGCATCGCCGTTGCCGGCGGCCTGATCGTCAGCCAGTTGCTCACCTTGTACACTACCCCGGTGATTTATCTGCAACTCGACAAGCTGCGCCACTGGGGTCGCCGCCGCTGGGCAAAAAGGCAGGAACGAGGATTGAGGCGTGAAGCTATTGTGGATGAAAGTTGATAGTTGAACTGAACACTCACCTTTTTCTTGTCTGTTTATAGGAATATTGCAAATGCTGAAAATTAAGCTGATTGTTATTGGACTAAGTATTATCCTGGCGGGCTGTGCAGTGGGGCCTGACTATAAGCGTCCGTCAATCACAACCCCGGCACAGTTCAAGGAGGGCTGGGTGCAGACTGGCCCTCTTCCAGTGCCGGACGCCTGGTGGAGCGTATTCAACGACAAAACGCTCAACGAACTTGAGCCCCGCGTCGCCAGCGCCAACCAGAGTCTGATCGCGTCTTATCACGCCTATCTGCAAGCGACGGCGCTCACCGATGCAGCGCGCGCTGCCGAGTTTCCCACGGTGGGCGTCGCCGTTGCCTCCAGCCGCACTTCTTCAGGATCTGGCAACGTCATAGGGGCGGGCCAGAATATCACCATTTCAGGCAAATCGGCGGCTTTCTCCGCCAGCTGGGTGCCGGATTTCTGGGGAAAAGTACGTCGTCAGGTCGAGTCTGACATCGCCAGCAGCGCAGCCAGCCTGGATACCCTCCGCGCCGCGCAGCTGAGTTTGCAGAGTACGCTGGCGCAGGACTATTTCCAGATACGCCAGCTGGACAGCCAGACGCAATTGGCGCAGAAAACGGTAACGGCCTATGAAAAATTCCTGGCAATGACGCAAAACCGTTATGTTGCGGGCGTGGCCACTCAGGCCGATGTGGCGCTGGCTCAGTCGCAACTGGCTACCGCGCGGGTACAACAGGTTTCTTTCGGCGTGCAGCGTGCGCAGCTGGAACACGCTATCGCAGTGACGATCGGTGAAGCGCCCTCCGACTTCAGCCTGCCCGCCGTATCCGACATGCCTGAACCGCACGCCATTCCGGTCGGATTGCCCTCGCAACTGTTGCTGCGTCGCCCGGATCTGCAGGCTGCCGAACGCCAGGTCGCGGCTGCCAATGCCCTGATCGGCGTTGCCGAATCGGCCTACTTTCCGGCGTTGACGCTCTCCGGACAACGCGGCTGGCGCAGCACCACTTTTACCAATCTGGTATCTGCGCCCAATCTGTTCTGGTCCATGGGGCCTTCGCTGGCGGCAACGCTGTTCGACGGCGGTGCGCGAAGTGCTCAGATCGCGCAAAGTCGTGAGGGTTATCAGATGGCGGTCGCGCAATACCGGCAACTCGGTTTGCAGGCTTTACAGCAAGTCGAGGATCAGCTTGTCGCTTCCGCTACGCTCGCCGATGAAGCGGATTTACAGCAGCAGGCCGTCGCTGCGGCAGAGCGGTCGTTGCGTCTGACAACCGATCAGTACAAGGCAGGAATCGTACCTTACCTGAATGTAGTCACCGCCCAGACAGCGGCTTATACCACACACAACGCGGCGCTGCTGATTTCCGGTCAACGCCTTACCGCCGGCGTTGCGTTGATTCAGGCGCTGGGCGGCGGATGGGGTGATGATATTCGGCCTGCGCTGGGCGTTGACGTGACAGCACCCAAACCCGATTAAAAGCTTTTTAACCGTTTGCCCCGAACATCATGCGCCTTGCCACAAATTGTTTGGCGAACGGCAGGCAGTCCAGCGCGGTCAGCGAGGCGGCGCGGGCGGCGCTCACCAGCGGCAGATCGTTGGAGAACAGACGCACCAGAGAGTCGGTGAAGCGAATGCCCGCCTCGCGATCCGTGCTGCGTTCGCTGCGGTAGCCTGCGAGCATGGCATCCGTCCCCAGCGCTTCCGGTTTTGCATCCAGTATTTCCCGAGCCAGTTCCCAGGCGTCGCGCAGCCCCATGTTGAATCCTTGCCCTGCCACCGGATGCATGGTCTGCGCGGCATTGCCTATCAGTACTACGTGCGGCATCGGGGCTTGCCGAGGTGCTTTTTTCAGTCCCAGCGGGAAACAGCTGCGGCGGCCTACAGTCAGGAATTCTCCGACCCGGTCGCCGAAGTGCCGATGCAGTTCTTCCAGAAACTGCGCCTCGTCCCAGGCCAGCATTTTCTCAGTGTGTTGATGGGGCGCCGTCCAGACCAGCTCGTAACCGTCCTTGAAAGGCAGCAATGCCACAGGCCCCTGCGGGGTGAAGCGCTCGAAGGCGGTGTCGGATTGCGGCGCGGCGCAGGTTACATGGGTGATCAGCGCGCTTTGTCCATAGTCGCGCACCTCGGGCGGATGTCGTTGCGCCAGCAGCTTCCCGCCATCGGCGACCACGGCGAGGCGGGCATGCAGGGTGTGTTCGACGCCATCCAATTGATAGCCGACGTCGGCGTAGCCGATTTCACCGGCAAGCTGCGTGACGCTCGCACCAAATATGGTTGCTACCGCGCCGTTTCGCAGCTCGCGGCTCAAGGCATCTTGCAGTATCTGGTAGGGCAGCACGTAGCCGAGTTCAGGCACCTTCATTTCTGCGGCGCACAGCACGGCGCGACCGAAGCTTCGTTTTTGCGAAATATGGATACGGCGTATCGCCGACACGTCATGCAGTTTGCCCCATACGCCCATGCGTTCCAGCAACAACCGGCTGCCATAGGACAGAGCCAGTGCGCGTGCATCCGAGCTTGCGACCGTGCGCGCTTCGAGCACGCAGACACGCAGTGGGCTGTCCTTCAACGCCAGCGCCAGCGCGCTGCCGACCGGACCGCCGCCGATGATGACGATGTCGTACAGGTGCCCGGCTACAAGTTTCTCAGCGTTCATGATTTTTTCATTATTTCTTCGATTGCAGCGACTGTCTTCGGGGCGGCTTCGGTCAGCACTTCATTGCCGGTACCTGTGATGACCACATCATCCTCGATGCGGATGCCGATGTTCCACAAGGCCAGCGGCACATCGTCGGCAGGACGGATATAACAACCCGGTTCGACAGTCAGCACCATGCCGGGTTGCAGGCTGCGCCACTGATCGCCTGTCTTGTAGTCGCCGACATCGTGAACATCCATGCCTAACCAGTGGCCGGTGCGGTGCATGTAATATTTCTTGTAGCTCCCGTCTTCCAGCACGCTGTCAACCGTGCCGCGACACAGCTTCAGATCGATGAAGCCTTGCGCCAGTATCCGCAAAGCGGCATTGTGCGGCGCTTCCCAGTTATTGCCCGGCGTGGCGGCTGAAAGCGCGGCGATTTGTGCGGCCAACACGATTTCATACACTTCTTTTTGCGCGCCGAGAAAACGGCCATTCACCGGATAAGTGCGGGTGATGTCGGAGGCATAGCCTTCGAGTTCGCAGCCGGCATCGATCAGCAGCAGATCGCCGTCTTGCAGCTTTGCATTGTTGTCGACGTAATGCAGCACGCAGGCGTTTGCACCGCCCGCGACGATGGAGGTGTAAGCGGGATCGCGTGCGCCGTGGCGACAGAACTCATGCAGCAATTCGGCCTCGACTTCGTATTCAAAGTGCCCGATACGGGTAAATTGCATGGCGCGTTTGTGCGCGCCGGTGGAAATGGCGGCGGCACGGCGCAGGATGGCGATCTCGTGCGTATCCTTGAATAATCTCATTTCACCCAGCAAGGCACGCACGTCGCGCAACTCGTTCGGTGCACGGACGCCGCTGCGCACCTTTTCCTGCACCGCATCGCGTAATTTAAGCATGCGTTGATCCCAGAGGGCATTCGCGCCCAGCGGATAAAACAGCGTTGGCTGATTGCCCATCAGTTCAATCAGCTTCTCATCCAACCGGGCGATGGGGTAAGCCGCATCGAAACCGAATTGTTCCTGCGCGGCATCGGGGCCATAGCGATAGCCGTCCCATATCTCGCGATCCATATTTTTTTCGCGGCAAAAAAGGATAGAAAGGGGCGAAGCGCCGGCGATGAGCACCAGCACCGATTCAGGCTCACAGAAGCCGCTCAGGTAATAAAAGCTGCTGTCGAAACGGTAGGCGTAATCGGCATCGCCGTTGCGCCGTTGCTCAGGCGCGTTGGGGATGATTGCGATGCCCTGCTGCATCAGATGCAGCAGGCGGGCGCGGCGCTGCGCGTAGATATCGGGATCAAACATGAGTGGCCTTGTGTAATAAATTCGTCAACTGAGCGTCGAGTTCAGCCAGGCGCTGCGACGTGCCGACATCCACCCAGACGCCTGCGTGATGTTCGCCGCTTATTTTCCCCTGTGCAATCTGTGCGCGCAGCAAGGGCGCCAGGGGGGCTACGCTGCCGCGCGGAATGTGGCTGAACAGGGAAGGATGATAGAGGCCGATGCCGCTGAAGGTCAGCGTTGAGGATCGAGGATCGAGGATCGAGGACTGAGTTTTGTCGGGCGTAATGCGGTTGCCCTGAAGTAAAAAATCACCTTGTGGGTGGTGTACAGGATTGTCCACCAGCACCAGATGCGCCATGTCGCCGCTGGCATGCAGCGCGTTGGCCCGTTCGTGAAGAAGCGAAAAATCGTAGTCGCAATAAATATCGCCGTTGATGACTGCGAATGGCTCCCTCATCCCCAACCCGTCGCCCATCGGGCGAGAGGGACACAGCAGCGGCAGTGCGTTGGCAATTCCGCCTGCGGTTTCCAGCGCGCTGCTCTCTGCCGAGTATTGAATCTGTGCGCCGAAGCGGCTGCCATCGCCTAGCCGCTGTTCGATCTGTGCGCCCAGATGGGCGTGGTTGATGACCAGTTCTGTGATGCCGGCCTTCACCAGCCTCTCGATATGCCAGACGATCAGCGGCTTGCCGCCCGCTTCAAGCAGGGGTTTGGGGATGCGGTCGGTGAGCGGGCGCATGCGCTCGCCGCGACCTGCGGCTAATATCATGGCCATCATAAGGCTGTGCTTTTGCGAGTTATTGCCCACTGGGCAATATCCCTGCTTACTACGTTGCACGTTTGCTTCCTCTCCCGCATTGCGGGAGAGGACTGAGGAGAGGGAATGCGCAGCATCATTGTTTCAGGGTTCTCATATTAAAATCCGTATCCCGTTGGCTCTTCCTGCGGCGGCTCCAACTCATTGAGCAGATTGAACAAGGGCTTGAGATCTACATAGCGTGCACAGGCGGCGCGCAGATAGCTCATCACCAGCGGCATGTCTTTCAGATAGCCATCCTTGCCATCGCGATGGTACAGCCGTGCAAAAATACCCAGCACCTTGAGGTGGCGCTGAGCGCCCATCAGCTCAAAATCCCGGTAGAACTGCCCGAAGTCCTCCGGCACCGGCAGGCGCGCACGACGCGCCTTTTCCCAATAGTCGATCAGCCAGTCGATAACGATCTCTTCATCCCATTTTATGTAGGCGTCCTTGAACAAGGAGACAAGATCGTAGGTGATCGGGCCGTATACCGCATCCTGAAAGTCGAGGATGCCGGGGTTGGGTTCGGCCAGCATCAGATTACGCGAATGATAGTCGCGGTGCACATAGACGCGCGGTTGCGCCAGATTGTTGGCCACGATGCGCGCAAAAACGGTTTCAAGTTTGGCATTCTGTGCGGAGGTTAATGTCACCTGGAGATGCTTGTTGATATACCACTCGGGGAACAGGCGCATCTCACGCAACAGCAGCGCTTCGTCATAAGGCGGCAAATCCCTGTCGTTTGATGCGAGCTGGATTTTGATCAGCGCATCGGTGGCGGCACGATATAGCTTGCGTGCGTTATCCTCCTCGCAAGGGGTAAGCCGGTGGATGCCCTGCTGCTCTCTTAAGCTCAATGCTTGCAGATAGGTGGTATTGCCAAGATCGGACAGCAGCAAAAAACCCTGCGTCAAGTCCTCTGCATACACGTGGGGCACATGCGTTCCGGCCTTTTCGAACAAACGAGCCACATGCAGAAAAGGGCGGCAGTCCTCGCGATCGGGCGGCGCATCCATCACGATCAGGGTGCGGCCGCCCCGATGCGTTACAGTGGAATTGTCGGGTGCGGAAGGGGTGGCCTGGCGGTTGTTCCCGCAATCGGCTGGCTTCGCCATAACCAGCGACTTGGCGAGCGTTGTTTGCTCGTTTAGTCGATTGGCTAGTGGTTCCATCAGTAACCTACCCGCAGGGGGCAGGCCGACGGGTTCCCCGCTGCTTTGCAGCGACCCGTTCGCACTGTCACAGCCGCCGTCATCGAAACTGGCGCGGAAGTAGCGACGGAAGCTGGCATCGGAGGAAGCGGGTGCAAGACTGAATTTTTCGCCGGGAAACTGGCCTTGCAGCCAAACGGTCAGTTGTTGTAAACGTTGCATAGTGGGCTTTTGGACTGTGCTTGATGGTAAACTTGCAAAAGTTTACCATTTTATTCATATTATGCGGTTTCGTCTCAAGCCTGTCGCACTCTCTTTGCTTTGTGTTTTTGCCCATCCTGCCATGGCAGAAGAAGCGCGCACGCGCTCTGTTGTCATGCAACCAGCTCAGGACGAACCGGTGTTTCTGGAAGCAGATAACCTGACGGGCGACAAAAAGGATCAGGTCGAAGCAACCGGCAACGCCATTCTGACCAAATCCGACCAGGAAGTGCGCGCAAAGCGTTTGTTGTATAACCAGGAAACGAGGGACGGCGAAGGATTCGGTTCGGTGGTGATAGAGCAAAAGGGCAACACCATAAGCGGTCCGTATATGAAACTGAATATGGATACGCATGCCG
>VFSW01006162.1_pt1 | contig 17665 bp, 14 predicted proteins | sample 5358111 | NCBI WGS metagenome assembly VFSW01 (sample SAMN11554181, study PRJNA540505) | mine drainage metagenome | isolation source: sediment from site ElyBrook_90M | place: USA: Ely Copper Mine, Vershire, VT | collected 2017
CCAGCGATGCGGTTCACGTCTAGGATAGACGTGTTGTTTGCAAGAAGCGAGCCCGGTATGGCACGCGCATCCATATATACGAATCTCCAGCACTTGGTCCCTATGTCTTCGAAGACCGCTTCGATCACGAGATCGACGTCCGCGACATCCACCAGACCAATGGCGCCCCGGCAACGGGCCATTCGCAGTGCGCACTCCTCGGGCGAGAGGCGACCCTTCTTCCCGCTCGCCTCGTACCGCTGCCGGATGGCAGACAGCGCGCGATCGAGGGCAAGTTGATCACGCTCGATCAAGGTCACGTCAATGCCGGCATCGACCAGGCTCATGGCAATGCCTACGCCCATCGTGCCACCGCCAATTACTGCCGACCGGCAAATCGGCCGGGCCTTCGTGTCCCGAGGCAAGACGATGCCTTGTGCTGCGCGGCGCTCCGCCATGAATGCACGGCGCAGCCCGAAGAAATGCGGGGCGGAACGCAGGCGGGCAAAGCACTCCGCCTCGCGCGCCAGCCCCTCGTTAAATGGGAGCGTGGCGGCTGCCTCGATGCATTCCAGGGCGGCCAGCCTTGCCGGTACACCGTCGGCCTTGGCCTTGACGGCAGTACGTGCGAACGCGAGGAAGGTCTGGGCATTTGGCCAGCGCGCGGCGAGCGAGCTGGTCCGCCTGGGTTCCTCGCCAGCCCGAACCTTGGCCGCCAGCTCGCGCGCCAGGGCAACACCGTTCACCAGCGCGTCTTCATCGACGACCGAGTCTAACAACCCACTGCCGCGCAGTGACTGCGCCGGACAGATCTCGCCCATCACGATCATGTTTACCGCCGCTTCCAGGCCCACGAGGCGGGGCAGACGCTGGGTCCCACTGGCTCCCGGCACCAGGCCAAGGGTCGCTTCCGGTAGCCCCACCTGCATCTGCGTCTGTGCTACCCGGGCGTGACAGGCCAGCGCCAGTTCCAGCCCACCGCCAAGCGCCATCCCATGGAGCGCCGCCACGACCGGCTTTGAGCTGGTCTCTATGCGTGCGAATAGAGGCGTCGGCGCGGGTTCCTGTGTGGCACTCGGACGATCCATTTCAGCGAGGTCCGCACCGGCGCTGAATCCGCGCCCGGCTCCGGTGAGCACCACCGCACTCACGTCCACATCTTCCAGGGCTGCTCGCATGGCCGCATCAAGCCGACGGAGGTCGGAATGGGACAGCGCATTGACGGGTGGATGATCGAGCGTGACGACTGCCACGCCCTCCCTCACCTGGTACTTTGACACGGAACCCCCGGTGTACTTGCGCCACACCTGACCAGTTACGCGGTTCGGGCCGCGCAACCGCACTCGTTCGCAATACGGGCGGTATTTGTGCACGGTGTATGCAGCTCGCCGACCCCCCCATCGCGGGGGGCACCCCCGTCACTCTTGCCGACACACAATGCCCCGCAGACAACCAGACAATCGGAAAAAACCCGTGACACCCTACAAGGCCCCATTGGATGAGATTCGTTTTGCTCTGCGCGAGCTGTCCGGACTGGAAGCGATCACGGCCCTGCCGGGCGCAGAAAGCTTGGCGGACGCGGGGCTGACCGATGCCATTCTGGAGCAGGCCGCGCACTTCGCCATGGAGGTGCTCGATCCGCTGAACTCCGTGGGCGATCGCATTGGCGCGCGCTGGAGCGACCAGGGCGTCGTCACGGCGCCCGGATTCACTTCAGCCTACCGACAGTACGTGGAAGCGGGCTGGAACAACATGTCCCTGCCTGGCGAGTATGGAGGCCAGGGCCTCCCGAATCTGCTATGCGCGGCGGTGCAAGAGATATTCACCGCGGCCAACAAGGCCTTTTGCTATTGCCCGGAGCTCACGACGTTTGCGGTCAAGGCACTCGCGGCGGCAGCTAGCGAACCGCTGAAGTCGCTCTATATCCCGAAGCTGGTCAGCGGGCAATGGGCCGCGACGATGAACCTGACGGAGCCCCAGGCCGGATCCGACGTCGGGGCGCTGAAGACCCGCGCCGAACCCCAAGCCGATGGTACGTACCGCCTGTTCGGCCTGAAGATCTTCATCAGCTGTGGTGAGCAGGATATGACCGAGAACATCGTGCACCTCGTGTTGGCCAGAACGCCTGAGGCCCTGGAAGGCTCACGGGGCCTGTCGCTGTTCCTAGTCCCCAAGTATCTGCCGACCGAAGGCGGGCTCGGCACCCGGAACGACGTTGAATGCACGGGCATAGAGCGGAAGCTAGGCAACCACGCGAGCCCGACATGCACGATGGTTTACGGGGCCCGCGGTGGCGGCGCCGTTGGCTGGCTGGTCGGCACGTTGGGCATGGGCCTGCAGGCCATGTTCGTCATGGTCAACTCGGCGCGCTTCAACGTCGGCATCGAAGGGCTGGCCATGAGCGAGCGAAGCTACCAGCAAGCCCTCGCTTACGCGCGCGAACGCATCCAGGGCAAGCCTGCGGACGGTGGAGCGGCCTCGGTGCCCATCATCCGCCATCCAGACGTGCGTCGCATGCTGCTGATGATGCGCTGCCAAACTGAAGCGATGCGCGGCGTAGCGTACGCGATCGCTGGCGCCCGCGACCACGCGGCCCGGCATCCGGATCCAGCCGTCCGGCGCGAACGCCAGGCGTTTGTCGACCTGATGATCCCGGTGTTCAAGGGCTGGGCGTCCGAGACCGCGATCGAGGTCACGTCAACTTCAATCCAGGTACATGGTGGCGTGGGGTACATCGACGACAGCGGTGCCTCACAACCGTTGCGCGACGTGCGGGTCGCGGCCATCTACGAGGGCACGACCTCGATCCAGGCCCACGATCTGGTCGAACGCAAGCTTGTACGTGACGGCGCCTCGACATTGCGCCTGTGGCTCTCCCAAGTCAGCGAGACGCTCGCCCAGCTCGCGGCCAGCGACAATACGACCGTCGCTGGACTCGAGGCCAGGTTGCGGGCAGGCGTCCAGTCGCTGCAGCAGGCAGCGGAGTGGGCGGTGGAAAACTATAAGCGGCGCCAGCTCGACGTACTCGCCGGCTCGGTGCCGCTGCTGCGACAGTTTGGCATCGTGGCAGGTGGCTGGCAGATGGCGCGCGCAGCGCTCGCCGCAGGGCACCATCTCAGGCAGGGGCGCGGGCAGGCGGCCTTTATGCACGGGAAGCTGGGCAGCGCCTGCTTCTATGCATCGCATGTGCTACCCCAAGCCCAGGCGCTGGCCGAGGTCGTGATTCACGGCGGGGAGTCCGTGATGGCGATGGACGAAGCTTCGTTCTGACGGGCGCCACTGCCCGCGCATTCCGATTCACGCATTGATCAGTCCCAGCATGCGGGCACGCGCTACCGCGTGCTTGCGGTTGGCCGCATTGAGCTTGCTGAACAGGTTCTTCACGTGCCACTTGATTGTCTGCTCACCGATGTCCATGGCGAGGGCGATTTCCTTGTTGCTGAGCATCCGGCTCATCAGCACAAGAACTTCGCGCTCCTTGACGGTCAGTAAGGCGGTGCTTCGCGAGGGTACCCCGTGGCCATTTGCAGCACGCTGCTCCCAGAGTCGCTCTCGCTGATGCGAGCCAGCTTGCGCCTTCGGTTCCCGCCCGGCAACTTGCTCTTGCACCAGCCGCAGCATGCCGCTTGCCTCGGCTAAGCTCAATGCCTCGCCCATTACCGCGTGCGCTTCCTCCGATCTCCGGCGTTGGAGAAGCGTGGCAAGTAGTAGGCGAGCTTGCACAGCGTCCGCCGCGCGCTTCAGTCCCTCTGCTCTTGCCGCGGCGACCTCCAGGGCACGGAGTGCGACCGGCAGGCGCGACTCGCCCACCTGCGCGAGCTCGCTGTGGGCGCAGGCAAGTGCGCCCCGCAATTCCAACCAGCGAACGACGGGCTCAGGTGTGTGAGCGGGGCGCGACCTGATCAATGCATCCAGTTGCGCGCATTGGGCCTGCGCCGTATCCGCACGACCGTGTCGTGCATGCAATCGCACGACCTCGAACTGCGCGTCGACCTGCAGACGAAGCATCGCGCGGGATTCCCCAATCGCCCGCAGGGATGCCAGGAAGTTCAAGGCCTGGTCTTGCCGGCCGTCTTCGTCGGCGATGCGGGCCATTACCCGGTACGCCGATATCAACGAATCGGGCAGCCCATGTCGTTCGAGAACATCGAGGCGTCCAGCAAGGAGTGCCCGGGGTTCATCGCTGTCACCGCGCTCCCAGCAGGTTTCGGCCAAAAGCGCCGCAAGCATGCAGGCCACCGGGTTGTACCTGTGCATGCGCTCCTCGGCGCGCCCGAGAGCAGGCCGCAAGACCTGCTCGGCTAGTGCAATTCGGCCCTCCCACAGGTAGCTCAATCCGGCGCCGTAATCTGCGAAGCCATAAGAGACTGGGGAGTACGCCTCAGCGGTGTCGCTGGCGGCTATGCGGGCCCATTGTAGGCGCGCCTGGTCGGGGTGGCCGGCGTACAGCCTGTCCATGCCCTTGCTTACTAGGTGGACGGAAACATCAGCGGGATTGATCCCCCGTGGTGGCTCGGGCCACTGGGCGAGGACCACGGACATGAGATCCAGGCGGTCTGCGAATGCAGCGGCCGTCATGGAAATCAGGGCGGCCTCAAACTTTACCGCTGTAGTCAACTGTTGCTGACCGAGAATCAGGTCGATCAGCGGCCGGACCTCGTCGTGTCGCTCGCTCATCGCCAGGGCCCATGCAGCCGGGGCCCAGAAACCAGGATGCTGTCTGATGTCGTCTTCTGAAAGGCGCTGATACCAGGCCAGGACCGCGGAGCTGCGGCCGTAGACTGTCATGCGCTGCGTGTGGCGCTCAACCAGCGAAATGGCCGTGTCCACGTTGCCCGCGAAGAATGCATGCTCCGCAGACTCTTCGTGCATTCCATGAGTGGCATACCATGCCGATGCCCGCTTCGACAGGTCCTGACGCTCGGCATACGGCACGCGTGCCAGGCGTTCACGCAACACCTCGCGTGCGAGCGGATGCAGGTGCAGCCACTCGCCCCCTTCCGCGCGCAGCAACAACGGCGTCTCGTCCTGCAGCCGGATGAGGTCCTGTTCTACGTCGTCGCGAGCGAACACGGCCCGGCACAGCCCCGGATGGAACGAGTCGAACTGCGCTACCCGGACAAGCAAGTGGACCGCGCTCCGGGACTGGCGATCGATGACGGTATCGACGAAATAGCGGCGGATGTCTTCCGTGGTTGCGCCAATCAGTCCCTCCAGGTCACCCCCGCGACGCAGCGCCGCAACCGCCAACTGGACGCCGAGTGGCCATCCGTCGGTGAGCTCATGTAGCCGCAGACCGGCTTCTGTATTGCATTGGGCCCCCCTTGCGGCGGACAGTACAGTGAGCGTCTCCTGCAAGGTGAATCGGAGATCAGAGGCTGATGCGCGCGTCAGGGAAGCCGTACTCAATGTCCCGCTCGCTACCAGGGCACTCGTGGGCCGCGCGGCCAACGCGACGCGCAAGTTGGCAGGGGCATTGCCCAGCATGTAACTCAGCACCTGCGCACAGGTTGCAGCGGGCAGACAATCGACATCATCGAGCAGAAGCACCACCTCCACCGCCAGCTCGGCCACCTCCGCCAGCCATCCCGTAATGGCCTCGCGCGGATCGGATCGGGACTCGATCCACTGCATGATTGCCTCACCAAATCCGTGCTTGCCGCTGCCCGACTGCGCCGAGTGGGCAAGTCCGTTCACGAGTCTCATGGAATCATCGCGAGCATCCGCGGTGTGCCAGAACACCAACGCCCCCCGCGCTAACGCCTCGCGGCGCCAGTGCCCAAGCATGGCGGTCTTTCCATAGCCGGTGGGTGCAAGCAGGGCAATTACCTGCGTGCCACTGCGTTCAAGGCGGCTCCAGTTCAATCGGTCGCGATCGAGGAAGCCGCGTATCGCACGAGGCGGCGTGGACTTGAGCAGCCAGGACGGGTCCCGGCTCGGCTTGCGATTTACCATCTCATGCACGACCATGCTTCCCCCGCCCGGCCATGCCCCGCCCGGTCATGCCGGAATGCGATGCCATCACGCGAATAATCATCTGCACTGGTCTGATCCGCGTCATGCAAGGCCGCGCGCCGCAAACATAGCATTTCCGATGTTTTCCCGCGAGTCGCCGCATGAGTTCCTTGCCAGCCGGCAGGCCGGGTGACCTGTGACGAGGACGAGCGCGGGGGAACCAGCACTGGCTCTGAAGCGTAAGTTCACACCTCGTCGGAAAAGTTATCGGCATGGATCTCTTGCAGAGGATGTCGCCTAGGCGCTTGGAGACCAAGGATCAAGGGCATGCAAGCAGCGGCCCAAAGGCGACGGTGCTGGCATGCAGTCTCCTCGAATCTTACTGGAATCGAAGGTAGGTGCGTTGGCTGCGGTCGGATTCCCCGATTACCACTTACTCGTGCCCGTGCCCAAAGATCGGCCAGCAGCGCAGGACGCGGTGTTGACGCTTCGCGTTGTTTGTCAACGCCGACTATATTTTCAGAAAGAGGAGCCGCAGCTCGATGTCTTCGTAGATCGACTCTCGGCCGCAACCTTCCAGGCCAACCAACCGCGTCTGTGGCTCGCCTCGGCTGCCTACGCGCTGATGCACGGGCTGAGCCGCGTTCGGACTGGCGGGCACCGTGGTGTCCCGCGTCTGCGCGTCTGTGCGAATACGATCCGGCTTGAGTTGCTCAAGATATGCGCGGTCGCGACTATGAGCGTGCGATGGGTGAAGCGCGCAATGAGTGAAGCCTGTGGCCAACAGCGCGAGTTCATCGTCGCCATCCACGTCCTGAGCGCCGTGACGCGCTAACCTCACCCAAACGAACCAGACACCGCTACCGTCAATTCCCAAACCACCATCGTGTGCGGTCGCGTCGCCGTTGGTTAACCAGGCCTCCAGCGTTATGCCCCGGCCATATTCTCTATCGTATCCGCGGCCGCCCAGCCGCACTATCCGCTAATCCGGGAAATCAACCGGGCAGTGGAATAAGCGGGCTAATGAGTTTGACATCTGATATTCGAATTTATTCGATTATTTAAATCGATTTTTCGGAAGCGAGATAATGCGCTAAATTCATGCAGCAGTGTTCTGACTAGGTAGCGAGGAACCGGCGTATGACGACTTGGCATGAATACGTGCAGCAGACCGGCAGGGTCCCGGAATGGCCTTATCCGATTCGCTACGATGAGACGAGCGAGATCGATACCGACGTGTTGGTCATCGGTGGTGGAATAGCGGGCTGCCATGCGGCAATTAATGCTGTTCGGCAAGGCGCGCGGGTCGTTGTCGTCGAAAAGGGACCGACTAAGCGCAGTGGCATGGGAGGGACCGGCGTCGATCACTGGCTCGGAATCTGCACAAATCCCTGCTCAAGAGTCACTCCGGAGCAACTGACCCAGGCCTGGTACGATCACAACGACGGCTGGACCAGCTCAATCGTTCGCTACATCACCTGCCGTGAAGGCTGGGACACGTTACTCGACTGCGAGCGCATGGGCGTGCAGATCCGAGACGTTAAGGATGAATTCAAGGGGGCGGAATTCAGGGATGAAGAGACCAAGTTGCTGTTTGCCTATGATTACGTGAATCGCCACAACCTGCGGGTCTGGGGCCACGACATGAAGCCGAAGCTGTTTCAAGAACTGCTTCGGTTGCAGGTTAATGTTCTCGACAGGGTGCAAATCACCAGCCTGATCAACGAGGGCGGACGACAGGGCGCACGAGTGATCGGCGCAACCGGCGTCAACACGCGAACGGGCGCTTTCTATGTCTTTCGAGCCCGAGCGACCGTGCTGTGCACTGCCCACCCAAGCCGTAACTGGAACTTCAATCTAGAGGTCACCGGCAGTGGCGACATATTGGAAGTCAACAACTGCGGCGACGGGCATGCGGCTGCTTGGCGCGCCGGAGCCGAAATGGTTGCGATGGAACGGACCGCGCCGATCATGGCGGGAACCGGTTACGTCCCGTACGGAGTCGGCAACGCCCACAACTCCTGGCAGGGTACTTCCATCGTGGACCGGCAGGGCAGGGAAGTTCCATGGGTTGACATGTCGGATCGGCAGCTGAACACGGTGCAGCAGCGATTCGTTCCGGGTCCGGGTGAGCCTTTCATATTTGGCCACGGCATGGGCGTGGAGAACATGAACAGGGAACGATCCCCGAGCCTGATCAGAGATCTGCCGGCTCGCCTCGCTGCCGGTGAGTTTTCCTTGCCGTTGTACGCAGACCTGACGCGCCTTCCCGAACTGGAGCGGCGCGCCATCTTCGGACTGATGGTGGGAAACGAAGGAAAGACGAGGGTTGCTGTATACAAGAAGCTGACCGAGGCGGGGTTCGATCCCGACAAGGACATGCTTCAGGTACCGATTCTGCCGAACGACGCTCACGTTCACTCATGTTTCTGGCTCGGCAACGCAATACCTCAGACCATGAGGACCACAGCCGGCGGGGGCCTCTTGGTGGATTGGGACTTGCAGACCTCCGTTGAAGGACTGTATGCGGCGGGGACGAGCGTTTACGGGTATGGCTCCCATGCGGCGGCCGCAACTACCGGGCGATACGCCGGGCGTCGCGCCGCGCAGTACGCATTGAAGGCGGCGGTGCCAAGGGTCCTGGATACGAAAGCGGTCTCCATGGAGCGCGAGCGTGTACACGCCCCTCTGCGTCAACCGAAACGAATCGGCTGGAAGGAGCTGAATGCCGCGATATCGCGGGTGATGATCGACTACTGCGGCATGAACAAGACCGAAGCGATCATGCAAGCCGGGCTTAGAATATTGCGCGATCTCAGAGAGTCTGAGGCGCGTGGCGCTTTCGCCTCCAACCCCCATGAACTCATGAGATTACTGGAGTGCCAGTCGATCATAGACACCAGTGAGATCATTCTGCACGCGTCCCTCGTGCGTCAGTCAAGTAGCGGGTCAGGAATGTTCTTCTTTCGCCAAGATTACCCGACGTCGAAGCCGGAGTGGGAGAGGCTTTCCCCTATCCGATTGGAGAGCGGAGAGCTTCGCGTCAGGGAACTGCCGCTCGATTACTACCGGAGAGCTCCGTTTGTCGACGATTTTGAGAGCAACTACCGCAAGCACTGCGGCATAGAAAGCTGACGCGAGGTACGCGCAATGACTGGAAAGACGTATTTAGTTCCTAACCCTCCGCTGCCAAACCGGGCAATCGAATTTGACGCGGCGATCTGCAATGGATGCGATATGTGCATCGAGGTTTGCCGCAACGACGTGCTGATGCCGAACCCAGAGTACAAAAAACCCCCGATAGTCGTTTACCCTGAGGAGTGCTGGTATTGCGGCGTCTGCGTCGAAGAATGCCCACTGCCTGGTTCGATTTCCTTGCATCATCCCCTGAGGCAAACACTCGCGGTGCGGTGGGTCCGCAAGGACACCGATCAGGAATTTCGCCTGGATATGAAGGATCCGCCGCAGGCGAACACGCGGCCTCCGTCTGGACACCAATATCGCCCGTTGGTTGATGGTAGGGTGATGCGGCAGCGTGGCGTCGTCAAGTCCGATCCGTCGGATGTGAAGTAAATAGGGTTCTGGTCCTTGTGGGGATTTTGGGCTGGCGAAGGCTCACGGGCGGCCGAACATGGACTGTTGTCCGCAGATGCACGAGAACCACTAAGGAGAGCGAGCATGGATTTTGATTTCGCCCGCTATATTGAAGACTTCAACCAAAACGACGATGCGTCCACGATGGGGTCAAAGAAGAATTGCGTCCGATCATGATGGTGCGGGAGGGCGACCGGCTGATGGCGGAAGTGAATGTCGTGTTCACTCCCTCTGTCGACCGGCCTGATTTCCCCGTGGCTCCGATGAAGGTTGGCGTGGCCGTTACGATGAGATTCTTCGCTTCGTACTTGCTGCGCGGTGCCCAGATTGCGCAACTGCATCTCGCCTACTGGATGCCCGGCGCACGTGCCGTGTGAAACTGAATTTGGACGGGAGCGACGGCGACCGGTCGGCTCGAAGCGCACTGACCGCGTCTGATCAGTCCGTACACAACATGCTGTCGCAGTTTCGTCAGCCCTTCACAACTCGATCGCGGCCATATCGACCGCGACCGCCATCGTGAACACCGGCCCCTATCGGTACACATCCCTGATGCGTCACTTTCTCGATCTGACGCTCCCGTCACCTGTGCTGCCGAGCGGCGTGCCGTCGGGCCCCACCGCGGGTGCGCTGGTAGCGGGCACCGGCGCGCTGGCTCGACGCGCGGCGGGACACTGCGGCACACTCCCCGACGCAATAAATCTTGCCGTGATCGCATGGGTGGCCGCAGATGCTCACCGACACGCTGTAGTCCCGGCAGCTATACAGCCGGTAGCTCTCTTCCCGCTCTTGCAACGCACGCTCCCACAGGCATCGCACCACTTGGAGGCCCGGGGGTTTTTGATAGGGTTCCCGCGCCTTCCCCTGGAATTACGCGGATTTAGATCCCCATCGACACGGGGTACTGACGCAAGGTGGACTGGATGTTTTCCGAGTAGGAAGAGCATGGCTACCAGAGGAATCTAGAAAGCGGACAAATACGACACATAACATCGGAAAACGCAATGTGGTACCGTCCCCGGAGAATCGACGACAGGACAGATGGGGACGATGGCAATCCGTACCAAGAATCTGAACCTAATCCCGATCCTTCAGGCACTGCTCAAGGAAGGAAGCGTAGCCAAGGCTGCGTCGCAAATTGGCCTTTCGCAGCCTGCCATGAGCGGCGCCTTGGCGCGTCTGCGCGACCTGTTGAACGATCCGCTGCTCGTTCGTGTGGGCCGCGGGATGCAGTTGACTCCCCGCGCGCTCCGGATGCGAAAGCAACTGGACGAAATGTGCAATCAAATCGAATCCTTCTTTCAGCCAGAGCGCTTCGATCCCGCAACTACTACCGCAAGCTTCGTAATCGCCGCCCCGGATTACATTGCACTGCTCCTTAGCGACGTGCTGATTGGCAGGCTAAGGGCGGAGGCACCGGGCGTTCGGCTCAAGTTTTGCGATGTTCCAGACGACCTTCCGAGGTGGATGGAGGAATCGATCATTGACCTCGCCGTATGCGGAGACTTCGATCTCTGGCCGGGACTGCGGCGCGAGCACCTCTTTTGGAACAGGATGGTAGCTGCGGTTTCACTGAATCATCCTCTACTCAAGCAAAAGCAAGTGACCTCGAGGGATCTGCAGGAGTTCCCCAGCTTAGACTACGACACCAGCTTTGCCTCTTTGACGAGGGGTACAAAGTTCATCACGGGGATCCCCAGCCTGGATTGCCGATCGCAGATCGCTACGAGCCAGTTTTCGGACGCCGTATTGCTTGCCGTGAAGCCGAACATCGTGGCCAGAGCGCCCGCGTCACTGGTGGAGCGGTTGGCCGAGTTCCTGCCCCTGGTGGCGATCGAACTCACAGACGAGGAGACTAGGATCGACGAAACCATGTTCTGGGCCCCAGTCAACGATGGTGCCAAGGAACATATGTGGCTACGCACGCTCATCGTTCAATGCTTCGCTCCCTTCGCCAACAAGGAACGCAATAGCAACAAATAGACCTGGGCGCCGACATCGCTCAGCAAAACCGGCCGGCTGCTCCCTTGGACGCGGCGCGTAGTCGGCGCCTTTACCCCCATCTGGAGTCTGAGCGACCCATCCAATATCTGGATGTAGAAGTTTAATTATATCGATTTCCAGAATGATCGTGCGATTGCTATGTTCGTCCCACAACGACACATAGACGGAGCACCCATGCCGCGCCTTTTGCACATCCAGTCGAGTCCGAACCTTTCCAATTCCCTGACGCGAACGCTTTCCGAAAAGTTTGTGCAGACCTGGATAAGCCACCACGCGAGCATGGAGGTGGAGACGCTGGATCTGGTGACCGATCCGCTGCCGCATTTTGGGCCAGAGATCCTGGCGGCCGGATCGAAGTCGCCGGCGCAGTGGTCCGCTGAGACACGCGAGGCAGTCCAGCGCTCCGACCGGCTCATCAAGCAGCTGGAAGCTGCCGATATTCTCGTGATCGGCTCGCCGATGATCAACTTCACGATATGTACGCAGCTAAAGGCCTGGTTCGATCACGTGACGGTCGCGGGCCGCACGTTCCAGTATTCGGCTCCCGGCCTCGCCAAGGGCCTGCTATTTGGGAAGAAGGTCTTTGTCATCGAAGCCCGCGGCGGCGATTATTCGGACCTGCCATTCAACGCCTTTGACTTCCAAGAGCCCCTGCTGCGCATGCTGCTGATGTTTCTGGGTATGTTTGATGTCTCGTTCGTCCGCGCGGAAGGAACGCGCCAACGGGTAGACGAAGTGGCCGACATCACGCGAAACGCCGAGGCGATCATTGCGCGGCTCGCCGCCTGAGCGGCGCGATCAGCAGGAGGCGCCCATGGTAGCTGAAGCCATTACCCCTTCGAAGTCGGGTACGCGAGAGAGCCTGTCAGAGCGCATCCGCCCGCATCTCGACGCGATCGCCAAGCGGGCTACCGAGACCGAGACAGCTCGCATGGTACTCCCCCAGAACATCGCACTGATCCGGGAGGCCGGGTTCATGCGTGCACTGCTGCCTGCCGCGCTTGGAGGTGACGAGCGCGACTTGTGGGACTACTGCGACGGAGTACGCGCGGTCACAAAGGCATGTCCATCGACCGGATGGGTGACCGGTGTACTCAATGTACACCCCGCTGCGCTGTGCCACTATGACGTCTCTGTCCAGAGGGAAGTGCTGGCTACCGGAGTCGATACAATTATCTGCTCCTCGGGTACTCCCGCGATGAAGGCGAAGCTGGCGGAAGGCGGCATTGTGGTCTCTGGGCGGGGACGGTGGGCGAGTGGGTGTGATCACGCCGAGTGGGCGCTGATCGGCGTCAAGGTCCCCGATCCGAGCGATGCACAGTATCCGGAACGACGCTATCGCGACTACATGTTCATGGCGCATCGAAGCGAATATGTCATCGAGGACACCTGGTATTCCAAAGGTCAACGGGGCAGCGGCTCCAAGGACCTGATCTTCAAGGATTTGTTTGTACCAAACCGCCGATTGGAGCGGTTGGACGCGGTTTACCTGAACTACAGCCATGGATCTGGCACCGTGGACAGTTGGATCGCCCGCATCCCCTTCCCGCTGTTGTTTGGCTGCTTCCTGCCCGCGATCGCTCTCGGCTGCGCTGATGGGATGATTGCCGAATTCACCAAACGGCAGCGGGTCCGCAAGAACGCCTATACCGGCGCGCAGGGCATCCTGAACCCCGGCGGGTATATGCGCTTGGCCGAATCAGTGCACGAGGTTGAATCGCTCACCGCGTACTACAGGCAACTGATGTACTCGATGCAAGACCACGGCGAGCGGGCAGAGCGCCTGACCGAAGCCAAGGCAGTGCAGATGCAAGCGACGCTGCCGTTCATTACGACGCGTACCGTGCAGGTTATTGAGCGACTATTTGAGGCTGCCGGATCGAGCGCGATCGCCGACTTCAACCCGATGCAGCGCTATTGGCGTGACGGCCACACTGCGCGACTGCATACCGGGTCCGACTACGACACGAGCCTGCAGCATCACGGTCGCTTCATGCTGGGCCTCATGCCAACGGCAGACCTCTAGGAGCGCGACCATGTCGGAAACTGCATTCGTACTCGGGTCGACGATCAAGGATCAGTTTCGCCAGGCGATGCGAGGCGTCGCCTCGACCGTATTCCTCGCCACTACTCGTGCGCTCGGTGGCAACGCTGGGATGACAGCGACGGCGGTGTGTTCTCTCAGCTTTGATCCCGTATCGGTCCTGATTTGCGTGAACCGCTCAAACTCCTTCATAAGGGCACTCGAGGCGTCCGGCCGGTTCGCACTCAACATTTTGAGCCGTGATGACGAAGAGGTAGCCCGGGCCTTCGGCAGTCCGGGCGGACGCGAGCATCGATTCGCGCTGGGCGATTGGTACGACCTGGACGGGCTGCCGGCCCTGCGTTCGAGCCTGAGCGCGATCGCGTGTATTGTCGCCGGCCACATGGACTTTGGGTCGCACCGCATTTACGTCGGCCAAGTCAGCCAGGTGGACAATCGCGATGGCAGAACGGAACTCCTCTTCTGTCAAGGGGCGTATCACTCGCTACAGCCGCACTCCGTACGCGCGCTGCGCTGATGGGCCGTCACCCGCCCCGGCGACGTTTCACAGCGCGTCGATTGATTACGGCGGTTATCCGGGTTTATTGATGTACAGCATCCGAAAAATCAACTTTCGCCAATGTGACTCTCTGCCTATAGTCCTTCAGAGTTGCAGCCGAACGCAATTGCCGACTTTACGAGCAAAAGTTCGCCAATCCAGAAAGACCGTGGTGGGCTCGAATAAACTTAAACAGTCTTGAGGGGGTTCCGGTAGGTATCTGGGGCCTTTGGGCTGGCGAAGGCTCACAGGTGGCCAGAAGACTGACAGGGCATGAAGTACAAATGCCTCATTTCAAGCTGATTCGCGTCACTGACGCAGATGACCGGAGACTCCTCTGCGGCCGAACATTAACTGTTGTTCGCGCGTGCACCAAAGCCCCCCAATGAAGAGGGGGGAATGCCCCGCCGGCACTCGGTACTGTGTACCGCGAAGGTCACAACTACCAGAACACACCGGGGCCGTATGTTCAAGGACAAGGTCGTGGCGATTACCGGGGCCGGCTCCGGAATAGGCCAGGCGCTCGCGATCGAGCTTGCCGCGCGCAGAGCCCGCCTGGCACTGGCCGACATCAATGCTGCCGCCCTGACGGAAACGATGCAACGGCTGCCGCAGGGCGTCGATGCGCGGGCCTACCCGCTCGATGTGTCGTCTCGGGCTGCGGTATACCAGTACGCAGTTGATGTAAAGCGCGACTTCGGGGCGGCGCACTTCGTCGTCAACAACGCCGGGACCGGGTTATTTGCCACCGTCGAGCACCTGACGATCGAGGAGATCGAGCGGGTTCTGAATATCAATCTGTGGGGCGTCATCTACGGCACTAAGGCCTTCCTTCCAGTCATGCTGGCCCAGAAGGAAGGTTGCATTGTGAACATTTCCAGCGTGATGGGGCTGCTCGCGGCGCCCTGTGAGGCGGCGTACTGCATGTCGAAATTCGCAGTGCGCGGCCTTACGGAGACATTGTGGCACGAACTTGACGGTACGGGCGTTCGCGCGGTGGTCGTGCATCCAGGCGGCATCAATACGAATATCAGCAAGAACTCGCGGCGCGCGCAGCACGAAGGTGAATTCGAGCGCAAGAATGAGGAAGGCACGCGGAGGCATATGACGACGTCGCCGCGGGATTGTGCGCGTGAAATCATCACCGGTTTGGAGCGCGGTAAGAGGCGCCTGCTGGTGGGTAACGGCGCGCGTGCCTTGCATCGCATCTCGCGGCTGTTTCCGAACAGCTACGGCACGCTGCTGCGCCGTGATCTGGGCGTATAGGCCAGCGCGTCGTCGCCAGTCTGTTCGCACGCTAACGTTCCATTTCCTGGAGCACACAAGTGGTTGCGATACGGCTGATACTCGATCTGAGCGAAAACGGAACCATGATCGATCAGCGCGATGTCACGGGATTGATCACATTGGCCGTCGAGGCAGAACGGGCCGGCTTCGATGGCGTGATGGTCAGCGAACATGTCGTGATGGGCGAAGGCGCCGATGCCAATGGGGCGCCCTTGAATCCCCGGGAATTCGTCATGCCCGGGATGCAGCATCCGTCGACACCCTGGCCCAATTCCGTTGTGCTCATGTCGGCGGTGGCCGCAGTGACCACGCGCGTGCGGATTGTGGGCGCGGCGATCATCGCGCCACTGCGTCATCCGCTGTTGCTGGTCAAGGAGCTCGCCACGCTGGATCTCCTGTCGGCGGGCAGGTTGGTGGTGCTGCCCACCGTGAGCTGGCACAAGGCTGAATACGACGCGCTGGGCGTGCCCTTCGAGCAACGCGGAGAGATTCTCGATGAACAGCTGGAGATCTGGCAGGCGGTCTGGTCCGGGTCACCGGTGTCCTATCACGGGAAGCACTTCAATTTCGACAACGTCTGGGTCGAGCCGAGGGCTTATCGACCCACCGGCCCGACGCTCTGGTTCGGCGGTGCAACGGCGCACAAGAAACTGCTCGGTCGATTGGCGCGCTACGGTAGCGGCTATCTGCCAATGGGGCCCATGAGCGATGGGGAGCGGGCACGTCTTGTCGCCGCGCTCCGTGAGGTGGGCCGCGACTTATCCGAGATCGAATTCCTGGGCGGGATCGTGGGTCGGTTTGAAGATTCAACATCGTGCGCGAACCTCGATGCCGCGTTGGGCACCCTGGTGCCGCAGATTCGATTTGGCGCGCGCGCGTTCGTGATCAAGCCCAGCCAGTTTATCGATAGTGTGGCGCAGTTTCGCGAGTTTGCCGAGGAAGTGGTGGAGAAGGCCAACCGGATTGCTCAGGGGATGGTGTAGGGGGAAGCACGATGATGGGACTTACCGGAAAAGTGGTACTGGTGACCGGCGGGGGATCGGGCATCGGTGAGGCCGTGGCGCGGCGTTTTGTGACCCAGGGTGCCAAGGTCGGCATCATGGGGCGGCGCGCCGCGCCGCTGGAGCAGCTGGCCGCGGATATCGGTGCAATCGCGCTGCCTGGCGACGTGGTCAACGTGGCGTCAGTTGAGCAAGCGGTCGCGCGCCTGGTGGAACGTTGCGGCGGGCTGGACATCGTGGTGAGCAATGCCGGGACGGTGGCCATCGGCAATATCGAGCAGATCGACGACGCGGCCTGGTCCACAGTGATGGAGATCAACTTGAACGGCGCACGGCGGGTCGCCCGGGCGGCCTTGCCGCATCTGCGCGCCAGAGGCGGCGGCGCCATCGTCAACGTGTCTTCGATCGGGGCGTTCTTTGCCGCCAAGGACTCGGCTGTTTACGGCACCGCGAAAGCGGCGCTGCTAGGCCTGACAATGTCCATGGCGCGTGATTATGGGCGTGAGGGTGTTCGCGTCAACGCGCTGTGTCCTGGGTGGGTCGACACGCCAATGGTGGAACCCCTGCTGGAGATTCTGGCCCGCACCCGCGGAATATCCATCGATGCCGCGCGTGGTCTGCTGGTCCAGCACAATCCCATCAATCGGCTGGCGGACCCCGACGAGATTGCGCGCTGTGTCGAGTTCCTCGCCACCGACGCCGCCTCGTTCGTGACCGGTGCGGTGCTGATAGCCGACGGGGGCCAGTCGATCGTGGATCTGGGCTCGCTACCCTTCGTCGCGCCATGACGCTGAAGTGGCGGCGCCGCGGCTGGTGATGATGAAGTTGACCACCGCGCCTGGGCACGGTGGATCTCTGCGGCACGGTCGTTAGGGAATGACTTCAAACAGACCTGCGGCACCCATTCCTCCGCCAATGGTTTCGGTGTATCTGCGGCATTTCCCGTAAGACGGGTCTCTACAAAGGGGTTCCGAATTACCAAGCTGATCGCCCGTGACCCCATGTGCCGCCGAAGGGTGTTCGGCGCGGAAGTCATCGAGTTATGTGTTCGCTGGTACATCACCTATCGGCTGAGTTATCGCGACCTGGTCGGAACGATGGCGGAGCGCGGTGTCACTGTAGCCCACAGCACGATCCTGCGGTGGGTAACCCGGTGCGTGACGGAGTACGAAAAGCGCTGGACCAGACTCTCGCGACCGATCGGTACTTGTGGGAGGCGAATTACCAATCAGGCGGCGACAGGAGTTTCGAATAGCCCATTGC
>VFSW01006163.1_pt1 | contig 17664 bp, 19 predicted proteins | sample 5358111 | NCBI WGS metagenome assembly VFSW01 (sample SAMN11554181, study PRJNA540505) | mine drainage metagenome | isolation source: sediment from site ElyBrook_90M | place: USA: Ely Copper Mine, Vershire, VT | collected 2017
GGCGCAGTGCGATGAGCGACCACAGGGCTTCGACGACGCCGAAGGGCCACGCGCCCGACAAGAACCCGTACACGCTCGACAGGACGCAACCCACGGCGAAGGCGGCGATGAATCCCCGCGCCCGTTTTTCGAGCGCGTACATCAGCATCATGAAACTCACCGCCACGACACCATAGAGCGTGATCACGACGTCGCCCGTTCCTGTAGCGCGCGCAGGAGTGACCGAACGTGGGCCTTGGTGGAGTCGACCAGCGCGAAATCGACGCTGTTCTCATCTAGCAGCAGTCCGAATTCGGTGCAGCACAAGCCAATGGTGTCCGCGCCACGCGTCACCAATGAAGTCGCAATCTCGAATAGTCGTTCGCGCGACGTCGCTGACACCACTCCCTGGGTGAGCTCGTCGTAGATGATCCGCTGTAGATCCCTGGTCTGCACCTCGTCGGGGCGCACCACCGCGACGCCGTGCTGCTCGATGCCCCGCGCATAGAAATCCTGTTCGATCACGTACGAGGTTCCCAGGACCCCGACGCAATGTCCACCGAGATCAATCACTTCGCGCGCCACGCAGGCGCGAATATCAATGACCTCGCATTCGACCGCCGCGACGACGTCATCGAAGTTGCGGTGCATCGTATTCGCACCGATGCCCAACACGCTGGCGCCTCCCGCCACGAGGCGTCGCGCGGCGTCAGCCATTATGAGCCCCGTGGCACCCCAGTCCTGCACCCGCTGTAATTCAACGATGGTCCCCATGTCGGTGGAGTCGATCAATACCTGCGGCTGCGACCAGGCCGAGGGTCCGACGTGCAACTCGTTGAAGTAGCGGTAGTAGGACGCGGTCGCCTCCCAGGAGAGTCCCCCGATGAGACCAATGCGTGCCGTCACTAGTTCAACTTAGGCAATGCGCGCTTCAGGTTGCGAATCGCCTGTTGGGTACGTAATTCGTTCTCGATCAGGGCGAAACGTACGTGACCGTCGCCCCCCTCACCGAAACCGACGCCGGGACTCGTCGCCACCTCGGCCTCGGTGATGAGGAACGTGGAGAACTCGAGCGACGACATCTCAGCGTAGGGCTCCGGAATCGGTGCCCAGATGAACATCGATCCCTTGGGCGCGGCGACCGACCAACCAATACGATTCAACCCGCCAATCAGGGTGTCGCGGCGGACCTGATAGACCTCACGCAACAGATCAGGGTAGTCCGACGCCTCGTTCATTGCGACGATGGCGGCGATTTGCACCGGTTGAAAGGTGCCGTAGTCGAGGTAACTCTTGAGTTTGGTCAGCGCCGCCACAATCTCGGCGTTGCCCACCATGAAGCCCACTCGCCAACCGGCCATGGAGAATGACTTGGTGAGGGTATAGAGCTCGACGCAGCACTCCTTGGCTCGCGGTACTTGCAGGATCGACGGCGGCTGGTAACCGTCGAAGCCGAGATCGGCGTAGGCGAAGTCGTGACAGATGATCACGTCACGTTCGAGGGCGAAGGCGACGAGGCGCTCCATGAACGCGAGGTCGACGCTCGCGCTCGTCGGGTTGTGGGGGAACGAGCAAATGATCACGCGTGGCTTGACGGGCGCCTTCTCCCACGCCGCGAGGAGGCCCTCGAAGAAGTCGTCGCCGGGGTCATTCGTGCTCGCCCCGGGATCAACCATCGGGACCGTGATCACGTGAGCGCCCGCGAAACCCGGGCCGGCCAAATGGATCGGGTAACTCGGCGAGGGCACGATCGCAGTGTCTCCCGGTCCCAGCAGCACCCACATGAGATGGGTGAGGCCCTCCTTCGCGCCGATCGTCGTCACCACTTCGGTGTCAGGATCGAGATCGACATCGAACACCTTCTTGTAACGCGTGGCCATCGCCAGGCGTAGGTTCGGCAAACCTCGACTCGCGCTGTAACGGTGATTCTTAGGGTTATGTGCGGCTTCGGCTAACTTCTCCACCGCCAGATCAGGACTCGGCAGATCAGGGTTACCGAAACCAAAATCGACGATGTCACGACCCTGGGAGCGCGCGGCGGCCTTGAGTCCGTTGATGGTGGCGAAGACGTAAGGGGGCAGGCCGTTGATGCGACGGAATTCCATCAAAGGAATTTAGCACCCACTACGAGCACGCCATTGCGCCAACGCCGCGATGTCGACACCGGGTGCGAGAACGGCCCAGTGCGCACCCACGACGCGCAGTTCATCGAGCAACCCTGGAAGATTCTCACGGGCGGGTCCCGCCCAGGTCACCGTTCCTCGCGCAACGTGCGACGCCAGACGATCACCGTCCACGTCCCACACGTTCAGGGTGACGTCCAGTCGACGCGCGAGCTCATTGGTGGCTGCGGCTCCGGCACCGATCCATACCGGCATCTCGTCTCGCAGAGTTCGCGCCACCAGTTCCATCTCCCTGCGCCTTTGGTCGGCACTCATCAGGGTCAGACCGTAGCCTTCGAGCTCGTCGCGCGACTTGACGTCACCGGTACCCAGCGCCGCGATGACCCGACCGGGCGCAATTGAGGCCAAGGACCGGAATTGTTCGATCAGGTGCGTTGATCCCACCATGCCCACGCGTGCCACGAGGGGTCCCACGGAGAGCGACGCGAATCGCGCCGCGACGGCCGCCAGCACCGGGAAGGGGGCGAACGACGGGCGCGTCGGCGATCCCATGGGCCAGAGGTGGTCGTAGGCGAAGACGCCGTCGATGCCGTGCTCTTCGCATCGACCGGCCACCTCAAAAGCATCATCCACCGTGTCACGAAACGTCGGGAGGATGACGCCCAATCTCATGGTTGACGATCGAAGGCAACCTTGGCGGCTCCCAGTGCACCGGCGTGCACCGTCAGACCAGAGGGCGTGACGATGATCGGTGGGCGCTTGTCGTAGCCAAAGGTCAGATCCCCGAGGTACTCACGCGCACTGGGCAGCAGTTGGTCGGCCGCCGCGGAGAGTCCGCCCCCAATCACGAAGTGGCCGGTGTCGAGAATGGCGATCAGATTCGCCAGTCCGCGTGCGAGCCACCACGCCACCTCGTTCATCAAAATGATGGCTTCTTCGAGGCCCTGTCTCGCCGCGAGGGTCACGTCCTCGCCGCGCACATTTTGTGCCCCCCCGCGCCGCTCCGTCAACTGGACCAGGCGCCCTTCAGAAGCCCACTCGAAGGCCAGGCGCGCCAACCCGTTGCCGGAGGCGTATCGTTCCCAGCAGCCGTAACCTCCGCAGCCGCACAGCACGCCGCGCGCCTCGACCGCCATATGTCCGATCTCTCCGCCAAAGCCACTTTGCCCCCGCACCAGCTCGCCGTTGGCGATGATGCCGCCACCTATACCGGTCCCTAACGTCACCATGACGAAGTTGTCCACCCCCTGCCCCGCGCCCCAGGCGTATTCGCCGAGGGCGGCGCAGTTCCCGTCGTTCTCCACGTAGACGAGTTCGGCGCCGACGGTATCTCGTAAGAGTACCCGGAACGACGCACCCGACACCGTCTGCAAGTTAGGGGCGAACGCCAATCGGCCGTCCCGACGTCCCATGCCCGGCATACCGATGCCGATGGGCAGAACACGAAGGTCCAACGCGTGGCGCTCGGCAAAAGTAGCGAGTTGGTCGGCGAGCACTTTGCCCGTCGCCGCACCCGCTCCCCCTTGGGCGTCGTGCGGCGTCGACGTGCGGAGTTCATCGAGGATCTCGCCGTCGCGACTTACCAGTACGGCGAGTGCCTTGGTGCCACCCACGTCGAGACCAACCGCAACGTCGCTCACGAAAGTGCCTCGACACGGTTCTTAAGTTCCACCAGCGCGTGGCGCTGGATGCGAGAGGCGGCGCGCGCCTGGATGAACTGCGGCACCGGCACCGCCAGTGCCACCTCGAGGTCGTAGGTGACCAGTGTCGTCGTCACGTCAGTTGCGCGCACGAACTGGTACGAACCATTCATCATCTCGGTCACGTCACCCCAGGTCTGGTGCCAGCTCAGGGTACCGGGCGCGTGGCTGTAGTCGTAGCGCAGGGTGTACTTGGTGGAACGTCCGAACGCGGCCGCTCGAAAGGCCACCTCCAGTGCGCGACCATCGATATCGCGCTCGAGCACCTCGATGCTCTTGAGGTCCATCACCCAGTCGCGGTACCTATCGAAATCGACCACGACCGAGTAGACCGCTGATGGCGCGGCCGCTACGACTATTGACTGCGTCGCACGCTGGACCACGACACCTCCTCACTCCCCACTTTAGACAACGCCCTCACGTCGCCGGAATGGCGCCACCACGGTCGTAGGGAGCCAGTCCAGCTCCGAGTCGCTGGGCCAACACCCGCCAATCGAACTGCTCTACGGCGAGGGCGCGCGCGTGGGAGGCGAACTCGGCGCGCAGAGCGGCATCCTGGAGCACGTGGGCCATCGAGGCGGCCAAATCGGTCTCACTGCGAGGATTGGCGACCACCAGTCCGGTCACGCCGTGGTGCACGGCTTCGTGACTGCCGCCGGAGCGTCCTGCCACTTGGGCGACGCCCGAGGCGCCCGCCTCGAGGAACACGATGCCAAAGCCCTCTTGTTCGAGCCCCAACCACCGACTGCGACAGTCCATGACCATGAGGTCGCTCGCCGCGAGCCACGCCGGGAGATCGTGGTCGGACACCCGACCGAGGAAGACGACTGGCGCGGAGAGCTTCTTCGCCATTCTCTCGAGTCGCTCGCGGTCGCGCCCCGCTCCGCCAATAGCTACCTGGAGACTGGGGAAAGAATCGGCGAGCAAGGCGCTCGCCCGGATGAGCGTGTCCATTCCCTTGCGCGGCACGAGTCGCGAGTACGAGCTCACCAGTAACGCCGAGGTCGAGAGGCCCAGCGAAGTGCGCACCGCCTCACGGCGCGACGGGTCAATCGGCACGAAGCGCTCAGTGTCGACGCCGGGAGCGACGTGGATCGTCGGGGGCATCCACTCGGCGGCGTTGCGCCGCGCCTCCGCCTCGGGGTAGCTCCCGGCACAGACCGCCACCTCGGCGTGGCGCAGCACGTAACGCAGGCTCGAGGCGACCACGGGCAAGCGACCAGGTATGGTCACCTCCGCGCCGTGCAGCACGACGCCGTAGGGACGCGAGAGTCGCGGGCCGAGCAAGCCCAGTGGCCACGCGGGATCCAGCAACACTAGCTCGGGCTGATGGCGTTCGATCGCCGCTTCGATAGCCGCCAAGTTGCGTGGAATCGGCAGGATCAACGTCGGAGTCGTGACCCGCTCGATCACGACGTCGCTCGTCGCGTCAAACGAGGCGGCGTCGGGGTGCGAGGAAGCGGTCAGCACGACCGCCCGACCGGGCTCGAGGCGACGCCAGAGTTCGTGGAGGTAGACCTGGATACCGCCCGTCTTGGGCGGATAGTCATTGGTCACCAGAAGGTGGCGCGCCATGCGTCCACGCTACTGGTCTCGCACTCAGCCCTCGGTGGCGACTCGGTGAAACTTGAGGCGGGGAATCATTCCTTGACTCGACAACAGACCTGCGACCTCCGCGAGCTCGGAGTTCAACGTCAATTCTTCGGGCTGATCGCCGAGCACGAAGGAAACGAGGCAGTCCTCGCAGTCGGGGGTGGAACGCCGCACGCAGTCGGTGCAGCTAATGGACAACTCAATACCGGACACGATGCCCCTTTCAGTTAGGGACATCTTCTCGGGTCCCTGTCACATCAAATACGGGGCAATCTCTTCGCGAACTTGCTCGGGAGCGAAGACGGCCCCTTCGCACAGGACTTTCTCCTGCGAGGGGTCAATCAACACGTAACAGGGTGGCCAACGAATCTCGAGTTCCTCGAGCAGCGACTCCGAGACGAGGACTCGATGCGACGAGGTGCGCCAGAAGGGTTCGTTTGACGGCCGCGCCGCCACGATCATCGTCGCCACATCGCCGAACGCGTCAACGGGCGATGCGAACACGCTTTGACATCCCCCGCAGTTCGCCTTGACCGCCACGACGAGGGTGGGCGAGTCGAACTCACCACGGACCTGCTCACCGTGCAGGGTCACACCACGGTAGGTGCGCGGCGCACGACGTTCGCGGGTGGCGTCGAAGGAGCGCACGACTACTCGACCTCGGACATGACCTCAACGCCGCGTCCGTGTCCGCACCAGCGACACGACACCGAGTCCACGGTCCGTGACACGACCTCGGGTTCCTCGATGGTCAACTCTCCCCCGACCGTGTAGTGGTGGAACGAGCGAACGGTGGTCGTCTCGACCACGTCGAAACGTGTCAAGTTGCCACAAGCGGTGCAGCGGTATTTATCCATAGCACCACGGTAATGGACGCGCCGAGGTGGCGGTCATTGCTCAGAGTCGAACCCCAGCTCATCCGAGCCCGAATCGTCGTACCATTCACGCCACGAGGGCGCACCCGAAGAGGCGAGGTCGCGGCGGGTGCGGTCAATGAGCCGGCGCAGGGCGGCGGGATGGCGCACGGCTGGCAAGGCCAAAGTACCCGCCGACGTCTCCACAGCGACGATCCCCCGGCGCCGTAGCCGTTCAGCGAACGTCTGGTCGGCATGGGTGGCGAACACGTCACCGAGGTTCACCTGCGTGGAATGTCGCGCCAACACTCCCCCCTCAATCACGATGCGCTGGGTTGTCAACGTGATCTTGTAGGAGCGCCAGCGCCACGTACGCGTGCTCACGACCAGAGCGGGCAGGGCTCCCGCAACCAACAGCGCGGTCCCCTCATAGCGATGGAGCGGGGACCATATCGTAGCGAGCCAGATCAGGACGCCCTCTAGCAGGACGAACAATACGACGGGTCTCGCCACGCCAATCGGCGCGGGTGTCACACTGATCACGGGCGCTTCGCCGTTTTCCAAACGCACACGTCGGCTCACGACTCCACCTTAAGTTCGCTCCTCGAGCGGCTGAGAGATTCAGACATTGCGCATTTGGTGCGCCGCCATATCGAAGTAGGCCAACATCTCGTCGTACTCGTCGGCGGTGAGTTCGGCACGCACACTCTCGAGGGCTGACGTCATCGCGGCCATCCACGCGTCGCGCGCCTGCTTGGTGATGCGAAATGGGGCGTGACGCATTCGTAGGCGGGGGTGCCCACGTTCCTGCATGTACGTCGTGGGACCGCCCCAATACTGCGCAAGAAACAACACCATGGTGCGTTTGGAATCACTGAGGTCCTCGGGGTACATGGGCCGCAACAATTCGTCCTGCTCGATTCGGGCATAGAAACTCTCGACCAATCTCTCGAAGAAGGGCTCCCCGCCCACGTGCTCGTAGAGTGCCTGTGCCACGAGCAAAGCCTAGACACCCCCGCAAGAGATTCGGCTACTCCTTGGATGTCCCGCGCGTGATCTCCACCGCGACGTCGTCACCCATTCGCCGTGCGCACCATCCGCGAGTCGGATGAATGAGGCGAAGAACGGACCTGTGTCCACGGCCGCTCGATCGGGCTTAACGTCCGTTGTCTCGCCTCTTATCGAGCCCTTAGCTAACAAACTTCCTCCATCACCCGCAGTAGATTGACGACTGAAGTTCTATCCATTCTTGACACCTGGCCGTCGGCACGCGGCGTGGTGGTCGCCCCCGAACGAGGAGGCTTCATGCCCCATAGCGGCCTCATCGTTGAAGATGAGGTCAAGTTGCGCCACCTGATCCGCACGAACCTGGAAAGGGAGGGACTCACCGTGATGACGACCGGTTCCGGGGCAGAAGCAATCGAGTTGGTGTCTCGCTTCAACCCCGAATTGGTCATCTTGGACCTCGGCCTCCCCGACGTATCGGGACTCGAAGTCGCCAAGGAGATCCGTTTCGTCTCGGACGTCCTGATATTGATGCTCACCGCACGATCGAGCGACGAAGACCGCATTCGAGGACTGGAGCTGGGTGCTGACGACTACGTGATCAAGCCCTTCAGCCCCCGCGAACTCGTCCTGCGCGTCATCGCCCTCTTACGACGCGGCAGCGCCTTCAGCGCACGAACCAGCTATGTGTCATTCGGTGATGGACTCGTGACGATCGACGAGGAACGACACGAAGTCCGATTGCACGGGGTGGCGATCAACCTCTCCCCCACCGAGTGGGGAATTCTTCTTGAACTGGCGCGAGTTCCGGGACGCGTCTACTCGCGCTACGAATTGGTCAATGTGGTGCGTGGTTACGAATGGGACGGTTACGAACGCGTCATCGACTCTCATATCAAGAATCTGCGTCGAAAGCTCGAGGACGACTCGACTAATCCCAAACTCATCGAAACGGTGCTCGGCGTCGGCTATCGCCTCTGCCTCACCCGCGACAACGTGAAATGATGCGACGACGGGTGTTCCAGTCCGAGTGGCTTGGCCCCCTCGGGGTTCGACTCGCACTTGCTTCGATCGCCGTGGCATTGACTTCCGTCGTGCTCCTCGCCAGTCTGACCCTGCTGCTCACGGACATTGACCTCACCAATGCCAACAGCGAACAGGAATCCACCAGCACGGCCGCGATCGTGAATTCGGTGCGCGCCACCTACCTTCGCGACAAGGACCGCGACTGGAAACCCGCCGACCTCGCGTCGTCCCAAGACCTCGTTCGCGCCATCGGTGTCGGTGTCGTCATTCGCGCCAATTCGAAGACGTACCTGAGTGTCCCGTCGCCCGCTCCCGGTGGACCCGTCAAGTCCGTCGTCATCAAAGTCGGTGCCTCGACCATTGCGACGGGAACGTTCACCTTCCCACGACAAGGTCTCCTGCCTGAAGAGGTGGCCTTTCGTCGTTCGATCGAGACCTCAGTGTTGGTTGCATCGGGATTGGCGCTGGTAGTGGCGCTCGGTGCGTCAATCTTTGGCTCCCGTCGCATCGTGCGACCACTCCGGGTCCTCACGTCGGCGACGCGCCGTCTGGCCGGCGGTGACCGCACGAGCCGAGTAGGTGCTCTGCACACCACCGGAGAGTTGGCCGAATTGGGCTCGGCCTTCGACACCATGGCTCGACAGCTCGAAGGCGAGGACGCGCTACGCCGGTCGATGGTGGCGGACCTCGCTCACGAACTCAGAACGACCCTCTCGGTCCTGCGCGCGCAACTCGAGGAACTCTCCCTAGGTAACGCGCCGCTGGACGACCAGGCCGGCATCTCGTTGTCGGAAGAGGTCAATCAACTCACTCTGCTGATCGAGGACCTGCGGGTGTTGTCCTCGGCCGAGGCCGCTGGCCTCGCCCTGGAATTGACGAGACTCGATTTGGCCGCGGTCGCTTCCAACGCCGCCGCACGCCTCGCACCTCAATTCGTACAAAGTGGCGTCGACCTCGAGGTTCATTTCTCACCCACCGAAGTCCGTGGCGACCCCCACCGCCTTGAACAGGTCATCATGAATCTCTTGTCCAACGCGGTGAAATTCACACCCGCCGGAGGTCACGTACGCATCGCCGTCCAGCCGCACGCCGACCAGGGTCGAGTCACCGTGAGCGACAACGGCCGCGGAATCCCGCTCGATGAGCACGCCGCCGTCTTCGGTCGCTTCTACCGTGGCACAAATTCCAATGGCACTGCGGGCAGCGGCGTGGGACTCGCGGTCGTCCAGGCGCTCGTGAGCGCGCACGGGGGACGAGTGCAATTCACGAGCGGGCCGGGTACTGGCAGCGAATTCATCGTCGACCTGCCACTGACCAGCGCGACGACGTCAGTCGATGCCGGTACCCATAATTAGGTGGTCGCACGAGGGGCCCCGGGGTGAGTGCCTCTTGGAAGTGGCCACGCCTACGTTCTCTACCGCGTGAGCATCGCTCCTTCGGGGACCAGACTCCATGAGTGTTCGATGCGCGAATAGATCATCAGGTCCCCGGGCGAGGCGAAGCAACTCGCGCAGCGTGAAGGCGTCCCTTCAAGGAATGCCGCGAGCGTGCGCAGGCTATGACAGTGGCTAACCACGAGGATGACAGCGCCCCCGGTCAATCGGGGTTCAATGACGTCGGTCCACGCACCGAGGATCCGCTCCTCCATCTGAACTTCCGACTCCGCCGCGGGCAGCTGTCGCGGATCGACATCGAAGTAACGCGAGTCGTGGCGAGCGTGACGCGGGTCGTCGTACTCGATCAGGGGAGGAATCGCGTGGGGTTGGCGCTTCCACTGACGAAACTGTCCACGTCCGTAGATCAAGGTAGCGGCCGCACGGTCGAGTCCCTGAAGTGCTCCCAGATGCCGCTCATTCAATTGCCAACTCGACTCCACCTCGAGGGACAAGCCGAGCGTCTGCAGAATCACTTGCGCGGTGGACACCGCGCGATCACTGCGGCTGGCCACCACCTGCGACGGGAGCGCACCACTCGCGCGGAGTCGAAGGGCCGCACGGCGCGCCTCCTCTCTTCCCGTGGCATTGAGTACGGGGTTCGCCCAGCCCGTCATGAATCGTCCTGCGTTCCAGTCAGTGCTCCCGTGACGGACCAGGATCACCGTGGCGCGATTCCGGGCTTCCACGCATCACTCACAGAACGCCGACACATCAGCGTGACGCGGGCGCGCGCGCTCCGGCGCAACTCGGTGCGTCACGTCAACGCAATGCACCGCGGAGGAGAACTCGTACTTCACCTACGGACCGCCGCGTGGCTCGCGCGACGTTCGCAAAGATCCTCGACGATGCGTGCGGTCGCGCGAGCACCGTCGAGGTCGAAGGTCACCGTTGGCGGGGCCATCGAGAGAGCGTCCGCGATAGCGAGGCTCAGAGATTCTGGCCCCAGGTCGCTCATTGGCAGGGATCGCACCACCCCGCGCTCAGCCAGTCGATGCGCCCGGAACGATTGTTCGGTCTCGCCGTCGACGTCGTAGGGAACCACCAGGGCGGGAACACCCGCACGAATGACATCTAGAGCGGTGTTGTAGCCGCACTGACTCACCGACAATGATGCCGCGGCCATGGCCTGGCAAAGTTGGGGCTCGAATCTCGAAACCTCCAACGACGCACAGGTAGCGGCTTCGGCTTCGAGTTCCGCGATGTCCGTCGGCGCCAGGAAGGGCCCCGTGACGATGCGAGTACGAATGCCACGGTGGACCAGAAAGCGCCGATGAGCCGCGACCATCGTTCGAAAGAGAGCCAATCCGACCTTTCCCCCACCAGCTGAGACGAGCACCTCGGTTTCGACTGATCGCCGCCGCGGAGGTCGATGAACGGAGTTCACCACGAATCCCGAGTAATGGATCGAAGGCGTAATCGGAATGGAGGGACGAAAGGTCTCGTCCAATGTCGCGAACCGGGGGTCCGCGTGCACGACGATAGCGTCGAAGTAGCGGTTCAGGAGTTGCGCCGCGCGGTCATCCAACTCCTGTTGGTTGTCCTTACCGTCCACCAGGATGTCGCGCACACTGGACACGATGACGGGAGCGGGATCGAGTGCGCTGGCGGCGTCGAGGAGCGGGAGCAACTCACGCGCGAACTTTCGCCGACCGAACGGGAAGAGTTCGATCACGAGCGCGATTGGCCGAAGGTCCTCCAACAGGTACGTGAGCATCTGGATGCGCAGCCGCCATGCGTCTTCCAATTCGAGCCCGTCGTCCATGCTGATCAGCCGCGCCCCTCGGCCGTCCGAGGCGCCGATCGCGGGCAGCGCCACCAACTCCACGCCTGCGGGCACGACCAGTTGGGGAGGCACCACACCTCCGCTGACCACCACGACACGGAACCCCTCACTCAACGCCGCGGCGATGGCCAGTGAACGTACCAGGTGCCCTAACCCCACCGAGTGCTGACAGTAGTACAACACCGTCGGGCGCGCGGGCGTGGTCATCGAGACACCGCGACTTCGCGCGGATCAGCGTCGAGCATCCATTCCAGTGGGGACCACAGCACTGGTGCGAAGTCCGTTGACAATCCACGACCGACCCCATAGACATCGATATCCACGTGCGCCACCTCTCCTATGCTCACGACGTTGACCGCGTCGATGACGACGTGACCCGCCATCAGTTCGCGCAGTCGCTCGAGCTCCAGTTCGCGATACTCCGGCCACGCAGTCATGATCACCAGGGCGTCGGCCCGCGTCACCGCATCGTAGGGGTCGACCACTAGCTCCATGGCGGCGGTATGCGGCGTCGCGACGGGGTCGTGGGCCCGCACCAGTGCTCCACGCTGCGCCAACGCTTCGCCCAGGCCCAACCCCGGAGAAAAGCGCACGTCCCCCGTGCCCGGCTTAAACGCCAGACCGAGGATTGCAATGCGCTTGCCACGCAGTGACCCGAGGGCGACTTCGAGTTTGTGAATCAGACCGGCCAACGCTTCGCCATTCACCATCCGTGCCGCGCGAGCCAGCGAGGCGCTCTGCCCCACCGACTGCGCCACCGCGATAAACCCACCCAAGTCCTTGGGCAGGCAAGAGCCCCCAAAGCCCGGTCCGGGAGATAAGAAGGCGCCGCCGATTCTCGCGTCCAGACCGACGCCGGCGAGGACCTTGTGGGAGTCGGCCCCCAAGGCTTCGCACAATTGGGCGACTTCATTAGCGAAGGAGATCTTGACCGCGAGGAAGGTATTGGCCGCGTACTTGACGAGCTCCGCGCTGCGACGGTCACACAGGACCAGTGGCCACTGTGCGGGGTAGAGACCGGTGACCAGGTCCTGCATCGAGGGTTCGTCGATTCCTACCACCACCCGATCAGGGTTGAAGAAGTCCCACACGGCCTGACCCTCTCGGAGAAACTCGGGATTCGAGGCCACCACGACATCGACCCCCTCGCGAGCGTGGCCCGCCGCGAGGAGTTCCAGCGCCTCACACGAACCGGGCGGTACGGTGCTCTTGACGATCAAGAGAACGTCACCGCGTGCTGCGGACACCACGTCGGCGGCCGCGCGACCAAGTTGGCGTAGATCGGGTTCTCCATCGGGTCGTGGAGGCGTGCCCACGCATAACAAGACCACGTTGACGCCGTCCATGGCTTCTTCTACGTCACCAGTGAAAGTGAGTCGACGGGTGCTCATGTGGCGATGGAGCAATTCGTCGATGCCTGGCTCGTGGATGGGCACGGCGCCACCCAACAGTGTCGCGAGTCGCTCGGGATTCGATTCCACGCAGACGACGCTGTGGCCCAGTTCAGCCAGACACACCGCGGCCGTGAGACCCACGTAGCCCGCTCCGACGACGCACACTTTGGTCGCACGCACCGCTGATGTTGACGAGTTTTCCATCTTGTACATGTTCTTCCTCTTCTCTTGGTTGGTCGTGATCACCGCGACAGCGACTCGTCCACGGCGAGCTCGAGTAGGTGGGTATTCTGGATTTCATTGAGGTTCCAGTAGACGCTGCGATTCGCGACCAGTTCGGCGTGGCTGCCCGACTCGACGATCCGTCCCTCGCTCAGCACGGCGATCTGGTCGACCCAGCGTAAGCCCGAGAGTTGGTGGCTCACGATGATGGTGGTGGGGCCATCGGCGGCGATCTCCAACGCCGTGAGGATGAGCGACTCCAATTCTGCGTCAAGACCAACGGTCGGCTCGTCGAGAAGCAAGACGGGTGCCTGACGCGCCATGGCGCGAGTGATGGATACGCATTGTCGTTGCCCTCCCGAGAGCGCCAGTCCACGTTCGCCGATCATCGTGTCGTATCCCTGAGGGAAGGAGTCGATCACCTCGTGAAGTCCGGCGCGACGAGCCACTCGCACGGCGGTCTCTCGATCACCACCTTCTCGCCCGTACAGGATGTTCTCCCACACCGTCGCCCGGAAGAGATACGGCTCCTGGGGCACGTAGGCGATCTGTCGCCGCAGGTCGGAGAGATCCAAAGTGGCGACGTCGATCCCGTCGAGGGCCACTACGCCCGCCGTGGGGTCGAGGAATCGGGGCACCATGCGCAAGATTGTGCTCTTACCCGAACCGGTTAATCCCACGAGCGCCTGGCGCGATCCCGCCGGAAGGTCGAGGTTCACCCCGTGCAGGACCCGCGGACCGTCGTTGTAGTGGAAATCCACGTCACGCAGAGTCAACGCTCCTCGGGACCTACGAAGACGCACGACGTCGGGGACCTGGGAAACTTCCTCGTGGGTGTTCAGAATCTCAATCACCCGGTCGGCGGCCGCGTGCGCGCGTCCCACCACGCCTGCCAACTTCGAAAGTTGACGAATCGGACTGAACATCCCGCGTAAGTAGGCCATGAAGACGAGCAGATCCCCCGCGCTCAGCCGACCCGCGTTGATGGAACGAACACCGAAGAAGAGGACCACGACGGTCGACATCGTCATCGCCAAGGTGACGAGAGGGGTGAATTGGGACTGCGCCACGATGGCGAGGCGATTCTCCTCCAGTCCGCGTCCCGTCGCCACTTCGTAGCGCTGGGCTTCGATGTCCTCCGCACCGAAGGCCTGGACCACGGTCATCGAGGTGAGCACTTCTTGCGCCACCGAACTGGCCTCGCCATCGGCTTGGCGGGCCAGACGCTGGATCGACTTGATCTTGTTCAAGTAGTAACGGCTCGCGAAGGCGAGGATCGGTGCGAGGACGAGTGCGAGCAAGGAGAATCGCCAGTCGACGATGAACATGATCACCACCATGCCGACCAGCGTCAGCAGATTGCGGACCAGGGTCGGCAGCGCGGTGACGACCGCACTCTGGATCGCTTGGACGTCTCCTTCGAGTCGCGCGAGTAGATCGCCGACGTGGCGACGTTGGTGAAAAGCGATCCCTTGGGACTCAATATGACGAAAGAGTCGTGCGCGAATTGCGAAGATCACGCTCTGGCCTGCGGTGGCCACCAGTCGCGTCGAGAAGTAGTCCGACAATGCCAGAATGACCGCCACGAGGATCAGCACCCCCACCATGGTCCACAACAGTCCGTTGGGACTGGTGGGTACCCTGGACAACCACGACGGCAGTGGTTTGTGACTGATCACACTGTCGAAGATGAATTTCAGTGGCCAGGGGGCCACCCACTGCATGATGGCGGAACTCACGCTGGCCAACAGTCCAGCGACGAGCAATCCCCGCACTGGTCGCACGTACGGACGAAAGTGTCGCAGCACGGTCGCTACCCTTCGCCGCTCATCGATCGAGTGCCGGTGACCTGACGTCGCGTCTCGTCACTCGGGAGTGTGGCACTCACAGGATCCACACCAAAGAGGGGAGCGATTCGAAGTGCGCACGCCGTACGATCGAAGTTCTCGCGCACGTGCTCGCGCGCCCGAGAGCCGAGGCGATTTCGCAACGCCGAGTCGGCACGAAGTTGCTCGAGCGCGCCAGCCAAGGCATCAACGTCACCGGGCGCCACCAGAATTCCACAGTCCCGAGTCACCACCTCGGGAATGCCCGCCACCTCGCTCGCCACCACCGCGAGTCCACTGGCCATGGCCTCGAGGAGGGAATTCGGAATGCCGTCACGGTCGCCGTTGGCCAACACCACACTCGCTTGAACGAAGACGTCGGCGCGATGAAACCACGCGGCCACTTCCGGATGCGTTTGGGAACCGACAAAATCCACTACCGGCGATATCCCCAGGTTCCGCACCAGTTCCTCAAGATGCGTGCGGTCGGCACCCTCTCCGACGATGGTGCATCGCACCGGTCGCCCGGTGTCACTCATCCGCTTGATCGCCTCGAACAACGTGGGGTAACCCTTCTTCGCGACCAGTCGACCAACCGCGAGAACGCGAAGTGGCGTGTCGTCAACCTTTGGTGAGACCGTTGGGATTGACGACGTGAAACGTGAAGTATCGACACCGTGATGGGCGAGTATCACCTTGGCGGAGTCCGCGCCATCGAGTGAGGTGAGCGCGCTGCGCGCCGACTCCGAACACGAGAGTACGAAGCAGGCGTCCCGGAGTCGTTGAGCGAGTAGTTGAGGATCCGAGACGTAGATGTCCTTCGCGTGGGCCGAGAAGCTGAAGGGGATACCGGTGAGGAGGTGGACCAGGTGAGCGATCGACGCCGGCCCGTGGGCGAAGGCCGCGTGCAAGTGGCGAGTGTCGTCCTTGCGCAGGATCCAAGCCAACCGACCAGCGAGGGAGAAATTCTTCAAGCTCGATTTCAATTGCCGACGCCGATGCCACACCAAGTGGCCCAGGATCGCGAAATAACGCCGCGGCGATTCGCCACACAATCGAAGATGGGCTGCGGACGTCTCGCGGAACTGGACGAATCGCGAGCGTGCGCACGACGCGTCTTGCAAGTAGACCACCGGACTCGCGACACGGGCGACGTCGGGCTGCACCAGTTCTTCGTGCGGGTCAGCGATCGCGTAGAGGCGCAGAGGCACACCGGCCGATTCGAGGCCGAGTATCTCATCGAGGATGAACGTCTCCGAGAGGCGCGGAAACCGCTTGGTCAGATAGGCCACGCTCGAGGTCATCGCGATACCTTGGACGCAGGGCGCGGCGATTGATGAGCGCGATCGTGACTTCGACTCAACTTGGCCTGCGCGACGAGCGCCACCTCCAGATTGCGCAATCCGCTCAGGTCCAGCGTTGCCGGTGGGCTGACTCGCTGCGACTCCATCACCCGGGCCAACGTCACTCGCAATCGCGTCGCCAGATCGTCACCGGGAAGCTCGACTTCGACGATGCCCAGTTGCGCGAAGATTTCCGCTCGAATGGCCTGCTCTCGACGAGGGTGGATACGCGGAACCACGATGGTCGGCGTGCGAAGGGCGACCAGTTCACACAGCGAGTTGTAGCCGCCCATCGTCACCACCACTCTCGCTCGACTCATCATCTCGCTCGGGTCGCTCACAAATTCCAGGATGCGAGCATTCGGATGGGCCTCCGTCTGCACGGTCAGTGAATGGCGATCGCGCTCTTCCATGAGCGGTCCGGTCATTACCACGCAACGCTCTCCCAGAGACGCGCTAGCGGCCAAGGTCGCCGTGAGGACTTGTGCGCCATCGCCTCCCCCCCCGGCGATTCCTAACACGAAGTCCTCGTGTCGCCGCGTCGAGGACGCGTAGCGATGACGACTGACGTATCCGCAGTAGGTGATCTTTGACGCGGTCGCGCCCGAGAGACCGTAGAGGGACGCGACGTCGAAGAGTTCAGCGCTGCCGTACACCAGGATCCGGTCGTAGATCTCATCGAGCGTCTCGTAGACACCTGCCCGCAACCAGTTCTCCCGTACGACGTGGGGAGCGTCGATGACGTCGCGCAGACCCAGGACAATCCTCGTCGCGGGCGACGTCGAACGCAGAACGTCAAAGACCGGTAGCAGTTCCTTCTTCATGCCTTGGGGAGCGTGATCGACCAAAAAGACGTCGGGTCGGAAACGACGAGCAGTGTCCTTCATGATTGCACTGCGCGATCGGCGAACCAGATCGGTGCTCCAGCGAGGGTCACGCGACTGATAATCCTCATCGCCCACCTTGACGACGGGGGGAAGCTGGACGATCTTGAGGCGCGGCGGCGTGCTGAAGCGGTCGGCCACTGACGAGCCCGTCATGAGAACGATTTGCAAATGGGCATGCCCTGCGAGAAGGTATTCGGCAATGGCCAGATTGCGGCGAAGATGGCCGAGGCCGTACGTGTCGTGCGAATAGAGCAGCACTCGTCGCAGGTCGCTCGTCGACCGACTCATGCGACCCTCCCCGCCCCCGAGCGCAATGATTGCAACCACTGCACTTGTGCGGTGTACCCGCTGATGAAATCGACTTGCGCTTTGAATCCGAGCACGGCCTCGGCCCTTTCGATCGACGCGCCCGTGTGCATCGCGTCACCGCGCGCGAAGGACTCGTGCTCAATCTGGATCTTCTCTCCCGTCAATTGCGCGAGGATCTCGAAGA
>VFSW01006164.1_pt1 | contig 17662 bp, 14 predicted proteins | sample 5358111 | NCBI WGS metagenome assembly VFSW01 (sample SAMN11554181, study PRJNA540505) | mine drainage metagenome | isolation source: sediment from site ElyBrook_90M | place: USA: Ely Copper Mine, Vershire, VT | collected 2017
GATTTGAAGCGGCGCGATCACCGGAATGTCCTGGGCGGCGAGCTCGGCGGCGAACCCGTGCTCCTCGAGGATCGCCTCGTCGGCCCAGCGCTGCGGCCGGTAGAACTTGACCACGACCGGCGCACCGTCCTCGACGCCGATCTGGTAGACGCGGTTTTCGTAGCTGTTGAGCGCCAGCACCCGCCCGTCGCAGCGCAGGCCCACCGCTTCCAGGGCGTCCAGCACGAGTTCGGGCGACAGCGAGGCGTAGGGCGCTTGCGAGACAATGGGCGCTTGCGAGGTCATGGGCGCGAGTCTAGCGCCTCGCTGCTGATAGAATGTTTTTCATGCGGATCCCCCGCCCCAAATCCTTGAGCGGCTTGATGCTGATCGGCTTCACGGTCGTGGCGGCACCGCTCCTGTTCGCGATCGTGAACGCGGCGGTGCAGATGAACCGCCTGTCGAGCAGCAGCAAACAGCTGGTCGTGCACGGCATCCAGGGCAGCCGCAACAACCAGCGGCTGTTCGAGGAGATCGGCGCGCTCGAGCGCACCGCCCGCCTCTACCAGGTGATCGGCAGCCCGGAACTGCTCGACGTGTACACCCGCAACCACGAGCGGCTCGCGGACACCCTGCACGAGCTCATGACCCTGCCGCTCGACGCCGCATCGCAAAGCGACGCGCAGCAGCTGCTCGCCAGCGCCGACCGCCTGGCCGCGGACCTCAAGGCGACGCCGCCGGGATCGGCGCACATGGCCGAGATCATCGAGGCGCATCCGCGGCTCACCGACATGGCCTCGAGGATCTCCAATCGCATCGGCGAACAGATCGACCATGAGCTGACCCGCCTGCAGGGCGCCGCCCAGGAGGCGCAGCGCCGCCTGCTGCTGCAGACGCTGCTGCTCGTGCCCCTGACGCTCGCGGTGGTGGCCGTGTTCACCTTCGTGTTCGGCCGGCCGCTGCGCGCCATCGACCGCGCCATCAGCGAACTGGGGCGCGGCACCTTCTCGCGGACCATCGCGATCCGCGGCCCCGCGGACCTCGAGCGCCTGGCGAGCCAGCTGGAGTGGCTGCGGGTGCGCCTGCTCGAACTGGCGCAGGAGAAAAATCGGTTTCTGCGACACATGTCTCATGAGCTCAAGACCCCGCTCGCCAATATCCGCGAAGGGACCGAACTGCTGATGGACGGCGCCGTGGGCGAACTGCAGAGCGCGCAGCGCGAGGTGGCGGCCATCCTGCGCGAGAATTCCATGAAGCTGCAGCGGCTGATCGAGAACCTGCTGTCGTTCAGCGCCTGGCAGGCGAAGAGCGTGGGGCTCGAGGTGTCCGAGTTCAAACTGCGACCGCTGATCAAATCCGTGCTCGAGAACCAGCAGTTGACCCTGGTCGCGCAGCGCGTGCGGCTCGACGTGCAGATCGAGGACCTCACCCCGCTCGCCGACCGCGCGAAGCTGCGCCTGATCCTCGACAACCTTCTGTCGAACGCCATCAAATTCACGCCGCGCGGCGGTACCATCTCGATGCACGCGCGCGCCGAGCGCGACCAGCTGATCCTGGACGTGATCGACAGCGGCCCGGGCGTTCCGCCCGAGGAGCGCGGACGCATCTTCGAGGCCTTCTATCAGGGCAAGACGCCCCAGGGCGGCCACGTCAAGGGCACCGGCATCGGACTGTCGGTGGTGACGGAATTCGTGCATGCGCACCACGGCAGCATCGAGCTCCTGGAGCCGAAGACCGGCGGGGCGCATTTTCGGGTCCGCCTGCCGATGCGCCAGACGGCCGGTTCGCCGCGTGCCAAGGCCCATGCCGCTTAAGCACCGGTGCCGGGCGGCGCTCACCCTCACCCTCGCCCTCGGCCTGACCGCCGGCTGCAGCCTGGTGCACGACTTCGGGAGCGCGCCGGCCGCGCCGTCGAGCGCCGGGTCGGCGCCGCGGCCGGCGCCCTCGGACTGGAGGTCGATCGCGCCGCTGCTCGACCTGGTGAGTGCACTGCCGCAGGGGGATCCGGCCAGCCAGGCGGAGCTGTTCCAGTCCGCCAAGGACGCCGCCACGATCGCGCCCACGACCAGCAACCGCCTGCGCTACGCGCTCGCGCTGGGCGTGCCCGGCCACGGCGGCTCCGATCCCGTCGCCGCGCAGCGACAGCTGGCGGAACTGCTGGCGAGGCCCGAGACTCTGCTGCCGTCCGAGCGTCTGCTGGCGATGGTCGAGGAGCAGGAGATCGAGCAGCGGCTCATCCTGCAGGCGGAAAACCAGCGCCTGCGGGACGAGGCGCCGCGTGAATCGCATGATAGGCTCAGCGCCTTGAATCGACGCCTCACCGCGGAATCGGACGAGAACGCACGCCTGCGCAAGGCGCTGGAGGAGGCACGGGCGAAGCTCGAGGCGGTGACCCACATCGAGCGTTCGATCAATGACCGCAGCCCCGGCGGCGTGCGCACGCCCTGAAGGACATCATGCACCGGAGAGACCGCCCCGTGAACGCGCATTCGATCGCCGCCACCACGCCCCTGTCGTTCGGCCTGGGCCCCGTCGCCCGCGAACCCGCGGCCACGCAGAAGCGCAAGGCGCGAATCCTGGTGGTGGACGACGATCCGGGCCTGCTGCGGCTGCTCACCATCCGCCTGCGCGCCGAGAATTACGAGGTGGAGGCCGTCGAGAGCGCCGCCGCCGCGCTGGCCGCGTGCACGCGTTTCCGGCCCGATCTCGTGATCACCGACCTGCGCATGGACCAGATGGACGGCATCGGCCTGCTCAAGGAGCTGCAGAGCCGCTGGCCGGGACTGCGCGTGATCATCCTGACGGCGCATGGCACCATCCCGGATGCCGTGCACGCGACCCAGAGCGGCGCGTTCGGCTTCCTCACCAAGCCTGTGGACAAGCAGGACCTGCTCGACCACGTGCAGCGGGCCCTCAAGATCTCCGGCTTCGCGCACGTCGACGAGGACTGGCGCGCCAACATCGTCACCCGCAATCAGTCCATGGAGGACAAGCTCGCCCAGGCCAACATGGTGGCCGGCACGGACGCGCGCGTGCTGCTCACCGGCGAGAGCGGCACGGGCAAGGAATTGCTGGCGCGCGCCATCCACGACGCGAGCCCGCGGCGCAACAAGCCGTTCGCCGTGGTGAACTGCGCGGCGATGGCGGAGGATCTGCTGGACCTCGAATTGTTCGGCTCCGAACCGAGCGCGACCGGCCTGCCGCAGCCCGGGCAGATCGAGAGCGCGGCGGGCGGCACCCTGCTGCTCGATGAAGTCGGCGACCTGCCGATGCGCCTGCAGGTCAAGCTGCTGCGGGTGCTGCAGGACAACCAGCTCCGCGTTCCGGGGCGCGCCGATGCGGTGCCCGTCAACGTGCGCATCATGTCCGCCTCGCGCAGCGACCTGCACGAGCTGATGGTCACCGGGCGCTTCCGCGAGGATCTGTTCTACCGGCTGAACGTGGTGCACATCGAGGTGCCGCCGCTGTCGCGCCGCCGCGAGGACATCCCGTTGCTGGTGGCCCATTTCCTGGAACGGCTCGCCAAGGAGAGCGGCCAGCGCCGGATCTACGCGCCCGAGGCGGTCGAGCTGCTGGCGACCGCCGACTGGCCCGGCAACGTGCGCCAGCTCTACCAGGTGGTGCGCCAGAACGTCGCGCTCTCGCAGGGGGCGATCATCACGGCGGAGATCGTGCAGCAATCCCTGGGCGGATCGACCACCCGGCTGCCCTCCTTCGACGAGGCGCGCGACGAATTCACCCGCAACTATCTGTCACAGATCCTGCAGATCACCGGCGGCAACGTGAGCCAGGCGGCGCGGCTCGCGCGGCGCAACCGCACCGACTTCTACAAGCTCCTGTCCCGGCATCAGCTGCTGCCCGAGGACTTCAAGAAGGCCTGAGGAGCCGGCTCGCCCTCAGCGGTAGAAGCCCGCGATGGTCTCGACCACGTGGCGGAGCTGCGCTTCGGTGAGCTCCGGATAGATGGGCAGCGCCAGCGTCTCGGCGGCGGCGCGCTCGGATTCCGGCAGATCGCCCGGCCGGTACCCCAGATAGGCGAAGCAGGTCTGCAGGTGCAGCGGCACCGGATAATAAATCTCCGTGCCGACGCCGTGATCGGCGAGGTGCTGGCGCAGCAGGTCCCGGCGCTCCACGCGCACCACGTACTGGTTGAAGATGTGGCGCATGCCCGGCAGGGCCTGCGGCGTGCGCAGCCGGCCGCCGAGACCGAGGGCCGCGAACGCGGCATCGTAGAACGCCGCATTGCGCCGGCGGCCTTCGGTCCAGCCGTCGAGGTGGCGCAGCTTCACGCGCAGCACCGCCGCCTGCAGCTCGTCGATGCGAAAATTCCCCCCGATCACGGCATGGTAGTACTTCGGCTTGCCGCCGTGCACGCGCATCACCCGCAGGGTCTCGGCGAGCTGCGGATCGTTGGCGGTGCACAGCCCCGCATCGCCGAAGGCCCCGAGGTTCTTGCTCGGGAAGAACGAAAAGCAGCCCACGTCGCCGATGGAGCCGACGCGCGCGCCGTCCCGGTATTCGGTGCCGATGGCCTGGGCCGCGTCCTCGATCACCTTCAGATCGTGGGCGCGGGCGATCGCCATCAGCGGGTCCATGTCCGCCGACTGGCCGTACAGGTGCACCGGCATCAGCGCCCGGATGCGCCCGCCGGTGATGCGGTTCACCAGCTGCCCGCCCCTTTTTCGGGCATGGCGCTCCAGAAAGGTGCCGACCGCGGCCGGCGACAAATTGAAGGTGACCGGATCGATGTCGCAGAAGACCGGCCGCGCACCGGTGCGCGCGATGGCGCCCGCGGTCGCGAAGAAGGTGAACGAGGAGGTGATCACCTCGTCGCCGGGCCCGATCTCGAGCGCCATGAGCGCGAGCAGCAGCGCATCGGTGCCCGAGGACACCCCGATGCCCGCGGCGCTGCGGCAGTAGCGCGCCGACTCCTCCTCGAAGCCGCGCACGTGCGCCCCGAGAATGAACTGCTGGCTGGCGCACACCTCCTCGATGAGGGGCATCACCTCGGACCGGATCTGCGCGAATTGCGCCTTGAGATCGAGTAATGGCACGGTAGTCATAGCCAGCTAGGATATCATCGCAGGCGGCCAATTTGACTTTGTAGATACGGATCACGCCTCGGCGGCGGGGATTTCCCGATAATCCCGGCGGTTCGTGCCGATTGAATGGACGCGACATGACTCAACCCGTGCTGTACAAGCAGAGCTTCCGGATCGTGGTGATGACCGCGATCCAGACGCTGATGCCCGCCGTGGTGTCGGTCCTGTCGCTGGTGGCGACCATCCGCGCGCTCGGCAGCGTCTACGAGCCCTCCTCCTCGGCCCTTCCGCTGGTCGCCGTGTTGAGCCTGGTGCTGGTGCGCCCGCCGCCCGAATTGACCGGCCAGCTGGCCGCCTCGCGCATCTCCGCGGCGGTCGACATCGTGTTTCGCTGGATGCTGCTGCTCGCGGCGCTGCTCGCGATCGGCTATGCGACGCATTCGCCGCTCGAGTTCTATCCGCGCCGGGTGTTCCTCACCTGGGCGGCGGCGACCCCGGTCGCGCTGGTGGCGGCGACCCTCGGCATGCGCGAGGTCATGCGGCATTTCTGGCTGCGGGCGCTCGACAATCGCCAGGCCGTGATCGCGGGCTACAACGACAGCAGCCTGCAGCTCGCGCGCCGGCTGAACGACAACCCCGCGCTGCATATCCGGGTCACCGGCTTCTTCGACGACCGCAGCAGCGACCGGCTCGGCATGGAGTCCGATGCCGTGCTGCTCGGCAACCTCGGCCAGCTCGCGGCGTACGTGAACGAGCAGCGCATCGACGTCATCTTCATCGCCCTGCCCATGCGCCACCTGCAGCGGGTGCTGAACCTGCTCGACGATCTGCGCGACACCACCGCCTCGATCTACTACGTGCCGGACATCTTCGTGTTCGACCTGATCCAGGCCCGCTCGGGCGAGATCCAGGGCATCCCGGTGGTGGCGATGTGCGAGACGCCGTTCTACGGCTACCGCGGGGTCGCCAAGCGGGTCACGGACTTCGTGCTCGCGGCGATGATCGTGACCCTGCTGCTGCCGCTGCTGCTGTTCATCGCCCTGCTGGTCAAGGTGTCCTCGCCCGGCCCGATCATCTTCAAGCAACGGCGCTACGGGCTCGACGGCCAGGAGATCGCCGTCTACAAATTCCGCTCCATGCGGGTCACCGAGGACGGCGCGAAGATCCGCCAGGCCTCCAAGCGCGACAGCCGCATCACCCCGGTCGGCGCCTTCCTGCGCCGCTCCTCGCTCGACGAACTGCCGCAGCTGATCAACGTGCTGCAGGGACGGATGAGCCTGGTGGGCCCGAGACCGCATGCGGTGGCCCACAACGAGGAGTACCGCAAGCTCATCAAGGGCTACATGGTGCGCCACAAGGTGCTGCCCGGCATCACGGGCCTCGCCCAGGTGAACGGCTGCCGCGGCGAGACCACGGAGCTCAAGGACATGCAGGCGCGCGTGAACTACGATCTCGACTACCTGCGCCGCTGGTCGCCGATGCTCGACATCAAGATCATCCTGCTCACCGCCATCAAGGTGTTTCGGGACGACAAGGACTATTGAGGCCCGGGGCGCGGGGCGGCGAGCGTCGCGCCCGCGACCAGCCAACGCTCTTGCACGGCGTAGCGGCACGGCAGCCGCGGCGGCGCATGCGAGGCCAGCATCAAGGGCCGGGTGGCGCGCACGAAGATGCCGCCGGCGGCCGCGACGCTCGCCGGCGGCTCGATCTCCAGGTCGTGAAAGCCCAGCCATTCGCGGGTCAGCGGATACTGACACTTGTACAGGGCCTCCTTCACCGAAAAGATGAGCGTCGCCGCGCGCGGCCGCCGCGCGGCATCCAGCGACTCGAGCCAGTCCCTTTCCCGGGGCGTGCAGATCCGCGGCCAGAGGTGCTCACCCACGTCGCCCAGCACCTCCGCGTCGACCCCGATGCCCGCCGCGATGCCCGTCTCGGCGACCACGGCCAGGCAAAAGTCCGTGGTATGCGAGATGCTGCCCACCACGCCGGCGGGCCAGAGGGGAACTCGATCGGGCGCCGCACGCAGGACGAAGTCCGCGATGCCGAGCTGCGCCAGGGCCCGCCGTGCGCAGTGCCGGCCGGCGGCGAAGTCGCGCCGGCGCTTGGGCGCCGCCCGGGCGATGAATTCGGCCTCGGAGGGGTGCAGCGGAAACTCACCATCGGCGGTCCGGGCGGCGACCACGACGGCGCCGGAAGGAAACAGCGACTGCAGGGCGTGGCCGCCGCTCACGGCGACTCGCGCGCACCCGGCGCCGGCAACTCTCGATCGAGCCATCGAATCAACTCCTGCCGCGGCACGCTCTGGCTGAAGATGTGGTCGGCGGCCTCGATCGTATGAATGCGGCACCGATCACCCAGGCGCCCGAGCATCGCGCCGGCCTGCATGTCGAGCAATTCCTGGCCGCCGTCGCCGCGCGCGAAGAAGAATACGATGCGCACGCCGCGATCCGCCAGCGACTCGAGCTCGCGCCCCAGATCGTTCGGCAGATGGAGGTGCAACCGCCGCCCCACGTCCCGCAGCGCCCGCTCGATGCCCAGTGCGACTCGCCGGCCGTAGATCAGCGCGATGCGTCCGAGGTTCACGCGGCCGCGCAGCAATCTATGCCAGGCGGCGAGATCCCACAGGCGTCCGAGGTAGATTCCGGGGTTGCGCACGACCTCGGAGATCTGCAGGTCGCCGAGCGAGGATCCGGGCTGCCAGCGGAAGGTCAGCGGATTGATCATCAGCAGGGCATCCGCCTCGACGCCCGCGAGCGCGGACCGCAAGGCGTGATAAGCCCCGGAGCACACGCCGACCAGCGTGACGCCGGACACCCCCCGGGTGCGCCGCAAATACTCCACCGCCCGTCCGACGTCGACGGCGGCATCGGGCGGGTAGACCTCCGTGGCCGGACGACCCGCGCGCGCCGCGCTGTCGCCGAGTCCCGGCAGATCCAAGCGCAGCACGACGTGGCCGCGCGCCGCCCATTGCCGGGCGAGCTCCACGTGCATCCGATTGGGCCCCACGTGCGAGGTCGCACCACAGTTGAGCAGCACCACGCCGTGCGCCGGCGTGCCGGCGCATCGTTCGCCGGCGGCGGCGGTGAGCACCGCGAACAGCGTCCGGTCGTCGTCGACGTGGCAGGCGTGCTCCTCGATGAGCGGCTGCGGATCGCCGGCGAGCCTGAACGCCGTCTTCGCGGGATACGGGCGGCTGCCTTCCCCCGTCTGGGCGGGCCTGGACGAGCCGATCATGCCGCGCATCCAGCCGACCGTGGCGTCCACCATGCGCTGCGGGATCTCGGCCGCATGCGGCGTCGACATCATCTCGAGGAACCCGGGCAGGCAATGATATTCGACCGCCGCCCCGCCCCGCGCCAGCGCCTTTTTCCAGCCGCCGGCGACCGGAACATCGTCCCGGTCCAGGATGAGCACGCGCGCGGCGCTCGCCGGCGCGGAGGCCAGATCGATGGTCGCGAGCCGCGCGAGGCTCGCAGGCGACAGCGAGAATCCGGTGACTTCGAGCCCGGCCGCGGGGTGGCCCGCCTGCGCGCCGGCGTTCGCGGCCGCCTGGAAGGCGCGCAGCTCCCGCTGGTATAGGCGGCCGCTCACCACGGGCACGATCGCGGCGATCGCCTCGACCTCGCGTTGCGCGGCCGCGAGGCCTGCGAGCAGCGCCCCGAGCCTGATCCCCAGCAGGCAGACGCGAGACACGCCGGTGGCGCGCCTCAGGGCATCGATGGCGGCCGCGATGTCGGCGCACCAGCGCGTGATCTGTTCGCCCTGCGCGAGGACACCGGTCGAATCACCGGTACCCGAATAATCGAATCGCAGGACCGGAATGCCGAGCGCGCTCAGCGCGAGCGCGAAGGCGCGAATCGGCCGGTGCGCACAAATCGCCTCGTAGCCGAACGGGTTGCAGACCACCAACCCGACGTCGGCAACGCCGTCGCCGGCCGGCCGGTGCAGCCAGCCGAACAGCGAGTCGCCGCCGGACTCGAAATAGATCGGAACGGACTCGGCTGTCACGGCTCGACGGCGATGCGGCCGATGCGTGCCGAATTGATCGCGTGCACGAAGCCTTCCAGGCGCAGTTCGCGCCCGGGGTCGCGCGGCTGCACCTTGAGCACACGGCAGGATTTCGGCGCCAGGTGAAAGTACTGATCGTCGGCGACGAAGCCGGGCATCTCCAGATGCACGGACTGGGCGAACCTCGCGCACCGGACCTGCACCTCGAACGCGCCACCGCCCGCGGACCGGGCGACGGCGGTCAGCCCGAGGTCGCCTTCCACCTGATTGGGCAGGCCCAGCGGGAAGTGAAACGCCTCGGCCAACGCGCTCGGCCCGGCCGCAGCCGCCGCGCCCTCGGGCAGCAAGCGAGCATGCATGAGGTCGTAGGGCGCCGCGCCGAACCGGTAGGCATACGAGAGATCGATGAACCCGTCGTACAGATCGGCCGCCGGAATCTCGACGCCGGAGGCGGCCGCCAGCGTCACGACGCGGGTCACAGCCGAGCCCACCGGCTCGGAGTGACGGAACAGGCTCACCTCGAGGCGCACGGGCACCGGCCACGGCCGGTCGTTCACGAGGTGGATGCCGAGCCCGTTCGTGCCCTCGTCCGAGATGCCGAGCGCCGTGGGCTGAAGGACCCGCTTCAGATGATAGTACGCGGCCTTCGGCAGACCCGTGGCGTCGACGATGCCCCAACCGGCGCCCGGCCACAGATCCCGCAGGAACCAGACGAGCGCACCGCGGCAGGCCGATCGGGGACGACGCCATTCGCTGAAGCAGGCCGCCATCACTTCACCGCTCACGACCCGGCTCAGCTCGAGATAACGCTCGTGCTCGGCATAGCGCAGCGACAGCGGATCCAGCCGATAGACTTGCGTGAAATAATGATCGCGGACGTCGTCGAAATCCCAGCCGGCGCCGCGATCGCGCGGCACCCGCTCCTTCCAGCGAGGATGGTGCACGCGCACCGCCTGATGGGCGGACAGGCAGCGCAGGGTCTCGCCCTCCGGCACGTTGGCGAAGGCGAGACACTCGGAGGCGAACGTGACGCCAGAGCGGCGCGCATCCTGCAGCGGCAGGCGATAGGCGCCAACCCCGTAGTAGGAGCTCGCGCCGGCGGCGCTCTCGTGCGGAAACGCACCGCCGTGGGTGCTCGAGGGGCAGTAGGGCACGTCCGGACAATGCTGCGCGCACAGCGCGGCGAGATGGGTCTCGAAGAACGGCGGATGCCACAGCGGCCGCGGCGCACCGGACATCGCCGCCTGCTGGCCGCCCTCGCTGTTGCCGCACAGGAGCGCGAGCGCCGGACGCGCCTGCAGGCGCTGCAGCTGCTGGCGCACCTCGCCGTCGACGTCGCGGCGAAACGCCTCATCCTCCGAGGGATAATCCATGTTGGCGAACATGAAATCCTGCCAAACCAGGATCCCCTGCGCATCGCATCGGTCGAGGAAATCGTCGCTTTCGTAGACCAGCGGGCCCGGAACGCGCAGCATGTTCATACCGGCGTCGCACACCGCCGCCAGTGCGGCCCGGTAGTCCTCGGCGGAGGCCTGCAGGCCGACGCAGTCGAGCGGCGTCCAGCAGGCGCCGCGGCAGAACACCGCGCGCCCGTTGACGCTCAGCGCGAAATCGCCGCCGGTGCGCTCGAGCGACAATTCCCGAAAGCCGACGCGGCCCAGATCGACGGCCACCTCGGCGACCTCGTTCGAGCCCGCCCGCCGGACCGTCAGGCGAAGCTCGGCCCGGTACAGCGCGGGCTCGCCATGCGTGTGCGGCCACCACCGGCGCACCGGTGCGATCGAGAGCTCCCCGGCGATGGCCCCGCTCGGCGCATCCACGGCCAGCGCACCCTCGCACCGCTGATCGGCGCCCTCGACGCGCAGCACGGCCGACTCCACGGCGGAGTCGCCGAGCGTCGTGACCCGGCAGGCGAATTCCAGGACGCCCGCCGTCTCGATCAGCCGGACCCGCAGCCGCGCATCGTGCAGATCGACGAGGCGGCGTCGATCCAGCCACACGGGGCGCCAGGGCCCGACCGGCGCCGCGGGCGGCGACCAGCCCGGTGTGCGGCCGAGCAGCGTCGTGCGGATCCAGCGCAACTGCTGATCCGCCACCATGGGCGTGCGCCACCGAGGACGGGTGCGCCGGCGCTTCAGTTCGGCCGACACCGATCCGAAACGGATGAGCAGCTCGTTGCTCGGCCGCACGAGCCCGGTCACGTCACACTCGTGACCGACGAACATATTGGAGGACTCCAACAATGGCGCGCCGTTGAGCCATGCCTGCGAGAGCGTCGCCAGTCCATCGAAGCCCAGCACCAGGCGCTCACCGGCGGCCGCGGGCGCGGCCTCGAAGCGCAATCGATAGCACCACTGCTCGGCGTCGAAGTCCCGCGGGGATTGGTCGATATTCCAGGCATCGAGGCTGCGCAGGCTGGAGGCAACCGTGCCCGGGACCTGCGCGGGCTGCCACGGGCCGCGCGCGGGCTCGGCCGCTGCGCCTGAGCGGGCGTCGGCGGGATCGAGCGCCGCCAGCTCCCATCCTCGGTCCAGGATGACGCGCTCATGAGCGCTGCAGCCTCGAATTCGCCCGCTCATCGCAGCGTATGCAGCAGTGCGCTCGCCCGATCCCAGGCGCCGGCCAGTTCGTCGAAGTTCGCGGAGAAGTCCTGGGGCCGGCCGCCGTTGACCGCCCGCGCGATCTTGAGGATCAACGCCTTACTCACCGCCGAAATCCGCTCGAAGGCGGCGGCGGCATCTCGCAGTTCGCCGCGGGCCGGCTCGAGCCAACCCAGGTACAGGGCCGACAGTTCGGCGGCCGCACCGAGCTGACGCACGGTCCCGAACACCCAGGCGTGGTACACGGTGAGGCCCTCGCGGGCGATGCGCGGCAGATCCGCGGCGAACCGCAGCTCGAAGCGCCGGATGGGATTGTCGGCCGGCAGCCACTCGACCTGCTCGAGCAGCAGTGAGCGGGACCGCTCGCGCAGCGCCGGCTCCGGGATCCGGCGCAGCCGATCGCAGCGGATCGATTCCGCGAACAAGGGCATCCAGGCCGGATCGGGCGGCGCCTCGAGGCGGAACGTCTGCGCGAAGTCCTCGCCCTCGAGCGTGTGATACGCGGCATTATGAAAGTAGCTCAGGCGCCTCGCGTGCGCGTCGATCGCACCGAGAATGATGGTCGTCTTGGTGTGCTGGCGGCGATAGTCGGTGCCGGCGGTGTCGGGCAGCCAGAAAGCATCGGCCTCGGTGCTGATGAACTTGCCCGCCCCCAGGTGCTCGAGCGCGTGCTCGAGCAGCGGGCGCCACAGGTACAGCTCCTGCACGTCGAGACCGTACAGCTCGCGCAGATCCCGGTGCGGCGGCTTGAAGAAGGTCCATTGATCGCCCTCGAAGTCGACCGCCACCGTGAAGGCCAGCATGGCCATGGGGTCGAGCCCGAGCGCATGCAGCAGCTCGATCCAGACGTCGACGTAGCAGTTCTTCTCGACCCAGAGGCGATCCGCGCCGTGCAGCGGGTGCCGCTGATGGCGCGAGGCATCCACATCCAGCGCCGCAGCGCGTCGTGACTCCATGGGCCGCCTCCTTCAAGGCCAGAGGCGGCGTCTGATCTCGCCCGGCCAGCGGTCGGCGTCGCAGCCATGCGCCTTGAACAGAGCCATCGCGACCCGCTCGAGACCGAACCCGAGGCAGGCCGTGTGGGCGGGCTCGCCGTCCGGATTCAGGATCGCGAAGGTCTCGCCGAAGTGCTGCTGATGGTAGTTGAACGAGCAGACCGCCGTCGGTGCGGCGGCGGAATTGACCGGCACCAGGACCTCGTATTTCAGCTTCTGCTCCTTCTGGTTGACGGCCATCATCTTACCGCCGCGCCCGAAGAACGGATCGGAGGCGACGTCCGGGACGGCCTCGAGGCCGAGCGAACGCAGCAACTCCAAGCCGCGCGCGAGCCAGGTATCGCGCCAGGCGAGCACCTCGTCCTGCACGCCGATGCGCACGAATTCACGAACCCTGAAGGACTGCATCCGCGTGGGCTCGCGCGACGGCTCGTGCCGGAAGACCCAGTTGAGCATGGTGACCGTGCGTCCGCCCCACGGCATGGTGCCCGTCAGGGTCGGATACAGCGGGTAGCAGGCGGCCGGGTTGAGCACGACCTGGGTCATTCCGAGCGCATCTGCCCAGGGCTCGCCGGCGTGAATGCGCCGGGAGAGCGCACGGGCCTCGGCATCATTGCCGAAGAAGCTGCAGACCGCGCCGCACAGATTGGGGAAGGAGTCCATGTAATGGACGCGCTCGATGATCCGCCGGTCGATGACCGGCGGAAACACGCAGTACTCCGCCTGGTCGTCGATGGACGCGCGCGAGATCGCCGAGTTCACGGCGTCGAGCACCGATTCGAACCGGTGGCTGCGGCCGAACGCGCCGTCGACACCCGCCGGGATCAGCAACCCGGCCGCGACGAGTTCGCCGTAGAAGTCGGCGGGTTCGGCCCCGCCGGCGCCCGCGATTTCAGGGTCAAGCATCGTCTTTGAAAACCATGAGCATGGACGCGCTCTTGGCGGCAATCCGTTCGTTCGAGATCATCAGCGCGGCCGACAAGATGTCGCGGTAGTACCGGCCGATGCTCAGGGGCGAATCGTTCTTGTACCCCTGGATGCCCGCGATCTGCAGGGCCTGGTGCGCGATCTGCACGACGCTCTCGGAGACGCCCACCTTGAGGTGGTTGAGCTTCAAGGCCCAGCCGATGCTGAGCAGCGCCTGCATGTCCGGCTCGTCGGTGCCGAGCGCGTCGAACTCGGCCGCCACCGACTGCCAGTTGTGGCGCACGGACTGCAGCTGCGCGGACACCTTCGCGAGTTGCGTGGCCGACGAGGGCAGGGATCCCGGCTTCTTGCGCGCCTCGCTGCGCACGTGATTCGCGGCGCGGGTCACGGCCGCGCTCGCGATCCCGTACCACAACGAGGACCACAAGATGTGCGAGTACGGCACCATCGTCTGAGCCGACGAGTCCGCGAAGGGATCGGGCAGGATCTGCTCCACCGAGCCGTGCGAGGTCAGCTTGAATCCCGGGCTGCAGGTGCCGCGCATGCCGAGCGTATTCCAGCCGGAAGTCTGCTCGAGCCGGTAGTCGCCTTGGCGCACGAGCACGAGGATCTGGTCGCTCGCGGGCGAGTCCGCCGTCCGGCGGCAGGTGACCAACAGCGCATCGGATTCCCTGCCGTAGGAAATCGTGGTGGCATCCTTGGTCAAGGCAAACCGGTCGCCATCTCGCTGCACGTGGGCGATGCTGGAGCGGGTATCGCCGAAGGTGCCCACCTCGGAGGTCACGGATCCCAACAGCAGCTGCTCGCGCACGAGCCGGCGCAGGAAATCCCGGAAGAACTCCGAGCGCCCGCCGTGGCGGGCGATGCACGCCACCTGGATGTGATGCATGGCCAATACCATGGCCGCGGCGCTGCAGCCGTGCGCGAGGGCGGCGCAGTGGGCGGCGATCTCACCGAGACCCAGGCCGTGCCCGCAGAGCTCGCGCGGCACGGCCGCCGACAGGGCCTTCACCTCTCGCAGGGCGGCGAGCGCCTCGCTCGGAAATCTCGCCTGCGCATCCACGTCGTCCGCATGTTTCGCGGCGACGCCGACCACGGCCGAGCGAATCTCCTCGAGCAGCGTGCCGCGCACCCGCGGAATGGCGGTCGAGGCGCTCATGAGCCGCGGATTCTTTCCACCGCGGCGGCGATCGCAGCGACGCTCGAGAACACCGCCCGATTCAGCATGTGGTCGGGGAATTCGATCTCGAAATCCGCCTCCAACGCCAACATCACGTTGACGCTGGCGAGGGAGGTCATGCCCGCTTCGTACAGGTCATCCGCATCGGTCAGATCAGCGATCTCGCGGCCCAGGCGGCCGTGCTCGTTCAAGATGCTTCGGACGCGATCTTTCGCACTCAAGTCCAAAACTTCCAGTCCTGCCATTGCTCCGTCCATTAAGTGCTCCAAGCGGGAAGATTAAAAAATTATAATCTAATTACCCAAGGGATAGTTGAGAACTGCGGTCACATCCCACGATCCACCGCCGCCCGACGTCGAGGACTCTCGGTGCTAGCATTCAAAATGATGAATACCAAGAACAAAGGCCGGCTCCTCGCCGCGTGCGCCGGCGCGACGATCGTGGCGTTCGTCGCGCTGATCGCGGAACGAAACTATCGGGCCGCATTTGACATGTTCGCACCCGCCCCGCCCCAGGCGCTGAGCGGCCGATCACAGGATCCGGGCATCACCGGCATCCAGGAGGTCGCCTTCCATACCCGCGCGGGCAACACGATCACGGGCTGGTACGTGCCGTCCACGAACCGCGCGGCGATCCTGGTGGCCCACGGCACCAACGACGATCGCTCCAGCATGCTCGCCGAAATCCGCCTGCTGGCCGGCGCCGGCTTCGGCGTGCTCGCGTTCGACTGGCCGGGGCTCGGCGGCAGCGGCGGCGCCATCCGCTGGGACTCGGGCGCGCAGGAGGCGCTCGCCGCGGCCGTGCCATGGCTCGCCGCGCACAGCGACGTCGATGCCTCGAGAATCGGCGGCCTGGGCTTTTCCATGGGCGGGGTCATGCTGACACGTTTCGCCGCGTCGGATACGAGGATCCGCGCGCTGGTGCTCGAAGGCACGCCGTCCAATTTCGACGACTACGTGGCCTACCACCATGGCCGCTGGGGTCCGCTCAGCCGGTGGCCCGCACGGCTGGCGCTGTCGCACTCGGATTTGTTGGAGCGGCGCCTGGCGCCCGATCGCCTGATCGGCTCGATCGCGCCTCGCCCGGTGCTCATCATCGGCGGCGATCGCGACCTCGAAGTGCCGCAGGATCAGGTGCGCGCCCTGTATTCGGCCGCGCGCGACCCGAAGCAGCTCTGGATCGTGCCTGGCACGGGACACGGGCATTACTCGCAGGTCGCGGCCCAGGACTATGCGAACCGCCTGCTGGGCTTCTACCGGTCCGCCCTCTAAGGACGCGATTCGATGACGGCGAAGCGCCGCTTCAACCGCAGGAACGGCGCCTCGAGCAGCGCGTACGAGGCCGCGGACACGCCGATGGTCAAGCCCAGGGAGAGGGCCACCCGCAGCCCCAGGTTCGAGACGCCCAGGCCGTGCAGCAGGCGATCGGTGATCATCAGAGCGCTGATGTGAAAGACGTACAGCCCGTAGGATATCTTGCCCAAGTACTCGATCGGCGGCAGCCGGATCGGCAGGCCGAGAAAGGCGAGCAGCGTCGCCGCGCAGGCGGCCACCACCAGCGGATACTGAAGAACCGTTTCCCAAGGGTACATCAGGTCGCCGGGCTCGATCCCGACCGAGTACCCCCTGAGCGCGAAGGCCGCGAGCGCCGCCATCAGCAAGGCGACGCGGGCCGCGATGCTCAGCCGCGGCACCCGCCCGTTCAGCCAGAGGGCGATCAGGATGCCCGCGCCGATCGAGTCGAGGTGCGCGAACGTGCTGGTCCAGATGTGCCGGGTCTCCTCGTGCCGCCATAGCGCCCGGTAGCGCGCCAGATTCGCCACGATCAGCATGCCGATCGCCACCGCGACGAGACCGCGCCGCGACAGGCGGGCCACGATCGGCGGCCAGAACAGGTAGAACTGCTCCTCCACGGACAGACTCCAGAGCGGGATGGCCGCGTAGCCCACCCAGCCGAGGAAATAGAAGCCCCAGTTTCCCAGGAACAGCGCAAACAGCAGAACCTGGATCCCGTGGAACTCATGGCCGGGATTCAAGAACGGCACGGTGACGGCGAGCGTCAGAAAGACGTAGTACAGCGGCCAGATCCTGAGGATGCGGCGCGTATAGAAGGCCGGGATGTCGATCGAGCCGGTCCGCGCCTGCTCGCGCTCGAGCAGCTCCGTGATCAAATAGGCGCTGAGGACGAAAAAAAGGTCGACGCCGTAGGAACCCGCCCGGATCAACGCGGTCACGGCGGCGGCCACGGCCGCCGGAATTCGATGGGCCTCGAGCGTCTGGCGCGAGAACGGCAGCGCGTGCACCGCATACACGGAGAGAAATGCGCAAAAGCGCAGGATGTCCAGTTCCGGCCGGAAGAATCGGCCGCCGACTCGATCAGTCATGTGGGATCACTTCGACCAAAGTGCCGCGCATGTTAACCTGCCACCGAGCTGCGCCCCATCCACCGATGCCCCCATGAGCGAAATCGCACCGCCGAGACTGCCCGACGCGCCTGGTTTGTGGACGGGACCGGGGACCCGCGGCGCCTTTCTCGGCCGGGGCGAGGCCGTGCACGCGAGCGAGTTCACCGCCGGCTCCGTGTTCGCCGGCCGGCTCGAGGCCTTGCGCGGCCGTTCGGTGCTGATCGTCGCCCACGAGCAGCTCGCGGCGGCCCAGGCCCTGCTGGAGCTCGACGGCGTGGCCCGGCGGATGGTGCTGTGTACGCCCGACCTGCAACCCGAGCAGCTCGCGCAGATCGCCGCCACGGCGGCGGCCGAGGTCGCGGTCGACGACCGGCCAGACCGGCCGCCCATCGCCCCGGGGCTCGAATCATGGCGGATGTCCGCGCGGCCGGCGGCGCCGGCGCCCGCGCGCCTGGCGAGCGAATCGACCGAGTGGATCCTGCTCACCTCGGGCACCACCGGAGCGCCGAAATTGGTGGTGCCCGAGG
>VFSW01006165.1_pt1 | contig 17661 bp, 18 predicted proteins | sample 5358111 | NCBI WGS metagenome assembly VFSW01 (sample SAMN11554181, study PRJNA540505) | mine drainage metagenome | isolation source: sediment from site ElyBrook_90M | place: USA: Ely Copper Mine, Vershire, VT | collected 2017
ACTTTGCCGGCCTCCATGTTAAGCCCAAGGATGATCATCAAAAAACTGATGTTGTTGTTTCTTCTTGGGGGGGTGGTTTGGTTTAATTTCCCCCCTAATTTCACTCTCCTTTTCTTTACCCGGTTTTTTTTTATTTTATTTTTCACTATTTTCGCCCAAAACCCCCCCTCCGGGTTTTTTTGGCCACTAAATTCGTCATCTCAAATCTTTATAACCCAGGTCGATCATCCACTGGCACAGGGTGTGACCGCCAAAACGGTCGGGGGTAGGCGGCTGGCCGTCTTTGGGCGGCAGGCCGGAAAAGCCGCGGAAGTAGCCGGCCCGGCCGGTGAGCTGGTCCCGGGCAGCCTGCGATAATTCCTGGTCGCCGATGGCAATGGCGTGGATGTGGTATGGCGAGCCCGGGTAGAGTTCGTCGGCGATGCGATACCAGGCGGCAAAACCGGCCGCCCGCAGAGCCGGCAGGAGTTTGCGCACCTCGGCAGGTAAAACTGTATAAGTGCCCTTGCGCATCACGGATAGGTCGACCGCCCCGCCCCCCAGGTGCGTGCCAAAACTGGCCGCCCCGTTATCATGGTAGCTCCCCTGGGTGATCGCATAGCCGGTGATTTCGAGTTCCCCGCCGTACAGATCGGCGGCATGCTGGAGCATGGCAACCGTGCGCTGGTTCAACACCCAATCGTTGACGGTGATGCGTGCATAATCATCAGGCGGCCGCAGGCAGCCAGCCGGCTCCAAAGTGGGCGAAGGCGTCCAGGTTGGGGTGATGGTAAATGTTGGGGTAAAGCTGGGGAGGAGCGTGAAAGTCGCCGAAGGCGAAGGCGTAAAGGTGAGCGTCCGGGTGGCTGTTAATGGGAAGGCAGTTGCAGTAGAAACTATCGCTAGAGGCCCTGCGGCTGGCGCCCAAATACAACCGATCAAAAGGCAGCTTAAGACAATCAAAAACGCAGACCGGGGGCTGAAGCGCATTTACCCTTATTTGGCAGGCCGGTCAACGCGTACTTTGCTGATCCAATTGCCGAAGATCAGGAAAACCAGGGCGCCGGCGGTTGCCATTCCAAAGCGCAGGGGGCCAATGCTCCACATCATCCAGTCATAATGGGCTGCAATCAGATGCCCGGTCCAGAAACCGATCCAACTAAAACACACATAAGTAAACAAACGCCCCGGCCCGCCGCCTTTAATCAGGTGGAAGACTGCCCCATACATGGTCGAAATAAGGAATCCAAACAGGAAAGCAGGTAATGTCATCGACGTGCGTCCTCCTTTCCGTGAAATCAAGCAGAAATCATGCCACCACCTAATACAATATCATTATTATAAAACACAACGTATTGTCCGGGGGTAATATCGCGCTGGCAATCCTCAAAAACGACGTGGGCGCGCCCACCCTGGTCCAGCGGGGTAACGGTCACCGGGACCGGTTTGGCCCGATAGCGGATTTTGGCCTGCAAGAGTAAAACACCCTGTGGCGGATATCCGGAAATCCAATGCATATTTTCAGCATACAATTCGCGCTGGCCCAGCTCGTTCTCGCTTCCGACGATCAGGCGGTTGGACGAATAATCCTTGGCCAAAACGTAAAGCGGCTCAGGCGCGGCAATTTCCAGACCCTTGCGCTGCCCGACCGTGTAAAAAGCCAAGCCCTGGTGAATACCCAGGGCTTCGTCCCTAGAATTAACGATCGCTCCCGGCCGGTTGACCTGGGGGGCGTGCCTGGATAAGAACTGGCGGTAATCCTGCGCCCCGAGGAAACACAAATCCTGGCTGTCGGGTTTGGTAGCCACTTCCAATGAGAAGCGTTGGGCGATTTGGCGCACCTGGCTTTTTTGCAGCTCGCCGAGGGGGAATAAAGTATGGGAAAGCTGCTGCTGGTCGAGCAGTGACAGGAAATACGACTGATCCTTGCGCCCGTCCAGCCCTTTCATCAGTACCATCTTGCCATCCTCAGCCCTGGCCAGGCGGGCGTAATGGCCGGTTGCCAGGTATTCAGCACCCAGCGAACGGGCTTTTTCCATCAAGAACCCCCACTTGATATGCAGGTTGCATACCATGCAGGGGTTAGGGGTCTTCCCGTTCGAGTAACCATCCAGGAACGATTGCACCACCTGCTGGCGGAAAAGCTCACGGGCATCCAGGGCATAGAAAGGAAACCCCAGGCGCGCCGAAATACGCCGCGCTTCTGAGACCGCATCGGGAGTGCAGCAGCGGTTCTCCCCCTCCATGCCCGGCTCGCTCCACAGCCGCAGCATCATACCCACTACAGGATAGCCCTGTTCGACCAACAAAGCCGCTACCACCGAGCTGTCAACCCCTCCGCTCATCGCCACTGCTACTAAAGGAAGATCACTCATTTTCTTAATACCTGAAAAGATCTAACTACCTTGACTATCGCCCATTCAATAATAAATCCGCTTACTTGTAATCACCAGGAACATGTTGCATTTTGAGCTTTTCAGAATCAAACAGGCGGGGCTGCTCATTTACAGACCGGGCAGTGCAACTGCCCTCTATCTTTAAAGTTAAAAGAGGATGAAGGGTAGTTGCATTATTATCCCTGCTCTTTGGAGACTGCCCGCCCCATGAGAGCAAAGAGAAAAATCGGATTTTCTTTTAGCTCGAATTGCAACATGTTCATGCCCGTTACACAAAAAAACGATTTTCATTTTATTATGGTAATGGTGGAGCAGATACAATGCCGATATTCTTTGGACCGGAAAAATCGAAGGCCACTCGCTCGAATTGAATACTGTGTTCTGAATAATAATTCTCGATTGCCATTACCAGTTCATCTCGGCCCAATTTTTCTTGAGACCAATAATTACAACACGGTACCAGCACCACAGGCCGAAATAGAGCGGCCTCAGCTACCACTTTGGTGGCCTCATCCGGATGCAATCCAACGATAAGATCATAATAAGAGGCCATCGACGGAATAAATTCTACTGGTTGATTCGGCACACCTTTCATTACCCATCCACGTGGGTCGATCACTTCACTCATATAGTTAAATTTTTTGTTGAGGATGCGCGTTAGCATGCCTTGACCACCCGCCACGTCAGCAATATATTTTATTGTATTGCCAAATCGATCATAGATATATTCTGCAATCACGTCAAATCGTTCGGGTGCACCACGAAAACGGTGTTTGGTCACTTCTCTTATTCTTGTTTACGCGACTTCGCAACAATGCCGGGAAGAACTTTGAGGAAGTCCTGGACTTGTTCCATGGTGGAGTCTTTACCCAGGGTAACCCGCAGGGAGCCCAGCGCCCAATTAGGCGACAGGCCAATCGCAGTGAGGATATCGGATGGCTGTGGAGTGCCGGCCTTGCAGGCCGAGCCAGAGGAACAGGCGAAACCTTGCATATCCAGCAGCATCAGCAGAGTGTTGGCATCCACGCCTTTGAACACAAAACTGGCATGGTTAGGCAGCCGTTTGGTAGGATGGCCGGTCAGGCGCACTTTGTCGATCGATCCGAGCACCCCGGAGATGAGAGCATCTCGCAGCGGGACCAGGTGTTCAGCGTGTTTCTGGCGTTCTTCCTGGGCCAGGCGCAGCGCTTCGGCCAGACCGACAATGTAGGGGATATTCTGCGTACCGGCGCGCAGGCCAGATTCCTGCGACCCACCGGTAACAATCGGCAGCAGCGAGGTGCCGCGACGGATGAACAAGGCCCCGATCCCTTTCGGACCGTAGAATTTATGGGCGCCAATCGCCAGCATGTCGATGTGATCCCTTTGCACGTCCATCGACAGGTGCGCCGCGGCTTGCACCGCGTCGGTATGGAAAGGAATGCCGCGTTTGCGGCATATCGCCCCAATCTCGGCAATCGGGTTGATTGTGCCGATCTCATTGTTAGCATACACCACCGAAACGACCGCCGTATCAGCTTTGAGGCAGCCTTCGATTTCCTCCGGGTTGACCATGCCGTAGTCGTCGACAGGCAAGAAATCCACCTCGAAGCCGAATTCATCGGCGAGCTGGCGGGCGGTAGAAGAAACGGCGTGGTGTTCAACCGGCGAAATGACGATCCGGTTGGCCCCTTTCTGTTTCTTTTGCAGGAACGCCATGCCTCTTAAGGCCAGGTTGTCGCTTTCGGTACCGCAGGCGGTAAAAACAACCTCTTCCGAACGGCAGTGCAGCGCTTTGGCTACGGTTTCGCGGGCCTCTTCGAGGGCCGCCTCAGCCTGCTGGCCAAAATAATGTAAAGAGCTGGGGTTGCCATAAGTTTCAGAAAAAAAAGGCAGCATGGCTGCCAAAACGCGCTCGTCTACAGGAGTCGAAGCCGCGTAATCCAGGTAAACTCTCGTCTTCGTGTCCAATACTACCTCTCCTTATAAGCGCCCCAGGAATTGCCGTGATGATCTCTCGAACCTACCGCGAAAAATCCCGTGAGCCTTCTTACTCCTAAAACACGAAATTCGATTATAGCATGTTTGTACAGAAAAACTATCTTCTTATATAAACCTTGTTATAATAGCGGGGAAGAGACTAAGACATTACGGGCTCTCTGGGATTTGGCGTGGTTGGTCCCAAAGAACCATATTATAGGAGGGTTTATGGCGATTAAAATTCATTTTGGTACAGATGGCTGGCGAGGAGAGATCGCAGAAGATTATACTTTCGACAACGTGAGACGAGTTACTCAAGGGTTTGCCAGTTATTTACTGAACCACGGCAACAAAGATGCCTGGGTTGTGGTTGGGCACGATAAACGCTTCCAGTCTGAAAATTTTGCGTCGACTGCGGCAGAAGTTTTGTGCGCCAATGGGTTCAGTGTGTACCTTACCGATGGACCTACACCTACCCCGGTGATTGCCTACTCGGTGGTCAATAAGAAGGCGGCTGGAGCAGTCAATATTACCGCTTCGCACAATCCACCCGTCGATAATGGCTATAAAGTCAGGGATGCCAGCGGAGGAGCCATCCCACCGGAAGGGCTGGGCGAGATCGAACGCCTGATCCCCGACTCGGTCGAGGATGTGAAGCGCATGCCGGCTAAAGAGGCCGAAAAGCAGGGGAAACTGGTCAGTTTCGACCCGGCGCCGGCCTATATCGAACATTTAAAGAAATTGATCGACCTCGAACCTATCAAAGATGCGGGCTTAAATGTGGTGATAGATTGTATGTGGGGCAACGGCGCCGGCTGGTTTACGCGTTTATTGGCAGGCGGCAAGACCAGGGTGACCGAAATCCACAACATCCGCAACCCGATCTTTCCTGAGATGCTGCGCCCTGAACCGATCCCGCCCAATATCAATGTGGGCCTGCAAACGACTATGGACATGCACGCCGACGTATTGTTGGTCACGGATGGCGACGCCGACCGGTTGGGGGTTGGCGACGAACACGGCGAATTCGTCAACCAGCTTCAGGTATACGGCTTGCTCGCCTTCTATCTGCTGCAAGTGCGCGGGCAGCGCGGCGCCATCGTAAAAACGCTTTCGACCACCAGCATGTTGAATAAATTGGGCGAAATTTATCACGTGCCGGTCTACGAAACCGGGGTGGGTTTCAAGTACGTCGCCCCCAAAATGGTTGAGACGGATGCAATGATCGGCGGAGAAGAATCGGGCGGGTACGCCTTCCGCGGCAACGTGCCCGAACGCGACGGTATCCTGGCCGGCATTTATATGCTGGACATGATGGTCAAGCTGGGCAAAAAGCCTTCCGAGCTGCTCCAGATCCTCTTCAGCATAGTCGGCCCGCATTATTATGACCGGATAGACAGTGTGTTTACCGGCGACAGAAAGGCCGGAGAAAAACGCGTTCTGGAAGCCAAACCGGCTACGATCGCCGGCCTGAAGGTTACCGGCTTGAACTCGACGGATGGATTTAAATTCATGCTGGAAGATGGCGGATGGTTGTTGATCCGATTTTCCGGCACTGAGCCGCTCCTGCGGGTCTACTGCGAAACCACTCATGTTGACTGTGTGCAGGCCATCCTGAAAGACGGTTTGAAAATTGCAGGACTCGAATAATTAATGGCATTCGTCGATTCGCACTGCCACCTGTTCTTCCATTCATTCATAGATGACCTCGACCAGGTTTTACGGCGTGCCTGGGATGGCGGAATTACCCGCATTTTGATGCCGGGGATCGATCTGGAAACCAGCCGGCAAGTCATCGTTCTGAGCGAGAAACACCCCAACCTGTTCGCCGCCGTTGGGGTCCATCCCAATGATGCCGTGAGCTGGCAAAAAGGCAGCCTGGTAGAGTTGAAGGAACTGGCAGGGCATCCTAAAGTAGTGGCAATCGGAGAAATTGGGTTGGATTATTACCGCAATAACACACCCCAGGCGCTCCAGCGTGAAGTGCTGGCTGCCCAGTTGGAGTTGGCCGCCAGCCTGGGAAAGCCGGTGGTGGTCAACAACCGCCAGGCATTTTCCGACCTTTGGCCGGTGCTCAAGGAGTGGCAGGCTGACCTGGAACGCAGTGGAAACCCGCTCAGCCAGGCTCCGGGCGTCTTGCATTCTTTCGAGGGAACCCAGGCGATGGCGCTTCAGGCAATCGAACGACATTTTTACATCGGGATCGGCGGGCCGGTCACCTTTCGCAATGCCGCCGACCACCAGGAAGTAGCCAGAGACATGGCCATCGAGCAAATCCTCCTCGAAACTGATGCGCCTTTTCTAACCCCTCACCCGCATCGCGGGCAGCGCAATGAGCCATCGTATGTTATATTTATAGCTGAGAAGATTGCCCAACTTCGCGCTCAATCTCTGCAATTCGTCGCAGAGGCAACAACACAAAATGCAGACCGGCTGTTTGCATGGGGAGCTGCTGCTTGACTACTAACGTGTCCTATCTTACTGCTATTCAAGAAGAAATCCGGGCGGTAGAGGAACGTATCCGGGCTCAGGCCGAAGGATACCACCCCGATATCGGGGCCGCCCTGGAATTATTGTTATCTTCCGGTGGTAAAAGACTCCGCCCTACAGTTACCCTGCTGGTCGGCCATATGCTGGACGCCCCCGTTGATCGTTTGATCACGTTGGCCTCTGCCATTGAACTGCTGCATACCGCTACCCTGGTACACGATGATTTGATCGACGGATCGCTTTTGAGGCGGGGTAACCCGACCCTCAATTCACAATGGTCCCCCGGGGCAACCGTCTTGACCGGCGACTTCCTGTTTTCCTGCGCGGCCAAACTGGCAGCCGAGACCGACTCGCTGCCGGCCATCAAATTATTCGCGCAGACGCTGACCACCATTGTGAACGGTGAAATCACCCAGCTTTTCTCCAGCCGGTCACGTATCAACCGTGAAGGTTACTTCAAACGCATCTATGCCAAGACTGCTTCATTATTAGAGACTTCGGCAAAATCGGCTGTATTGATCAGCCCTGAACCGGATGACAACACGGTTGAGGAAATGCGCCAATTTGGATACGACATTGGCATGGCCTTCCAGATCACAGATGATATCCTGGATTTTATCAGCGACGAAAAAGCGTTGGGTAAGCCGGTAGGCAGCGACGTGCACCAGGGAATTATCACCCTGCCGACCTTGATCTACAGTGAAATTGCGCCGGATGACCCCGACCTGCGTAACCTGCTGGATGAAGATTGCCCGATCAATGATGGACAGGTTTCCCGCCTGGTTAAAGCCATTCGGGAAAGCGCCGCTATCGACCTGGCCTTCGAACAGGCCGCCCAATTCGTCCAGCGCGGTCTGGTCAACCTGCGCAAGCAGCCCGAGAGTCCTGAACGGCAGTCGTTGGAAGAGCTGGCCGAATTCATTGTGCAGCGGAAAACTTAGTGACTAACAATTTCCAATATCCATCCCAGAAAACAATAATCACGAATAAGACGAATATACGAATGGCACGAATAAGATTTAAGGAGAAAATTCGTTCATTCGTCTTATTCGTGATTGATTGATCAGATATAGAAATGTAACCGGTTATTTAGCCAGTTACATTTGGTGAAAATTGAAAAAAATTTATTTGATTACATTACGTGAGTATTTAGGTGCGCTGGGGGGGACTTGAACCCCCACGCGTTTCCGCACATGGCCCTCAACCATGCCTGTCTGCCAATTCCAGCACCAGCGCCGGGTGTAGCAGTATTATAATCGGGTCTGTTTGCTTGTCAAGCGAAATCCCAAGTATAATAAGGGCTATAACCTGCCCCCTCCAACTCACATCTAGACCCAAGAAGGAGATATCAGAAGGCCTTATGACCATTATCCTCGACGCAATGGGCAGCGATGCCTATCCGGATCCCGAAATCCAGGCGGCAGTGGATGCAGCCGCACTGTATAAAGAAGAAATTATCCTGGTCGGGAACCAGGCCATCCTGGAACCCAAGCTTAAGACAGTCAACACTGCGGGATTGCCGGTCACCATCCACCACGCTCCGGATGTGCTGGAAATGGCCGACAAAGTCGTGGATGGCACGCGCAAGAAACCCAATAATTCGATGGCGGTTGGCCTGGAACTGGTAAAATCCGGCGCCGGGCAGGCTTTCGTCACGGCTGGCAATACCGGTGGGGCCATGTTCAACGCCTTGAGGATCCTGGGCAGGATCAAAGGCGTATCGCGCCCGGCCCTGACCGCCCGTTTTCCGGTTAAAAATGGCACCTGTGTGGTGCTGGATATCGGGGCGAACGCCGACTGCCGGCCCGAGTTCTTGCTGCAATTTGCCATCATGGGCAGCCTGTACGCCGAGAAATTGCTCGGGGTCAAGAACCCACGCATCGGCCTGCTTTCCAACGGAGAAGAAGCCGGTAAAGGCAACCAGTTGATCAAAGAGACTTTCCCCTTGCTGGTGAATTCCGGGCTGAACTTCATCGGCAACGTGGAAGGGAAGGAATTATTCGGGGGCATGGCCGACGTGGTTGTCACGGACGGGTTTACCGGGAACGTGCTCTTGAAGTCCAGCGAGGCGGTTTCTAAACTGATGACCGATGTGCTCAAAGAGAAATTAATGTCTTCGTTCTTCACCAGGGTCGGCGCGTTACTGGCTAAACCTGCTTTTACCCAACTTAAACAGATGTTGGATCCCTCCGAGATCGGCGCGGCGCCCCTACTCGGCATCGATGGGCTGGTATTCGTCGGGCATGGTCGTTCGGATGCCCGCGCCATGACCAGCGCCATCCGCGTGGCGCGACAGGCGGTCCAGGCTGATCTGCTCGGGGCGCTGCGCACGACCCTGCAGGAAAAACTGGCACAGACTGTATAAGTGGATTGATTCAGTCAGGCGATGGAATCGCCTGACTGAATCAATCCATCTCTTTCAAGTAATTTTGGAGATTCTTTAATGAAGATTGTTACCAACGAGAAATTGATCAACCGCAACAAAAAAATCGGGCAAATAACTTCAATCGCCAGCCTGGTTGTGCTTGGCGGAGGGCTGTTCTTTTCTTTTAATGCTCCAACTGCTCCTACCACCACTCCTTCCATTTATAACTATTCGACAACCATTACGTTTGCGGCGTTGATCCTGGGTTTCTTGCTCTCCCAGGTGGGGATCTTTTACGGAAACCGCTGGGGGCGTTCCCCGCGCCCGGATGAAAGGATTATCCAGTCGCTGAAGGGCCTGGAAGATAAATACACTTTCTATAATTACACTACCACCGTCCCACATTTACTGGTTGGTCCATCCGGCATATGGGTGCTGATCCCTTATACGGTCAAAGGGCTGATCACTTACGACGAGAAGAAACTGCGCTGGAAACAAAAAGGCGGCAATTTCTACTTGAAATTCTTTGCCCAGGAGGGCCTGGGACGGCCTGACCTGGATGCAATCGGCCTGATCAAAGATGCCGAAAAATTCATCGGCGAGAATTTGAAGAATTTCGAACATCCCCCGGTCCAGGCCGCCCTGGTATTTACCAATGAGAAGGTCGACGTGGAAGCGCCCAACGCCCCGGTGCCAACCCTCTCGGCGGGTAAACTGAAGGATTTCTTCCGGAAAAAGGCTAAAGAAGAACCGGCGCCTACCGAAACAATCAAACTACTTCAAGCGGCGCTCCCCAAGTGATTCCGGGCGCCGCCTGGCGCCAAATTTCTTCACCGTCCCTGGTTTTGTGCCGCGGGTCTGTTTGGCAGCGCCAGACAGGCTTTTCAACCGCTTGACCTCGTCGCGGGTCAGGTTGCGCCATTCACGCGGCTTAAGGTCGCCCAGCAGCAGCGTGCCAATCCGCACCCGCACAATGCGCTGCACGGGCAGGCCAATGCGTGAACCAACTTCACGGATCTGGCGCTTGCGCCCTTCGCTCATGACCACTTTCAACCAGCAGCCTTTGCCGACGACGTGGTCGACTGTCACCTGGGCCGGAGCTGTGCGATGCCCGTCTTCGAGCACCACACCCCGCCGCCAGATATTGAGCTGTTCCTCGTCCGGTTTGGCCACCACCAGGACGTGGTACTCTTTTTCGTGCCCGTAGCGCGGGTGGGTCAGGTGGTTGGCCAGATCGCCATCGTTAGTCAGAAGGATCAGCCCTTCGCTATCGTAATCCAAACGGCCTACGGCGAACAAATGCCCGGGCACCCCTACCAGGTCGATCACCGTCGGGCGCGGGTCTTTGGGGTCTACGTCTGACAGGACGCCGCGCGGCTTGTGCAAGGCGATATAGATCGCTTCGGCTTCTTTGGGGATGGGATGCCCATCCACGGTGATGGTATCTTTGGCGGGGTCCGCTTTCGTCCCCAGAACCGCAGTTTCGCCATTCACTTTGACGCGTTTGTCGGCAATAAATTCTTCACATGAACGCCGTGAGCCAAACCCAGCCCTGGCGAGTACTTTCTGTAACCGTTCTTCCATCTAATTTATTCCTTCTAATCTAATCCTTCAGCAAGCCCTTATTCTCTACGGGCTGCGTTGCGGCGGCCGTTTCATAAGGCGGCAGCTCGACCAGCGAGTTCAAGCCAAAATGTTGTAAGAAATCCGCCGTAGTACCGAACAGGATCGGCCGGCCGGGTCCATCCATGCGGCCCACTTCCTGGATCAATCCTTTACTCAATAAATTCTTTAGGACTCCATCGCTGCTGACGCCCCGGATGGCATCGATACCCGGGCGGGTGATCGGCTGGCGATAAGCGATGATCGCCAACGTTTCCAACGCCGGCCTAGATAAACGCGTCGTGGTGTCCAGCCCAAGGAATTTCTCGATAATCCCGCTGATCTGTGCCGCAGTGGTAAGCTGTACGCGGCCGGCGTGCCATTGCAGGCTCAAGCCTCTGCCGGATTCCAGGGTTTTCTCCAGGCTGTGCAGGCCCTGTTCGATCTCTTGCGGCCGGCGCTCCAGCGCGCCGGCTAACTGATCGATGGTCACCGGACCGGCAGCCACAAATAACAGCCCCTCCAGGCAGGCTTCCAGATCCAGCGGCTCAAGTTTTCCACTTTGATCAGTCATGCTATAATAGGAGAACCTCCTGTAAAAATACATGCGATGAAATTACGGGCGGCTTTGATTATACCTGATTATCCGGGGAGTAATTGTACAGATATGCCCGACTTCAAAGGTAGATATCTATCCTTGTTAAAATTTATATTGCGCACTATTCTCCTCGGCTTTCTACTGGTGGTATTCACCGGCTGTTCTGCCTCCAAGCCTCCCACCCCAAATACCATAACGGTAACCATCCTGGCCGATAGTAAACAGGCCAGTATCGAGACTCGGCCAGGAATTACCGTCCAGGAAGCGCTCGACCAGGCGAAAATAAAACTGAACACGCTCGACCGCGTCGACCCCCCCAGCTTCACCATCCTGGCCGAGCCTATGACGATTAAGATCACCCGCGTGCGTGAGGAATTCCAGGTGGAAGAGGTCAGCATTAAATTTGTGCAGCAGACCGTCCACAACGAATCGCTGCCGGAAGGACAGACCCTGCTGATCCAGTCCGGTAGCAATGGCACTGAGCAGATCACTTACCGGCAGATGTTTGAAAATGACGTTCCGGGGCCCCGCACGATCTTCAAAACGCTCACCCTGACCGAGCCAAAACCCGAAATCGTGATGGTGGGGGTGCAGACGCCGTTCACCGCCGTGCCGATTAATGGAAAAATCGCCTACATTACCGCCGGGAACGCCTGGATCATGGAAACCTCGACGGCCAACCGCCGCCCGCTGGTGACCAGTGGAGACCTGGATGGGCGTATATTCAACCTGTCTTCGGACGGCGCCTGGTTATTATTCGATCGTAAGGCAGACAGCTCTACTACAGGCGAAATTAACACGCTGTGGGCGGTCAATACAACGGCGAAAGTCCCCAAACCGATTAACCTGCGGGTGAAAAATGTAGTCCATTTTGCCGCCTGGCAGCCGGGTAAAAATCTGACCCTGGCCTATTCGACCGTCGAATGGCGCGCCACTGCCCCCGGCTGGCAGGCCAATAACGATCTGTATTTACTGCAGGTCAACTCGGACGGGATCATCCTCAAGCAGGAAAAAGTCCTCGAAGCTAATTCCGGTGGAATCTACGGCTGGTGGGGCATGGATTTTGCCTGGTCGGCGGATGGGAAATTGCTCGCATATGCCCGCCCGGACGGAATTGGTCTGGTCGACCTGGAGAATGGCAAGCTCGAGCCGCTCATCGACCTGACCCCTTTACAGACCCACAGTGATTGGGCCTGGGTGCCCCAATTGGGATGGTCGCCTGACCATCAGATTTTGTATTCGATCACGCACGCGCCCATGGCTGGCGTGGAAAATAATGAGGCTTCGCCGCTGTTCGACCTGACAGCCGTCTTGATGGATGGCGGAACTTCGATCGATATGATCCCCCAGAGCGGTATGTTTGCTTACCCGGCTCCCTCACCGGCGGTTCCCCCAGCGGGGGATGCGCAGTTCATGGTCGCCTATTTACAGGCTATTTTCCCAGACCGCAGCGATACCAGCCGCTACCGCCTGGTGATTATGAGCCAGGATGGCTCGAACCGGCAGTCGGTTTTTCCATCTGAAGGCGCCGCCGGATTGCAGCCTCAGAAACTGGTCTGGTCGCCCTCTCCGGCAAGCCCGGGTGACTTATGGGTTGCGCTGATCTACCAGGGTAACCTGTGGCTGGTCAACGCACAGTCAAGCCAGGCCCAACAGATCACCGGTGACGGGTCTATAATTGCGGACGATTGGAAATAACACTATTTTCTAGAGTGTGAATGTATGCTACGCACATTCACACTTTAGAAAATTGCATAGAAAAAGAGGATTTTATGAGAATTTTGATAACCGGTGCGGCAGGCTTTCTAGGATCTCACCTGAGCACCCGCTTGATTGCAGAAGGCCACCAGGTCATCGGGATGGACGATTTTATTACCGGCAGCCCCGAAAACCTGGCGCATTTGGCCGGCAATCCCAATTTCGATTTTATCCGCCACGATGTGGCTAATTTCATTTTCGTGCCCGGCAAGATTGACGCGGTGATGCATTTTGCCTCTCCCGCCAGCCCTAACCCGGCTTCGCCTTTCGGGTATCCTAACCTGCCCATCCAGACCATGAAAGCCGGGGCGCTGGGCACGCACAATGCCCTGGGCGTGGCGCGCGCTTTTCAAGCTCGCTACCTGCTGGCTTCGACCAGTGAAATTTATGGCGATCCGGAGCAGCACCCTCAAACGGAAAGTTATTGGGGTCACGTGGACCCGATCGGCAGCCGCTCGGTCTACGATGAAGCCAAACGGTTTGCCGAAGCTCTGACCATGGCGTATCACCGCTATCACGGCCTGGATACACGCATAGTGCGTATTTTTAATACCTACGGGCCGCGCATGCGCCTGGACGACGGGCGCGTCGTGCCTAATTTCATCTTGCAGGCCCTGCGCGGCGAACCGCTGACGATCTACGGCGATGGCCAGCAAACGCGCAGCTTCTGTTACGTCACAGATTTGATCGAAGGCATCTACCGCCTGCTGCTTTCCGACGAACATGACCCGGTCAACATCGGCAACCCGGCCGAGATTACCATCCTTGAGTTTGCCGAAACGATCAATAAAATCGTCAATAACCCGGGTGGAATCATATTCAAAGAAGAACTGCGCCTTAGCGATGATCCCCAACGCCGCCAGCCTGATATTACCCGCGCCCAAAAGCTGCTGCAATGGGAACCTAAAGTGCCATTGGACGAAGGCTTACGTCACACGTAACAATACTAAAATGAAAAAACATAATAATTATGAATTTGGGTAAATCAAAAGAAACCGGCCGGTTCCTCCGGTTCGCTGTGGTGGGCGCTATTGGCGCAGTGATCGACTTTGGTATCTTTAATCTTCTGACCTTCTCCAATATATTACCCAGCCTCCTGGCTCAGATCATTTCCTTTACCACAGCGGTGATCAGTAACTTTTACTGGAACCGGCGTTGGACCTACCAGGACTCGCGCAGCAAGCCATTGACGCGCCAGTTCGGACAATTTTTCATTGTCAACGCAGCCGGGCTGGCAATCCGCACCCCCTTATTTGCTTTCCTTGAAAACATTCTCGTCGGGTTAGCCAGAAAATTTTTGCCGGCAGGCTCCAGCTTGACCCCGGTATTTATCGGGCACAACCTTTCGCTGGCCTCGGTGATTTTAATTGTCATGATCTGGAATTTTATCGTCAACCGTTATTGGACGTATAATGATGTTAAATAATGGACGCTCAAACTCCGGCTGAAACTCTCTTCGATGGGCAGGAATCGCCCCCTCATCCTACAATTCGCTCCCTGCGCGAGCTGATCGACCTGGTTTCAGGCAAGAGTCTTGGCAAAAGTGAGTTCTTAACCCCGTCCGGTCTGGCAGAAATTTTACCGTTCCCTTTTATGGGATTGGTTGGACAGAGCGAGATGAAGGTGGCGCTCTTGCTGACCCTGATTAACCCGGCCATCAACGGGGTACTCCTGCTTGGACCGCGCGGCACCGGGAAAACCACGGCTGTGCGCAGCCTTTTAGACCTGCTGCCCGAAATCGAGCGCAGCGCCTGTTATCATGGCTGCCTGCCTCAGGATATCGAAGCTGGCGGGATCGATGCAGTTTGCCCCGACTGCGCCCGTAAGTATGCCGCCGGGCTGCCGCTGACCATTGCGGACCGGGTCCGGCTGGTGGAACTGCCTTTGAACGCCAGAATGGAAGACGTGGTGGGGGGATTGGATGACCGCGCCCTGGTAAACGAACGGCTGCGCCTCAAGCGCGGTATCCTTGCTGAAGCCGACCTGAATATCCTCTACGTGGATGAAGTTAACCTGCTGGCAGATGATATCATAGACGCGACCCTCGACGCGGCCGCCCAGGGCAAATATTCCGTCCATCGTGGGCCGGCCACCGCAACCTACAATGCTCGTTTTAGTTTGTTCGGCTCGATGAACCCGGAGGAAGGCGACCTGCGCCCGCAAATAATGGACCGTTTCGGGCTGCGTGTGATTGTGCGCGGCTTGCAGGAAGCCCAGGAGCGCCTGGAAGCCTACAAACGTGTGCGAGCCTACACCGACAATCCCCGCCAATTGATCGACCATTTTAGAGATGAAACCGAGCAGGCGCGCCAGGATATTCAGGAGGCTCGCCGGCTCCTGCCGCAGGTAGAATTACCGGGCGATTTGGCTCACGCCTGCATAAAAGTGATTCAGCAGTTGAAAATCGACTCGCTGCGGGCGGAGATCAACCTTTTTGAAGCTGCCAGGGCATATTCGGCCGCAGATGGTAGAAATAAGGTAGAATTAAATGATGTAAAGGCGGTTGCACCCATGTGCCTGCGCTTACGCCGATCTTCATTCATAACCCACTATTTTCAGGAACAGACCGTAGAAGACCTGGAAATTGAGACCGCCCTCAACTCTGCATTAAACTGAAACGGAGAAATTCATGGCAAAAGCCCCCCTCACCACTCCTCTGGCGCCTGACCCGGAGAAGATAGACCCTAAAGACAATGAAGAATTGGTCAAACGTGGCTGGTTATATTTTGGCAGGCAAAATTATGACAGGGCTCTCGATGATTTCTCCAAAGCGGTAGACAAAGACCCGGAAAATCCCGATATTATCTACGCCCTCGCTCTAAGCTATAAAGCCAGCGGTGCGGTACAGAAAGCCATCGAGACTTTCGAAAAAGTATTGTTATACATGGATAGATATCCGGATCCGGTGGAAGGGCGCATGCTCCAGCGCCTGATCCATGGACACATCAACCAGCTAACCGGCGGGGATTGGAACCTTGAAAAGGAAATATGGCACTACGTACGCTAAGCCACCGAGAACGTCTGGAAGCCTGCCTGTCAGGTGAAGAGCCCGACCGCACGCCGGTCACTTTATGGCGGCATTTTCCGGTTGACGATCAAACGCCGGAAGGACTGGCGGCTGCCACGGCTGCTTTTCAACGCAGCTACGACTTTGACCTGATCAAGGTTACCCCGCCTTCTTCGTTTTGCTTGAAAGATTGGGGCGCCGATGATCAATGGACGGGCAGCGTGGAAGGGACGCGCGAGTACCAGCGTCCCGTGATCCAGCGTCCGGAGGACTGGCCGCGCCTGCCTATCTTGAACTCCAAACACGGCAAGCTGCGCGATCAACTCACCTGCCTGCGCATTTTAATCACTGAATTTTCTCCCCAGATACCGGTCGTACAAACCGTGTTCAGCCCGATGTCCCAGGCCAAGAACCTGGCCGGCGGCGACAACCTTTTAGTACATATGCGCCAGCACCCGGAGGAACTGCTCGCCGGTCTGGAAAAGATCACCCGCTCGACGATATTATTCCTGGAAGAACTGCGCAAATCCGGCACTGACGGAATTTTCTATGCCATCCAGCATGCCCAATATGGGCTGCTCTCGGAATTGGAATTCCAGAAATTCTGCCGGCCGTTCGATCTGAGGATATTGGACGCAGCCCGCTCGATGTGGTTGAACATCGGGCACATCCACGGAGAAAACATCATGTTCGACCAGGTGGTGGATTACCCGGTGGCAGTGCTCAACTGGCACGACCGGCATACTCCGCCCAGCCTGGCCGAAGCGGCCCAGAAGTTCAAGGGTGTGCTGTGTGGCGGCCTGCGCCGTTGGGAAACCATGGTGCTGGGTAACTCCATCCAGGTGCAAAACGAAGCGCGTGTGGCCATCCAGGCCACCCAGGGTAAAAGGTTTATCCTTGGCACCGGCTGCGTTATGCCCATCATTACCCCGCATGGGAATATTTTGGCCGCCCGCGAAAGTGTCACTCAAGAAGGGATCATCTAGGCAAACGTGAGCAGCCCGCGGATTATCGCCGGCAAGGCCAGGGGCCTGCGCCTTCAGTCTGTCCCCGGGGATACGACCCGTCCGATCACCGACCGGGTCAAGGAAGCGTTATTCAATATTATTGGAACAGATATTGTGGACGCCACCTTGCTCGACCTGTTCGGCGGCACAGGCAGCGTGGGGATCGAAGCCTTGAGCCGCGGAGCCGGCCTGGTGCGCATGATTGACTTGAGTCAGGCCGCCGTGACTACAATCATTCGCAACCTCGAATATACGCGTTTGAAAGCCCACGGCGAAGTCGTTCACAGTGATGCCTTTGCTTATCTCAAAAGACCGGTGGACTGCGGCTTTGATTATATTTACGTTGCCCCGCCTCAATATAAAAGTATGTGGCAGAAAGCCATGCAAGGTATCGACGAAAAGCCGGCCTGGCTTTCCCCAGACGCCTGGGTTATCGTGCAGATTGACCCGGTCGAGTACGAAAAACTGGCCCTGACCCACCTGGAAGAGTTCGAGCAGCG
>VFSW01006166.1_pt1 | contig 17661 bp, 21 predicted proteins | sample 5358111 | NCBI WGS metagenome assembly VFSW01 (sample SAMN11554181, study PRJNA540505) | mine drainage metagenome | isolation source: sediment from site ElyBrook_90M | place: USA: Ely Copper Mine, Vershire, VT | collected 2017
CCATATCGCTGAGACGCCCAAAGATATTTGATAAGCTCCGGCTGTGTTCTTTAAGCATCTCCGCATTGTTCTCCACCTATTCCTCCAAGGCCCAATTCCATTTTCCGGCACGGCTTGATATATTTCGCCATTCCTACGGAGTCTACGCTCCTTTTACTGGACAGCCGGTCCTACTGAAAAATCATACAACTATTGTAATTGCGTGTTACCTGTAATTTGCACATTTCCCGTTACCTGCGTGCCACCTGTTATTACCGGAGGCGTTGTAAAGCCGATAACAGCAGCATTCAACTGCGCGGAACTAGCGGATGTGAACGAATTCGAAAACGTTGATCCACTCGTCCATCCTGTCGCTGTGTAGGCCGTCACACCCGGCTCGCTCGAAATTCCAAACGCGATTGCTGTCGTGTTTGACGTAGAAGAATAGGCAGTCTTCGTCGCAATGGACGCAGCGTTGTAGGAGGATGTAAGCGGCGCTAGATATTCTACTGGACTTGCGGCTGTACCCGGATAGTCCAGCGCCGCAAGAGAGATAGCGTTATATGACGTGTTTCCCGGCGTTACCGTCAACGTCAGCGTGGTCGATCCTCCTACGGCTTTAGGGATGACAAAGAGCCGCATAGTGACGTTGCTGTTGATGTAGAGAGACGCTAACTGGACGATGGTATCGCTGTTATCGCTGGTCAGGGAAACGAACGTGGCAGGCGATCCCGCATAGGCTCCGAGCGCAACTACTATTGGAATTGTGTCTCCCGCCGCAGCGCCTGAAAGGGTAGCCGTGCAGGAGGTGCTTGATCCGTTGATGCCGCAGGATGCCGAATCTGAAGATACAGGCGACTTCCCATAAGAGGTGAGCGGAAAAAGCAGCAGGATGAAGAGCAGTTTTCTCATTTGAAGGCCGTCCCCACAAAGTACCAATATCCACTCAGCCCAGCCGTAGCTGAAGGATTCGCGGTTGTGCTGTTGATGATTCCATCTTCTTCAATCGTGTAGGGAGCTAAACTGTGCGTCTGGTAGCCAGTCCCTGACGTAGCTGAAGGGGCAGTGTTTTCTGAGTTGCTGCCGAAGGCCATCACAAAATCGTTCGCCGTGATCGTGTAGCTTCCAGTACTCATGGCTGTACCGTTACCGCTACTGTAAGTCGTAGTTGCGTCTGGAGTACACGATCCCGTTCCGCCTTGCGTCTCAACTGCTACCGCAGAAGTAAAGGTGTAGGTTCCACCTGACTGCGAAATTGTGAGCGTATTGGTACCGGATGAAGCGGCAATTGAGGCGGCACAAAGAAATTGTGTCTGCCGGTTGATGCCATTCACTACTTGCACGATGGAGGTTGTAGCGGCAGAGTAGGTGTTGCCCACTGTATCCGTTACCGAGATCGTTCCAGCCACCGATTCAGTCGAAGTAACTGCAACGATGATGCGAGCGCCACCCCTGTTAGAGCTAAAGGATATGCTCGGAAAAGTGGTGGTACCGTGCTGAATACCGGGCGTCCGTAGATAGACTGGATAAGATGGTGCCACACCCATCACGTCAACAAGGTTTTGGTAGACCCCGCCTCCTGTCGAAAAGGAGTAGCTGCCGTTGTAGGAGTACGATCCGCTCGATGAAAGAGTTTCCGTATACTGCGCTCCACTCATATTGCCTGTTGCACTTGATCCCTGAGACGTTCCCCGGCTCGCTGTGTCCGTGGAAGCACCACGATTCGATAGGAAATAAGATGCACTGTCTGTATTCAGCACATTAACACTGCTACTCGTGGTGACCGGGGGAGTGAAAGATGATCCGTGGACCACGGCCGAGTCCACTTCTCTTACGCCGTTTGTGTTTCCTTGGTAGACCACAAGGCCAGCGACATAATCATACGGTGAGGCAGCCGTGGTGCTCACCGATCCCGCAGTGATATCCGCAGCTGAAAGAATCTTTGTGTAGGTATATCCGTTAACGTACGCGCCCGGTTGCTGGTCCCATACAGTCCACTTGTCAGGAGGTGTCAGAGTATAGGCGTGGTCCACAGAAAGAACAGCCAAGTCTCCTGCCGCCGTTCCAGAGCACAAAGGCACTGTGACCGTCCCGCTTACCGCATAGGTGAGCGAACCGCAGCGCAGGACAGGTTTGGACGGAGCAGCACCCGCATGAGCACCCGTGGCTGCAGGGATCGTATACTGTCCCATTGCTACGATGGGGAAGAAGAAAATCAATAGATCACGCAGATGCCTCATCGTGCCCCCACGTTGCGACCTCTTCTCTGAGTCCGTAATCATGGCTACCTAGCCCCAACGTTGAAGGTTACCGACGCGGAAGGCGTGATGCTGCTTGCAGTTTGGTTACAAACTTTGTAATTCAGTGTATTGGCGGTCGGCCACGCATCGATCACCAATCCTCCCGTTGATCCCCACCCAGTCACAGCGCTTACATCCGTCGATGGACTGATAAAGAATGCGCTGGAGGTTAGCACACCAGTCATAGTTACCGTAGAAGCAGTCGTACAAGTATTGGCGCTCATGGCTGTTGTACCTACGGTAAAGGTAGTATTGGCAATCCTGCTACCGCCTGTGCATCCACTTGTCGTCGCACCACCATTCGCGTCAGTGCATAGCGTTGCACCCGTACCACTCACCGTTCCAGAGGTCAGCAACTTCGTATCTGTTCCCTGCGCGGTATAGCTGGTCCCCCACCCGGTTCCTGTCGAAAGGGGGATTCCAGCAGGTGGATATACTGCTCCTCCGCCCCCACTTTGCGGATTCTGCAGCCTCCAGTTTCCATTCGTTCCCATAACCAATACCGCAGGAATGCCTGCCGCAATATCGCCCGCTGCGATGGCTGTTCCTGTGTTGGATACAATTGTTCCCGTGACTTGATTAAGGTCCAACGTGGGGGCGGTAACTGTATTGGAATTGCTAACAATCAGCTTGACTCCAAAGCCCGCACTGGCTGCTCCTCCATTGAGTGCAGGCAATGTCGCATTATAGCTGTTCGTGCTCGTCGTGTCATAAACGATATCATAAGGGAGGGAAAGCGTCAATCCGAGTCCGGGACTATACATAAGTGGAGCAAAAACCTGTATATTATTGTCGGTATAACTTCCTGACCCAGTGTAATAGATAATCAGAGCGATTCGCCCAATGGTCGCCGCTCCCTGTTGGGGCGCAAGATTTGAAGATCCCACCTCCATTACGCATTGAACGTTGTTGATCGTAGGAACCAAACTAAATTCGGTGGTTACTTCCTGAAGTGCATAATTAGCAGTGCTCGGTCCTAAGGCCACTCTATTTGTGCCCTCTGCGCAATTTAAAGGATTAATATTTGTAAATCCCCACGTTCCTCCTGATGCAGAATACGCTGCTCCGTAAACGGCGGTGATGCTTGATTGGCTTATGCTGCTCGGAAGGGAAAAGGTAAAGGTAGCGGTAGCGTATTGATAGTTGACAAGCCCACTGTAATATTCCACTCCAATACCAGCGCCAGAGTTGTTGCTTGCGCACTGACCTGTTCCTGCGCTTGGGACGCCTCCCACTGCTATAGAGCACGTTGCTGGGCTTAAAATCGTATATTGCCCTGTAACAGGTGGCGTGATAGACATCTCAATCCCGCCATAAAATGAAGGGATGTAAGCTGACAGGTCCCCTAATGAGTCTGAATTGAACGTTATGTCCTGAAATCCGCTCGGAGCCGCAGGAGTCGTGTCGTTGAAGTTTACAAGTGATTGATCTGTAAGATTTACTCCATTGTGCTGAAAGGTGGGCGCACCTGTAAAATTACAGCTTGCTCCTGTACAGCTTACCGCACCAGTAAATGCAAATGACCCTGCTGTGCCATTGATATTTGTAACACCTGCCACGCCACCCGAAGCACCTATAAGCAAGTCTGTGATTGTTACAGGCGATGGATATGTTAAAGGCGGTATTCCTCCGCTTAACGTAACATCATATCCCTGTCCAATCCCAGCGTAGGTTAAAAACTTTCCGTTTGAATCCGCTATAAACGGATTTGATAATGGCGTGTTCGTTGAATCGGAATAGATTGTCGCTTTAGTCGTTGTCCCAGTCAAATATACCGTTACCGTGCAATAAGGAATTACACCTTGCTGGTAATTGCTGGACTTTATTCCTGATGTTGCTGCTTGTGTGGCTCCCTGTACACAGTATTGCAGCGGTAGCGCAGCCGTTTGTCCAAAGGACATAACTGATGCGCCAAACGTTAAAGCGGACAATAACAGGATTCTTTTCATCATCGGATTACATCTTTCCTGAAACCTTTTTCCGCGCAGGAGTCTTCTTGCTGATAGTCTTTCTTCCTGCCGCTTTAGACGTAGCCCCCGGCTTACCAGCAACTTTCTTTTTGTCCGCTGATTTACGGAACGAGTCGTTCGCTTCTTTAACCATTTCATCGTGCCATGACGTATCCTGCTTTTTTGTATTTCCCCAAGGGAGTTTATAATTGCCTACTTTGTCAGCGAAGTTAGAAATCTTCTTTGCTATCCCTACAATCGGTTCCGCCGCTCCGTAATCCTGCTGCGCCATATCCTTCTCCTGTCCTTTGCATTTCTTAGTGCGTCAACCATGAATACGTTAATTCACGCTCACATTGTAGGTACTTGCTGTTGGCGTTCCTATATGGATCAATTAGGATTGCCAAAAACCCAGAACCCCCATGTCGCGGAATTGCTGGTTGCTGCGGTAACAGTGACAGTCAAGGGGTTACCGGTCACGCTGCACGCCGCAGCGATAGGCGCGGATCCCTGAACCGTGGCCACACAGATTGGCGTGTTGTAGATAACTTTGCTTAATGCCTGACTGCACAATGTTCCTGCCGCCATTGTGCAGGAGCCAGAAAAATAATTCGCAGAGGGTTGACCCACACCGCCTAATGTGGCAATTCCTATGGACGTATTGCTTGCAGGAAGCGCCCCGGAAGGTGTGATTGTGCAGGTATCCACATAGCTATTTGTGTAGTTATTTCCCACTGTCGCAATGAGCAATTCTGCGCCGGTTGTTCGCCCATAAACCTTGTACTGCGTGGCTCCTAGAACCGTGTTCCATTTCACAGTAATCGCGTTGGTATTAGCCCCGCTGTTCCCTGTAGTAATTGAAGTTTCCGCGCTTGCGAGTGTTCCTCCGTTCGAGTTAAAAGCGGCGATACGGTAATAGTATGCGGTTGAGTCAAGGCAACTGCCGCCCGTCAGTGCAGACGAAAATGTTTGGTTCGTTGGAGTAGCCATTGCACTCATGGTCAATGCCCCATATACGGATGCCGAAGGTCCAAGAGCCGCCCCGGACGCTGTAAACGAATCCATCACACCTTGAGTCGTTCCCCCCGTTCCGACGGTCATGCCGCCTGTTCCGGCGGTTCCTCCATATATCCCGCTGTTGATGTTAACCGACCGAGTCCCAAAAGAGTTGAGTTGGGTGAATCCGCTTACGTTGAAGTCTAATCGGTAACCACCAAAAAGGAAGTCTTGAATTAAAAAAGTTCCTGCGCCGTCGTTCGTCCACTGATAGTTAACGGTTGGAGAAAACCCATTCCAATACCCCCAATTAATTGTTGTGTATTTAGGACCAGTTAGACCGGGATAGAAGTTCAGAGTTAACGTATTATTTGTCCTGCTTTCCCACGTCTGAGTGTAGTTTGTCAGTAGTGGCATGTAAGGCAGGACATTATTCATCTGTGGATTAGTCACCGCCCTGTACCATTGGTCTTGGGTCAGCGAGCCTTCAGATTGAAACTGAGTTCCCGTGTTTGTGTCGTATGTTAAAGCAAAGTTCCACGTCTTCAACCCAGGATAAGATGAGAACACAATTCGTGGATCAGAAAGCGCGTTCCCCGCGCTAGGGAACGACATTGAAAAACCGAGGTCCCATGTCCAATTTGAGAAAGTGCCAAGATTGGCGGGTGTAGAAGAGCTAATCGAGTACGCCTCAAGTCTACCTGTGACTTGCTCACTTGAGATGTTTTGGTCGTTCACAAGCATCACAATTGAGGAATAATCGGGGAAGTACGAAAGCTGAGGGGAATGAAAATTCGTCGCCACAAATGAGGTGGTATTCGCGTTTGCTGTCAGAATGCAGCTACTGGGCGTGCAGCCACCGGGGCCAGCATAGGTATACCCAAGCCCACCGTCTGGATTTGTTGACGGTCCACCTTCCCAGAACAGGGAGACTCCAGAGCTAGTGATCATCGGAGAGACATTGTAAATCTTGTAGTTTATATTCGTGGTGGTAGCAGAACCAGGCAGTACTGGGTTGCCGCCGTTCCCGATTGTGTAGGGGCCGCATATAGCGGATGCGGTGTACAGGTTTATATAATTGGCCGTGCCGCCCGCTCCGCCGTTGACTACTCCAAATAGATAGTAAGTCCCCCAATAAAGTACGCCCCCGGTAGAGGTTATATTAAGTCCACTTAGCGACGGGATCAAAGTTTTAGTGTAAAGCTCCCCGGAGATGTCCGTGGCCGATGAGCAATATGCATGATTGAGGGTGTCCACGTATACGGCATTGACGGTGCCATTACTCTCAACCTCTGACAACCCTGGCGGTAGCAAGTTGTTTATCGTCACCGCAGACTGCCCACCTGTCGCGCTGCCAAGCGGTATTGTGATCGGCGTATTTGCAAGCTGGTTTTGAGACCCTCCCGTAAGTACCACAGTCCCTGCCGCGACGGCACCGGAGAAACTAGCGGAAGTTCCGTTCAACGGCCCCGTCATCGTGCCGCCAGCAAGGGGAAGCCATGGACCCGGTGCTCCACCGCCATTAAAATCACACGGCTGCACTTGCCCAGATATATTGGTGTAGCACATGGCGTAAGGAGGGTTTGAAGGAATTGCCGATCCCGATCCCGTAGGATACGGTAATCCACCACCGTCTAGAAAAATATAAGCTGGATACTGCTGAGCGCACACCATTAGCGCTGACATGAGAAACAAAACAGAAGCGCAAATGATCTTTTTCATGACTCACCTTTAGTGACTTGCTTGCAGTGTCACATTTACAGCATTTGTCAGTGTCTTCATGTAGGCAGCTACATACTTAGGCCATATATAACTAGCCATATCCCAACGTCCCACGTTCGATGAATTCACCGCTGTGATACTTCCTATTTGCACATAGTTTTCCATCAGGTCGTTATTGGCTCCCATAATGTCAATCTCAAATGTTCCCGGCGCTCCAGAAAACCATACTTCTACTGAGAATCCCCACGGATAAAACGACCTGTTATGACGCTCCAATTGGAATGCCCAGCTTAGTGATCCGTAGGTAGCTCCAGCAGGCACAGATTCATCGTCCCACAAATATACCTGCCTGTTATTTGCAAGAATGTTCGCTAAACTGCTTCCCGGATATGCTGGCATTAGATTCCTCCTGCGAATCTTGGTACAATAGGAAAGCGGTTAAACACCGCAGTCTCATTCGAGGTGAGACCATGACCAGACATCGCAAACGGCATTCGTATCGCGAGCCCGTTGTTCAACCGCTTGATCAGTCTATCAAAATCATTGCCCTTACCCAAGGACAGGTTACGATTGTTGACGCCTTTAAGTACGAATGGGCAATGCAAACTAACTGGTGGGCGCGATGGGACCCTACAATACAAGGATATTATGCACTTGGTCCAGTGACGTTTCTCCATCGTCTCCTTATCGGCGCGAAACCAGAGGAAAGAGTCGATCATAAGAACGGCAACACGCTGGATAATCGCCTTGAGAATCTTCGTATAGTGAACCGCCCGCAAAACAGACAGAACCGTGGATCGTACACCAACAACAAAAGCGGTCATCCTGGAGTAATTTGGAAGAAGCGAGACGAGAGATGGGAAGTTTACATCAATGCGTTCGGCAAACGAACAAATCTTGGATATTTCAAAGAACTTCAACCTGCTATCGACAGGCGCAAGGCCGCTGAAATTGAATTCCATGGCGAGTTTGCGTTCTCTATGCGTAAACCTAAACATTAGAATGTCCCAATATTCAACTGCGACGTAAGAGTTGAATACCCATCTTGGTACCCCGGTGGAGGAGTTATTTGCGCACGCTGGAAGTAAAGTTCCATTAGATGTCTATCCATAATGCGAATCTGGCGAAGCAAATCTTTGTATTCCTCGTGATGCGCTTTGACTAAAAACTGCCAGTTAGCTCCTGATCCTCTTTCCATTTCATCGCCCTTTTGCGACTCTTTCCATAAGGCGCTCATTTCATACGCACGTTCTTTGACTAACTCTTCCGTAAGCGGGTAGGGAAGAGTGTCCGTATTTAACGATAGCGCTGGCCAGTTGCATTGACATCCAAATGTGTACGGCAAGACACTGATCGGATGGGGCCATAATTCAAATAGCATCTGCCCATAAGTAGCGCTCCCCGGTCTTGTATCCTGCGCATAAGGAACGACATAAAGCGGCTCATCAAAGACTGTCCTCTCCGCATCCATGTTCGCCAAATCAATCTGCGTATAAGTCCAAAAGTCCATCGGGTTGTTGTTCGTCGTATCGCGAATATTAAACCACCGCTTGAATCCCGGAGGAGCGGCGTAGTACGCCTGGTAGATCATGTAGCCACCGCTGATTTGCTGCGGTTCCATCCATGGCCTATCGAGCGTCAATGTCGCAATTAGGGAAACAGAGAAGGTTGCTGGAGTTCCACCTTCTGAAAATGTGATATAGGGTGTTGTGTAGTTACTTCCTACTGTTAACACCGTAGGCTGCGCGGTGACAGTTCCATTCGCCTCAACAACAATGGAAACTGTGGCTCCTGCTCCGGTTGATGGATCACTCACTGGAACAGTGTAGGTTCCTGGAGTTTGGCCAGATCCCGGCGTTAATACAGTTACATAAGCCACTGTCCCATTATTCCCTTGAGCGATGATGGAATAAAGCGAATAGTACGGAACACGAATTTGCTGCTCAGTGATCAAGGGACGAGAGGTAACACCGTTCCAAGCGGCTGTAGCCACAGCATCACCTGTAATCACAGTATCGAAAGGGTTGACAGTGATCGTTCCCGGACTTAGAAAAGTAGCCCCTGCATCAAATGTAGTGTTCTGTCCTAGTCCAGAATAAAATCCTCCCAATAGGGGAGGAGTAATCCAGCCGCCCGTTTTGCACTGGAAACTCCAAACATTGTCATTCTGGATACGCTGGAACGCCTGATTGATCATCGTAGCCGCAAGGCCACGATTGAACCCAGGTATTCCCAAGAACTCTTGGATCATGTTCCCGAATGACACGTTCGGCTCCTACTGTTTAACAAAGACTCTCTTTGCACTCGTTTTCTTTGGCGCTTTCTGTGGTTCGCCGTAGACTCGATTGAAGGATGAACTCTTAGCGAAAGACTTAACCCGCTTCTTGCCTGTTAGCTTTCCTTTCGCAGGACCTTTCCCCGGCCTTCCCGCAGCCTTTTGTTCAATCCATCCCGGATTGTCTTGTGCTTTGTTCGCCATAAGTTCCTCCTCGGCTATTTTCCCATCACACGCTTCTTGTATGATTTCTTCGTTCCAGATTTCGGACGGCGGTAGATCTTGTCAAATGACCCGGACTTGGAAGGAACTTCTTTCTTTGTTACCTTCACCGCAGGATGTCCTTTGCCAGATGACCCAATCTTTGCTTTTTCCTCAGGTTCCCTCTTCCTCCGCGTGCGCTTTGGTAGAGCAGGATTGTCTGAGAAGTGAGCGTCATCGCCGTCTTCCATCCATTGACTCTTATTGCCTTTTTTCTTCGTAGCCATCGTTTCCCTCTACTTGTGGCTGGTCAACTTAGCAAGGTTCTTCGTCTTGCCCTTGGTCTTCTTATTGGAAGCCCACTGTTTTCCTGTCGGCATACAGCCTGCTACTTGATGCGCCTTCTTCTTCGATGCCTTTGCCATTTCGTTTCTCCTTTTCAGTTTGAACTTCGTCTCTTGCGAAAGCGCCCTCTGCGAGTTGATCCCGGAAAGGATGCTCACAGAGGGCGTTAATTGTCCGCTTACCGGGAGAGGAGACGGACCTTGTTAAAAATCATTCATGCGATTACCACTGTCCGCAGAAGCCACCCATTTGCACTGTTTCGCCAGAAAGATTTGCAGCGGCGGTTACCTGATTGTTTGCTGTTCCACCTACCGTATTTCCGGGGGCGTAATACCAAACAACCTTCCAGTTCTGCCGCGCTCCTGTCGCTGCTGGGATCGCACGAACATAGTAATTTCCACTCAACGAAAGCGCTCCACCGAACAGCACATCAATGTAGCGCCTGTTGTTTTCGAGAGTTACAGGATCGCCACCTGTGACATACGAAGCAGGGCCGTTCCCATAACCCGCGAACAGTTGACGATAGCCAACATAATCGGGGTAACCGTTTAAGAAAGTGAGAATCATTCCTGCTCCTTATTAGTCCTGAACAACAGGGCCGTTGAGATATGCCTTGAACAAGTTGCCCGAGCTTCCTGCGTCGATTGCCTGACCAACTGTCGTAACCGTTACGCTCGTTCCACCTGTCACGACGCCACCTGTCGTCGCGCTGACAAAATCGTTCGCCGTAACTGATCCACCGGCCAACAACGTTGCCACACCAAGTTCCTGAATGAACGTATAGTTTCCCGGAGTTGGCGTGTTCAGGAAAACAACTGGACGAACTAGCGTTACAGTTGTTGCCGCCTGATCGTAGCTCGTCACAACGTTCGGCGTCGTATTCAACTGCGCCGCAACCGTTCCCGGAGTTCCACCAAGCGCCGTGAGGCTGAATGTCGGAGGTGTGACGTATCCATATCCGGGAGTTGCAACGAATGCACCCGTAATCGTTCCGCCTGATCCAACCACAACCGTGATGGAGGCACCTGCTCCGCCGCCACTTCCAGTTGTTGCCTGAATCGTATAAGTTCCTGCTGTCTGCCCAGAACCTACACCCGTAACAACCACGCTTTGCATGAACGTGCCAGCGCGAAGATAACCCACTGTACCCGTCTTCACGTTGGCTACCGTCGCACCAGAATCAAGCTGTACGTAGCGGTAACGTCCTGAGTGGCACAGGCCAGTCGTTGTATTTGACAGAGAATTTGCTTGCTGCTCCGTCAAATCAAAGTAATCGCCTGCTGCCAGTCCACCAGTGTTGTACTGTGTGTTGGTTACCGTATCAAGCAAGCCTGTCGCGGACGGAGAGTTCGCTGTGTTAAGTCCTCCCCAAATCGGGATTATCGGTTGCTGTGGCATTGATGTTTCTCCTTCTGCGCAAACTTAGTTGTTGAAGATGCCTGAGTTAAATCCAAAGGCGTAGGCATTGTGCCTTGGCTGGGTCACATACAAGTTCGTCGATACACGCATGAAGATTGCATCGATAGAAACGTTGTTCGGCATCGGCGCTCTGCGGATTCCGTAGTTCCATCCGCTCTTGTTCGTCGGACGTACCTTAAAGGATTCCGGCTCCAAGAAGTACAGAACTTCAGACGGCTGAATAACCGTGTTCGACGGAAGATTTGAGCCTGTCGGCGAGAAATTCACTGGCACTGCGCCGTTGTAGAACTGCGGAGTCGTGAACGCAACCGTAGTCGTGCTCGATCCTACGCCGTCCTGCAAGTTCGCGTTGCCCTGTCCCGCATCCTCTGGTGCCAGAGGAATATAGTTCTGAGCCTGCGCCGAAGGGGCTAACGGATCAGCATAAATATCGATTCCGTCAAAATTGAATCCGCGCCACGCAATATCGTGATTCTTGTTGCTTACGTCACGACGCTGTGCGTCAAGCGCAATCGCAATCGCCGAATAGCCGAAGGTGTTTGTAATGCCAAGTGTCGGATTTCCACCTGTCACTGTGCATTGCGCCTTCAACTGCGTCATTGCCGCAAAATCAATCTGTCCCGGAGTTCCACCGTTTCCGAGATAAAGAGGAGTCGAGTTCAACGTAACACCGACTGCTCCGTTTCTCTGCTGGCCACCGTAGGTCTGATAGCGGTTTCCGTAAATCGAAGGATCGATGGCGTTGTTTAGCGCCTCGTCCATTCCGTTAATCGCCTTTACGCGATTATCAGAAACATACTGACCACTTGACGGCTGTCCGTGACGGAACGAGTCCATTTCCAGAGCGGTATTCAGGCCAAGCACCATGTTTTCCATGTATGCCTGATACTCGTCGATGATCGTCGGAGGACCCGAGTTGATCACACCACCCGTTCCCGACCCGTCATCATACAGAGCATCGTCCATCGGCCACCATGCAGCATAGAACTTAGGCAGGAACTTGATGCCAGAGTTAATCTGCTGCGCAGTCACGGTAACGGTCTGTCCTGAATCCACAGCCGCGTACTGGGTACGGCCATAGAGAACATTCTCTCTCATGCCAGCGCCGCCAAGGAACGGGTCCCATACGCCAGCGCGACGTAGCTTCGCTTGGAAGGGGGTACCTACGAAAAGGTTATTCCACAACACGCCAACTCTTACTGCTTCTAGCTCGCTGGCATCCACCAGACCGTACAGGGGATCTTGGGGCATGACGTATTTCTCCTTTTACATCCAAAAAATTAAGCTGTTTTTTGCATCTCTACTAGATGCACCTTTTGTTCTTTTTGCAATTGTCTGCGTCGCCGCTGAGCTTCGCGTTTCTTTTCCTTGTAGCCAAGGTCATTTGCACGCTTCATTTCATATTCCGCGTGCCTCTTTCTCTTATGCTCAAGGGCCTTCTTCTTACGCAACTCGATATTTGCTCTAACTTGAGCCCATATAGATTCGTAAATCATATAGGGATCATTACCGAAGTTAGGATGAAGTAAATCGGCAACGTACTCTAGGAAATCATTTGCCGATGTCGCCTCGATCTGCGCTTTGCGACGCGCGGTTAAAAACGGGTAAATGCAAGATAGAAATACACGTCCTCTATCCCCACAAATCGACCAGTGATAAACGTAGAATTTTCCACCTTTACCGACTCCATTTGTATAAAGACTTACCCGACCGCCAAATAATTCCTTGAGACGATAAAGAAGTTCTGGATCTTTCTGCGAAATTAGAACGTTGAAAGACTTGCCGTTATGCCCAGCTTTGCAGCAGCTTCCTTCACCTTCATAGATTCCCGCCGCCCAAGCAACATCAATCGCTGTTGGCTTCTTAGTAGCATCGAAGCCATCCCTATCCTTGCGAACGATTGTGTAGTCACGTTTCATATTTCACTCTCCTATGCTTCTATCTTACAAGAAGCATAGGTACTTACGCTGCTGCTGAATCTTTCTGTGTAATCGTGTCGCGAATCATTTTTGCGGTCTGAGCGCGACGTTGATTTTCGTTCATCAACAGAGGATCAGGCATTTCCTTCGCCTCAACCTTCCGTTGTAACTCTGGAATCTTTGAACTTACTGCTACGCGCACATCCGGATTGTTTCCGCCTTGTTCTGCGCGAAGCTTTTCCTTTGCCGCAAATTCCTTCTCGCGCTCTTCAAGCTTCTGCTTCCATTCAGCATCAGCCGCTTCACGTTCCTTCTTTGCGATAGCTTCATCGTGCGCTCTTGCTACGGCCTGACGCTGCTCCTCTTCCTTCTCGGCAAACTTGAAGGTTCGAGTTGCATACTCCATAGGATTTAGCCTGAGGGCATCTGCTTGCGAGATAAGTTCTGAGGGGGGAATTGGAAGTGGAGCACCGTAGAGCGTTTGGTACTTCCACATGATATTTTGAATCGCGTTCATTCCATCGCCAACGCGACTAATCACCGTACTTGCATCGAACACTGGGCTTCCGTCCTTGCCCGGTACATAGCCACCGTTGTTCTTCACTGGTTCTGTAGCGGCAACAGGAGTAAACGTAGGAGCATCCTGCGGAATCAATCCAAGTTCCTTCAAACTTTCTCTTTGCTGTTTATAAAACGCGGCTTCTGCAGCGGCATCAGCGGCTTTCTTTGCAAGTGTTTGGCGCTCTGTCTCCCATGCGGCCACGCCGGGATTGTAGGTGTTCTGCCAAAACTCATCTACGCTGCGCTTCTGGAGTTCCGCCGCTTCCTGCGCTTTTCTTGCTTCTTCCACTCGCGCTTCGGCTGCTTTTCTGTCAGCTTCGGCCTTTACCGCTGCTTCCTGTGCAGTTTTTTCCTTTGCAATAGCTTCCTGTTGCGCTTTCTCCGCAGTCGTCAGGACTCCACCAAGGCTACTCATCACCTTTGCATCAAGAGCATCAATTTGCTCTTGGCTCAAACCGGATTGCCGTAATACATCAGCAAGTGTTGGCATTGTCTTCTATCTCCCGGATTTCATATTTGTTAATACTTCGGTTGCTGCGCGATTGGAGTAGGCTGCGATGGAGTTACCATAGCTGTCTGTGCTTCTCCAATAGCCTCGACTACTTTGTTCATTTGTGTTGCGATTTGGGGATAAGCCGCAGCGATCTGCTGTGCAACTGTTGACCAGTTACCAAGTAACTGCTGAATTTTATTTGCTGGTCCTTGCGAGGGGGGTGTTGCTCCACCTTGAGGCGGAGGAGGTGCGCCAGCACCTGCTTGCGAGGTACCGGCGCTCTGATCGGGCATTGGCATTCCTGATGTAGCCAAGTCAGTTCTCCTTAGTGGCTACTGGTTATGCCTTGATGCGCATCTTCTTGGCGGTGTGACGCTTCGTGCTGCGCTTGCGGCCCTTTGCCTTCTTGACGTGCTCAACCTTCGCTACTAGACGACGCTTTGCCATGGTGATTCTCCTTTGCGGTAGTTTGTTTGGACCAAAACGAAAGCGGCAACTCTCAGTCGCTTTCGACTAGGAGCCGCCGCTTATATGGCCCGCAAAGGGCGATGGCGCGTGTCTCTGATTCCTTATTAACTTATGTCCAATAATAACTTTCTGTCAAGAACTTTTTTTCGATTATTGTTAAAAAATCTAGATCAAGTTGGAAAAATACAGAAATTCTGCTATACATCTTTATCCTCAACGTTCAGAATTTCCCTAATCGTTGCAGATTTCCCGTCAGGGATTTTGCTGTTTTGCTCGATATTTATTCCACCAATGTACCCCTTGTTGTAAAGGACTACCATTTTCCCTGTTGTCTTCGTGGCGCGTAATAACTCATCCACTTCCGAAACATTAGCAGGGAGGTCGATGGTTGCTTCTGTTTTAAGGTAGTCTTTCTGTGTCCGGACCTTGATTGCCATTTTATCTCCTAGTTCCATGTATTCCACTTAGCTTGTCTTTACTACTGTCCTTGGCGTTCCGCCCTGCTTCCCTTTTTGCACAATTTTAGGCGGCTTCTTGTCGCTGCTTGGCCGTCCTCCTGCATGAGGAGCACCGCCTTTTTCTTGTTGTCCGCCCATCACCTGTGACGGATCGATTCCCAGCTTCTTCAGTTCTTCCGCTATCTCCAGTTGACCAAGAATCTTCATCTTCTCCAACTGAACTTGTTCCTTAAAGCTCTTTTCGATTTCTTCCTTCGCATTAGGAATATCCAACTTAGTAAATACAGTCTCCCAAGAAATCGGGGCTTGTCCCCTTTTTAACTGGAGGAATTTTAGCTGCTCCTGCATGGCTGTAATTTTAAGCAACATGCTTGGTACTGAGAGTAGACGCAGCTTCCTTACGAAATACTTTGCCCTCGTTAGCCTATCGTAGCGCGAAGTAGTTTCTGGATACTGTGACCCTACGAATTCATCTGGCAAGTGGCTAGGAACCATATCGTCTGGATTGTAATCAAACATTTCCTTCGCTATGTTGTCAGGACCTACATAATCAATCAATCGATTTGCATCAAACCACTGAGGAATAAGGTATTTAAGTCTTTCTCCTACGCGCTTGTTGGCTTTCTCAATACGCATCGCAATCGCTTTTGCGACAGGACCAATTGATTCCAGCATTTTATCTGCTGTGTCCGATGCCAAGTTCATCTTGATATTGGCTAGATTCCCAACATCATTCAATCCGAGTTGCGCTAATTCTTTTTCTCCAAGGTACTTGAGCAGAGTCCAGTTTTCTCCGCTAGTTGCTACTTCGGAAGGAAGAATTGACTGGAAAGTTTTAGACGGTTCTGCTCCACCTAGACCTAAACGTACATCCTCGTCGAATAGGTCAAAATGTTCGATCTTCGGTCCACCCGTTTCGTCAATGTTGTATCCCATTGGCGGATTCAAGCGGGCAGTGATGACTTGATCTACTTTCCTTTCGTGTTTACGAATTGTGGTTTCAATGGACGCTACATCTCCTACGAGCGACCTTCCCATCGGCTCCCAAGGAACATCATCTACTGTGTATTGGATGATTGGAATCTTCGGGTCCCAATCAAACGCTGGTCCATCATAAATTGGCCTGTCCAGCCCGTTTGATGAAATGATGAGCCGAAGGTTCGGGTAAACACGGCAGTCTTCCACCATGGCAGGACGCATGTAAGGCTGACCATTCCTATACCCTCCAAATATCTCCTTGCCTATGTACGGAACTCTATAAAACCACGTCGTACCCGGATCTCCCATCGGCAGTTCGTATCCCGTTGTGTTAATACGGAGATCTCGAATAAATGTGTATCGTATTTCCGTATACAGATTGCCGAAGGACTTTCCGGTGTCCTGTAAATCTCCGTATCTCCACGTTGCAGCAAAGTCCTGCCGCTTCGCCTGAATCAGACTCTTGTAGGAATTCATTCCTACCGTCTTAAGCTGGCCTTGAAACAAAGGAAAACGCCCATGTGCCTCGGCAATCGGCATGTAGTCATAGACCGTTACCGCATAGGCATCCTGAATGTCATTGGTCCTTCCGGGAATCTGGACAGGCATTACGTCCAGTAATCCAAGCGTGTCAAAAACCATTTCCCGTGGACCATATCCGTACTCCGACGCACGAACTTTCGGCCAAAGATAGCCTATGCCCATCACGGTGGCGTACTGCAACCCCTTCAGGATTTGGTAGGGAAAATCAGATTCCAGATAGACACACTTAGCGACTCTAGTCAACATCTCCGCCATCTTCTTGTAGGCAGGGATGTCTGATCCGTAAGTAGCGATCTCTCTTACTTCGGCAAGAGTCGTAACGAACTTATTTATGTTGTACTTAAGGCTATTTGTTACAAGATTTGATTTGGTCTTGTCTTGAAAGATTGCATTGAAGACGCGCAGGTTGGACGCCAGATTCTTGTAGGAGACTTGGCCCTCTAGATATCCTTCCGCCTCTTGAATTTGTTCCTCAATCCATCCAATTTTATTAGATGGACTTGACTCGAAGGGCGGGCACTGCCAGTGGACCGTCTGCGTCACTTCTGGATACACACATGCTCTCTATCCTCTCGGTGAACCGCTCCCATGCGGTCCTCTTGCATATTCTTACGTCAGGGGAATCTTACGACAAAATTCATTCGCTGTCTAGGAAATTGGGAAAACCATCCCTACCGCACCATTTCCCAGTAATTTCATTCTTGCTTTGAAGATACATTGCGTTTGCTCCGTCACAAATAGGAGAATTCGTATCGCAGTGTGTCCATCCACGGTCCTTACGGATAATTTCCCCAGTCTGGTGGGCTTCGTGCTTACATACAGAGCAGATGCAAATTCCCCAACTCATGGCTTTCCCCATTTCTTACCTATGCGGTAGGCTTCGCGGATACGACGGTTAAACTCGGAAGGCTGATAATAGCCCTCGCGATCACTCTGCTCATCGACGAGCAAATTCCCGAGCACAAATTTCTAGTCAAATCTTTCCTGAATTGCCGACTTCTTTAACAGAACGTCGGGAAATGGCCGCATGGTATCGGCAACGTCATTTACTACAG
>VFSW01006167.1_pt1 | contig 17659 bp, 12 predicted proteins | sample 5358111 | NCBI WGS metagenome assembly VFSW01 (sample SAMN11554181, study PRJNA540505) | mine drainage metagenome | isolation source: sediment from site ElyBrook_90M | place: USA: Ely Copper Mine, Vershire, VT | collected 2017
CTTCCCCCCTCCTCGATCCTGCCGCAAGCTGACTTTCTACATCATGATTTGTTGGCGCAGCATAGCCTTGTGGGCAGCCACCCTTGAAAACCTTCCCCGGAAACCCCACCTACGCATGGCTTTGCACAGTCTCCCGCATGAGGAAATTGGGATCGATTCCCATACGTTGGAAATCCTTAAGTACGCGACGGAACTTGCGCTTCAGCGTGTTTGGATTCTGAGCGGCGGGTCCCTGCTCTTGGTGCTCGATGGGCTACCGCCCAAACCGCCCCCCGCGCTTCGATGCGCGGCTTCAGACGGGCAAACAAACCGGCAAAGAAGCTCTCCTTGGTATGCACCGCGGCCCACGCTATCTCGCACAATAACCGCCGCAGGTAGCGGTTCCCATTAGCCTAATCGCGTCGGCGGAATCGTTCGGCGGTCCGGGAATCCCTGTGCCGTCGCGGAACAACGCCCTGCTCCGCCGGTGCCCGCCGAACGGTCTGCGAGTCGTGCAGCCGATGACGTTGATGAGCGTTGGACTTTATAACGAGCCGGCCGGGGCATGCTTACCGTCGGTCCTGTGTTGAAGCCCGAGGGCGAACGGGTGCGCCGGCCTGGCGTCGCGCAGGCGCCACGGTTGGCGATTCGTCACGACAAGATCTTCAGCCGTTGGTAAAATCGGGTAGGCAAGCAAGGGCATGGCTTTGCGTTAGCGGAGACCCTCTGGAGGTGCGCTCATGAGCAGTAGAATACTTTTCCGGATTCTAATACTGCTGTTGACCGCGGCAACAATAGCGTCGGCACAGACCGTCGCCTTAGGCTCTTATCCCGTGACGGCTCTCAATTCCGGTGGTCCTAATTCGATCGCGAGAGGACCGGATGGCGCACTATGGTTCACTATGGGCAGCGGCAACATTGGGCGTATGACCGGTGCTGGGGTGTTTGCCGAGTACTCTGTTCCCACGCCAAACAGCGCTCCAGAAGGGATCACGGTGGGGCCGGATGGTGCGCTGTGGTTTACGGAGTCCGCCGCTAACAACATCGGACGCATCACCACCGCGGGCGTGACGACTGAGTTCCCGGTGATCACCGCCAAGAGCAGGCCATACGGGATTGCGGCTGGGCCGGATGGCGCACTATGGTTTACGGAATACGCGGCCGACCAGATCGGGCGTATAACCACGGCGGGGGTGGTCACTGAATATCGGAATCCTTATGGCGCCGAGCCGTCTGGGATTACGGCAGGGCCGGATGGTGCGCTGTGGTTCACCGAATATATCCAGGTGGCGCGCATCAGCACAAGTGGGGCAGTCAGCGCGTGGGGCGTACCTTCCACATCCGCTTCTCCTCACGGGATCGCCACGGGACCGGATGGGGCACTGTGGTTTACCGGCGCCCTCCAGATCGGGCGCATCACCACTGCCGGGGCGGCTACTGAATATCAAGTATTCAACGTCTCGCCGCTTGCGATCACGACAGGACCCGACGGTGCGCTGTGGTTCACCGATTCCAATAGCAACAGCCTTGGCCGCATCACGACTGGTGGCGCGGTGACGGAATACCTGGCGCCGCCCACCGATTTCGAGAATACCGGGACCACCGGTATCACCCTAGGGTCGAAAAACACACTGTGGTTCACCGAACTTGGCGCGGGCATGGTGGGGCAGGCCGTTCTTACCAGCGCGAGCATGGTGGTCGGCCCTTCCAGTGGGTATCCGGCGGCGAGCCTCGGTTTTAGTGGAAGTATGTTCGCGCCGAACGAGACGGTGGTGATCTTCAAAAACGGCATTGGCTCAGCCGTGCTGGCCACGGCTGCGTCCGATTCCAGTGGATCCTTTGGTTCCCAAAATCGACATGCAGCCCTACCCGTGGGGCCGTTTGGTTATCGGCTGTTTCTGGCTGTTGGCAAGACCAGCGGAAAGGTGGCGGCGGCCGGCTTTTCAGTGACGCCGAAACTGAGTGTGAACCCCAATTACGGGCTGCCAGGCACTGTGATAACGGCGTCGGGGAGCGGCTATGGCGCGTTCGACACTATTAAGATTTATTGGGAAAGCCCGGTGACCTTTCTGGGCACGGCAGTCACCGATAGCACTGGCAGTTTCAGCGGCGGCCCTTTTACAATTCCATCATCGGGCCTTTCGGGCGGCGCGGATTATCGGATTGACGGGATTGGGACAAACGTCCCTGAAGCTAGCAACACGGCTACCTTTTTTGTGCAGTGACCCTGGACCTGAATCAAGCGCGTGAGCAGCGAGTTGCAGCCTAAGGGCAGTATCGGACTTGTCCCGGATGACCCTTCATGTGCCGGCGTATCGACCGGTATCAACCGGCACAGTGAGGCTGCGTGGTCGCGTTGGCGTAGCACCCGAGGAGTCTGCGACGACGGGAGTATGCGGTTAATGGGGCTTGGCACACCCTGGCCGCCGCTACCGGAAGTTGGAAGCTGTGGGGTAAAGGATCCCGGCTATATGCACCAGGAATCCGTTACTTCCCGACGCAAAAACAACCCCGACGTCCATAGGCCCGCCCGCCTGCAAGACGAACGGGACTTGCCCGGAATAGCGCTGCGAAGTGTCTTCCACCACAAAGTTCACCTGACTGACACCGGCCACCTCGAAGGGCGCCGGGCCACCATAGCTTACCGGGGTCGATATGGCAATCGTCCCGATAAAGAAGGTATCGTAAAGCCAATAGACCTGGTCCTGCAAGACATTGACCGGCAAAGGAAATCCCACAATTGCGCCGTCTGACTGCGGCGGATCGGCCGGCCCGAGCCCGGTGGCAAAGATCGAGACCGTGTCGCCGATCTGGGCAGGATTCGACGCCGTATTGAAGCTCCCGTCCTGGTTCAGCGCTGCCGCGTAAAGACCGTCCAGCGTGAAGACACCAGGATGCTGGTTGACCACCGGCCGCGTCAGGCAGTTTGTGGGCGCCCCGTCGTAGACGACACAGACCTTCACCGTCTCTCCGGCCTGTAGCGCCCACGGAGAGATCGCGTTGATCTGCGCGTCCTGCACATACAACAGCGGCCCGGGCATATCGTTGAAGGTTACTTGCACGCCCGCCAGTTGATTGGGAACTCCGACGTGCGGGTCCACCCGCGGCTGCGTCCCATTGGCGGGTCCGAGCCCCTGTCCGAATAGACTCACGATCTCGCCGCCTGATATTCCTGCACTGTCATAACTCGCCGCATTGCCGGCGCACGCAAGTTGGACCACCGGCGCACCCGGATTCTGCGACAGCTTAGTCAGAGATAAAAAGCCGCCCGACGATCCTGTTAACTGCTGTGTAGGCGCAAACGAGGCATCCGGCACGGCCACCAGGTAGACCGCCGAGTCCGGTCCAAGGGCGAATGCTTGTGAAGCAGAGGATCCCGGAATGTAGGTCGACTGCAAGACGGTTCCGTTCCCATCGAGCACGCTCAGGGCAGCCGATGGCGCCGTTTCGCAAGTCGCCAGGCTGTTCATCGGCGGATAATTGCCATTGGCGATCACGGCGAAGTAGGTATTGCCCGCCGCATCCACCGCCAGACCGGCAGGCGGTGATGCCGGCAGCATTTTGGAAAATGCGACGGCTGTCCCTTGTGGGTTGAAACGTTCGACAAGCGAAGCCGTGCCTGGAGTACGGAGAGCCACAACCGCGTCATCCGAGGAGTCCAAGGCGACATAGTAGGGCGCGTACCCTGAACCTGCCGCAAACGTGGAATACAGCAGTGCCGAGCCATCGGGAGACAGGCGGGCCAGAAAGGGCGCGTTGCGAAAGTTCGGAATGCCGGAACCCGCCAGATACGCGCCAGCCGTGGTGGGGAAATCCGCCGACAGGGCCAATCCGGTGACAAACGCCGATCCCGCGGCATCTACGGCGATGCTGGCGGGCTGCGTCTGGCTGCTCCCGCCCAGGTAAGTGGCATAATCTACGGCGCCGCTGGGTTTCAAGCGTATTGCAAAACCGTTGGAGGCGGTGCTGGCGGTGCTGGCGGGTGTTGACTGGAGGGCTCCGGGCGTGGTTTGAATCCCGTTGCCCTGTGTCGAACCAGCCACGTACGCCCGCCCGGCGGCATCCACGGCCAGACCGGCCAGGTTCACACCCGGTCCCATGTTTGTGGTGTACGCGACGGTGGCGCCATCCGCACCTACTTTCACAACGCCCTGATTGTTGGTCGAATATGTAGTCAGATAGACGTTCCCTGCCGGATCAACCGCCATGTTCAGCGGCGCAAAAGGGAGGAGGTTCTGATACACGATCCGATTCTGGGCCAGTTTCGTGAGGTAGTAAGATACGGCGGCGGGCGAACCAGCCAGCCCGATCTCCAATACGTAAACCGCGCCCTGCGCGTCCGTGGCGGCCAGCGCGCCGTAGCTGGTGGTCAAAGATCCGGTGGGGATCAACTCAGAGTAATTTACACCGAGCCGGAAGTTCTGAGCCGCCGGCAGCACGGCGGTGACGCCCAGCAGAGTGAAACAGAGACACAATCTGGGGAGCATTCTCTAAGCGTAGCGCACGCCGCGCGCCACGAAAGGCTGCTCCAAGCATTTGGCTTTTGCTCGCGCGGTGTGCCAGGCCACGCGCGACTGGGCGCTCCGGGCAAGATTGCCTGCGAAATGACTGACGCCGCGCGCGTCTTCTCGGACCTTATGAGATGCACACCAGGGGCCAGACCCTGTTGGCGGCAATGCGCCGCGGCAGGACCCCGTCCGGTTTCAACCATCGGCGGCTCGTTCGCGACTGCCCGCCCTCGATCCCCTTAACCTGGACGTCACCGGTCCGGCCCGGGTGCGGCGGCCGCCACCCCGGGATTCCCTCCGTCCGGACAGGTGTCGCGAAGGCCCAACTGGCACGCTCGCTCGATAAGCTGCCCGGCAACCATCTCATTGGGCATCACGCCAATGCCGCGGCGGTACATCGCGGCTGCGTTGGCGCAGCTTGGCGCATCGCCGCCGTCGCAGGCTTTGGCATAGCTGTCCATCGCCCGTACCGGGTCCGCGGGCACCCCTTCGCCCTGGCGGTAAAAGTCCCCCAGCGTGCCGCAGCCACGCGCCCAGCCCGCGGCGCAGGATCGTTCGAACAGGGCCGCCGCGCTCGCAGGGTCGGCCGCCACACCTAGGCCTCGATCCGTCTGCCATCCCAGGATGAAGCAGCTCACCCCATCGCCGCCGTCGCAGGCCCGCGAGAGCACCTCTTGCCCTCCGTGCTGGACGAATTCCGCAAGACTCGCGCAACCGGCGGCCAGGCCGAGATCGCAGGCGCGTCCGAAATTCTTGCCCGCCATGAGCGGATCCTTCGGCGTCAGGCGCCCCTCCTGCTGCAGGTGCCCGACCGCGACGCAGGCTTCCGCGCCGCGATACGCGCAGGTGATTTTGAGGGACCGCACCCACTCGCGGCACCCGTTCGGCCGGCCTTCCCGGCAGGCCTTTTGCCAGAACTCCGCATGACCGCCGGGGTGGCCGAGTTCTTTCGTCAGGAAGCCGGCGCCCATCATCACCGCGAAAAGCGAAACCCAAACCGCCATGTGGACCGCGTTGGCCTGTCGCGGGCTTCGCCTCAAAATCCAGCCCGGCAGCCGGATGCGGGCGCTTACCGCGCGGCTGGCGCCATCCAGCGCCCGCACACTCAGGTTCAGCAACGGCACGCACAGCAGTTTATCGTAGAACCGCGGGATCTCCAGCCAGGCCAGCGTGGGGTACAAGGCGAACACGCCGGCGCCATAAAGACTGCCGAATACGATCTTCCCCGGCGTGGTCCTGGGCGATGTTGCCGGGTCGGTCACCAGCAGATGCAGCCCCAGAAAAACGGAGGCCGGGATATTGGAATCGATGAAGTTGTATACGCCGGTGACATGCGTGTACGCCAGGCCCAGCAGGAACAGCGTGGCCGCGGCGCAGAGCGTCACCAGAGTCACGGAGAACAGAGCCTGCACCACCAGGCCGACCAGGAAAATCTCAAGGTAGATATGGTCGGGGTTGGATATGGTTTTCGCGATCTCCCGCCCCCAGGAAATGTCCGTGCTGCCGGTGACGATCAGGGCGATCGAAAAAATGAAAAGCGCAAGCGCCGACGGGTTGAAGATGTGGGTCAACCGGCCGTCGCGTTTCCACTTGATAAACTCCTTGCCCAGCACGCCCGTGGCCACCATCAGGAACTGCAGGAAGAACCAGTCCTCCCGGAACCACAGAAAAAGGTTGGTGCTCAAGATGATCGGAAAGGGGCCGAAGCCCAGAATCCACTTGTCGCGGCGCCACCAGCACACCAGCATGTCCAAGGCATAGGCAAAAACGATTTGCGCGACGATCATCGGGGCGAAGTCGAACACCGCGGGCCAATACATTCCCCAATAGAAGTAAACGCAGCCCTGCATCATCGGCTGCACCCAGTGAACCCTATGGGAAACGAACTCGTAGCTCAACGTGCGTCCGGTTTGGGCCACGCGGCGGCGCAGCAAGAACCAGAGCGCCAGTAAGGCCGTGGTAGCGCCCCAAAACGTCGACGCCAGCCGCGCATTGCCGCTCACGGCGGGAAGCAGGGAAAAGGCGCCGAGCAGCAGCACCGCCAGCAAGGCGAGCGTCAGGGGCGGTATGCGGTTGCGGTCGCGGACAGCGCGCTTCCGGGCGTTCATCGATTCTAAAAACTATAGCCTAAAAGCGATGCATCTGCCACCGCCGGTTCTGGTTGCAAGGCTCCCGGCTCCCGCGAGGACAAAAGTCAACCAACCTTAGCCGGGGCCGGGCCAGGCATTCCACTGCCGCGCGCCCGGTCGCTTTGCTTACGAATCGTTACAAATCTGTTTCACCTCCTACGGCAGGATTCGGGCATAATGTTCAAGATGAGCCGATCACTGCCGCTTGTCGCAATACTTTCGTTGGCGGCGCCTTTGGGCATCGCGGACGCGGCGCCATCGACGCTCACCACAATCTATAGCTTTACGGGCCGGAATGGCGATGGAGCTACTCCGGCCGGCGGTTTGGCCGTCGGCAAGAATGGGACCCTTTATGGAACCACGGAATTTGGCGGATCGGCCCCATGTCTGGTTAATAATCAGCGGGGATGCGGTACGGTCTTCGCGTTGATGCCCCCTGGCCCGGGCAGCGGCGCCTGGACGGAAACCGTTCTCTATAGTTTCACGGACCAAAACGGCGATGGCGCCGCACCCGTGGCCGGCGTGGCCGTGGGCGTGGACGGCACACTCTATGGCACAACCTGGGGCGGGGGAACCGCGGGGTTCGGTACGGTGTTCGCGCTGCAGCCGCCAACTCAAACAGGTGGACAGTGGACTGAGACTGTTCTGCACAGCTTCCGCGCCCTCCGCCATGGCGACGGAGCGTACCCATACGCCGGCTTAACCATTGGAGCGAACGGCGAGCTATACGGCACGACGGAGGGCGGGTCCTATGGCAAGAACCAGGGATCGGTGTTTATGTTGACGCCTCCGGCCGCGCCGGGCGGAGCCTGGATTGAAACCGAGCTATACCTGTTTCCTGCCGGCATCAGCCCCGACGGATGCTGTCCGTATGCGGGCGTGACGATTGGCAAGGATGCGAGACTCTACGGCGCGACGCCATTTGGCAGTCTGGGCAGCACCGTGTTTCAGTTGACGCCATCGGGCGTTCCAGGCGTACCCTGGACGCACACCGTGCTCTCAGACCTCGATTTCCAAAGCAGCGGAGGTTTCCCCCAAGGAAGTCTGGCATTCGGCAAGAACGGAGCGCTCTACGGCACAAGCTACGACGGTGGGGATACAACCAATTGCTTTTCGCCCGTGGTAGGCTGCGGTGCAGTCTTCGAGTTGAACCCACCCGCGACGCCGGGCGGATCGTGGGCTGCGACCACGGTTCACGAATTCGCCGGCGGGAATTACGACGGTGCGAACCCTGTGGCGGGCGTGGTCGTCGGAGAAACCGGGGCACTCTACGGCACAACCACCGGCGGCCCTGGCACGGTCTTCCGCATGACGCCGCCCGGGGCCGGCGGTGGACCATGGACCGAGACCATTCTGCACAACTTCACGGGCAAGAACGGGGATGGGTCGGATCCGCTCGCACCGCTGGTTTTCGGCAGGAATGGCGCACTATTCGGAACTACATCGGCGGGTGGGAGTGCGGGTTTCGGCGCCGTGTTCGAGGTGAGGCCGTAAACTCCAGCGCCGGGATGGGCGGGCTCGCCCGCGGCCGGGCACAGCGTTTCGCCATGAAGGTGCGGTACGATTGGGACCATGAGCGGCTGTCCCGGCGCGGTAGAACTGGTTACGATGTTCGGACTGGCGCTGCTGTTGTTCAGGCCGCCGCGCCGGACAAGAATCGCTTGGTTTGCCGTAGCGGCGCCAATTTCGACTGTTCTCCTGGCATCGGCGGCGGTTGCCGCCAACGTACCACCCGCGGAGGTCCAGATCGCTGCCGCCGTCCTCGCCGCGCCGGCGGAACTTCGTGCGGGCGCGACCGTCCTCGGCTACAACCCGCAAGGCGGGTTGGTCAGGCTCCGCGAGGGTCAGAACGAGCTCATCTGCCTCGCGAATGACCCGAGCAGGACTTCATTCAGCGTCGCTTGTTACCACCGGGACCTGGAGCCGTACATGGCTCGCGGCCGTGAACTCGCGGCTCAGAAAGTGACTGGGCAGCAGCGCAACGACATACGCTGGAAGGAGATCGCGGAAGGCAAACTCTCTCTGCCGCGCGAGCCTCGCACGCTGTATGTACTCACCGGTACCGGCTTCGACGTGAGCAGCGGGAAAGTGAAAGACGCCTACCTGCGATGGGTCATCTATGTGCCTTTTGCCACACCGGAATCCACGGGACTATCGACCAAACCGAGCGACAACGCACCATGGCTGATGTACCCAGGAACGGCGGGGGCGCACATCATGATCAACCCACCGAAGAAATAGGTGGCCGCGCGCCGGTTCTACCGCCGTCCGGGCAACGCGGGCGGACAGGCCGGGCCCACGCCGTGAACGCGCCTACTTCTTAAACAGCTTGTCGAACGCGCTGCGGGCCGCATCCGGACTGGAGGGCGCCACCGGCGGACCGGGCGGCGGCGCAGCCGCGCTGCCGTCGCGCGCCACGGTCACCCGCGGCGAAAACAGGGTGCAGTCGTTGGCCTTGTCCTTGAGCGCGATGCGCACCGGAATGGGCTTCTGGCATTGGAACCGCGTGGAGGGCTCGAAATGCGTGCACTGCTTGCAACAATGCAGCGCCACGTTGCACTTCGGACAATTGCCGTTCCAGTCGATCCCGGCCGGCAGTTGCGTCGAACAGTTGAAACAGCGCGCTGCCGTCACCGCCTGCACCAGGCGGGGAAGCCGCGGACCGGTAATGTCCAGGGGTGGTTTCGGGCCGGGAGCCCGGGGCCGCTCATCGCGCCGATCCTTGAAACTCGAGCGGTCCGAGTCCATGTAACCCTGTTGTCTATACTTTCTATCGCTATCCATGGGGACTTGCGTACTCCAAAAGGCCGCGCCCGGCCGGCTGCATAAGTTGATCTTTGTAAAGGTGCGGCACTCCGGACCACCGTTGTTAGCGTCAGATTACCGGAAGGATTTCGTGGAAAGGACCGAGCGCCCCAGCACCAAACAGGTCAGGAAACCCGCCAATGCTGCAAACATAATATGTACCACACATTGGAAGGGATTTGCAGGTCAACTAAAATAAATCGCGGCGCGCGGCGGCCGGGGGCGGGGTTCAGCCGGCCTGGCCGGCGCGCGGCGGCAGCCGTTTCTCGATGGACCGGATGGCGTTTTGCGCCGCGCGTCCTAAATTCAACGAAGGCATCAATCCGAAGCCCCGCGCGCGGTTGCTGAGGGGCTGGCTGTGCGCGGCGATGTCGCGCAGGCGCGGCAAATCGCCCGCGTCGCCGCAATCGCCCACGATCATGAGCGCCACCAGTTTGGCGGCCACGTCGTTGCCCGCCAGCAGTTGGCGCGCGCGGGGCAAAGTGGCCGGCTCGTCGAAGCGCGCCGCGCGGCTCAGCGCCGCCACCGCCGCCGGTCCCGCGCCCGCCGCCAGTTCCAGGAGATACGGAAACACAGCGCGGCTGCGATACCGTCCCAGCCCCATCACCGCGTTGGTGGAAACCAGCATGCTAGGGTCATGCGCGGCCTTCACCAGCGCCGGCGCCAGGTCCGGCCTCTCGAACGCGCCCAGTTCCCGCGCCGCGGCGGCCCGCACTTCGGGCTGCGGCGCGGACAGGGCGTCCTGGAGTTCCTCCACCGCACCCGCCTCGCGCAGGTTGCGCGCCGCGCAGGCGCGCACCACGTCGCTGGCCAGCGCCCCCCGCAGCGCCGCCAGAACCGCCCGCGAGCGCTCCCCGCGCAGCGCCCAACAGGCGTCGTTGCGCTGCGCCGGCGTAAGCTTCCCGTCCAGCATGCGCCCCGCCGGATCGTCCGCCGCCAGCCCCGCGGCGCACAACATCAAAACGTAGAAATGTTTCATGGTGCGGTCTCCTCGGCGGCCCTCGCCAGCGGCGCCTGGCGCGGGTCGAACCTGGGGTTTAGCGCCAAGGCCTTCGCCAGGTGGCGGCGCGACTGCTCCGTCTGCCCCAGGGCCCGCTCGATCATGCCCGCGTGATAATAAAACGCCGGCTCCGGCGTGCCCAGCTCCAGCGCCTTCTCCTTGGCCTTGCCGGCCTCCTCGTATCTCTTGTTCTTATACAGCGTCCAGGCCAGCGCGTCGTAAGTATAAATGTCCCGCCGCCCGCGCAATTCCCCCTGCACCAGCGCCAGCGCCCGGTCCAGCCTGCGGTCATGATCCGCGTAGGCCATGGCCAGGTTGCGGTTCACGTTCAGCCCCCCGGCCCGCTCCATCCGGTCGATCATGTCCACCATGGCCGCCTGCCGCCGCGCCTCCTCCGGCCGCCCCGTCAGCTCGTACAGATCCTCCAGGGCCGCCGCGTATTCCACCAGCGGCACAGCCGCCTGCGCGCGCGTGTAGCTGGCGATGGCTTCCCCGAATTTGCCCTGCGCGGCGTATGCGCGCCCTAACCCCGCATACGCCGGATGGTAGCCCACGAAGGCCCGCAGGGCGGACAGGTAGGCGCGCTCCGCTTCGGCCACCTGCCCGGTCTTGAAATACATGTTCCCCAGATCCACGTCGCACCACGCCACGTTCTCCATCGACCGGCTGCCCGCCGCGATGGCCCGCTGCATCACCGCGATGGCCCCCGGCGCGTCCCCCGCCACGAAGCGGTAGTACGACGCGCGATTGTAGCTGGACAGATCCGGCCGCAGGCTCACCATGCGCTGATAGGCTTCGGCCGCCTGGTCGTATTGCCCCAGCTCCATCAGCGCGTCGCCCAGCGTGCCCCAATTCCACGGATCCTCCGGCGAGCCGGCGGTCAGCTCGCGCGAAAACTCCGCGACCCCGGTGAAGTTGTGCCGCTCCAGCTCGATCTCGCTGCGCAGCCGCAGCGCCTCGTATTCGGCGCCGTCCGTGGCCAGCACGGCGGCCACGATCTTCGAGGCGCGGTCCAGATAGCTCGCGTCCATAGTCTCGCGCATTTTCTGGATGTAGCCGCCCGCCAGCAGGTTCTGATAATGCGCATCGTCCGGCTTGTACTTAACGAGAGTCTGGTACACGCGGATGCGCTCGTCGGTGGCCAGCCGGTTCACCTGGTCCGCCATGGCCCGGTCGGTGAGGGTCTGCATCAGACGGTCCGGCTCGGCGGGCTGCGCGGCGGCCGTGCCGCAAATCAGGAGCCACAAAGCGGCGCTTGTCTTCATCGTCTCTCTCCAAAAATCGGGGCCGGAGAGGAAGCCCCGGCCCCATGCCCCCAGCTACTGCCCGGTGGGCGTTCCGCGGCCGTTGGAGCCGTTCTCCTGGCTATGCAGGTAGCCGGCATGCGGCGGCGCATGGAAGGGAAAACGATCCAGCAGGGGCACGTCGTTGGAGTTCACGCCGTCGCCCAGCTCGTTGTTGGGCGCGACGTTGAAGCCCGAAACCAGCACTCCCACCGCGGCCCGCAGCCCGATGTCCACCACATCGTCCCCCGGCCGCCGCCCGCCCACGGGCCACCCGGCGTTGTCGCCGGCCAGCGGCCCCAGCCGGCTTTGCTGAGCCGTGGGCACCCCCGGTATGGTCAGGTCGATGCGCATGATGTCCGGCACGAACACGCCCAGCAGATCGTTACGCGGCGCGGGCGGCACGTTCAATCCGTACACCCCCTTCAGCACCGCGTCCACGAAGAACGGGTCCGCGATCAGCGGCGCGAACTGCTGGTCGTTGGCCGGATCGCTGCGGTTCCAGTAATCCTTCATGCCCAGCGGGATGAGCAGCTCCACCGTCAGCGGATTGCCCACCCGGTCCACCTGCACGTAGTCGCCGAACTGCAGCGGATCGTTGGGGCTCACCCGCACCGTCACCTGCTGCCGCAAGGTCGCGGCCCACGCGGCGATGTGCGCGTTGGGGTCCGCCGTGTCCGTGGGCGCCGTGCCGTTGGCGGTCAGCATGTTGATGGGCACTTCCACCGAGATCAGGCTGATGTTGTATCCCGCGAAGCCGTCCACGGCGTTGGGATACGCGGCCCCCTGCCCCTGGTCCGCCGTGCCCGCCAGCACCGGCGCGGGCGAGCGCAGGTTCAGATAATCGAAGGTGGCCCCGCTATCGAAGTAGAACGCGTCGTCGCGCGGGCCGGCGAATACGCGCATGCCGTTGGACAGCGTGAAGATCGACGGCTGCCCGAGGTTCTGCTCGTATTGCGGCGTGCCCTTCGGTCCCGTGTTGGGCGGCGCCACCGAGAGCACGTGGCCGTTTATGTCCGTCGAGAAAAACTGCGCCGTGCCCGTGTGCAGGTTGCGGACCACCACGGTGTAGGTTTCTTTCAACAGGATGCCCGGATCGTCGATGCTCGCGATGGGCCCGAAATACGACACGAACGGCGCGTTGGGCGCGATCTGGTCGGTAAAGACGAAATCGATCTGCATGTCCGGAATCCCGTCCAGACCGCGCGCGTTGTTCACGTTGAACCGGTACAGGACGCTATTGGAGAACTTGTAATAGCTGGGCCCGTTGTCCGGATTCTGAAAGCCCTGCACGCTCATGCTCATCACCACGCTGTTGGTGTGTCCCGGCTCCCAACTGCGGAAGATGTAGAGATCGTTCAGATTGGCTGTTTGGTCCTCGAGCAGCAGTGGTCCGTTGCGGTGGCTGGCGGCGAAACCGCCCGTAACCGCCAGCAGCGCGGCTGCGGCTGCGCGCAAGGCGTTGACTCGCATTCTTCCCCTCCTGTGATATCGCGAAAAACGGTGCGCTTCCGTGACTGAAGCTGAACTTCAAGAGCTATACGAGGCGCGGGCGATTTTGGATTGACGCGGGGAAAATACGGGAAGCGACTCGGGGACCGGGCAGATAGCGCAAGGACGCGCCAGCCGTGCCACTGTCCTGGCACTGGCGGCGCGTCCTTCGACCAGGCTACTGATTCAAGAATAGGAGCTTTGCCTCCTTTCCAATATCCCGTCCATAGGGTATTTTCCCCTGTCCCGCATCGGATTTTGCACCCCGCGCATTTCCCAAAACTACCCGGCCAACGGTATATGATCGAAAGTGGCCCCGCTGCTACCCTATCCATGAGACCCGAGGAAACCAAAGACGCCGTGGTCTTGAGAAGAAGCGTACAGCCCCTCCAGTGGGGAGCCCAAGTGGTGTTGCTGGCCAGCTTCGGGGGGATGCTCGGGCTGATGTTGTTCGCCGGCCTGGACTCCCTGCGCGCCTTGCGCCAGGTGCAGGAGCGCAACGTCCAGATCCGCAAGACTTTCCTGGTGCGCAACCGCGCGCTCGAACAAATCCGCTCCGCGCTGTATCAATCCGGCACGTTTACCCGGGATTACCTGCTGGAGCGCGACGCCGCGCGCGCCGAGGTTCATCGCGACGGCCTGCAAAACGTTCGCCACGAAATGGACGGCGCTCTGCAACGTTACGCGCGCGCTCTCGATTCCACCGAAGAGGCCCCCTTCGCCGCGCTCCAGGCCCGCATCGCCGCCTATTGGAAACTGCTCGACCCCGTCTTCCATTGGGACGCCCGCGAAAAACTGGCGCGCAGCGACGCCTTCCTGCACCAGCAGCTCTTCCCCCAGCGCGCCACCACTCTCGAAATCGCCGACCGCATCGCCGCCGTGAACGAACAGGAGTTGAACAACGGCGACGAACGCCTGAAAGCCCTCTTCGACCGCTTCCGGTACCGCCTGGCCCTGATGCTGGCCCTCACCCTGGGCATCGGCGCTTTGCTGGCCCTGGCCACCACCCGCCACATTCTGCACCTGGCGCGCGACGCCGAGTCGCGCTACCACCAGGTGGTCCAGGCCCAGCGCGAGCTCAAGGAACTCTCGGCCCGCCTGGTGGAGGCCCAGGAACTCGAGCGCCGCGCCATCTCCCGCGAGTTGCACGACGAGGTGGGCCAGTCCCTGAGCGCCCTGCTGATGGAACTGGGTAATCTCGGCGCGATGGCCCCCGGCAATGCCGAACTCCGCCGCCACGTCGAGTCCATCCGCCGCCTCGCCGAGAGCAGCGTCAACGTGGTGCGCAACATGGCCCTGCTGCTGCGCCCCTCCATGCTCGACGACCTGGGCCTGGTGCCCGCGCTCCAGTGGCAGGCGCGCGAGATCTCCAAACGCACCGGCATGGCGGTCGCCGTTGACGCCGAGGGCGTGGCCGACGATCTCCCCGAGGAGCACCGCACCTGCATCTATCGCGTGGTGCAGGAGGCCTTGAACAATTGCGCGCGCCACGCCGCCGCCCGCAGCGTGCGCATCCGGGTGGTGCAGGAAGCCACACGCATCCGTCTCAGCGTACACGACGACGGCCAGGGCTTCGACAGCCTGCAGGTCCGCGGCCTCGGCCTGCTCGGCATGGAAGAGCGCGTCACCCACCTGGGCGGCAGCTTCCACCTGCAGTCCGAGCCCGGCCTCGGCACCAAGCTGCGCATCGAAATCCCGCTGGCCCCCCGCCCCGCCGAGGCTTTCGCATGAACGCCGTGCGCATCGTGCTGGCCGACGACCACATCGTGATGCGCAACGGCCTCCGCCTGCTCCTCGAACGCCAGCCCAACCTCCAGGTCGTGGGCGAAGCCGCCGACGGCCGCCAAGCCGTCGCGCTCATCGAAAAAACCGAGCCCGACGTGGTCATCATGGACATCGCCATGCCCAACCTCAACGGCATCGAGGCCACCCGCCAGATCGTCAACCAGAATCCCCGCACCGCCGTCGCCATCCTCAGCATGCACTCCGACGAAAGCTACGTCATCCGCGCCCTCAAGGCCGGCGCCCGCGCCTACCTGCTGAAGGATTCCGCGGAGGCCGACCTGCTCGCCGCGGTGCGCGCCCTCACCGAGGGCAAATCGTTCTTCAGCCCCGCCATCAGCAAGATTCTGGTCGAGGACTACATGCGCCAGTTGAACAACCGCGGCGCCGAGGATACCTACGAGCTGCTGACCACCCGCGAGCGGGAAATCCTCCAGCTGCTGGCCGAGGGCCGCACTAATAAAGAGGTCGCCAACATGCTCAACCTCAGCCTCTACACCGTGGAAACCCATCGCACCCACATCCTGCAGAAGCTCAACCTGCACAGCGTCCCCGAACTGATCCTGTACGCCGTGCGCAAGGGCATCATCGCCTGAAGCGCGTCTCCGCCGCGGCTTTGAGGAACACGCGCAAAACGGTGCGCGGCCCGCGCCGCCGGAATCCTGTTCCGGCCCCTGTTTGGCGGCGCGGACACGCGCCCTTTGCGCTTCCGTGCGATGATGATGACTTGATTCCCGCCGCCGCCCTACTGCTAGCCCTGGACATGGGCGCAGCCGCCCGCGATCTGGCCCACAAGGTGGCCGCCGCCCTGACCAATGAGCCGGCCGCCATCACCCTCCACAACCTCTCCAGCCTCGCCCCCGCCGACGCCGCCGGCATCCGCCGCGTCTTCGAGTCCGAATTAAAAGCCGCCGGCCCGCCCTCCGCCGAGGTCCTGCTGACCATCTCCGAAGACCTGGCCGAGTTCATCCTCGCCGCCGAGATCCGGCCCCACGGCGAGCGCCAGGTGCTGCTGGAATCCTGGCCGCGCTCGCCCGCCCCGCCCTCCGCTTCTCCCGGCGCGCCCCGCGTCAGCCTGCAAAAGAGCCCGCTCTGGGAGCAGGATCAGCCTATCCTTGACGCCGTCCAATCCGCCGGCGTCACGCTGGTGCTGGACTCCGCGCGCGTGCTCCTGATCCGCGGCGGCGATCGCCAGTCCGCGCCCGTTCCGGCGCGCATCTGGCCCCGCGACCTGCGCGGCCGGCTCTCGCTCAGCGATCCCGCCTTCACCGCCTGGCTGCCCGGCGTGGTCTGCCGCGGCGCGCTCCAGCCGCGCCTTTCCATGGAGTGCCGCGATTCCCAGGATCCCTGGCCTCTGGCCCCGGGCGTCTTCGCGGTCTTCTCCCCCGCGCGCAATTTCTTCGCCGGCCGCGTGTACGTCTCCCCCGCCGGGGTGCGCGATCTCGGCCCCTTTTACTCCGCCGCGCCCGCCGCCGATTCGTGGGCTATAGCCGGACCTCAGTGGGGCGGCGAGGTGGCCGCCATCGACACTCCCTGCGGCCCCCGCATCCTGGCCACCCGCAACGGCTCCCTCGCGGAGCCCGACGCCGTGCAGCCCTTCACTGCCGCGGGCGGCGCGCCCGTAACCGCCGGTCCGGCTCTCGAATTCTCCGGACCCGTCACCGCCCTGTGGTCCACCGGCGCAGCCGCCACGGCGGTCTCGCGCGATCTCGATACCGGACGTTATGCGGCTTACACCCTGGCTTCCGCTTGCGGCAATTAGCGCCCTCGCGATGGCCGGCGCGGCCACCCGTCCGCGCTACGGCGGAACGCTGCGCGTCGAGATCCGCGCCGCTCCCGCGGCCCTCGATCCCACCACCCCCGACGCCCAGCCGCTGGCCTCCCTGGTCTTCGAACCGCTCGTGCGCCTGGATGCCGCGGGCGTTCCCCAGCCTTGCCTGGCCGCTTCCTGGCAGCGCGACGATGCCGCCAGACGCTGGCGCTTCTCGCTGCGGCCCGGCGTCAAGCTCCACGACGGTTCGCCGCTCACTTCCGCCGCCGTGGCCTCCGCGCTGCCGGGCATCGCCGCCGCCAATGGCGACGCCGTCCTGATCCGGGCCGAGCATGGCATCGAAAGTCTGCTGCTCGAGCTGGCCGGCCGCAACGTCGCCGCCACCGGCCCCTTCCGCCTGACCGCCTTCGAACCCGGCCGCCGCGCCGCCTTCGCCGCCAACGAGGATTATTGGGCCGGCCGCCCCTTCCTGGATGCCATCGAAGTGCAGATGGGCCGGTCTCTGCCCGACCAGTTCGCCGACCTCGAACTCGGCAAAGCCGACCTCGCCGAGTTGGCCCCAGCGGGCGTGCGCCGCGCCGCCGCGCGCGGCAGCGCCGTATGGACCTCGGCCCCCGTCAACGTGATCGCCCTGGTGGCCGCACCCGGCCGCCTCGCCGACCCCCGCCTGCGCCAGGCCCTGGCGCTCTCCATCGATCGCGCCGCCATGTGGAACGTGCTCCTGCAAAAGCAGGGCGAAGCCGCCGCCGCGCTGCTGCCCCAATGGATCGGGGGCTACGCCTTCGCCTTCCCCGCCGTGCCCGATCTGCCCCGCGCCGGGGCGCTGGTCAATGCCCTGCCTCCGCCCGCCCGCACGCTCCCCCTGTCCTACGATCCCGCCATGCCCTCCGCCCGCCCGCTGGCCGCGCGCG
>VFSW01006168.1_pt1 | contig 17659 bp, 21 predicted proteins | sample 5358111 | NCBI WGS metagenome assembly VFSW01 (sample SAMN11554181, study PRJNA540505) | mine drainage metagenome | isolation source: sediment from site ElyBrook_90M | place: USA: Ely Copper Mine, Vershire, VT | collected 2017
AACCCGTCAATCGTCGCGGTGAACCCGCTCCATCTTCTCGTGCCGCTCCTGCGCCTCGATCGACATGGTCGCAATCGGGCGCGCCTGTAGTCGCCTGATCCCGATCGGTTCGTCGGTTTCCTCGCAGTAGCCGTATGTGCCAAGCTCGATCCGCACCAGCGCCTGATCGATCTTGGAGATCAGCTTGCGGGCCCTGTCCCGGGTCCGCAGTTCCAGCGCCCGGTCGGTCTCGACGCTCGCGCGGTCGGTGATGTCGGCCTCCAGAATACCCCCCTCCGATAAACTGGCCAAGGTTCCGTCGGCTTCTCTTATCAGGTCGGCCCGCCATCGCAGGAGCTTCTGGCGAAAATACTCGACCTGGATAGGGTTCATGAATTCCTCATCCTCGGTTGGCTGATAATCAGGGGGCAGACTAATCATCATGCGCATACGATCCTGGTTATCCGTCCGACCATACCCGGACTGGCAGCAAGGGATCTGGGCGCCCGGCCCATTCCGGGTAGGGAACGCGCGAACGTATAGCCGCACGCCTCGCGGACGCCAATAGCCCGCACGCAAACGTCAACCGACTGCAATGACTCCGGCGCCCCCCGGCATGAAACGCCGGGTTTTCGGCCAGACCGGCAGGATTTGCCGGCCAGAGGCCGCCGTGCCGCTGCCAAACCCACCAAACCCGTCCTGGCACGAAGGTTGCTGTAACAACCCGACAATCTTCCAGGATAGCCAGTGCGCGTCATCGCCGCCCTTCTGCTCTGCCTGACCGCTGCGCTGTGGCACCCGCCGCCAGCCTGGGCCGACGTGCGCATCAAGGATATCGCGAATATCGAGGGCATACGCGAAAACCAGTTAGTCGGCTATGGCCTGGTCGTCGGCCTGAACGGCACCGGCGACAAGCTGATCAACAACGTCTTCACCCGGGAATCCCTGATCGGCATGCTAGAGCGCCTGGGTGTCAACACCCGCGATCAAGTGGCCGCACTGTCAACCAAAAATCTCGCCGCCGTCATGGTCACTGCCTCGCTGCCAGCCTTCGCCCGCAGCGGCAGCCGTATCGACATCGCAGTCTCCGCCCTTGGCGACGCCTCTAACCTGACCGGTGGCACCTTGCTGGTCACCCCGCTTCTGGCCGCGGACGGGGAGGTATATGCCGTCGGGCAGGGAACACTGTCCACCGGCGCCATCGCCGCCAGCGGTGCCGGCGCATCGGTCACCCGCGGGGTTCCGACCGCCGCCCGCATCGCTAACGGTGCGACCGTTGAGAAAGAGGTTCCCTTCAACCTCGATAAAAACAACGGCCTTTGGCTTGGGCTGCGCAACCCCGACCTTACTACCGCCGAACGCATCGCCGCCGTCATCAACAAGACCGTCGGCAAAATCGCCCGGGTGACAGACCCAAGGACCGTGCAACTGGATTTCACCAAACGCGACCCGATCGAAACCCTTGGGCTCATCGAAAACCTGCGCGTCGAACCCGACAACGCCGCCATCGTGGTGATCGACGAAGCCAGCGGCACCATCGTGATGGGCGACAAAGTCCGTATCAGCACCGTGGCGATTGCACAGGGCAACCTGACCATCCGGGTGACCGAAACGCCCGAAGTTAGCCAACCAGACGCCTTCTCCACCGGTGGAACCACCACCGTCGTCCCCCGCACCTCCATCAGCATCGACGACCAGCACGACAGGAAACTCGGCATCCTGACCTCAGGCGTTACCCTGCGCGACCTTGTCGCCAGCCTGAACGCCCTGGGCGTCGGCCCACGCGATCTGATCAGCATCCTGCAATCCATCAAGGCAGCCGGCGCCCTGCAAGCCAACCTGGAGGTCAGATGATCGCGACCCCGCCGCTTCCGCGGCCAATCGGTCCGGCACCTGCGGCACTCCGGCTGCCGGCCGCCGCCAACCCCGCCGCGGTGGCCAAATCCGCTCATGATTTCGAGGCCATGGCCATCGGCCAGCTTCTGCAGCCGATGTTCGATACCGTCGATAGCGCCAACGGCACCTTCGGCGGCGGCCCGGGCGAGGAAGCCTGGAAGCCGATGTTGGTACAGGAATTCGCCAGACAGATCGCCAACCGCGGCGGGCTCGGTCTGGCGAAACCGATCTACGACGCGATGATCCGGATGCAGAAGGCCCCCACCCAATGACCGACGATCCCGCCATCCGTCTGGCCGAGGTGCTGTCCCAGGAGAACGAGGCCCTGGCCCGCGTCGATTATTCCGCCGCCGTCGCCCTGGTGCCAGCCAAGGAAGCCGCGCTGACGGCCCTGGCGCAAGGCACGCCGCCACCGCCCGCACAGCTTAGGCGCCTTAGCGAACTGGCCAACGCCAACCGCGACCTCTTGGAACGGGCGATCGCCGTGCAGACCGACGTCGTACGCATGGTTACCCGGGCCTGCGCTGCGTCAACAACGATGGCACATTATGACCGGAACGGCGCGGCCTCGCCCCGGTCACGAACCGAGGCTTTTGCGTTCTCCGCCAGGGTTTAGCCTCTGGCGTTAACGCTTTGGTAAGGTTTACCCATTAGCCATGTCGCCGAACCAGACGGTGACATGATGACCAGGTTTTCCAAACACCATGGCTAGAGCGGCCCGCAAAGCCGCCGACGGTGAGATGACAGGCCTACACAAGGCCTCGATCCTGATGCTCGCGCTGGGCGAGGAGCACGCCGCCAAACTGTTCGCGATGATGCATGAAGATGAGATCAAGACGATCTCCGCCACCATGGCCCAACTTGGTGTCATCCACGCCGATACCGTCGAAGCGCTGTGCGGCGATTTTGTCGATAATTTCGGCGCTACCGGCGGCATCCTGGGCAGCTTCGAAAGCACCGAGAACCTGCTGCTGAAGGCGCTGCCGAAAGACCGCGTCTCCCAGATCATGGAGTAAATCCGTGGTCCCGCCGGCCGCACCATGTGGGACAAGCTGGGCAACGTCAGCGAGGAAATCCTCGCCAGCTACCTGAAGAACGAATACCCCCAGACGGTCGCGGTTGTGCTGTCGATGATCAAGCCCGACCACTCGGCGCGCGTGCTGACCTTGCTGCCCGACTCCTTCTCGATGGAGGTCGTCATGCGGATGCTGCGCATGGAGTCCATCCAGAAAGATGTGCTGGAACGGGTCGAGCGCATCCTGCGCGCCGAATTCATGTCCAACCTGGCCCGGGCATCGCGGCAGGACTCTCATGCTCTGATCGCCGAGATATTCAACAATTTCGACCGCAAGGCCGAAACCCGCTTCCTCGCCGGCCTGGAAGAACGCAATCGCGAGTCGGCCGAAAAGGTGAAGGCGCAGATGTTCACCTTCGCCGATCTGCAACGCCTGAACCCCGCAGGCCTACAGGTTCTGCTGCGCCAGATCGACAAGGAGAAACTGCCCATCGCGCTGAAGGGCGCCTCCGAGGCGATTCGCTCCATGTTCCTGGGGCAACTGTCGGAACGCGCCGCGAAAATGCTGCGCGAGGATATCGCCGCCCTCGGCCCGGTCAAGTTGAAGGACGTGGAAGAGGCCCAGGCCAGCGTCGCCAACCTGGCCAAGGAACTGGCCGCCGGCGGCGAAATCGAGATCAACAGCGGCAGCGACGACAGGATGATCGAATGATCGCCACCATGCTGTTTGCCGACTTCAACGACATCCCGGAAGCCGATCAGGGTACCCCACCGCCGCCGCCGGTGCTACAGCCGCCCGCCGACCCGGCAGCCGATATCCGCCAGCAAGCCTGGACCGAGGGCTATCTGACCGCCCGCCGCGCACCGGCCGGCGAAGACCCCGCCGCCGTCTCGATGGCCCGCTTGGTCTCATCGCTGGATACGCTGCGTGCCGAATCTGCCGCCATGGCCGAGACCGCGTCCCTCACCATCGCCAGTCTGATCCTCGATACCGCGATCGCCGTCGCCGACGAGGCATGGTCCGCCAGCCTGCCAGCCCGGGTCCGAGCCTTAATCGATCGAATCAGGCCAGCCCTGACCGTCGCGCCTGAATTCGTGCTGCGCGAGGCCAGCGGCGTCGAACGCCGCTTCGGCGACATCGGCGCGCTGACCCGGGCGCTGGACGGCGCAATCGGCTGCGAGGACGTCACCATCCAATGGCCGCACGGCCGCGCCTCCATCGGCCGAGACCTTTTACTCGAAGACCTGAGGGAAGCGGTTCGGCCGCTGTCCGCCAGCTTGGTAAACGAACAAAACAGCAGGCAACCGTCATGAGCAACACGACAACGCCGCCGTCCCCTAACCTTCGTGACACACCCGACGTTCGCGAAACCATCGACACCGGCACGGCCAAGGAGCTGGAGGCGGTTTACGATATTTCCGTGACCGTCAGCGCCGTTCTGGGCAAGGCAACCATGCAGGTGTCGCAACTGCTGAAACTGGGCCGCGGCGCCGTTGTCGAACTCGACCGCCGGCTGGGGGAAGCAATCGATATCTACGTCAACAACCGCCTGATCGCACGCGGCGAAGTGGTTATGGTGGACGACACCCGCCTGGGCGTCACGATGACCGAAATCGTCAAGTCGGATCGTTGACGATGACCGTTTATTCCGCCCCCGGCCTGCTGGTCCCCGACGATCTGGAAAGCAGCTTCGTCCGCCCGGGCGATTACCCCGTCCATATCGCCGCCTTCGCTCCGCCCCGCCGTTCGCCGGCGCCGGAACCCGGTAACGGGCCGGTGTATCTCGATCCGGCGATGCACGCTGTCATACAGCGCGCGCACCGCATCGCCAACTCCGACGCATCGGTGCTGATCCGCGGCGAATCGGGCACCGGCAAGGAGGTGATCGCCCGCTACATCCATCGCAACTCGCCCCGGTCCGCCGGACCGTTCGTCGCGGTCAACTGCGCCGCCATCCCCGAACAACTGCTGGAATCGGAACTGTTCGGCCACGAACGCGGCGCCTTTTCCGGTGCGCTGGCGCAACGCATTGGCAAACTGGAAGCCGCCCAGAACGGCACGCTTCTGCTGGACGAAATCAGCGAGATGGACCGGAAGTTGCAAGCGAAACTGCTGCGCGCGATCCAGGAGCGCGAGGTGGACCGGATCGGCGGCCGGACACCGGTTCGGCTGAACGTCCGTATCGTTGCCACCACCAATCGCGACATCGAACTCGAAGTAAAGCGCCAGACATTCCGCGAGGACCTTTACTTCCGGCTGAACGTCGTGTCGGTCCACATCCCCGCCTTGCGCAATCGGCCAGCCGATATCCCGGCATTGGCCGAATACTTCATCGCTAAGTACCGCCGCGAAGCCGGCTCCGGCCAGCGCCGCCTGTCCCCGGCCGCGCTGCTTGCGCTGTCCGCGCACAACTGGCCAGGCAATGTCCGGGAGCTGGAAAACACCATCCACAGAGCGCTGGTCTTAACGACGGAGGCGACGATCGAGCCAGGGGCGCTGGAGGTCGGCCCGCCATCCGTCGCCGATATGCCCGGTTCGGCCGGTTTCGTCTGCCGCCCGCTGCACTTGATGGAGCGCGATGCCATCATCGCCGCCCTGCGTAGTACAGGCGGCAACCGCACCCACACCGCGTCCATGCTGGGTCTTTCCATCCGGGCGCTGAGGAACAAGATCGGCCTGTATCTGTCCCAGGGCATCGATGTCCCGCCCAGCGGCGGCGTGCCCGGGACGCAGTGACCGGCCAACCGGGCGGCCCGCTGATGGATTCGCTGCTCAACGCGCTGGCCCCGCTTCGCAAAATGGCCCCCGGCGGCGATGTCGGGCTGGCGCTGTGCGTCTTGTTCCAGCTTTCGATCCTGATCCTGCCGATACCAACCTTCCTGCTGGACATGGCGCTGGCGCTGTCGTTCATCGCCTCCATCCTGATCCTGCTGATCTCCCTCTCGCTGGAACGCCCGCTCGATTTCTCCAGCCTGCCGACCTTGCTGCTGCTGACCACCATCCTGCGCCTGTCGCTGAACGTCGCCACCGCCCGCCTGATCCTGTCCCGGGGCAGCAACGGGCCGGACGCGGCGGGTCACGTCGTCGCGGCCTTCGGGTCGTTCCTGATGGGCGGCGACGTGGTTGTCGGCGCGATCGTCTTTTCCATGCTGCTGCTGGTGAATTTCGTCGTCATCACCAAGGGTTCCAGCCGCATCGCTGAGGTGGCCGCCCGGTTCTATCTCGACGCCATGCCCGGCAAGCAGATGGCGATCGACGCCGACCTGTCCTCTGGCATTATCGACGAGCCGACCGCCCGCAAGCGCCGCGGCGAACTATCCGAGGAAAGCGGCTTCTATGGCGCGATGGACGGCGCCAGCAAATTCGTCCGCGGCGACGCGATCAGCGCCCTGGTCATCACCCTGATCAACATCCTCGGCGGACTGGCGATGGGGCTGATTCGCGCGCACATGTCGCTGACCGACGCGCTGTCCACCTATACCACGCTGACAGTCGGCGACGGCCTAGTATCGCAAATCCCGGCGCTGCTGGTGTCCACGGCCGCTGGCATCGTGGTGTCGAAGGGCGCCATCGAGGGCAAGATGCATGGCAAGCTGGCCTCGCAACTAGGCAACAACGCCAACCCGCTGGCCATCGCCTCCACTGCCGCCGGGGTTCTGGCGCTGCTGCCCGGCCTGCCGACCCTGCCGTTCCTGTTCGTTTCCGGCCTGTCCGGCGCGGCCGCCTGGCATCGCTTCAACGCCCGCCATGCCCAGATGGAAGCCGCGATCCCGGTCGTGCCGCCGCCCGACACCGCGCCGCCCACCGTATCGATCCCCGACGTGGTGCGGGTCGAACTTGGCTACGGCCTGCTGGATCTGGCCGGCGGTGCATCCAACCGGCTGCCCGACCAGATCAAACGGTTCCGCCGAGCCCTAGCGACGGAACTGGGGTTCGTACTGCCATCGGTGCGGATTCAGGACAATGTGGAGCTTGATCCCTATGCCTATGCCTTCGCACTGAAGGAAATCACCGCTGGCAAGGGTGAATTGCGGCCGACGATGCTGCTGGCGATCAGCCCCGGCGATCACGCCCCGCAGCTCGCCGGGGAAAAGACCGTGGAGCCGACCTTCGGCCTGCCGGCCTGCTGGATCGCGCCCGGGGCCGCCGACCAGGCCCGTGCCGCGCAGTGGACCGTGGTCGATCCATCCACCGTGCTGACCACCCACCTGGCCGAGGTGGTCAGGGAGAACATCGCCGAGTTCCTGTCCTATACCGAAACCCAGAAAATCCTGTCTGGACTGCCACCGGATCAGCAGCGGCTGGTGTCCGACCTGGTGCCCAACACCATCACCACCGGGGCCTTACAGCGCGTGCTGCAAATGCTGCTGGCGGAGCGTATCTCCATCCGCGACATGCCGACGATCCTGGAAGCAGTGCAGGAGGCCTGCGCCGGCAGCGCCAAATCGGTCGTTCCGATCGTCGCCCATGTCCGCACGCGGCTGGCCCGCCAGATCAGCGACAGTCTGAGTGCTGAAACCGGGCAGCTGGCGGTGATTGTGCTGTCCCAGGAATGGGAGGAAATCATGGCCAACGCCCTTGTCGGGCCGCCGGAGGACCGCCAGCTCGCCCTGGGTCAGGAAAAGCTCAAACTCTTCCTCGACCGTGTCCGTTCGGTTGTGGACACCGCCGTCCAATCCGGGGAAAAGCCGGCCCTGCTGGCCAGTTCGCAGATCAGGTATCACATCTTTTCGATCGTGGACCGCATCAGGCTGAACGTGCCGGTCATCGCCCAGACCGAGGTTCACCGCCGCGCGCAGGTCAGGGTCGTCGGGACGATCTGACCGCCCGAATCAGGGCGCCAGTTGTCTCCCGCACCCATCGGCGTAGCCTGAACCGGACGGGGTAACCAAAGGGGGAAATCACCATGAAGGTCGCCAAGATCGAAGACCTGCACTGCGACGCCGGCTGGCGGACGTTCTCTTTCCTGAAAGTCACCACCGACGACGGCCTGATCGGCTGGTCCGAATATACCGAGGCCGACGGCAGCCGCGGCCTGACATCAGTCATCCACGGCATGACCGAAGCCCTGATCGGCACCGATCCGCGCCCGGTCCAGGCGATCGACTCGCTGCTGTACGTGAAGCAGGTGCAGGCGCCCAACGGCGTAAACCAGCGTGCCATCGCCGCTATCGGGAACGCCCTGCTGGACATCAAGGGCAAGGCTCTGGGCGTGCCCGTGTACGAACTGTTCGGTGGTCCGATCCGCCGCCGCATTCCGGTGTACTGGTCGCACTGCGGCACCTACCGCGTCCGCAACGCCGAAGCGGTCGGGGCAGCGCCGCTGCGAACCTACGATGATGTTGCCGCCATGGGCGCCGAGGTCAAACGCCGCGGCTTCAAGGCGCTGAAAACCAACATCCTGCCGTTCGACGGGGAAAAACTGGTCGGCTTCGGGCCCGGCTTCGGCCGCACCCCCGGCCACCCGGAACTGAACGCCGACCGGCACATCCTGCAAGCCGTCCACAACACCCTGGCCGCCTTCAGGGCGGGTGCCGGGCCGGACATGGGCCTGCATCTGGACGTCAATTACCACTTCAAGACCGAGGGCAACCTGAAGGTCGCCAAGGCGGTCGAACCGTTCGACCTGACCTGGCTGGAGATCGACACCTGGGACCCGCAATCACTCGCGCTGATCCGAGGCAAGGCGCCTTGTCCGATCGCGTCATTGGAATCCGTCTGCGGCCGCCGAGCCTTCCGGCCGTTCCTGGACGCCTATTCCACCGACGTGGCGATCATCGACGTGATCTGGAACGGCTTCCTGGAGTCCATCAAGATCGCCGCGATGGCCGAGGCGTATGAGGTCAATGTCGCCCCGCACAACTATTACGGCCACCTGTGTTCGGCCGTCAGCGCGCATTTCTGCGCCGTGGTGCCCAACTTCCGCGTGATGGAAATCGATATCGACAGCGTCTCATGGCGGGACGAGCTTTTCATCAACGCGCCAATGATAGAGAACGGCGAACTTATCGTCCCGGATCGCCCCGGCTGGGGCGTCGATGTCAACGAAGCGGCGGTTCGGGCGCACCCGCCAAAAGGATAACCATGACCTCACCCACCTACGACATCCTGGGCATCGGCAACGCCATCGTCGATGTCGTCGCGGTTACCGACGACGCGTTCCTGTCCCGGCACGACATGCACAAGGGGGCCATGCAACTGATCGACGCAGTAGCCGCCGACCGGCTGTATGCCGCGATGCCCCCCGGCAAGGAAAGCAGCGGCGGATCGGTCGCGAACTCCTGCGCCGTCGCCGCCGTGCTGGGCAGCCGGGTCGCCTATATCGGCAAAGTGGCGGACGACCAGTTGGGCGGCGTGTTCCGCCACGACATCGATGCGGTGGGGGTGCATTTTCCCACCGCCCCGCTGGCCGGGGGCGCGCCGACCGCCCGCTGCCTGATCATGGTCACGCCCGATGGGCAGCGGACCATGAACACCTTCCTGGGCGCCTGCGTCACCCTGGGTGAGGCCGATGTCGATCCGGCGCTGGTCGCCGCCTCCGCCGTAACCTATTTGGAGGGCTATCTGTTCGATCCGCCGGCGGCGCAGGCAGCGTTCCGCAAGGCGGCGGCGGCGGCGCATGCGGCCGGGCGCCAAGTGGCGCTGTCCCTGTCGGACGCGTTCTGCGTCAATCGCCACCGCGCTGCTTTCCTGGATCTGGTGGCGAACCATGTGGACATCCTGTTCGCCAACGAAGCCGAGATAACCGCTCTGTATGAGGCCAACACTTTCGAGGAAGCCGCCGAGGCCGCGCGCGGCGACGTCGCCCTGGCGGCACTGACCCGCAGCGAGGCCGGCAGCCTGATCCTGCACGGCCAGCGCACCATAGAAGTCCCGGCCGTTGCGACGCAGGTGGTGGATACGACGGGGGCCGGCGATGCCTATGCCGCCGGGTTCCTGGCCGGGCTGACCGGCGGGAAAGGCCTGGACCTATGCGGATGGATGGGCAGTGTCGCCGCCGCCGAGGTCATCAGCCACTACGGCGCCAGGCCGGAAGCAGATTTGCGGAAGCTGATGCAAATGTAGTCAGGCGACGTTTCACAAGCCCAACCCGTCATCGCGGCCAGTCCGCCGCGATGACGGGCCTGCTGCCGCCTTCAGACGTGGAAGCTTTCCCCGCAGCCGCAGCGGCCTTTTTCGTTGGGATTTGTGAAGGTAAACCCCGACGTCAGGTTTTTGGTCTCGTAATCCATCACCGTGCCGATCAGGAACAACGAGGCCTTGCGGTCAACCAGCACCGTCAAGTCCTTGTCCTTCACAACCTCATCCGTCGGCGCTGGCTGTTCCGTCCACGACATGTCGTACGACATGCCCGAACAACCTTTCGTTTTGACACCGATGCGGAGCAGCTTGCCCTGCTCCCCGGCGTCATACAGCCGGCGCAGTCGTTGCGCCGCCGCATCGGTCAGCGTCATCAGCGGCGGCAGGGCGCGAGTCTTACGTGGGGTGGTCGTTGTTGTGCTCATGGTCCAACCTATGTCGTAGCCGATCAGAACATATTCAACTGCAACCGAGCTTCCTCAGTCATGCGGGAAGGATCCCAGGGCGGGTCCCACACGGTCTCGACGTTGCACGAGGTCACGCCCGGCACCGTCAGAACCGCGTTCTGCACCTGCTCCGGCAGTTCCTGCGCACTGGGGCAGGCCGGGGCGGTCAGGGTCATTTCGACCTTCACACTGCCGGCCTCGTCGATCTCAACCGCGTAGATCAGCCCAAGTTCGTAGATATTCACCGGGATTTCCGGATCGTACACAGTCGCAATCGCCTCGATCAACGTGTCTTCGTTCGGAAGCCCCGAACCCGCGACAGGCTGTTCGCCATCCGGTGTCCAGACAGTGTTCGGTGGAGTCACGTCATTCACTGCTAGCCTCCTTCGCGCCATTCAGCGCCGCGATTAGGGCATGCCAGGGCAGCGTCGCGCACTTCACCCTGGACGGATATTCATGGACGCCAGCCAGCGGCTTCAGCCACTCGATCGCCTCGTCCAGGCCGGCGTCACACGCCGGACAAGTTCCGGTACGCGCCATTTCCCGAAACGATTCGAACAATGCCCGCGTATCGGCTTTAGTGCGATGCTGCACCGTTTCCGCCATCAGGTCGGCCGAGGCGATGCTGATCGCGCAGCCCCGGGCCTCGAACCCGACGCGGCCCACGGTGTCAGAATCGAATTTGACCCAGACCTGAACACGATCCCCGCACATTGGGTTGTCGCCCTTAGCGGTCGCATCAAAGTCCTCCAGCCGCTCGGCATGACGCGGCCGCCGTCCATGATCCAGGATCACCTCCTGGTACAGGTCACGCAGATCGTCGAAATTATCCGACGGCGTCACGCGAAGAACTCCCGCACCCTGATCAGCCCGTCCGCCAGCGCGTCGATTTCGCCATGCGTCGTGTAGATACCGAAACTCGCCCGAGCGGTGCTGTCCAGATTGAAGCGGCGCATCAGCGGTTCGGCGCAGTGATGCCCGGCCCGCACCGCGATGCCCTGCCGGTCCAGCAAAGTCGCCACATCGTGCGAGTGCGCCTTGTCCAGCGTGAACGAAATCACCCCGCCGCGGTCCTGCGCCTGCCCGATAATATGCACCCCATCGATCTGACCGAGGCGTGCCAGGGCATGTTCGGTCAACGATGCCTCATGCGCCGTCATCGCGTCGAAGCCGATGGCCTGAACGTAGTCGATCGCGGCTTTCAGGCCGATGCCTTCCAGGATCGCCGGCGTCCCGGCCTCGAACTTATGCGGCACCGCCGCCCAGGTGGATTGCTCGTACGTTACCGACGAAATCATATCGCCGCCGCCCATGAAAGGCGGCATCCGCTCCAGCAGCTCGCGCCGGCCCCACAGCACGCCGATGCCGGTCGGGCCGTACAGCTTGTGTCCGGTCCAGGCGTAGAAATCGCAGCCCAGCGCCTGCACGTCGACCTTGCGATGCACGATGGCCTGGGACCCGTCGAACATCACCTTCGCGCCATGCGCGTGGGCGATCTTCACCACCCGTTCCGCCGGAACAACGCTTCCCAGCACGTTGGACATGTGGGTGATCGCCACTAGCCCGACCTTGCCGTCGGCGAACAGCGCTTCATACGCCTCCATCTCCAATTCGCCGGCATCGGTAATCGGGGCCACGCGCAATTCGATGCCGTGCGAATCCCGCAGCAACTGCCACGGCACGATGTTGGAGTGATGCTCCATGCCAGAGATCACCACCGCCTGACCGCGCTTCATCACCCCGCGCCCGTAGCTGTGCGCCATCAGGTTGATCGCTTCGGTGCTGTTATGGGTGAAGACGATTTCCGAACGGTCGTTGGCGTTCATCAGCGTGGCGGCGGCGTCGCGGGCTTCCTCGTATGCCTCGGTGGTGCGCTCGCTCATAAAGTGCAGGCCACGATGGATGTTGGCGTATTGCGTCTCCATCGCCCGCACCATGGCGTCGATCACCACCCGTGGCTTCTGAGCCGAGGCGGCGCTGTCCAGAAACACCAAGTCTTTGCCACGGATTTTCTGTGCCAGGATCGGGAAGTCCTGGCGGATCCGCTCGACGTCGAAAATCGCGGGCTTGGTCATTGCATTCATGCCTTCTGCCTTTCCCACCACTGCTCGACAGCGGTCTCCAGCAGGCCGCGAATCGTGTCATTGGAAACCGCATCCAGCGCTTCCGCCAGAAAGGCGCGCACCAGGATGGACTTCGCCTCGGCGTCGGGGATACCCCGGCTGCGGAGATAGAACATCTGTTCGGCGTCCAACTCGCCCACCGTCGCGCCGTGGCTGCATTTGACGTCGTCGGCGAAGATTTCCAGTTCCGGCTTGGAATCGACCTCGGCATCGGGCGACAGCAGCAGCGCCTGGTTCATTTGGTAGCCGTCGGTCTTTTGGGCATGCCGAGCGACTTCGATCTTGCCTTGGAAGACACCGCGCGACCGGCCGGCGAGCACGTTTTTGACCGTCTGGCGCGAACTGCACGACGGCGCGACGTGGCTGACGATCGTGGTGAAGTCGGCATGCTGCGACCCGGACAAAATCTGCGCCGCGTTCAAATGGGCGGTGGCGCCCGGGCCGCTGAGTTGCGTATGCACCTCGGTTCGCGACAGACGCCCGCCCAGATTCAGGGTGAAGCTGTCATAGGTGCCCCCGGCCTCGACATCCGCGTAGGTCGTGGAGACGTGAAATGCCGTGTCAGCCTCATCCTGTAGGCGGATGTGGGTCAGGTGCGCGCCCTCGGCGACTTGGATTTCCGCCACGGTGTTCAGCAGATAGGCGCCTTGCCCGGCGGAGATTTCCACCACGGTCAGGCTTGCGCCCTTGCCCAGACGGATGCTGTGGCGGGGATGGAAATCGCCTTGGCCGCCCGAGAGGCTGACCAACTGAACGATCCCGCCATCCACACCGGCCGGCACATCCAAGGCGGCGCCGTCGGTCGCCAGCATGGTGTTCAGCGCGACCATCGGCTCCCGATCCGGCCACGCCAGCGTGCCAAAATCCGGCTGGTCGGCGAACTGTGCCAGGCCAACAGGGGGCAAGACGAACAAATCCGCCCGCAACGCGCCATCGACAAACACAACCCGGGGCGCATCCAGCAGCGTCAGCCCACCCAGCAGCGTTTCCGCCTTATGCCGGGGCGACAGCAGGAACGTCGCCTCGGCCACCGGACGCAAACTGGTGTATTTCCAGGCCTCGATCCGCCGCCCCTGTGTCCCGCCCGGCAACCCGGTCGCCTTGAACGCCGCCGCCGCCGCCGCGCGCAACGCGGAATCACCAGGTAGTCGCCCAACGGCGGCCTCGTAGCGTTGCAGGAAGCCGGTTGCTCCGGTGCTCACGCGGCCTCCGCGATCAGGCCGGCATAGCCGCTCTTTTCCAGTTCCTTCGCCAGTTCCGGCCCACCCGTGCGGACAATGCGCCCGTGCGCCAGCACATGCACCCGGTTCGGCACCAAATGGTCCAGCAGCCGCTGGTGATGCGTAATCACCAGCGCCGAGAATTCCGCCCCCCGCAGCGCATTCACCCCATCGGCCACGATCTTCAGCGCGTCGATATCCAACCCGCTGTCAGTTTCATCCAGAATGGCCAGTTTCGGCCGCAGGATCGCCATCTGCAGCACCTCGTTACGCTTCTTCTCGCCACCCGAGAACCCGACATTGACGTTGCGCTTCAGCATATCGTCCGGCATCGCCAAGCGCTTCGTCTCCGCCCGGGCGAGCTTCAGGAACTGAATGGCATCGAGTTCAGACTCACCATGCGCGCGCCGGATAGCGTTCAGTGCGGTGCGCAGGAAATTGGCGTTGTTCACGCCCGGCAGTTCGATCGGCGCCTGGAACGCCAGAAACACACCAGCGGCGGCGCGTTGTTCCGGCTCCATCGCCAGGATATCGGCGCCGTTGAACGTCGCCGACCCACCGGTCACGGTGTAGTCCTCGCGGCCCGACAGCACATAGCCCAAGGTCGATTTGCCGGACCCGTTCGGGCCCATGATCGCATGTACTTCCCCAGCCGGAACCGTCAGGTCGATCCCTTTCAGAATCGGCTTGTCGCCGATCGAAGCCGTCAATCCACGAATGTCCAACATCAGCCGACAGATCCTTCAAGCGACACCGCCAGGAGTTTCTGCGCCTCGACGGCGAACTCCATCGGCAGTTCCTTCAACACATCCTTGCAAAAACCGTTGACGATCAGGCCAACGGCATCTTCCTCCGACAGCCCGCGCTGACGGCAGTAGAACAACTGGTCATCGGCGATTTTCGAGGTGGTCGCCTCGTGTTCTACCTTCGCCGTCAGGTTGCGGCTTTCGATATACGGCACGGTATGCGCGCCGCTCTGATCGCCGATCAGCAAACTGTCGCACTGGGTGTGATTGCGCGCGTTCGACGCGCTCGGCAGCATCTTCACCAGCCCGCGATACGTATTGTTGGAATGCCCGGCACTGATGCCTTTAGAGATGATCGTGCTGCGCGACCCCTTACCGACGTGGATCATCTTCGTTCCGGTATCGGCCTGCTGGTGATTGTTGGTCACTGCCACCGAGTAGAACTCTCCGACGCTGTCCTCGCCCAGCAAAACGCAGGACGGATACTTCCAGGTGATCGCCGACCCGGTTTCCACCTGCGTCCAGGAGATCTTGGACCTCGCACCACGGCAGGCGCCGCGCTTGGTGACGAAGTTGTAGATGCCGCCCCTGCCATTGGCATCACCGGGATACCAGTTCTGCACGGTGGAATATTTGATCGTCGCATCGTCCAGCGCGACCAGTTCCACAACGGCGGCATGAAGCTGGTTTTCATCGCGCTGTGGCGCGGTGCAGCCTTCCAGATAGCTGACATGCGCGCCCTCGGCGGCAATAATCAGCGTGCGCTCGAACTGCCCGGTGTTGCGGGCGTTGATGCGGAAATATGTGGAAAGCTCCATCGGGCACCGCACGCCCTTGGGGATGTAAACAAAGCTACCGTCGGTAAACACGGCGCTGTTCAGCGCGGCGAAGAAATTATCCGCCGTCGGCACCACGGTCCCTAGATACTGCTTCACCAGATCCGGATGCTCCCGCACCGCCTCGCTGATCGGGCAGAAGATCACCCCGGCCTTGCGCAGCGTCGCCTGAAACGTGGTGGCAACCGACACGCTGTCGAACACCGCATCGACCGCGATCTGAGTATTCTCCACCGTGTCCGGATCGACGCCGGCCAAAATCGCCCGCTCTTTCAGCGGAATCCCCAGCTTCTCGTACATCTTCAGCAGTTCGGGATCGACTTCGTCCAAACTCTTCGGGCCGGCCTTCTTCTTTGGCGCGGCGTAGTAGTGCAGGTCCTGATAGTCGATCGGCGGATGATCGACGCGCGCCCAATGCGGTTCTTCCATCTTCAGCCACGCGGCATAGGCTTTCAGACGCCATTCCAGCATCCACTTCGGCTCTTCCTTGCGGGCGGAGATCAACCGGATGATATCTTCGTTCAGCCCCTTGGGCGCGAAGTCCATCTCGATCGTCGTCTCGAAGCCCCACTTATAGCCGGACTGGGTGACGGACTGAACAGTATCGAGCGTTTCGGTAACAGCGGCCATGCGAAATCCTATTCAGCAGCCGATTGAAAAGGCACCTGGACCAGCGGCGTTCGGAATGCCGGCAACAGCGCCACCTGCATGTCGGCCAGGGTAATCCGGGACAACGCCGACTGGATCGCATCGTTGACCGGATCCCACCGCCCGGCCATCGGACAAAGCCCCCGGGATTCGCATTCCGACACCGACCCTTCCACGCAGGCGGTCAACGCGATCGGCCCATCGACCGCCGCGATCACGTCGGAAACCGGAATCTCCGCCAGACCGCGGTTCAGCCGGTAGCCGCCCTTGGCGCCGCGCTGCGACGATACCAGATCGCTCGCCGCCAGCGTTTTCAGCACTTTGGCGACCGTCGGTTCGGGTATTCCCGTCGCCGCGGCAATGCCGGGCGAGGTCTGAACCCCCTCCATACCGGCCAGGCGAACCAGGACCACCACGGCATAGTCGGTAAGCTTCGACAGCCGTAACATGGCCTGCGAACCCTTATGTTCCTGCGCGTTGCGGTTATCCGGACTGTGTCAGTCCTGATTGACGTGAAATGGCGTATCGGGGCCGCAGCGTCAAGGGGTTCATTGGCAGGACAGTGTCAGCACCGCCCGCCGACGGTGACTCCGCTGACGCGTCGCGCAATTATCCCACAAGTCCATAAAACCAACCACGGGGAAACCAAGACCATGTCCGTCGTTACCACCGAACACCAAGGCCCGATTTCCATCATCCGGATCAACCGGCCAGAGCGGCTGAACGCCATCGGCCAAGCCGTGGCGGTGGAACTGCAGCAGGCATTCAAGGCCTTCGACGCAGACCCGGACAAGCGGGTCGCCATCCTGTCCGCCACCGGAAACCGCGCATTCTCCTCCGGCGCCGACGTCAACGATCTGCCGGAACTGTGGCGCGCGATCCCCAACGTCGGCTTCCACACCTACAAGCCGATCGTCGCCGCCACCTCCGGCTGGGTCGTCGGCGGCGGCATCGTCATGGTCATGATGTGCGACCTGCTGGTGTCTACCGAGGACACCCAGTTCTATTATCCCGAAGCGAAACTCGGCACCACCGCTGGCGGCATCAGCTCCCTCGCCGCCCGCATGCCGCACCATCTGGCCATGGAAATCATGCTCCTCGGCTCCAAAATCCCCGCCCGCCGCGCCTACGATGTCGGGTTCGTCAACCGCGTCGTCCCCAATGGCCAGCACGAAGCCGAGGCCTTGCTGATTGCCCGGGAACTCTCTGAATCCGCGCCCCTGGTCATCGCCGCCCTGAAGCGCCTGGTAAATGAAGTCATGCCAACCGGACCGATCGAGCGTATGGTTGCGGTAAGTCAGACCATCGCCCGCGTCCGCCAGTCGGACGACCTTCAGGAGGGTATTCGTGCCTATAAGGAAAAGCGCAAACCCCGCTTCACGGGCCAGTAGCCGTCGGGCCGATCGCGTTCGGGCCGCCGTTTCGCGATGAGTCTTTCCGCCCGGCTGCACTGCCCTCGGTGCCAGGGCCGCCTCGTCGCGGCATCGGAATCCGAACTGCGCTGTTCCAACTGCGATCAGGCGATCGCCCTGGCCGATGGAATCGCCGATTTCGCCGGCAATGCCGTCACCGAACCCTGCAGCGGCCTGACCCGCGGCCACGGGGTGCTCGCGTCCGGCCTGCCGGAACGAGTCATCGGTTCGGCCGGCCAGCGATGGCCAACCCAACT
>VFSW01006169.1_pt1 | contig 17658 bp, 17 predicted proteins | sample 5358111 | NCBI WGS metagenome assembly VFSW01 (sample SAMN11554181, study PRJNA540505) | mine drainage metagenome | isolation source: sediment from site ElyBrook_90M | place: USA: Ely Copper Mine, Vershire, VT | collected 2017
ACATAGACCGTCTTGTAGGTGTTGACCAGGATGTCGCTGACCGTCGGATCGTGCAGCAGAGGCTCCAGCGGGCCCAGCCCGAAGACCTCATCCAGTATGTTCTGCGCCAGATGGTCGCGGTCCAGTGTGCTCAGCGGGGCGTTCTGCTAGCCAATCAACTTCAGGATCACGTCCAACAGACGCTGACTCCCGCTCATCCCTTCCGCCTTGATCGCCGCCAGCCTCTCAAGGTCCATCCGCCGCAACAGTTCGTGATGGACCGCGGTCTTCAACGAGTTGCGCGCGCGCTCGCCCAGTACCGCCGGTGTGCGGACCTCGGCAACTCCTGCTGTACTCGCGGACGGGGTTGTGTACATCGACAGTTCAGACATTGTTGTCACCTCGCTGCATTTGCATGGACTCGTTACGACAACTCTCAGCGCAAAAAGGCAAAAAGTTTCTTCTTTACCTCAGGGGGCTCTGCGTTGTTCGCACCATTGACGATCCGGCTCGCCCATCGGGAGAGCGCCTGGTTGAACTCCGAGCGCCGCTGCGGCGGGATCGGCTCCCCCTCGTTGATGGCGCGAAGCAACTCAAAGTAGTTGTTGGGAATGCTGGCAAAGATCGGGAACCGGACAGTCTTCTCGATCTGCTCGGGCGTGACCGAATCGCTGGCCGTGGAGCGGTTGACCACCAAGCGCAGTTTGTTCGTCGTAGACTCGTTGAGCGATAGGTTCTCCACCAGGCGCGCCAGGTCGCGCAACGCGGCAACGTCCGGCGTCGAGATGATGTACACCTCGTCCGACTGCTCGACCAGAGAACTTTTGGAGTCGTGGTACTCCATCGAGGAGTCGATGAGCACATAGTCGTACTCACGTCGCAGAAAGTCCATGACATGTTCAAATTCGTCGCTCGTGGCCTCGTGCGGGCCTCCCGACAGCTCCGGCGACGCGATTGCATCGAGACCGCTTCGGTGACGGACGATAAAGCCGTTCAGAAGTTCGGAGTCGAGCCGGTCCGCGTTGTGCAGCAACTCCTCAAAGTGGTACTGCGTGTCCTTCAGTCCCAGGTACAGGGCCACATGACCAAGCTTCTGCTTGTGGTCGATCAGCAGCACCTTCTTACCATGCTGACGCACCAGAAAGATCGCCAGATGAACCGCCAGCATGGTGGTCCCAACCCCGCCCTTGGCACCGAAGAACGTGAGGACCCTTCCAACGCTGCTCTGCGCGAGAGGATCGACGGCCAGCACAGCATTGAACCGGTTGAGCGATGTGGTGAGTTCCGGCAGTCCGACCGGCTTGGTCAAGAACTCGGTGCAACCGTTGCGGACGGCACGCAGCAGAATGCCCGCGTCCAACTGAGCGCCAATCCCGACAATGCCGATCTTCTGCTGGAATATATGGTGCAGCCGTTCGGTCGTTGTAATAGCCTGTTCTGGATCGCGGTCGAAATCGATCAGAGCGACGCAGCAGGCGGCATTCTTCAGCATTGGAGAGAACTGCGGACGCTTCTCCGCCGTGATGTAGTCGCGGAACTCGCCCGCGTACCGCGCGCCGGAGATACTGAACGATGCGCTCGTAGCCGCGGTCACCACCTCCTTGTCCGCGCAGACGCTGAAAATGGCCAGTGAGGTGTGCTCCATGTTGTTCGTGTTGCCGGTCATGGCAGGTTTCCTCGCACCTGCGACGCAGGTTGGTTGGGTTGTGGTTGCAATTGCGGTTGAGGCTGCGCTGTGGGCTGCAATTGAGGGGCCGGCGCAGTGATGCCTGTTTCGGTCTTTTCGTGCAACCACCCGTCGAAGGCGTTGGCGTTGAGATTGGGGACCGCGAACTTCGGCTGCAGCGCCTCCGCCGATGAGAACGAGGTCAGTGGGTCCACCACCGTCGCGGTAACGATAATGACCAACTCCACCACCGAGTGGTTGAAGTTCTTCGAGCGGAAGAACTGGCCCAGGATGGGAATGCTCCCAATGCCCGGAATCTGGCTCATGATCTCCGTGGTGCGATGGTCCAGCAGTCCAGAGACGATAAAACTCTGCCCGTTCTGGATCTCCACCTCCGTCTCCGCGCGCCGAGTGGAGAGGGCTGGGATCGTAAATCCGGAGATTGTCACCGCGTTGGTGTAGTCCAGCGCGCTGACCTCTGGTGCCAGCTTCAGCCGGATGGACCCATCGGGATTCACCGTCGGCGTGAACGCGACCTTGACCCCATACGGTTGAAACATGATGGTGATCGCCGCCGTGTTCCCGACTCCGGCGCCGCCCTCAACAATAGGAACGGGGAACTCGCCCCCGGAGAGAAAGCTCGCCGTCAGTCCGCTGAGCGTGGTCAGCGTTGGCTCGGCCAGCACCTGTAGAATCTGCTTCTGCTCCAGATCCTGGATCGTCATCCCTACATTCAGCTTGGAGTTGTAGAGAAAGATGTTGAGAGGGTCGCTGACCGAAAGCGCCGAGCCGCTGCCTGTCGCGACGCTGCTGAACTGCTGGGTCGTGGTCCCTATCGCGGTCCGTCCTCCAGAAAATATGTTTACTCCGAACTGGTCGAGGCGAGTGCGGTCTACCTCCACGATGCGCAGCTTCAGCTCTACCTGCTTGCCATGCACGGGAACCACGCGCAACGAGTTGACAACCTCCTTGGAATACAGCGAAGCCATCTTGAAGGCGGCGTCGGAGGCAGCGTCGGTGGCCACCGACCCGGTAAGAAAGACCTTCCCTTCGCCCGTCTCAACGTGAATGGCAGAGTTCGGGAATGCCGCATCCAACGAAGTCCGCAGGTTCTCCGGGTCGAGGTCCGCGGAGACCGTATACATGCGCCGGCCACCCCCCTCATCCCACAACACCATACTGCTGACGCCGACGGCCTTCGCCGTAAGTACGAGTTCATTCGTGCCCGATGTGTAGGTCTCAAGCACGGAAGGGTCGCCAATATAGACGCGGCGCAGCGGCGTAACCGAGTTGAGCACCACCGAGCGGCCCACCATCAGATGAAGTACATCGCTAGCGCTCACGGAGTGGATGGAAGGGGGTACAACCGCAGCACTCTCCGGCCCTGCGATGGGCTTCACAGAGAGTGCCCCATCCTGCCCGCAGGCATGGTCGAATCCACGCAGGCTCCCCAGCAGCACAAACACAAGCGCAATCGTGCGACCTGAGTTCCTCCATCCCAGACTCCTCCGTCCCAGAATCCTCCATCCCATACTGATCCGCCTTAGGCTCGATGGGTTCGTGTTGGCCATGTGTGCAGCACGTAGGCTCATGGTCTGGCCCCCCCGTCCTGCCTTCCTGACGGTCGCACGTCGCCGGAGCCGCCGCCCGCATCGCCGCCCAGTACAATCTCGATCCCCTGCCGTTTCGGCTCTGGCGACGCTGCCACGGTCGCTGGAGAAGTCGCGCGAGTGGCAGTACGCGCCATCGCAGGCGCATGGCCTGAGAGTTGCGAGAGCAGCATCGGGGTGTCTTCGCTGCGACTGGTGTCCTTGCCGTTGCGCAGAACAAAGTGGATTGCGCCCTGCGTGCTGGCCAGCACCGCCCGCTCCGCCTGCACCGGTGTCAGCAGCAGCGTAACCACCGTGACGTCCGCTGTCTTGCCGTCCGGATTGGGTTCAAGCTGGTGCCCGGCAGCCAGCACAATGGCGTCCTGCAATACAGTCGCGGTCATAGGATCGGAAGAGGGATCCGAGTGGTAGGTCACTAGAACATCGACGTGAGAGTTCGGGACCAGAAACCCGGCGACCCCAACCACCTCGTCGGAGCGCAGCGCAACGGCACGCATTCCGTCCGGGATCTTGCTGGCAAGTCCGGTGCCAGCCCCAGCGGCAGACAGATCGCGCTCGAGAATGGGCTGGCCTTTGGACAACGGGTACAGGGTCTCGCGGCCAACCGTCTCGCCGGTCTGCGGAAACGCGCCCTCAATGGGAACGCTCCTCGGCCATGTCACCAGTTCAAGGTCGCCGGGCCGTAGGACTTCGCCCGCATCTACCGCGCGCGATGGCGCAGCGTACCGGGAGTCCGGCGGGACCTGCACTGCCGGAGGCTTGGCCAACCTCCGCGAGACAAGCCAGGTACACAGGACGGAGACAGACAGTGCGAGAGTGAGGGCGACCAGGATGCGCTTCGTGTTCATAGCCGTACCTTCCACGCAATGGAGCACAGAGCGATCAGGCATCCGGCCGCAATGGGCAGCGCATACGGCAGGCGGAGCGTCTCCGTATTGCTCAGGGTCAGCTTCGGGTGCGGCCTCAGTCCGTGCCGCCCATGGTGCGCCAGTAGAGCTCCGGCGTTGCCCAGCGTCTCGCGCAGACGTCCGCTGTAGATGCCGACGGCAAGTGCAAACAGTCCTCCCGCCATTGCAGTCGAGACCGCCAGAACAGGCAGCGATGCAGTCCCGGCAATACATCCCACCGCGGCCATCAGCTTGACATCGCCCGCGCCCATGCCCCCGGCGAGATAGAACACCAGAAAGATGACGCCTGCGATGACCCCGGAGAGCGCCGAATCGCCCAGCCCGCGCCAGCCACCCAAGACCGTATGCAGCGTCAGGCCCGCGATGATCGCGGGCCCCGTGACCCGGTTCGGGATCCTGCGCTCGCGAACGTCATGCACCGAGCCGATGCAGGCGCACAGCAGAGAGCCTCCGGTAAACATCAGTTGCTGCTCAAGAGCGTCCATGGGAAACACCAGTGCCTATCGTCGGAACGGGCCGCGACGCGGAGTACACAAGATACAGTTGCACCCTGCCCAGGCTGGGTGTAAGCCAACCTCGGCGGTAAGTGGCGAGACGACACGCAGTGCCGCGCCGCATCGCCACACGCGATCTCCGCTTCCAGCGTCCCTGTGGCCTATTGCTGCAGCCGCATCTAAATGGCGCTGGACAGGCTGCTGCCGATTGTGTTGAACGCGTTGCCGATCTTGCCGGAGAGGCCAGTCATGGCAACTACCGCCCCCAGGCCGATCAAGCCCGCAACCAACGCATATTCAATCAGGTCCTGACCAGACTCGTCCTTCACAAAAGCGGCAAATCCATGCTTGATGTTCTTCATATCGAGACTCTCCTCAGTGCTGCGTATAGCCCGTCTCCGCGGGTGGCGTTTCACCTTTCCCTGCTGAGATGTGCTTGCATTCCCTATCGGATGGAATGCCAAAAGCATGAGTCCGGCGCGTGCCGAGGTCTGACTTTCGTACCCTTCGCGTGCTCCGCTCCATCGACCAAAAACGGGGATGCAGTCTGCGCGCATGTGAAACGATGCCCGCCGAAGCACCGATTCAAAGTAACGGCCTTGAAATTGCCGTCGATTGCCCAGGCACCGCGCCCCGCCGCCGCAGGTGACCATTCGACGTGCAGGCGCTGGTCGAATCAGTTCGCAGATTGTTCGTATATTGTTCGTATATCGGTTGACGGAACGCCGCCCACCCGGCGCAGAACTCCACACGTTCGCCTGCCTCGTACCACTCAGGCTCCAAGCCTGGGCTCACCGTGCACCCCAGTAGCCCCACCGTCGAAAGGCGCACCCAAGCTATCGCACAGAAGCCTTCATCTGGACCAGCAACATGCGGACCGCTGTTTTGGCGGAGATGCCGTGAGGCAGCATCGGTGGCATGTAGACGAACGACCCGGTCTGGGCGTTGACCTTGTCCTCTCCCAACCGGACCTCGGCCTCGCCTTCAATGAAGTAGAGAACGGCCGGTGTGGGCGATGAGTGCCCGGAGAGTTCCTCGCCGGCGGAGAATCCGAAGAGCGTGACGTTGGCGTGATCGTCCTTGCACAAAACGCGGCTCAGTATGCCTTTTTCAGGAAGTGCGAACTCTGTCTGTAGATTGGCCAGAAACGTATAGTCCATGAACTTCTCCTTGGTGTGAAGCTACTTGTTGGATGCGGCTGCACGCGGCAAGCCGCAATGCGTTCGTCGTCTACCCGTTGTCGGGAACCGGTCGGGCGGTGCCACCGTGCCAGCACATGGTGAGCAGGAAAACACTCTCCTCCACCGCCTGAAGGTCATGCGCTATGCCGCGATCGAGCATCAGCAGATGGCCGGCAGGGACATCGACAGTTTGATCGGGCAACCTCAACCGTATATGGCCAACAAGGGTGTGGATCGTGATCTTTCCGTCTACCCGGTGTTCTTTCGTCTCCGTGTGCTGCTTCATGGCGACCAGCAAAATACCGCAAGCTGGAGAGTTCAGCAGCGTTTTGGAGCTTCGCCCTGTCCTTCGTTGCCACGATTCTGCCAGTCGCAGCTTCTCGATCTCTGCGGGCAGATTGGCTTGAAGCAATGGACGGTCCAACTCGGGAAGCACGGTAAGCGGCTCATCTTCACTGTAGTAGCGTTTCATTTGGCTCTCCTTGTGGATACGCCTGCATCTGGTGCCTTAGTGACGGAGGATGTCCCGGCCATAGTTGAAAGTCGAGCGGCGTTCCAACCTGTTCCCGAAAGAAGCGGCTTGCGAACCTTGAACGCAGAACCGCTGTGCTGAGAATATACCGCACCATACGCAAGCTAGGACAAACCGACGAGCAGGAACTGACCACGCCCCCCTCCAAGAACGGGCAGGGACTGCTGCCGATGGTGGATCTCTGTTCGAGCAGAGCCAGATGGCCTGCGCAAATCGATCACAATGACCGCTCGTGAAGCTGCGCTGCGGTTCAAGGCAGCAGCGTGCGCAACGCGGCGAGCGTCGCGTGGGACAGGACGCGCTTCACCGCGCCGGGCGGTTGCGGGGGCGCGCGATGCGACCGTCTCTCGATCGCCTGCGTATACAACTGCCGCAGTTGTTCCGTCGCGCCCTCCCAGCTGTGCTGCTCGACATCCTCTCGCGCGCGGGCGCGGATCGAACCCAGTTCGCCGCTGGCCAGCGCGCGCCGCACGCAGTTCACCAGCCCATCCGGTTCGCCCGGCTCAAACAGAAAACCAGTCCGTCCATCCTGCACCGCGTCTGGGATGCCGCCCGCGCGGCACGCCACGACAGGGCATCCCGCGGCCATCGCCTCCAGCAACACCAGGCCAAGCGTCTCCGTCTGCGACGGAAAGATAAACATATCCGCCGAGGCGAATGCACTGGCCAGCGACTCGCCCTGTAGATACCCGGTGAAGACGGTGGGCGTCTCCTTGAAGTGCCTTTCGAGATCGGCTCGCACAGGCCCGTCGCCGACGATTGCCAGCCGCGTGCCGGGCAGCGCGCGCACCACATCGCGCAGTTGATCGACCTGCTTCTCCGCGGAGAGCCGCCCGACATACAACAGAAGCGGCTTGCCCGGTTCGCCGTCGCTCAGGCGGTTCCGCATCTCGTCGCTCCTCGCGCCCGCCCGGAAGAGCGTCGAATCCACCGCGCGTTCCCACAACGCAAGGTTGGCGATCCCGTGTGCCTGCAGATCGTTCAGCGTCGCAGTCGATGTGCATAGGTTCACGTCGGACCGCCGGTGCCGCTCCCGCATCAGCATCCAGGTCAGCCCCTCCAACGCCCCGATCTTGTAGTAGCGGAGATACGCGGGAATATCGGTGTGCGCCGAGACCACAAGCGGCAGCTTCAGCGCCTGGCTGTAGTAGATCCCTCCAATACCGAGCAGCGCTGGCTCGAACACATGAATAACGTCGGGAGAGAACGCCACGATCTTCGCGCGCATCGACGCGCGGGGCAGCGCCAGCCGAAGCTCGGGATACAGCGGGAACCGCAGCGAAGGCAGCCCGACAACCTCCGCTCCAAAGAGTTCTTTTGGCCCGCCGCTCGGCGCAAAGAGCAAAACCTCGTCGCCTCTCCGCCGCAAACATTCGACCGTCCGGGTCAGCATGGTGACAATGCCGTCGATCTTGGGCAGGAACGGCTCCGTCATCACAACGATTCTCATGCGTGCTGTCCCTGTTCGAGCCTCGCAACCGGCCTCGCGGATTGAGTCTGTAGTACTGGCCCATTGGGCTTGATGCAACGACGAAAACCGGACGGCACATTGGAATCGACAACGCCTAATTGTACGATCTTGCGTCCCCGGATGAGGCCTTTAGGCCATCGCCTATCAAGGCAATCGCATGAACCGAAAATAATTTCCCCATCTTCCGGCCAAACTTGCCCTGTCAAGCCCTCTATGAACGTAAAATCACAATAACCTATATGCAAACAACGATTTACATCCAAAAAACAGTTGGCATGATAGTTTCCCTCCAACCCGTACAATTGAAGTAGTTGAAGAGTGCAAACCCAACTCGGCCTTCGACCAAAGCATTGATTTCAGATATTTTACCGCTAACCAACATGAAATCAATACTTTGGCCCGACAGTCCAGCCCTAACATACTTGTTTTTAATATTTTGGGCTTAAACAGGGGGGGGGTATACCCCCCATCACAGGTTGACCAAAACCCCGCCCTCGCCTTGCGGAGGGAGCAGCAAGCTTCCCCCCGAATGCATTGCGGAGGGAGCAGGAGGCTTCAACCCCCTGATTCGGAGCGGATTTTACGGGCCTTCAGACACGGGCTTTTCTCTCTCCTCCGAAGATTTGAGGACATAGATTTGAGAAACTACAGGCGCTCGCGCCGCCAGTTGCCTTCACGCATCACAGTATGATTCATGCAGTCGCCCGCACGGACCGCGCCGTCGTGCAAATTGAAACAGGACTATACTGTGCTCGGTAGGAGTTCTGTCTCGCCGATCTCCTGGGGTTCCTGCACCGGGGAAACAGGTGAGACCGTTGCAGTCCATTTGGATCTCTGCACTGCACACTGGGCCGGGTAAAAATGCAACTCACTGCTAAACGGGGGCAGACATGCCGAAGTCCAGCATCTCCTATTCCTGGCGCAAGCGTTACGCGTCCAAGGAGTTTACTTCAGGCGTCTCGCTGCACAGCCACACCTGCATGTCGAAGGAGCCCCTCGCCTATCTCGCCACCTTGGGAACGAAGTATGGACTGCTGCGCCCCATCTTCGCCAACCGCGAGCGATACTGCCGCGAGGTCCACGGCTTCGATCTGAACTACGCAGCCAGTTACTGGACGCCGCCTCTGCCTCCGCGCATGGCCTTCGATCTCGAACGCCGCCAGATTGAAGACCAGTTGCAGCTTCCCGCCCTTGTCTCCATCACCGACCACGACGACATCCGTGCCCCGCTCTTGTTGCGCTCGCAGCATTCCACCGGCCACGTCCCCATCTCAGTCGAGTGGACCGTGCCCTATCTGGATTCGGTATTCCATCTCGGCATCCACAACCTGCCCAGCGCGACGGCTGAAGCATGGATGCGCACCTTCAAGGAGTTCACCGCCGCGCCATCCACCCTACGCCTCAACCAGATACTCTCCGATCTGCATGAGCTGCCGGACACCCTGATCGTCTTCAACCATCCCATCTGGGACCTGCATAAGTTGGGTGCCGAACGCCATCTCTTCTGCGTCAACGAGTTCCTCGCCACAGCCAACCGCTTCATCCACGCGCTGGAGCTGAACGGACTGCGCGGCTGGCAGGAGAACCGCCAGGCCCAGGCGCTCGCGCAGAAGTGGGACCAGGTCCTCATCAGCGGTGGTGACCGCCACGGAGTCCAGCCCAACGCGAACACCAACCTGACCGACGCAAACAGCTTCGACGAGTTCGTCCACGAAGTGCGCCGCCAGCGCATCAGCAACATCCACTTCATGCCCTCCTACGCCGTTCCCTGGAAGTACCGCGTGCTGGAATCGACCATCGAGGTGATCCGCTACTATCCCGACTTCCCCGAAGGTTCGCGCCACTGGGACGATCGCGTCTTCCACCCCGACAGCAACGGCATTGCACGGCCCATCTCGCAGCTCTGGCCCGGCGACGGACGCGCGCCCATCTTCGTTCGCTCCGTTCTCAGCGGCTTCAGGCTTCTCGGTAAAAAGCCGGTCTCCACCGGCCTCCGCTTCGCATGGAACGACCGCCAGGATCTGCGCATGGCCCTCAGTAACCAATAGGCCCGTCGCCGCTCCAATGCGACACAGGCCTCGCGAGCTACTCTATTGCCATGTCAGATACTCGACCGCATGTGAATGGAATCGGCCTCGACCCGCAGACTCGTTGCGCTCACTACAACAAGCCCGTGGACATCGTCGCAATCGAGATGAAGTGTTGCGGCGCCTACTATGCGTGCAAGCAGTGTCACGAAGCACTAGCGGGGCACCCGATCGAACTCTGGCCGCGGAGCGAATGGGGCCGGCCTGCGGTTCTCTGCGGGGCCTGCGGAGCCAGGTTGAGCATAAAGCAGTACCTGCAGTCCTCCAACCGCTGCCCCATCTGCGCAGCGGCGTTCAATCCACGCTGCCGCAACCATGATCGTTTCTACTTCGATGTGTCGTAACCGCACCGAAAGTGAGAACGACACCCTACAGCATTTCTAATTGCCATAGACCAACAATGAATTGTCATTCTGAGCGAAGCGAAGAACCCCCGCATTTCGTCGTTATCTGTCTCCTCTTTGTGTGTGGGAGGTTCTATAACGGACTCTATTGTGTCGGGACCGCTTTACCCGTCTTCTTGCCGAAGACGGAGTGGCTGATGTCCGGCCAGAACTCGTGGAACATGAACGTCACCGCATCGTAGGTGATGTCCAGTCCCCAGTTCTGCAACCCATTGCCGACCGTCTGCTCTTTGGTTGGGTAGTAGAAGTTCGATATGCTCACCGCCGCAGCCGAGCCTGCGATCTCCGAGTAGTTGAATGTCTTGCCTCCCGCGTCGGTCTTTGTCGCCAGCACGCGGCTCAGCGAGTACCCCGTCCGCTTCCAGAACCCTCCGCCCTCCCGGCCCATTGCATAGTAGCGTGAGTCTTCATGGGTGATCGAAGGAACGATCAACTCCACAAAATAGTTCTCGATCGACTGGTCGGCTACCGTATGCCAGTAGTACCGCGCATAGCCCGCCGCTCCCTGATGGAACTCCGGCGTCGCTTTCGCCAGAAACGAGTCTGCCGCGATCCAGCCGTCGAAGAACAGCGATGTGTAGTCGAAGTTGTCCTGCGTAGCCGTAACCAGCTTGTCCCGCCTCGTCTCTTTCGGCACCGTCTCACCGGCGCTGACGGAGCGGAAGTTCGGCATCAACCCCATGATCCGCTTGGGCTGCACTTCATCCGGCGACACGGCTGACGTGCGCGTGGCCGTTGCCGGGGTTGGCGCATCCGGCAGCGGTGCGGACGGACTCTGCACGGGCGGGTTTGGCGCAGGCTGGCTCAGGGTTGGTGCGCTCTGCTGCCCCGCGCAGAATCGGCACATAAACAAGCAGCTCGCCAAGCTCATTGAACGCCACGTCCGCAAACTGAAATACCCCATACACTCCCATGTCGCCTGGACAATTTAGTTTGCAGCGTTCAGATCGCACTCTGTTGAAATTGGCTCATGGAACGGCAGGCGAGGTACCCAAAGGGACTTGTGCGATTATAGTGCAATCGCACGCAGTCCCGCTGCTCGCGGCTTTGCATCCGTGTGAACTCCGGCCCAGACTGTTACTCCAGGTTCTGCACCTGCTCGCGCGCGCGTTCGATCTCCACCTTCATCTCCAGGCCGAGCGAGGTCAGCCGCAAGCCGATGCCGGAATCGCCCCCTGTCGTCTTCGACAGCATCGTGTTGGCCTCGCGGTTCAACTCCTGCAACAGAAAGTCCAACCGCTTGCCCAGCTCGCCGCCCGTGTCCAGCATCTCCACAAAACTCGCGATGTGCGTGCGCAACCGCACCAGTTCTTCCTCGATGTCCGACCGTTCCACCAACAGCGCCGCCTCGGCCAGCAGCCGCGAGTCTGTGGCCTCGCCGCCGCTCGCATCGACCCGCATCATATCCCCGATGCGCAGTCGCAGCCGCTCGTAGTGCGCCTCCCGCGCGCCCGTCCGCAGCTCGGCACACTCGTCTGCCAATGCCCGCAGCCGCGTCATCGACCCACGCAACTCCGCGGCCAGCGTCGCGCCCTCTGCCCCGCGCACCTGGTTCAACTGCTCCAGCAGCGTCGCCGCCAGTGCCATCGCCGCAGACTCCAGGGCCGCCACGCGCCGCTTGTCCGGCGTCGCACTCTCCGGCGAAAGCACTCCCGGCATCTTCAGTATCTCGTTCAGGTTCGGCTCCACGTTGAAGTGGTGCAGCTTGGCCGCCTCGTGGAAGACCTGCATGTGTGCTGCCAGCAGCTCTCGGTTGAGCTGGATCGTCTGCGCCAGCTCGCCCGTTCGACGGTCCACATGCAACGTCACATCCACATGGCCTCGCTTGACGCGCTCCTTGACCAACCGCCGCAGTGCGGCCTCCAGCGAGTCGCAGTCTCCGGGAAGCCGCAGGCTCAGGTCGAGAAACCGGTGGTTCACGCTCTTCATCGTCAACGTAAACGCCAGTCCGTCCTCGGTCGCCGACTGCGCGCTCGCATAGCCCGTCATCGAATAAATCGAGATCGCCCCGCTTGACCTTCCTTGTCTCCTGCTCACACTGTCCCTTCCATGACCAATGCATCCACGGGCTCGTTCCCAGCCGCTGAACGGGGCCCGGCACGGTCTGTGTCGAACTGTAGATCGTACAGCCGCCGGTAGGTCCCCGACTGTCGCATCAGATCTTCATGCGTCCCGGTCTCGGTGATGCGTCCGTCCTCGATCACCGCGATGCGCGTGGCCTTGCGCACGGTAGACATGCGGTGCGCGATCACAAACACGGTGCGGTCCTTCATCAGATTCGCCAACGCCGCCTGCACAAACGCCTCGCTCTCGGTGTCCAGCGCGGAGGTCGCCTCGTCCAGAATCAGGATGGGCGCATTCTTCAGGATCGCGCGCGCAACCGCCAGCCGCTGCCGCTCGCCGCCCGACAGTCGCACCCCCTTCTCGCCGATCATGGTGTCGTAGCCCTCCGGCATGCGCAGGATAAAATCGTGCGCCAGGGCCATGCGCGCCGCCTCCTCGACCCGGCTCAACGGCACGTCCGGCTGCCCGTACGCGATGTTGTTGCGCACCGTGTCGTTGAACAGGATCGTCTCCTGCGTCACCTTGCCGATCTGTTTGCGCAGGCTGGCGATGGTCACGTCGCGCAGGTCGTGCCCGTCGATCAGGATCCGTCCGCCCGTCACATCGAAGAAGCGCGGTATCAGGTTCACCAGCGACGACTTCCCAGCGCCGCTCGGCCCCACAATCGCGATCACCTCGCCCCGCTTCACCTCCAGATCAACCCCATGCAGCACACGCGTCAGCTCGCCTTGGCTCTCATACGCAAAGTCCACCCGCTCGAAACGCACCGACTCCTTGAAGCCCTTCAGCGTGAACGCGCGCCTCTTCTCCACCACGTCGTCCTCGGCGTCCATGAAGCGGAAGATCTCCTCGCTCGCCCCCAGTGCCTGCTGAAAGCTGTTGTAGTACAGCGCAAATTTGCGCACCGGATCATAGAGACTGAATACGGCAACGATAAAGACGATGAAGTCGCCCAACGACATCGTTCCCTGCATGATTTTGTCGCGTCCCAACAGCAGTAGCAGCGCGATCCCTACCGCACCGATCGCGTCCATCAGCGGCGAACTGATCGCCTGCACACTCACCGACTTCAGGTTCGCGCGGAACAGCCTCCCTGCCGCGTGTCGGAATCGGTCTGTCTCCCAGTGCTCCATCCCGAATGCCTTCACGATTCCGTTGCCCGTGATCGTCTCGTGAAGAATGTTCTGTATCTCCGCCAGCTTGTCCTGCCCCGTGCGCGTCGTAGTCCGTACGCTGCGCCCAATGCGCCGTGCCGAAGAGATCACCACCGGTACAAACAGCAGCAACACCCACGACAGCTTCCCGCCAAAACTGATCGCAACACAGGTCATGGCCAGCAGCGTAAAGAACTGCTGCAGAAAGTCCGCCATGATCGTCGACATGGCGAACTGCACCCGCTCGATGTCGTTGATGATCGTCGACAGCAACATGCCGGTACTGTGCTTCTGGAAGAACGCAACCGAGCGCCGCAGCACAGCGTCGTACAGGTCGTTGCGCAGGTCCGTGATCATGCCGAAGCCGGCATAGTTCACCAGGTACGTCCCGCTGTAGTCGCAGATGGACTTCAGCAGAGCCGAGGCAATCAGCGCATACGCTACTACCGCCCATGCATTGTGAAAGTGGCTGGGCACAAGGAAGTGCAGATCGATGGAGCTGTGCGCCCAGCGAATCGGGAACTGCAGAAAATTGGGGCTCTGATCGTCTGGCCGCAGCACCTTGTCGAAGATGGGCTTGATCAGATAGATGCGCAGTCCGGCCATCGCGCCCACAATCGCCATCAGCACCACAGACGACAGCGAACAAAGCGCGTACGGACGCGCATAGCGCAGCAACCGCCAGATACGCCTCATGCCGTCAACCCCCGTCTCTTCTCGCCGTTCATACGCATCCAGCCATTCTATTGCTTTTGCAGGCGGTGCAACGGAAGTCGGAACTAATGCACTGCCGGCCGCGGCATGTCGCGGTGCGCGGTCTTCACACGGTAGCCCACGGCCTCCAGCCGTTTCCTCATCTCTTCTGCGATGAACACCGAACGGTGCTGCCCGCCAGTGCATCCAAAGGCCACCGTCAGATAGCTCTTCCCCTCCTCGACATAGTGCGGCAACAGGAACTTCAGCATCTCCGTCGCCTTGTCCAAGAACTCCTGCGTCTGCGGGAACTGCCGGATGTACTTCGCCACCATGGGATTCCGTCCTGTCAGTCTGCGGAACTCGGGAACGAAGTGCGGGTTGGGCAGAAAGCGCACATCGAAGACCAGGTCGGCGTCCGTGGGTACGCCGTTCTTGAAGCCGAAGCTGGTCGATAAGATGGTGAGATTGCGGTCGCCCGCCTCGCGTTCAAACTGCGCGATGATGTGGGCACGCAGTTGATGCACGTTGAACTGGCTGGTGTCCAGCACGATGTCCGCGACGTTGCGGATGGGGTCCAGCCGCTTGCGCTCCGCATGGATGCCATGCACCACCGTCTCGCCGCGGCCCATCGGGTGCGGCCGACGAGTCTCGGAGAAGCGCCGCACCAGCGCCTCTTCGCTTGCCTCCAGAAAGACCACGCGCGTGGGCAACACCTTGCGCACCTGCTTCAGGATCGCCGGAAAGCGCTCCAGCCGCATCGCCTCGCGCACATCCACCACCAGCGCCGCGCGTCCGATCTGCGGCGACTGGCGCACTAGGTCGGCGAAGCGTGGGATCAACTCCAGAGGAAGGTTGTCAACCGAGTAGTAGCCCAGGTCCTCGAACGCCTTCAACGCCGAGTCCTTGCCCGAGCCCGACATGCCGGTCAGGATCACCAGCTCGCCGGAGTCTCCGTGGCTTGCCTGCTTGTAGGCGGTCTCCGCACTCTGCGCAACGCGCTTCCGGGCCATTCTGAAATCCTAGCACCCCGCAGCCCCGCGGTAGCCCACCCCTCCGCCTCACGCCGCTTCGGGGTGGGAACTCAACGGGTCTGAGACAGTGCGCGACGCCGTTACGCGCATCTCCTTCGTGAAAAATTCATGGCGCGCTCTGCCCTCCTCCTTGGCGCGGTACATGGCTGCGTCCGCATCCCGCAGGATCTCCTCGATGTCGCTATATGCCGTCGAGCCGAGAGCAATGCCCATGCTGGTGGAGACGCAGACCTCACCGCCGCCTATATCCGCAGGACGCTGTAGCTCGTGCTGGATGCGTTTCGCCATGCATTCGATCTCCTCCGTTCCGCCCGGCTCGTCCAACACCAGCGCAAACTCGTCTCCGCCAAATCGCGCTACTGTATCCTGCGGCCGTAGACAGGAACTCAACCGGTTGGCAACCGCCAGCAGAAGCCTGTCTCCAGCCGCGTGGCCCCATGTATCGTTGACCTGCTTGAAGCGGTCGAGATCGAGGAACACAACGGCAAAGTTGCGGTCTGGCCTGCGCCGCAGTCGGGCCATGGTCAGCGTCAACCGGTCCAGAAAGAGAACCCGGTTGGCAAGCCCGGTCAGCGGATCGTGCAGCGCCGTATGCCGCAGAAGGGCCTGCGCCTCCTTCTCCTGGCGGATGTCGCGATAGGCCACCAGGTAGCCGCTACTGCCGCCCCCAAGCTGCACCCGCGTAACCGTAACCGACACATCCAGTTCCTTGCCTGTTCGCGTCCGTCGCATCGTCTCCATCGACGCCCTGCCCGCAACCTCAACCATGTGCAGCAGCATCTCCGTCTCATGGTAACGGCCTTCCGGTACGATCAGGTCGTTTAAAGATCCTCCCAGGCAGTCTTCGACGGGAGATTCGAAGATGCGCGCAAACTCCCGGTTGGCGCGCAGAATCCGGTCCCGCTGCACAATGACCATGGCCTCGGGAGCCGAGTCGAATAGGTCCTTCAACAAGCTGCCTTCGCCTCCGCATCCCCAGCCCGCAGCCCCGTCCCCAGGACCGTCCATCGGCTCCAGAAGCAGCACCAGTCGGGCGCCTTCGCCTGCGGCCGCGAAGGCCTGCACCACGCCTGAGACCATTGTGGCGCCTCTTTCAGGTGAGGCAATCATGCACTCGAACCGCTGACGCTGTGCATCGCCTGCGGCAGGATAGTCGCCCAGAAATAGCTGCTCCGTCTTCATGCTCCCGCTGCCGCCGGTAAATCGCCGCGCCAGATCGTTGGCCGCTGCAACCTCTTCGCCCCGCTCGATGAATGCCATCAATGGCAGCGATTCCAGCCACTCTTGAGCGGCGGCTGAAGCATCGAACCGGCAGGAAGATGCCGCCGACAGACTCGCCAACGAGATTTGCACTGGCTGGCACCACTCCCCGCGCGCACCGCCGACCGCCTCATCCCCATCCCTGGAGGTGTTCATGAAAGTTCTCCTGCATCTCCCTATCGGCAGCACAGCAGATCAGGTTAGTGCGGTTTAGAAAATGCTGTAGACCTAAATTAATTGTCATTCTGAGCGAAGTTGCCCGCGCATTTGCGGACAACGCAGTCGAAGGACCTGCGGTTCGCTCACCATCACAACATTGTCGACTCCACTCCGCTGATAAACTCAATCCAGCATGTTTGAGACCCTCAGCGACAAACTCCAGCGTTCCTTCAAGGCCCTCCGTGGCCAGGGCACCATCACCGACGAGAACATCGCCGAAGCCCTCCACGAGATCCGCCTCGCCCTCATCGAGGCCGATGTCAGCCTCTCCGTCGTCACCGACCTGGTCGAGCACATCCGCCTCCGCGCCCTCGGCACGCAGGTCACCATCGCGCTCTCCCCCTCCGAGCAGATCGTCAAGATCGTCCACGACGAGCTGATCGCCCTCCTCGGCAAGGACACGGCGCGCTTCCGCACCAGCTCGCAGCCGCCCTCTGTCGTCCTCATGGCTGGACTGCAAGGCGGCGGCAAGACCACCACCTCCGCCAAGCTCGCCGCGTGGCTGAAGAAGGCGGGCCACCGCCCCATGCTCGTCTCGGTCGATGTCTACCGCCCGGCTGCCCGCGAACAACTCCGCATCGTCGCCCAGTCCATCAACGCCCAGCTCTACGAGGGTTCCCTCACGCCCAAACCCTCTTTGTTGTCATTCCGCAGCGAAGCGTTGTCATTCCGCAACGAAGCGGAGGAATCTGCTTCTTACATTCCCGGCACAGCCGACGTCCTCCGCCTCGCCAAGGAGGCCCGCCACGAGGCCGCCAGCTACGGCTGCGACATTCTCATCGTCGATACCGCTGGCCGCAACCAGATCGCCGCCGACCTCATGGACGAGATGGCCGCCCTCAAAAAACTCCTCAACCCCTCCGAGATCCTCTTCGTCGCCGACGCCATGACCGGCCAGGACG